>Ga0074198_1001138_pt1 | contig 19656 bp, 23 predicted proteins | sample EPASupsiteSAE323_FD_64527 | JGI IMG/M metagenome (GOLD analysis project Ga0074198, IMG submission 64527) | Bioremediated contaminated groundwater from EPA Superfund site, New Mexico - Sample SAE3-23 | ecosystem: Environmental > Aquatic > Deep subsurface > Groundwater > Contaminated ...
GATCCCCAGCATGGTTGCGTCGGGTGTCATCCCTGCAAGAAGCCCGAACAGGATTGCCCCGCCAATCAGGGTGAAGAACGGTGATATCCGGTACCACAGGCTGACGATGGTGATGAGGACAAGGGTGATCGCAAACGCGATGAGGGGATCCATAATAAGTATACCATCAACAGGATTGAAAAAGACTTGGAAATGTCCCGGGACTTCCCACATTCCGGGCGGTTCTACTCCCGTAAGGGGCTAAAGACGCTGAGGGGAATTCCCCCTCACCCATCTGGACCCTGCTATCGACCCCAACCCGGCATATCGTCGTCACCGATAAGGAAAAAGATCATCACCCTTTTCCGTGCAGCGCTGTTTCCATCCGCAGGCAGGACAGAAAACAAATGCCCTGCTCTGACAATCATTCTTCCCGCCATACTGGATTTTTTCTGAACTGGTGAGAAAGTTCCCGCAGATGGGACACCGTTTGCTGTCATCGCACCGCATAGTGCCACACCCCAAACACGTTTACCCGCTCCCGAATGTGCGGATCACGCACTGGATCTCTGTTGCTGTTTTCTTCAGTTCATCAATACGGCCCGCGACATTCTCCTCATGCTGTTTCCGCTCTTCGAGTGCCGAACGGATCGCACCGTGGGTTGCTTCGATGGTCAGGCCAAGATTCGTATCGAGGTCGCTGCTGAATTTCCTGAAGGCTGCATCGATGTTCAGCAGCGTTTCATAACGGAGGTTCTCAAGGTTCCTTATGACAAGCATGTCGATCTGCTGTTTCATGCGGGATTGTGCCCGGTTCTCCCGGAGGGATCCGGGAAGGATCCGTTCGATGACCGCAGACGAAACGGGTGAGAACGTGCTCTCCCATTCGTGATCGACCCAGAATGGTTTGCGCACCAGATGGTAGATTTCCCCTCCTTTCGGTGCACGGTACGGAATCCCGAAGAGGTCCGCCGCCCCTTTCCGGATGGACTCGATGAGCTCATTGGCACGTTCCTCGTGGCTTTTCAGTACGGATGCCACCTGCTCTCCCTCCATAGCGGAAATTCTGCCCAGCTCCCGCTCGAACCATGCAGGGATCGCATCCGCCACGGCCTGCTGTGCTGCCTGTTCGGGATTTTTTGGCGTGGCGGCGATTGCATCTTTTGCAATCTTCGTCAGCTGCTCGCGGAGCGGGATGCGAAGATCTTTGATGTACGCTTCCAGATGAGCGTACAACCGCTTATGGTCTCCCGCGAGGATGTCGTGTGCATGAACCCGCTGTTTTTCCGTTTCTGCAATTTTCTGATCAAGGAGAACAAGTCGGCTCTCCAGCTCGCTGACCGGGAGTTCAAGCGCCCGGATCTCAAGGCCCATCTGGAGGCTGACATCACTGAGGACATCGAGCGTTTTTCTCCCGATGGCGTCCCTCAGTACCCGGTTCTTTTCCCGGGCAAGGAAGGCAATCAGGTGATCAAACACATCGGCAAGACCGCTCTCCTCCCACTGCTGTGCATCCCCGGATCCTTTTGCCAGCAATCCCTTCCGTGCGGATGTGGCAAAGATCCGGGTGCCGTGATCGATACCTGCATCGCGTGTCAGGACCGTCCGGTAGAACCCGAGTGCCATCTCCCGTTCGGTATCGGTCAGGTAGTCTACCTTGTTCAGCACGAAAAATAATTGTCCGATCCTGCTCCGGATCTCTTTGAGAAAGGCAACCTCAACTTCTGTAATCGGCGGGTCTGCCGATATGACAAAGAGTGCCGCATCACACTGGGGCAGGAAGTTCATCGTGGCCTCGGTGTTGTGACGGTAGGTTGAACCGATGCCGGGGGTGTCGATGAGGACAACGTCGCGGAGGATCGCAGCGGGATGGGTGATCTCCACCTGGAGCACTCCCTTTTCGTTCTTCGGGTTGGCATCCTCGGTGACAAAGCCCATCAGTTGCTTGTTCAGCCATTGCGTTGGTTCGCCTTTCATGACCGTGTCAGGGCGGCAGTCATTATACCGGACCCGGAGCAACCGCTGCTCCCCGTACTGGATAAATGTCGGGAGGGCAGTAAGCGGGACGACCGAACTCGGAAGTACGTCCTCACCGAGCAGGGCGTTCAAAAGCGTACTCTTGCCCCGCTTCACCTGCCCGAGTACCGCGAGATGGAACCGCCCTTGTGAAAGGCGCTTTTCGAGTTCGTCCAGTCGATTTGCATGGACGGCGTAGCGTGAGTCCATATCTTCAAAGCGGCGCCGTTCAGTCTTCAGGATCTCCGGCAGGTTTTCCGGTACGGAGATCGTAGTGGTGCTTTGAGAGGGGGATGGAGTGGTGGTGCTGGTATCATCCATAGGAGTATTCCTCCTGGTAGTATCCGGCCTATCTGGCAGCCCGCAATTGTGGCACCGGGGAACGGTCGGGTAGGAGTTATCAGCACAAAAGGCGGTTATCGGTGAACTCCATCACCGGATACTTCAAATCTCTGCATGTGCAGATAATTAATTCTTTGTTTATTCTGACAATAAGAGGAAAAAGAAAACTATTAGTGGCAGCAACCAGCAACTCTGATCTGTCAGTGGCGATGAAGTCCGCTATAACCGCCTTATCCGGGCTGATGACTTCTGTTTTATCGGCAGTGATGCCCATTGTACCTGCACGGGGAAGTCAGATGATTTCCGGGCAGGAACCGGCCCGAAAAGAGGGCAATGATTCCGGTGTCGGGTGCCCGTGGGCAGGAACGCTCTGCTGGTGATGGGCATACGGCCGATACGACAATAAGACAGGGAACGAAAGAAACGTTACGGGATGTTCAGGGAAGGGGAATGAGATGAACACGAACATACAGAAGATCCATGCACGCGAGATCCTCGATTCACGGGGCAACCCGACCGTCGAGGTGGATATGGTCCTCAAGGACGGGACAAAAGCACGGGCTGCGGTACCCTCCGGGGCATCGACCGGGATACATGAGGCCGTAGAACTCCGGGACAAAGACCCGAAACGGTTCGGAGGTAAAGGTGTACTCAAGGCAGTCGCCAACGTGAACACTATCATCGCACCGGCTCTTATCGGCATGAATGCCGGCGAACAGGAACAACTCGACCGGAAAATGATCGCACTCGACGGCACTTCCAACAAGGGCCAGCTCGGTGCGAATGCGATCCTCGGGGTCTCGATGGCGGCAGCCCGGGCCGTTTCCTTATCAAGGGATATCCCGCTCTATGAGTACCTGAGCAAGAATCACCAGTACCTCCTGCCGGTCCCGATGATGAACGTGCTCAACGGCGGGGTGCATGCCCAGTGGCAGGGTGCGGATTTCCAGGAGTACATGATCGCTCCCTTCGGGGCCCCCGATTTCCACACCGCACTGCAATGGGGTGCGGAGACGTACCATGCCTTGCAGGATATCTTAAAAAAGAAAAACTACCCGACTGCGATTGGCGACGAGGGCGGGTTTGCCCCGAAGGTTGCCTCCAATGAAGAGCCGCTCGAACTCATCACCCGCGCCATCGAACAGGCAGGGTACCGGCCGGGTAAGGATATCGGGATCTCGCTGGACCCGGCGTCGAGCGGGTTCTTTCATAACGGGAAGTATGAACTCAAACGCGAGGGCAGGAACCTGTCACCCGATGAGCTGACCGCCTATTACCGGAAACTTGTCGATAACTATCCCATCATCTCCATCGAAGACGGGCTTGCCGAGGATGACTGGGCCGGCTGGAAACTGCTGACAGAAGCCCTCGGGAACACGATCGAACTGATCGGCGATGACATTTTTGTCACCTCCCCGGAACTGGTGAAGCGGGGCATTGCAGAACATACGGCAAACTCCGTCCTTATCAAACTCAACCAGATCGGGACTGTGACCGAGACGCTTGCAACCATTGATCTCGCAAAGAAAGCTGGCTGGGGCATCAACGTCTCCCACCGGAGCGGCGAGACTCCCGACTCCTTCATCGCCGATTTCACCGTTGCGACCTGTGCCGGCAAGCTCAAGACCGGTGCACCCTGCCGGGGCGAACGGGTAGAGAAGTACAACCAGCTTATGCGGATCGAAGAGGAACTCGGCAGCAGGGCGGTCTATGCCGGCAGGAAAGCGTTCGTCCGGTGAAGGGTTCTGACCGTGGCCACTGATCCCGACTCCCTGAACGAGCACCAGGTGCGGCGCCTCCGGGTCACCTGCCAGTGCATCGACCGGTCGCTCAGTGAAATTGAAGGCATCCTGAACGAGTCCGCATCGCTGGCAGCATTCCCTGCCTATGCTGCGGACCTCCCCCCGGCACAGCGGAAGACCATCGAGGATTATATCGCCCGCGTCCGTGCCCGGCTCATCCGGGTGCTGGAGGGACAGGGTATCGTCGTCAGCCCGCCGGCTATTCCCGTTTCGCGGGCGGTCCGGGGCAGGCTCTGTTCCATCGACATCGCAGCAGAAGAACTCAAACCAAAATACATGCGGGGCTATGGCGAAGTCTCCCCTGCCACTGCAACGGAACTCAATGGCATTGCCGGGGAGTTGCAGGGCCTGGTCTCACGACTCGACCAGTACCTGTCCGGGGGAGCCGGGCAGGATTTCAAGGAACGCCTGCACAGGCTGGAAGGAGCGGGCAACGACCTCGGACTCCTCTCCCGGATCGAACGCATCGTGACGGAACGGGGACTGGTTGAATTCCGGGGAACCCTTGCTTCGATTCTCGATCGGGCTGAAGACCGGAGTTTTGAGATCGCGGTCTTCGGGCGCGTCAGCTCCGGGAAGTCGTCGCTCCTGAACGCGGCGCTCGGTACGGATGTGCTGCCGGTGGGTGTGACTCCGGTCACCGCTGTTCCCACCCGCATAACCCACGGAGAGAAGCCATCGCTCACGGTCACCTTCACCGATGCCCCGGTAAAAACATTTGAGATCCACCAGCTCGGGGAGTTCGCAACCGAGCAGCAGAACCCGCAAAACGCAAAGCATGTGACGCGGATCACCGTAACCATCCCGGCACCCCGGCTCGCAAATGGCGTCTCTTTTGTCGATACCCCGGGTCCCGGGTCACTCGCAACCAGCGGGGCTGCCGAGACCCTCGCGTACCTGCCGAAGTGCGATCTTGGGGTGGTCCTGATCGATGCGGGATCCACGCTGACCGAAGGAGATGTGCGGACCATTCTCGCATTGCAAGAAGCTGCCATTCCCGCCCGGGTCCTGCTCAGTAAATCGGATCTCCTCGACCGATCCGACTGCGAAAAGACCATCGGGTACGTGAAACAGCACATACGATCAGAAACCGGTCTCGATCTGCCGGTCCACCCGGTCAGTGTCCGGCCTTCGCACCGGAACCTGCTCGACCGGTGGTTCGAAAAGGAGATTCTTCCCCTCTACAGCCACTCGCAGGAACTCCGGGCTGCATCATTGCAGAGGAAGATCGGTATGCTGAAGGAATCCGTTGTGTTCGTTCTGCGCAGTAAGATCCAGCGAAGCCGGCACGAATCTCCGGGCTTACAGGAAGAGACTCAGGAAGTCGAGGCCCGCCTTCGAAGGGCGACCGGTCTTATCGAAGAGACCCGCTCTGCATGCGAACGGGGAGCCGACGCAATGGCCGGGAATGTTCCGGTAATTTACTCCGCAGCCGCTGCCAGCGTGATGAACGCAGGGTCTAAAGATGCTGATGCGGGGATTGCAGCCGAAGACGTGATCCGTACCGCAGTTCTCCGGGAAGTGCAGGAGCGGGCAAAGAATGTCCAGAGCCTGGTTGAAACGCTTGCCCTCCGGTTGCAGGACGAACTGGTGAAAAGCGCTGCGGACCTTGGCATTGCCGATATTCCCGCTGATGATGAATTCCCCTCACTTGTCCGGGGGATGCCGGTCTTCGATCCAGGGGCGATCCATGTTACCGCACCAAAATCCTCGTATGCAGCATTGCTGGGGAAACGGTTTGAAGAAGATCAGATGGTACGTGACATCCGCCAGCAACTCAGGGGATCCTTCGAACCGGCTCTTGCCAGTTACATAAAAGTCCTGAAGGAATGGACAAAGCAGATGACGGGTCAGTTGGGCCGGAAGTTTGAGACGTATGCCGAACGTTACCGAGCACAGGCGGAAGAATCAACGCATGGACCGGAACTGATGCCGGATGAAGTGCGGGCTATTGAAGAGGATCTCAGATTGCTTGGGTATGCTCATTCAGACGTTGGCACACGAAAAGAAAAGATTTAACATTCATCTCTGCATTTTTTGTTTTTCAACCAACCAGTAATAATTCATTGATCTATGGTCTTTCTGGATATGAACTCTGTTTTTTGATCATTTCCCCTGAAAAATAGAGACTCAGATTGGCATCCCGGCAGGGTTTTACGGGCCCGGATGGGCTAAACTACATGGCGAAAAAAGCCTTGATTTTATGGCCCTTGGTGGACTTTAGGCAAGGGGTCACTTCTCCCGTATTTTGGCAAACAACGCAATAATTGGGGTTATTTTTCCACAGGGATCGAAAAGAGGGAATTATCGGGGTTTTACGGTAATTGTTTTTAAAAAACAGAGCCCGTATAGAGCTTATTTCCCCTCTTCGAAATCCCCGATCTACCCTTCGGCACATACCTGTCAACGACTGGGAAACGATCATCGTCCCGGTACGCCTATGTCCCGGAATTATTTTGCGATTATCTTCTGTTCCTTTGCTTTCCTTCCCATCTGCACCTTCTGGACCGTGACGAGCCCGTGCTCCACCATTGCCTCGACTTCCGGGACAATGGCCATGATCTTCTCTTCAGTGTCCACGACATCGATCACAACCGGCAGATCCAGCGAGAGCTGGAGCACGTCTACCGTGCGGATCTTGTATTCGTGGCCGTACCCGACCATACCCCGGAAGACCGTGCAGCCGGGAAATCCCTTTGCCATAAAGTAATCAACGAGATATCGGTATGCCGGTTTTTCCTTGATGCGTACCGACTCCGCAATATAGATTCGTAACAGCATTCCATCAGTTAACATAATTTCTCCCCTCATCCGAGCCACAGGACAACAAGGTACCCCGCGTACACACCCGCGAGGCTGCCTGCAACATTGATGAGCATATTGGTAATCATCGTATGATGATCATGGTCTTCAAGCATGCGGAAGGTCTCGAAACAGAATGTCGAGAATGTGGTAAACCCGCCAAGTGCCCCGATACCGATCAGTGAATAGAGATCCCCGGGAAGTGCGGCAAAAACCACCAGCGAGAAGGCAAAACTGCCGAGGATGTTCACGAGCGCAGTTCCCAGGGGAAGCCCCCGCACCGGTTGCAGTTTAGAGAGCTCGAACCGGAAGATCGAGCCTATCGCTCCCCCAATTCCAACGAGGATGAAGGGTTCCATTCAGATCCCCCTGTTGTAGGTGATGAAGTACCGCCCGGCAAAGATACCGAAGAGCCCCAACACGAGATTTGCTGCAATGTTCAGGATTGCGATACCCGGCGCCACCTCGAAACTCTGGACCGCAAGCGCCGAGAACGTGGTGAATGCCCCAATGACCCCCACGCCGAAAAAGATACGGGTCTCCCGGCTGAACGCCCCGATATAGATCGATTCGTACATGAAGACCCCCATGAAGACGCACCCGAGAAAATTGACTACGAGTGTTCCTGAAAGGGATGGGATCTGCACATCGATAAACCAGCGCAGGACCGCTCCGGAAAATCCCCCGGCTGCGATGAGCGCGTACGTATAATTATTAAATTTCATCTCGTGGTTTCACCGCATTGATGGCGTCTGTGCATCATCCTTGAGTGCCCGGTGTTTCGCAGGGAAACCGGGCAAGCGTGCCAGTAAAATTGGTGGGGATGGTAAAAAATCAGGCACCTGCACCTTCCGGAACACGGGTCGTCCATACCAGCATAAGGATCGTTCCCGCCCCAGCTACTACAGCAGCGAACAGGAACCCGGCAGAGTACCCGACGAACGCCCAGATAAACCCGACCAGGATGCTGGAACAGAGATCGCCGATCCCGTTCATGGTCGCGAGTGCCCCGAAACCCAGCCCCCGTAATTTATCTTCGATCATCTCCCCGGCAACCGCACTTTCGAGCGTGTCCTCCGCTGCGATGAACACACCGCAGAGCGCAAAGAGGATCCCGTAGAGGATCAGGTCCGGCGGGGCAAGGGCAAACCCGATGAAGGTCGCGACGGCGATCCCATAGCCAGTCACGAGCAGCGTCTTCCTGCCAAACCGGTCGCCCAGTGCCCCGAACGGGTAACACGCGGCTGCATACACGATGTTTCGTATCGTGTACAGGATCACCCCAGCCATCGTTGCCTGCACGAACCCGAGCGGGGGAGTAAGCATGACCACGGCAAATGCGATCAGCAGGGTGTGCGAGAAGTCTGCAATCCCAAAGACGAGAATGGCAGCGAGATATCTCTTAAATTCGCCCGGCAGCCCCCTGAGCGAGGCGCCCAGCGTGCGGTGATCGCCCGAGGGTGCCGGGTCTTTCTCCCGGACAAACAGCCAGAACGTAAGGAGGGCGAGTGCACCGGGGATCAGCGTGAGCCAGAAAATTTCCCGCGTGCCGAGATACGCCACGAGCGAGAACGCAACCAGCGGCCCGGCAATCGCACCGAGCGTATCGCCGGCCCGGTGGAACCCGAACGCTTTTCCCAGGTCTGCCTTGTCAACGGATTTTGCAAGGATGGCGTCGCGGGGCGGACCCCGGGTGCCTCTCCCCATCCACCCGATCACCCGTCCACAGAGAACCATGGGCCACGATGCTGCGACAGCGACGATTGCGGGAAATATTCCCGTCGCAACATACCCGATGAGCGCAAACTCCTTTCGCTTCCCCAGTTTATCTGAGAAATACCCGGATAACAATTTCACAAAGCTCGATGCACCATCGCTGATCCCCTCAATGATGCCGAGGGCATACACCGGTGCCCCAAGCGCGATTAAAAAAGACGGAAGCAGCACCGTCACTGCTTCATGGCCGAGATCCGAGAAGAAACTCGCAATGCCGGCGCCAAAGACCGTCCTGTTGAGCCATGTGTCTTTTTTCATGGTATCTCTCTCGGGACCGAAGGATCTCTTCGGCTGAAGTTGCTCATGGTGGATTCATTCCTCTTTGGTTATAGAGTTCACTTCAGTTTTCCAAGAATGACGGGAATGGATCTTCCTGAGGCGGAAGCCGTCGCATGGGGCAGGCATTCGCCCCTTCGAGGTTCCCGATGGCAAACTCAAACCGGGATTTGATTGTCGGGGGTAGTTCATCTTCAGGGATTGTGGCAAATCCCATAGATTTGTAAAACTCCACGAGTTCGAGCGTTGCGTGCATGTACAGCGCCTCGCTGCCGCAGGCTGTAATGAGTGCCCCCATCGCACGCCGGGCATACTCGTGTCTCCTGAACGGTTCAAGGGTGAATACGCCATCCACTTCAAGCCCGTCGGTATGGCGCTTGCACCACGCGACGCTGACAGGCTCATCTTCGAGATATACCGCGAAAACCCGGTCGTTTTCCCGGTCAGCTTTCTGGTTATGATAGTTGGTCCAGAGCTCTTCAGCAATGCCGAATTCATCAATCGCCAGCTCTCGGGTCTGGACGTGCAGCCTGGCGCGTGGTCTTCTCACAAGCAGCGGGAGGTTCAAGTGGTTTGCTACAGCAGCAACCTTACTCCCGAGTTCACCCCCGCCGACATACCGTGCCAGCCCGCAGCGTGGCATGAGGATAAGCGATGCTTTCTGTTCTTCGGCAATACGGCCGATTTCGTGTGCCGGGTCGCCTTCGCGTACGATACTTGTCACTTTGAGATCTTTCCGGTCAATACTGAATTTGATATCGACCAGTTTCTGTTCAGCATGGAGAAGTGAAAGCCCGTGTTCTTTGGTCCCGTGTGCAGGGATTACATGCACAAGAACTATCTCAGAAACGGCATCCAGTTGGGCTGCCCACGCGAATGCCTCATGGCTGAACGATGAGAGATCTGTCGGGCAGAGGATCTTAGTAAACATGTTCTTTTTGGGAGGTACAGTCTGCATTTCCCCGGCTTTTTCCGCTGCGTTTGCAGGGTATATGAGCATGTCTTGCATCGTGCAGCGCCGAAGTACCACGGTGGTACTGTTTTCCATAAATGCCGAACGGAGTCTCGATATTGGCTCAGAACGCATCACCACAAGTGACGCGTCCTCCCGGGATGCAACCCCAAGGAATGTCCCGGGAATGTCATGGCCATCAGTCAGTTCGACAAGCAACCGGGCCGGCGTGCCGAGACTTTCCAGGTAATTTTTATGCGCAACCAGGCGCATCTTTGCACGGTCACCCGGAGAGAGCACGGAGTGACCGGTAATCCATGCAGCACCCGATGAACCCGCAGCTTCTATCACATCGAGCAGAACTGCTTCACCAACACCTGGGATCCGGGCAATCAGTTCCATCGTCCCACTCGCACACGCTGACAGATCCATCAGGATCAGGGCACGTTCAAATATCAATCCTACATCTTTTTCAGGGTTTGCAGTCTTTATCGCTGCACTTCTCCTGCGGAAACCATTGCCGATTAGGGGGCTGGCACCAAAAACCGTGATCACACTGGCACACGCCAGAGTAACAGGCAAATAATTCATGTTTCGTCTACCTCAATTCGCTGATTTTAGAACAGAAGTCATCAGCCCATCGGGCATTTTGAGGTGGACTTCATCGCCTTGAATATTATTTGTTGAATGAACGTAAATGGCTTATGGTGCTGGCAACCTGCAGGAAATACACTGATATTCCGGCATCCCGCATCGGCGATCGAACACAGGAAAGTCCGGTCACTCTTTCTTCTTCGGCTTTGCCCTCACTGACAAAGCCCTTCGGATAAAATCCTCTTTCTTATTGAAGTACAAACTGTCGTGTCCGCTCCAGCGCTCGCATCCCCGCACGACAACCGCAGGAACGCCGTTGTTGCTCTCGCCCATGACAAAGTTGGCGATGCCGGCTATCTCGTCCACAACCGCCTCTTCTGTTATCTTCAGCACGTGCCCGAAGAGATCCTTGTCGCCCCGGAAATCCCGAATGACCGGCATGCCGCTCCAGCCGATGGCATTGCCGGTCTGGCCCCGGCGGAATGCCCGCCCGCAGGTGTCGGTGATGATGACGCCGATGGTTTTTCCCGTGATTTTTTTCAAAGCGTCTCGTACTTCGTCCGCCGCTTTCATCGGGTCCGGCGGCAGCAGGATCACCATCTCGTTTTCGATATTGCTCTGGTCGACTCCGGCACGGACCCCGATATGCCCGCAGGCAACTTCAGAGAGGATGAACGGGAACTCGATCAGCACGTCCTTTGATGCGTCAAGGATCGACTGGAGAAACCGGGGATCTTCGCCGGTCATCTTGCTTATCCGCTGGGCCCGGGGTGTGGGTGTGATATCGGTGAGTTTCCTCGTATGGCCTTTTGCCTTCGAGTATACCGATGATGCAATGGTCACAATATCTCCATCCATCAGGACACACCGTTCCGCGATGAGAGCGGGCAGGTTATCTCCCGCATGAATCAACGGGAGATCTTCAACAGGCATTATGGTAAGTTTCATAGCAATCGCTTTATTCCCTTCATGCAGATTTGTATGTTTTTCCTCGTGGTTCTGGTCAACAGACAGGTTAGTACATGATAAGATTGTATCAACAGGCATGAAAAGAGCAGGCAAAACAGTTTTGGAGTCCCCGACGCAAACGATCTCCGCCTCTTCCCGCCCGGTTGTATGAATTCCGGTTCGTGGCAGATGTCATCAGCCGGAAACGGCAGTTATGGCAGACTTCATCGCCGGATTATTTTCTGATTACCAGTAATTTTCCGGCATGATGAGATATGTATTTCGTTTTCAACCCGGGACCGGAATCACCGATATCATTGTGCATGACCATGATCCGGTGATGCGGTCATGGGAAGTGATGATTTGACCAGATGTATATCAGCAGACATCTTCATCACTTCCCAATCATACCGAAAAAAATGATATTAATAGGTAGCCAGGTACCGGTCGAGATCCCACGGGTGGACCGTGAGACGGAACGCTTCGGTCTCGGCCTCGGCGATCTTGGCGAGGTTCTCGACAATGTGGCTGCCGAGCGCGTCGCAGAGCACCTTGTCGTTCATCAGGTGGGCCTGGGATTCCGCGAGGCTTCCGGGCAGCATATCGATCTTCATCTTCTTCCGCTCTTTCTCGGTAAGGTGATAGATGTTGACATCGGTGCTATCAGGAGGCATAATCTTATTCTTTACGCCGTCAAGCCCGGCTGCAAGCATGCAGGCGAACGTGAGATACGGGTTGCACATCGGATCCGGGCTCCGGAATTCAGCGCGAGTACTGTTGCCACGGGCAGCAGGGACTCTGATCAACGCGGAGCGGTTGGTCGTGCTCCACGAGATGTAGCAGGGGGCTTCGTAACCGGGAACGAGACGCCTGTACGAATTGATTGTAGGATTTGCCACGCGGGTGATTGCCTTTGCATGTTTCAGGATGCCGCCGATATAGTAAAGGGCGGTCTGGCTGAGACCCTTCTCTGCATCTGCATCAGCGAATGCATTCTTCCCTCCCTTCGAGAGCGAGCCGTGAGTGTGCATACCGCTGCCGTTTATCCCGCCGATGGGTTTTGCCATGAAGGACGCGTGGAGCCCGTACTTCAGGGCAATTGCTTTTGTCGCATACTTCTGGGTGATCACCCGGTCTGCGGTCGTGACGGCATCGGTGTACTTGAAGTTGATCTCGTGCTGGCTTGCCGCGACTTCGTGGTGGGACATCTCGATCTCAAAGCCCATCTGCCTTAGCGAGAGCACGATCTCCCGCCTGACGTTTTCGGACGCATCGTTCGGTGCGAGATCGAAATACGCTCCGGTGTCCGAGAACTCCGTTGATGGTTTTCCGTTGACGAGATTGAACAGGAAAAACTCAAGCTCGGGACCGGTGTTGAACGTGTAGCCCATCTTCGCTGCTTCCGCCATCACTTTCTTGAGGGCGTACCGGGGGTCGCCGTCGAACGGTTTGTTGCCGTACGTGTACACATCGCAGACGAACCGGGCGACCTTTCCATCGGCCGGTCGCCATGGCAGGACCGCGTACGAGGCCGGGTCCGCCTTGAGGAGCATGTCGGACTCTTCGATCCGGGTGAACCCTTCGATTGAAGAACCGTCGAACCACGTCCCTTCAGTCAGGGACTTCTCGACCTGCTCTACCGGGATCGCCGCGTTCTTCGGCATGCCCATAACGTCGGTGAACTGGAGCCGGACAAACTGTACATCGTCTTTCTTTATCCTTTCAAGCAGTTTTGTAACATCGGTGTTTGCCATGGTAAACCTCACATTTTTAAGGGATGTGATGAACGGGAGAAAAGACGGGGAGGACGAATGATGTCAGCAGACGTCTCCCGCCGTTCCCGACCGGTCATGAACATCCCGGTTCGTGGCAGAAGTCATCAGCCGGAATCGGCGGTTATGAGGCGGACTTCATCGCCTGTCTAAAAGATTTGACAAGAAGTACCTTTCCAAGTATCATATTATATTAATTTCGTTTTGATGCTGCATGGTTGGAGCCAGCGGGATTCTGGCTGCTCGCTGCTCCGTTGCCGTGGGTTACCGATCATGAGATGAACCTGACTTTTTCTTCCCTCTCGCCACACAACCAGAGCCCCGGTGTTCAAGTATTTCCTGTGTCCTGTCCAGAAGCTGTGCAAAACCTTTACCGAGACCTCCATACCGGATATCCCGTATCACCGCGTGGAGGAAAATCTGGTAGTAGATGCAGTGGTCATCGAACACCGGGTCAGGAACCCCGTAAAGCCGGTTCACAAGAAGCGCGGACTGGTAGGTTTCCCGGATCTTCTCCGGTGTGTCATATAGGCAGATCGTTTCAAAGAACGTGTGCGAAGCCCGGACCATCTCGTCGAGGAGTTCCGGCAAATTCTCCGGCAGGAGAGCGAACTGCGACGTGAATACCGGGCAGAACCATGCTCCTGCGCGGATCTCCGGGCGTAGTGCACGGAATTCGGGGTGATGGTAGATCTTCAGCACTGTTTCTTTTGTTGTGATAATCCGGCACACGTATCCGGCAGATGATTCACTCCGGGACCGCTCCATGAACCCCGCGTTCTGGAACGAATCCAGCCATTTCCGTATTGTTGCTATTTTCGTGAACCCGACGCCGGTGGCAAGATCGATCTCGCTGTGCGGCTCGCCATCGAGCAGGATGCGCATCAGTCGGGGCTTGACCGGAGATTTCATCGCGAGGCTCCTTCAGGTAATGCACCCGCTGCCTCATCACAGGCCCCCCGCACAACCGGGGATGGATGATCACGGAGCAGTGCGAACAACCGGCGGCTGTCATCAGTATTCATCCGTGACAGGGCAAGCACCATCCCGCGCAGGGTATACACGTCCTGACCTTCGGCAATCATTTCAGCAAAGACTGGCACGGCCCGTTCATATTTACGCTGGCCAAGGATCCGGATTGCCATCATCCGTGGTTCCCGGAGCGGGTGGTGCAGGGTGAGCAGGAGCCGCTCTTCATACGGGTGATCCCTCCAGTGGTCGAGAGATTTTCCGCACCGCGAACAGACCCACTCATCATCTGGACCCTGCTTCCCGCAGAATGGGCAGAAAAAAGTCGTACTCATGCCAGCACCTCAGTCGCAGCAGCGCAGGGGATTGCGTGTATCCTCACTGCGTGCCGGGGGTTTGCTCATCTTTCCGATCAGGTCGAGGGTATCCAGCGCGAGATATGTATTTTCCAGCGTAGCCGATCCTCCGAAGACCGACCGGACATATCCGCCATTCTCCCGGCAACACTTCCTGATGAATTCTTCACCCTGCAAAAGCACGGGTGAATAATACCCGAGCACCGAGCAGGCGAGCACGCCGGCATGGACGTGTTCAAGATACCCGGGCTTTGAACCCGGCACCGCGAGAAAACCATAGGCCGGGTCTTCGCACTGTTTCAAAAATGCTGTCGAACCCGTTGATGAGACCGGATAGTCCAGCGCTCCAAGGATGGCAAGTGCATGAGCGGTCTCGATGATCGTGGAGCGAGGGTATCCAAAGCCGGTGTCCGGGTGCTGGTAGCGGAGCACGGCGCTGATGACTGTGGCTTTTTTTTCGGGAGGAATTTCGATACTGAGAAGCGAGCAGAGACCGGTGAGGAGGTAGAGGGGCTCAAAGAGGGAGGATGATTCAACCGGGCGGGTGCTGTCACCGGGGGGCAGCAGGGAAGACAAGATCCATTCTGCCGGATCGATGTGCGGTCGCTCACCGAGAAGATTCAGGCTCCGGATCACGGCATGCCCGACATTCACGTTGGAATATCCTCCATCCGGGTGCTGGAACGGGTGAAGATACGAAAGAGTGGCGTCGTCATTGTCCGGTAATGCATCCAGCATCGCGAGCGAAGCAAGGGCATAGAATGTGTCGCCGGCGTTCGGCTCATCGAGCCGGTAAAAACAGTACCCGCCGGATAGGCATCGCCTTTCCCGGATATACCGGATGGTTGTTTCCTGTTCAGGGATCATCGGCATCATCTACCTTATCGTCAGGTAGAAGTCATCAGCCTACCGTGGCGTTTCTGGCGGACTTCATCGCCGGTACGATAGTGTGGTGTGCGAAGATAATTTAAAGTTACGATACCGGGTTGACAATCACCAGGGACGAGAGATTTCTATTTCACGACGGATATTTTACATAATCCTATTTTTTATACCGGGGGAACTGTGTGACTGGTCGCACTATCTCCGCTGTCTGTCATTGGTTCAGAGTTTTTCCGGCAGTATTCACCGATACGGAGTTTCAGGTTCCTCTTCCGCCTTCACCGTGTGCTGGTGCCGGTAAAATTTCCAACGATATAATAGTCCGTTCGGCACAATACCTGTTCCTATGTTTGAAATTGAGCAGCGGTTGCGCGATAATGGCATCACGCTTGAAGATATTGTCGATGCTGCCATGGGACTCTATGTATCCCACGGCATGCCGGAGGAGGAGGCTGCCCGGGAGATCATGTGCAAAATCCAGAAATCTTTAACCGATCCCAATGTCGCATCGCTCCTCCTTGGAGCGATCCTTCTGGAAGATGAGCTCTACAATAAACGGGAAAATTCAGAGATCGCCGATGACCCGATCTCGCTGTTGAGCGATGAGATCATCGGTATGGCGATAGCAGAATGTATCGGGGGTACCTATGCACGGTTTGAATTCACCCGGTATGACCAGAAAAAACCGGGGATCCTTGCAAGACTTGGACCGTTTCTCGACGACGCAGTCGCCGGGTTGATAGCCGGATGCACGTCCCGGCTTTACACAGAGTGCGTTGAAAAATCTTCTTTCACTCCCTGAGCAGATCCCAAAAACCGGTGAACACGAACATCACGAAATTCAGAGCCTCGGCCCTCGGGTGACGCCAAACCCCCATTATTTTCCCAGCCCCCTATCCCATAAAAGAGCAAATTGGAAATCCGTCAATATCACAACATTTATCCAGTTTCCTGCCGATGATTCGGTCAGACGATGATTTTCGCCGGGTTGTACTATGCTCGATGAGCCCGCCCGTATCCTTGTGGCTGCAGCGCTCTGCTGGATCAATTTTGTAGCTATCGATGTATTCTTCAGGTTACCCGAACGCGGAGGCGTCTGCGGGGCAACGGCGATCGCTGAGGAAATAGAGCGGGGAGGCGGGGACCTGCATGGCGGGAATATGATGGGCAACATTGTCTCGTCACCCGATGCTTCGGCCGGCACGCTCCTTGCTGCCAGCGGGGTGTACTGTGCGGGACTTCCCGGCGGTCTTTTTGCTGCCCTGCTCGTGTATATCGGCAACCGGATCTGTTATGATCGCGGGTACGCCGGCACGACCGGCGCGATCACCGCGACATTCCTCGTCTTTGGCATGACCCAGCTCGGGTTTGCCGCGTCGGACTTTATTGCCGGCATGGTAATTGCGATCCTGACCATACAGGGCATATCCCACGTTCATTCCAGCCGGCTGATCGGCCGTCTCTGGGAGTTCCGGAACCGGCTGCTGGGAGGCGGCCAATGATCGCAATATACCTGTGCACCGTAATCGCGGTGTATGCTGCCCTGCGGATCATTGCAGAGCGAAATACGATGCGTAAACTGCCGTTTGTCAACGTCATCTCGTTTGCTGTCACCGCCATCATTGCACTGCTGCTCCCGCACCCGCTCACTATCCTTGCCGCTGCGGCGTTTTTTGTCGGGTCTACCTTTGAATCCAATGCGATCGCCAGTACCTGGTCCGGGGGGATGAAGCGCAATGGATGAGATCGTCATGGCAGCAGCAGCCATTCTCATTCTCATTGGTATGACCGCTGCGATCTTCAGCCGCGATCCGTTTGACAAGCTGATCTCGCTCTCGATCCTTATTGCCGGCGTCTTTCCGTTTATTGTCAATCGCGGTTTACTCGATGTGGCGATAGCACTGGCACTGATCGCCCCGCTCTCCACCGTTTTTATCCTGATGGCCTGCCAGAGGAGGGCGCCATAATGATCGCCGGGTATGCGCCTGAATTTGTTATCGGCCTTGTCGTGCTGGTTGCCGGTGCGATCGCAGTCGCGTTTCCCCGGCCGAACGATTACCTGACCCGGCTGATCAATCTTGAAATCCCCGCCTTTGGCCTGCTGCTCGTCATGCTCTCGTACAACGAGGCGCTGGCCCTGCTCACGTTCGGGGCAATATCCGTGCTCTCGACGTTCATCTATGTCCGGGTCATCCAGAAGAAGGAGGCGGTAGCGTGATCATACGCAGGATCTCGCATATCCTGTGCAATTATGAAAATATCACCCGCCTCTTTGCAGGGGCCTGCCTGCTCCTCTTTATCGCCGGCATCCTGCTCCTCCCGCTCCCGTACAGCGAGAAACAGCTCTATCCCAAGACCTTTGACCGGAACAGCTCGCTCGACCCGTACGATCGCGGGGGACCGCCATTCACCCAGGTGACCATTGCCTCCCAGTACCCGGAGAACTCCCCGACCGCAGGGCTCGTGACATCGTACCTGACGCCGTTTTCCCTGTTCATGTCGCAGGTGACCATGCACCTTGGTACTACCATTGTCTCTCACCCGGGGGGAATCATTGACGAGATCCTGTATAACACCCGGGGGCTGGATACCGTTGTCGAGGCCACGATCCTCTTCATCGCGTTTGCCATTGCCTCGTACATCTACCGGAAGGGCTGACCATGTGGGAACAGTACAGTTACGGGATACTGGTCGTGATGGTTGCCGGTGTCATCGCGTTCTTAGCTCTTGCACGGGAGCGCGATGACCTCCACAAGCTCCTCCTCCTCGATCTGGTCGAGATCGTAGGGCTTGGCATGATCGCCCTGCTCGGCACCGATCTTGCAGAAGCCCTGATCCTCCCGGGCCTGACCGTAGGGATCGCCGAACTCCTCGCCCTCTCCCAGATCTACTGTACCAAGGAAGGGATCCGGGACCGGCCCGTAAGGGGGCTCAACATCGAAGTGATCGCAAAGGCTGACGCTCCGTTGATCCTCTCGATCTTCCTTGTCGCGTATGGCATGGTCCTCTCGGGATTTACCGGTGGCGGGGTGGCTGGCCTGGGCCTTGTCTTCCTCTTCATCTCCCGCACGTACCGGGAGGATTTGAACCTGCTCGAAATGGCAAGCGGCATCTCTTGGGCGCTCTGGATCTTTGCGTTCTTTGTCTTCATGTTCCTGCCGCAGTACTGGTTTGTTGCCCTCATGGGTGCTGCGATTGGCATCCTCCTGAAAGTGACGGTCAAGATGTCGCTGGTCGGTACGATGTGGGGGGAGCAGCATGATTGATCTGGTCGGGGGAGTGCCCCTCTTTGTGCTGGAGTTTGGCGACGAACTCGTGTACTTTACGCCGTACACGATCACGCTCTTCCTGCTTGCCCTGACGTTTACTGTGCTGGTCCTCATCAGCCGGCCGGAACGGCAGATCGATATCGCGTTCGGGAGCGATGCCTACCGGGCCAAGGAGATCAGTGTTGACGAGATGCGGTTCAGGCGGCTGATGGCGATTGCCTGCGGCCTTGCCACGATGGGTGCGATGGTAACCGGGGATATCTTCAACTTCACCCTCTTTACTGCCATGGTCGGGATCACCAATGTCGGGATTGTCGCGGCGGTAAAGAGCAAACACGTGCAGGATGCCGCCTACCAGTACGGGCTGGTTGCTCTCGCTGCAACGGTGCCCCTCTTTGCGGGTGCAGCCATCTATGCCGCAGTCACCGGTTCGCTCTCGATGATCGAGCTGATGAAAGGCACGGTGCCGGCCGTTCCGCTCATCGCCAAGGGAATGCTGGTGCTTGGGGTTATTGGCGAAGGCATGGCCCCGTTCTATGCGGCAAAAGCCGAGATGTTCCGGGCGCCGGGTGCCCCGTACGTGATCATGTGCTCGCTCTCGTCGCTGTTAATCTTCTTGCGGGTAGTCGAGATCGTTATGCTTGGGTGATGAAGATGAAACGAATAACGGTTGTACGAATATTCTGGGCAGGTGCGGCAGCCTGCGTGATTGCATCCATCCTCTACTTCCAGGGAATGATCCCGCTCCCTGTCTGTGCAGCCCTTCTGGTCGTGGCATTCCCGGTTACGATCCTGTCGCTCTTCTTCTGCTGGATGGCAGGAGAGTCCGGAGGTGACATCCCGTTCATCGGGTACTGATATGATCGCAGAACTCGTTCTTGCCACCCTCTTTGGCCTGCTCCTCTTAGGCATTCACCGGAA
>Ga0074198_1001139_pt1 | contig 19622 bp, 18 predicted proteins | sample EPASupsiteSAE323_FD_64527 | JGI IMG/M metagenome (GOLD analysis project Ga0074198, IMG submission 64527) | Bioremediated contaminated groundwater from EPA Superfund site, New Mexico - Sample SAE3-23 | ecosystem: Environmental > Aquatic > Deep subsurface > Groundwater > Contaminated ...
TGTTGTCGATGGGACGCAGAATATCGACCGGACTCCTCACTTAATTATCCTCGATTACAACAAAACGTCCGGGGAATATGATTATGACATCATTTTCCGGAATGCGAATAAAACCTGGGGATATCGGATTTACCCGGAACACCGATATATGCCTGTGACTGAATTCGAAAAAAATGCGTCATACCTGCTTAAGCACATCAACATGACCGATCTCGCGACGTGGTTCCCAAGCAAGGAAATTTTTGAGAAAACTCCGTAACGACGGAACGACAGTTCAGCAGATTATTGAGATCATCACATCGGCGGTGCCGTGAGGGTCTGGGTTTTCACCCGGAAAACGAAACTGGTTTAGGGTCGGGCCGGAAATATTGTAGTGTCCCTTCTGGGATAAATAGGGGTAGACCGGGCGGGGAGACATCCTCGCCCGATCTCAAAATTACGATTTTAAAAATAGATTATCTTCATGGTACTGCAAATATTGACGTTGAATTGGCTGGAAACCACCAACGTTCAATTTTTCAGGAATGTGCCAAAACTCCCGGATTCTTTTCGGAAGTTTCGGGGAAATTAACAGATCTCCATTCTGGTTTATGGAAATGAGCCCTCGATCGAATAAATGGTGAATGTGGGGTGGGAGCAAAAGTCCGTTGTTGCCATCGAGTCTTTCTTGGTTCGTCGATTTCGACCAGGGTTTAATATGACATGCAGTCAGGTATTCGGGAATATCAAGCAATGTGATTCTACATTTTTTTTCAATTTTTTCCACATCTGCTCGGAATTTCCCTTGACCTCTCCGTGATTTTAGTAATTGTTCCTTCGTTGTTTCGGGTATTGAGGGATCATTAATTATTGCACTTTCCGCTCTGGCTGAATCGATAGTTTCGAAAGATACTTTATTCGATGATATCTCTTGGAGTTGAGGTAAGTATGTCAGATCTCCAATAAACTCAGTCATATCAGATCGATTTTTCCCTCCATCACCCCGTAGTTTTAATTTCCCATTGTAAATACTCAAATCCCAACAGTTATGTTTTTTATTGAAAAATTTTGGGTCTAGTTTCCCCTTTAAAACCGAATAGGGTATTGAAATAAAATCGAATGGATCATCGGATTCCCGGTAAACTATTAAGTTGAAGTTGTCCCCGAATCTTAAAGAATATTCATCAAGTGAATCTAACGTGCAATGAACCCAATATTTTTCAGAAATCGACTGATAATTTGATTTCAGAGTATAGTGAAATTGTGTCAGTAATTCCAAATTTTCAGCAATCAAATTGGCCATATTGTTCAAAGATAGTTGGATATATTCATTGTTAATAAATATCTTCAATCAACATCAGAAGTAACTTCAATTTCTTCCTGACTTTTTTCTGTAACTCGCAATTTGGAGGCATCAATATCAAATTTTTGTGGATTAAGAATCTCAGGAACCGGATCAATTATTGTCTTAACATAGCAATCCGATAACTGCTTGCCAATATCGTGATCCCCCACGAACACAATTCGATATTGTGATCGGAATTCGCGTGCTTTTTTCAATTCATTCCGGGTCACAATAAAGATGCATTTTTTTTGTATAGATGATTTGACTTCTATAAATCGATCTGGAACATCCGGCCTTGAGCCTAGACCTTCATATGATTGTATATCATAACCGGCTGCGGAATTATAGTCGCTTACCAACTGAACTCGACGGCTAAGTTCCGGATACCCGGTTGATTTTAATCGCGAGATTTCATCTGAATAAATTAGCTCTTCCGCATGTTTTGATCTTTCAATAACTTCTTCTGATGGTTCTTGCCCATCCCATTCAGCATGACGAAAAATCCGGATACGGCGAGCAATTTGTGTATTGAAAATTGGGTCAAGGAATAAAATGCCGCTGTCAGAATCGTTATCCAAAAAGCCTAACGCACTACAGAAAAGCCTAATTCCTAGTCCGGTGAGACGTCCTGATGGAGCTTGATTGCTGCTTTCATATCTTTGGGTTTTTTGATTAAATGAGAAATCTCCTAAAATGATTTCGAATTGTTTACTTATCGGTGTCCGACCCAACAAAATTGAATAAACTAATAGGTGCTTTTGAGATTCTGTGAGATAATATTGTTTTTCAGGATTCTCGTTTAAGAAAGTTGAACCTAAAGATGCAACAGATACAGAGTCTTCGTGAACCCGAATCAGTCTAAAATGAAGAGCAAGATTTAGCAGATCATTAAACGAGACTGGTCCGGCTTGAAAAGCTTGCTCTTTAATTGCTTGTTCTAAACGTTTTAATGTGGAATGATCCGAGAAATCGTGAAGATAAATTAGAAGGCGATTTAATTCACTTGGACTTCTTATTACCTCAAGGCATTGAAGATTATTCATTGCAAATCTATCCAGTTCGGAATTGGCGAAGATGTTCTAATACGGCTGCGATATCTTCATCATCCCAATCGCCGTCGGATAGATCTTCTGGAACATCAAGATCAAGAATTCCAATGTCATCATTCAAGATTTGATGCATAATTTCCATCTTATGCTTAAGTCGTGTCTCGATAATTTCATCCAGGGTACCAATTCCAATCAACAAATGATATCGAGTATCGGTTTTTGGGGGTAAACCTACTCGATGAATTCGATCCATCGACTGCATATATAAGCCACAGTTAAAGGTCCTATCAACATAGATTGCATCATGACAGTCTTTGTGGAGAGAAACGGATTCTGCAATTGAAGGGATAGTGGCTACTAACACTCTCACCGAAGGATCGCTTTTGAATTGATGTAACAGCGAATCTCTATTATTCTCGATAGATTCGTCTTTTACGGTGCTACCTGTCACTAAAACTGTCTTGATCCCAGATTTTGAAACGAGTTGATGAATCGTCTCAGCGTTATGAACGAAGGAAGTCCATATTATGGATTTCTTTCCCTCTTCGCTCAATTTTTTTGCGAGAGTAGCCGCGACAGTAAGTTTATTGGGTGTTTCATAAGACGAATAATTATTAATTAATTGTTCGAGGTCTACGCCGTCGGCAGATAGTGGCGGAATTTTAAATTCACAAGAGTATTCAGCGAGTAAAGTTGGATTCGAAGCAGCTTGAAGGAGTCTAACCATTAGGGCTTTACGAAGATCAAGTACCAAACTTCGTTCTTCAAGCTTCGGAAGAGATTGTAAGAGAATTCGTCGACAAAGAATATCATAAATTCTTTGTTGTACATTTCCCAATCGAACAGGAATTTTTATTACTTGTCTAGCTGGAAGACCAAGTTGATCTTTTCGGACACGTGTATAATATGGATTGAGTGCAACTCGAAAATCTTCGATCTTATTACTGGAAACAAATAAATCCATAGCTTTTCTTGCAGGATTTAATATCGGCCAGAGAACTTCGAATTGTGGGACAATATCTTCTAGTTGATTGGGTGCAGGCGTTCCAGTTAAAATAATTCTTCGTCGAGCTAATGGCGAAATCTCTTCGACAGAATCATACCAAACTCCACCTTGGCCCCTTTTTATGTGATGTGATTCATCAAGAATTAGTAAACAAGAATATTTTTTTAAGATTTTACTTATTGCAACCCTCTCATTTGACAACATTTGATATGTACAAAGAAAAAGTTCAATTGAATTGGATTCCGCTAACAATTTAATTCGTTCTTGTGGGGATCCAGCGAGTCGTAATGACTCTGGTTCGACCCCAAAACACTGAAGATATTCTTCATTCCATGGATCAAACGCAGATCGTGGACAAATAACGACGATCTTAGTTACTTCTTGCCTTTCTTTGAGGATTGAATATGCGGCAAGAACCATTGTAGTCTTACCACTTCCGGGAACGGAAAAATTAGCAGAGTTTGATACTTCAACTAGATGGCAAACGGATGGTATTTGAAAATTTTTTAACTTTCTTTTGAAGGATAAAGGGAGCGCAATTTCTTTAGGGGGGTTATTATGAATTTCTCGACCTTGAACTGAAGAGGTTTTGAAAGCGCGTAAATATTTGATATGACCCTCAAGAGCCTGTTTAGCAGTTGAGGATAAACGATTTGAAATTCCATTTCTTTCAAATAGATTTACAACGTCAGCAATTTTTATTCCAGCACGATTTTCTGTTGGGGAGATCAATCGGTTCTCACCATCGGGTTGAAAGTGAAAAAGGACTGATAATGACGTCCCGGATCGTCCATTCAAAAGTTTAGCTGCGGATATTCCTTGAATTACTATTTGGTCAAGATCTGGCTCATAGTGTATTTCGAACACGGGAATTACCTAAATTTTTTTGCTAGTTGAGATACGAGTTTCTCAAGGCGATTGAATTCTTTTTTGTGAGGTTTCAGATGATCGAGAGGAATCTCATTTAAAGCCAACAAATTGGTCTCAATTCTTTTAAAAATTTGACTGGGTTTTTTTGTTTGTTGATTTAATGCTACTTTTTCAACGGTCGTCTCTAAAATTTCTCTTAGTTTTTCTTTTAATTTCTCCTTATTCTCGGAGGATTTTGTTGTTTTCGCCGGAACTTCAAAATCCTTTTCATCATAATCCTGATCTGTATCTTTTGTGGGTTTAATCGATTCTGATGGTGGAGATAATAATTTTTCTTCTAATTTCTTTAACTCCTCATCCGAAGGCTCAAGAGAAATTGATTCTTTTTTCTTTTCAATGGAAGATTCCTTAGTTTTTCCCCCGATGTCGGATTCCTTAAGGACTCCACTTGCGATTAATATTTCATTTGCAAAATCCATTGCAACTTGTGGTTCTTTTACAAGATGGGCATATGAGCGGAGTTGGAGATGTGCGATATCTGCATCGTGAATCAAATGATACGCTGAATGCAAAACCCGGTCTTCTTGGTCTGGATTCAATTTTTTCCATTGAGACCGATGCATGATATTATCTAAATTTATAAAGTGTTCCACACGTCTTTCAACCAAAGAATATCGATTATCTTGACCAAAATATCTCAAGTAGTCTTCGACGAGTCTGAGAACTCTTAATTTCTGTTCCACATCTTCAGTGGTGTTATCCCCACCTAAAATCAAGGCAATTTCTTGAAAATGAAGACCGTATTCTTGGCCTTCTTTTATTTTTAAGAGTTCATTAACTGGCCCATAATCGGCTTTCAATTCTACCGCTAATTGAAAACCAGCTTCGAATCGCCAAAGATCCTGAGGAGATACATCAGGAGGCAATCGAACGGCTTCCAAAAAAGAATACCTGACATCACCTTTTTCTCTATATAGTTGATTTAATATCGCAGCCCTTCTGTTCCCATTAACAATGTATCCATCATCAGTGATTGTTGCCGGTTGAAGCTGTCCGACTCGAATAATATCTTTTTTTAACCAATCCGTTCGTGTTTGGTCTTTTAGTAGAAGTTCTTCGATTTTTAGAGCATCCTTTGGTTTTTCAGGCTCCAGTCGACGCCCCTCACTTGCTTCGAGCTCTTGTAATTCGGCAGCGAATCTTCCATTTTTGATATTATAATATAACTTGTCAAGAGGCAGTCGAATTACGGCAAGATTGACTCGTTTTCCTGCGATTTCAAATGGTTCTTTCCGATCAAGCTCTGCACTCCGATGCTCTCTCAAATAATCAGAAATCAACTCTGCCCTAGGATTTTTAATTGTCATATTAATCAACCAGCGTCATTTGAACATGTCCATGCTGTTTTAATGAAAATTCTTCTTCAAAATGCTTAAAGACATCACGTACTTTGTCGTTCGGCATTTTACATCGGGTAAGATACGAAGCGATCAATCCAAAAACCAGACTTCTTTTATCGATATCCCGGAAATTTTTATCCTTTTGGTGTGATTCATCAGTCCATTTTGCTATGCGGGATGAGATCCATCTCTTTCCTTGCTTGATAGAGAACTTCGGGGCCTTGTCGTTAAGTCCAGGTCTGCACACGAAGACAACGTCCCATTTAAGATTCCCGTGGTTGCTGTGGAAACCACTTTTACCCTCAGCTAAAACCGGGAAACAATTTGTGACCTCGAAATCTGAAGCCCGCAGTGCCATCGTCACAGATTCCCAGGCTTTCTGATTGGTGTGATGATAGGTAAAAATCATGATGCCTTCGTCTTTAATCGCCTTTCGACATCCTGAGAATGCATGCGATAGCCCTTCCGTGTATCGGGAATGTTCCTCTTCGTCGTCACTCCGAACCAGGAGAGAATTCTTCATTGGTGCATGCTGATTGGATCGCGTATTAATCCAGTTCACATGATCTTTTAACCAAACATAGTAGAAATCTGCCATCTCCGAATACGCAAGATTATCGTAATAGGGTGGATCTGTCAGAACAAGATCAACCGATTTCTCCGGAAGCCAAAGGAGATCTCGTGAATCTGCAATTGTCAAAAAAGAAGATTGTCTGGATGATGTGTTGAGATTTTTTACATCGTCGATGATTGACGCGTTTGCAGAAAGGGTTCCCTCAACGTGTTCCGTCTCCCGATCCGTATATCGATATTCAAAGGGTTTCGCTGAATATCTCTTACCTCTCAAAACTTTTTCAACACTTGAAGAGAAGCTTCCCCGGCCAATGGAGGTTCCCCAGACGTTACCCTCGACCGGCCGGGAAATTCTCCTGAAGGCATGAAGCCCGAAAAGCGGAGTGAGTTTCTGATATCCGAAAGCGTAACTGCAGAACTTGTTATTGCACGCTAAAGAATCAGAAAATGCCAAGAGTAATAATTCCCTGTGCTTCTCATTCTTCACATCTAAAATTCGTTTAAGAATCAAAGCGAGGCATAGCAATTGTCGATTATTGAATAATTCATGGTATTTTTTATAACCAAAACTCACCGGTCGGGGATCTGTTCTTCCTTCGAGTGGGATGTACTGATCTGGTATCGGTAATTCGGTCCACAGTTGATTCAGATCTTGGCATGCTTTCGCAAAATTAAATTCGTCATTATCATCCACTTGCTTGTAAGCCCGTTTTCCCGTATCCGGATCGATATATTCGATCGCAAAAAGACGCTGTTGAAGTGGCAATGAATCCAGTGGCACGTCTTTGACGAAGCCTTGGTGATTACAGTGTGGGCAACGATATTTCCCGAGATGCAGATTTCCTTTTTCTACTTCGGTTTGCTCTCCACATTTGCAATTGATAAACTTCTCACCGTTCTGAAGCGTATGCGGCTCGTGACATTTTTGACAGAAGCCGACGCATCGGGGATTTACCGACTTTTCACTTTTTCTTGAATGTAGCAAATAATGGATATGTCCTTCAAATTCGCGATGGCAGGATTGACACGGAATCAATTCCACCCAAAAAAAATGAATTACATCTGCCGTTTTTCCGTTTACTTTGGTTTTGTAATAGCTTGAAATTTTATCTCCGATGTCGTTCTGAATAACTTTCCATTCGGCAATAAAGGAAGCCTCATCAAATTCACAAATTTGTTTATTTACGATAAACCAGGCCAAAGGATCCAGATCAACGCCGATGGTTCGCGCTCCGAGCTTCGTAGCTTCAACGATTGAAGTCCCTCCGCCCATGAACGGATCCAAGACTGTAAGGTCAAGTTTCAGATCGGGATTGAAGAATTTACGCCAGATCGTTTTGTTTCGCGTCCTGCTCTGTGATGTAGCATTCAGGAGGAAAAACCGGAAATTGACCCCTAACCTTCTTGCCCACCATTTATGCATCTGATAAACGGGTTTTTTGCTATTGCCTTCTCGACGTGCCAAGGGAAACAACGGTGCTAAATCAATGTCTTTCTCTAATTTTGATAGCCCAGGGATTATCGAATTTATTCTATTTTTCGGTACTATTCTGGGCGTCAAGAAAAATCCTCAGTATGATTTAGTTATTCGTTTCAACGTTTAAGAATTTGGACGCGAACGGGCGACGAGCCGGCCCGGCCCGGGTGCGGACCCCTGCGAGGTCCGTGACGGGAACACCGGGAGCGCGACCAAGCTGGTCCCGGACGATGTCGGGATTGCACCGCCGAGAACCTCGGGACCGTGTCTGGCAAATGTCGGGATTGACGGGATTATGACGGGTTCGTGAAGGGTTTGAAGGGTTTCCTATCAGGTACCTGCACATTTTCATAGGGGGGGTATACACTCCCCCTAAGATTTCCTGTACTTCCGGGCGGGGACAGCTAATCGGTTCTGTCCTGACCGTGACCTGGTGGGATCCCGCTGGCGCCGGTCGACCGAGCCACGACCGGGCGGTAGGGAGTACCCTGTCGAGATCGAGTCGGGAACCAGGAACCTCCGCGGACCGGTCCCGGCCGGTGGACCGGGTGTGGGACCCCCCGGGCCCGGGTGGGACCGTGTCGCAGCCGGGCGGACACCGGGGCGACCGGGCGGGACGTGGCGGGTTTAGCCCGGGGACATGGCGCGATTATGGCGGGTTTGTGGCGGGTTTAGCCGGGACAGTCGCGGACCGGTCCCGCCCGGTGGACCGGGTGCGGGATCCCGCGGACCCGGGTGGGACATGGCGGCGACCCGGTGGGGACCGTGTCGCGGTCGGGCGGACACCGGGGGGCGACCGGGCGGGACGTGGCGGGTTTAGCCCGGGGACATGGCGCGATTATGGCGGGTTCGTGACGGGTTATTTTTTCGCAAGAACATACACGGTACTTCTTCCGGTCGTTCCCTGTTTCACGAAAATTTCCCGAGTGCAGAGATCTGTCAACTCTCTGAGTGCGGCCCGGGAACTGATACCGGTGAGTTCGCGGTACGTTTTATTCGTAATTGCTCCCTTTTCCTTCGTGTACCGCACTGCCTTAACCTGTCTCTCCGAAAGCCCGAGAGCAAGGAGCCGCTCTTCTGCATATGGATCTTCCGTAAATGTTACGCTGAACCAGTCCGGGTGTGCGGAGAACTCCGGGTCCGGGATCCCATGCTTCCTGCAGAGCGCGATCATGCGGCTGGTACCCGTGCCCCACTTCTCCAGCAGTTCGCCGTAATAGAAGACCTGGGCGAGCAGGGTATTACGGGGCATGGACCGGTGACCTTCACGCTTAAGGTCGTCGACAGTTATCCCATTCGGCAGCGTCCCAGGATTCGTGATGAGGATACGGTCATCGTAGACACGGATCTGGATCTCCGATCCGGTCTGGAAATAGTCCCGGTGGATAAGAGCGTTGATCACCGCTTCACGCAGGGCTTCGATCGGGTAATCCCAGATCTCCTTCCGTTGCATCGAAGAGAGCGGTTCGTCTTCCCGGGATTTTCCTTCAAATTCATACCGGACCTGAAGATACGTGCGGAATAACTGGACCGCACTTTCGAGCTGGGCAAAGAGATTTCCCTTCAGGATTTTATCATCGACGATGGTAATATCGTCCTTGAACCGGCCCATGTGAATCTGGGCGCTGGTGAACTGGGCCTGTGGATCCTTCCCGAACAGCAGGACCGCGCCGCGGGTAACTTTTCCGTCACGAATCAGGCCGAGCTTCTGGAGAATGGTTTCAATCGAATCATCGTCCTTGGCAAAAGGCAGCCGGTTCTTTGCAAGCTCGAGGTATCGATTGACCGCTGCACTATCGATGAGTTCAAGAGAAAACTCGTTGGTCACGCTGTCCCATTGAACGCCGAGTTTCGTTACGAAATAGGGACCAAGTTGATCGGGCGGGATCTCCCTGGTTGAGTTACCGACGCGATGAAAATATCGCGCCCGGCATGAAACGAGAGTTGGGGCTGGTTTCACTTCAATAATGATGATTGGTTTATTCTGCACTTTCTGGATTGAGATCGCAGGATGAACCCCGAGAATCTCAACGATCTGGTTGATTACAATCTGCAGATCGCGGTCCCCACCACTCCAGCCGAGTACCGTTCCATTGTCCTTCACTCCGATGAGAAGCGTTCCGCCTTTGGTATTAACAAATGATGCTACTGCTTCGAGGCTTTTCTCGTTCCACTGCTCCTTGAATTCCAGCGTTTCGCTTTCTCCTTCCTGGATAAGTGCAGTCAGATTCATGTGATGGCTCCGGCAGGTTATGCCCGTTTCCTGTTACCAAGATATGGGTCAGGATGTTATTAAGTGGGCATATTTAGTATATTGTCATTAATCTAATATTTGGAATAAGATTCAAAATGAAAATTTCGGAGCTTCGAAAAAAATATTCAAGAGAGTTTCGTTATATTGGTACTTTGTTCATATTTTTTTTGATTTTCTATTTTGGAATTGTCATACTATTGACTCCGCTATCCATCAGGTTTACTTTGTTAGATGAGACCAATGTCCTTCAATGGAATAAGTTCACAGAAGTAAATTATTTGAACGAAACATACCCAAAAAGTAACATAATTATCTCTTCTGAATTATCTCGAATTCGAAATTACAATGATACTGAATCAAAATTAAATGAAATTTTCAGATGGGAAATGGAGGATTGGCATAATCCGGAGTGGGAAAATGCGACTTCATACTTTTATTCACCAATTTATCCAACATATTTGAGTTATAACAACGATCCTTCAAAACTACTCATACAACGTTCATACCAATTCACGTTTTTGGAACCAAAAAATCCCAGAGGTATATTCTATGGCGACGATCCGTATTGGTTAGCCTACAATAAAGTTGGGGCCTGTCGAGAGCTGTCTACATTGTTCTCATTTATGGCAAAAGAATCTGGAATCAAATCACGGACAATCAATACTTATTGGCATCAATGGGTAGAAGTCGAAATTAAAAATGAGACGTATTATTATGATCCGTGGTGCGCTGGTCAATACCAATATTACAACTCTAGTGACGGAAACTTTACTTTTAACTACAGATGGTTCAATAAAACCGAGCATTTCGAAGAAAATTGCCGTCCAGTATCAATTCCTTGTTGGTACAATGAAGGTCTCCCCAATATTGAACCAACGATACCGTATTCGATGAATTATTTCAAAACATATCACGAATTATTTTGGTAAAAAAAAAGTCCTGTGAGGCCTTGTGATCGCATAATTTTGTTTCATATCCGGTCCTTCCGAGTTATATTTTCAGGGTACCGGCAATTAATGTATGGACCCCGATAATCAAACAGTCTTAAAAATACCTTATCAAGAAAATTTACAATGAAAAAATATTCTTCCGCTCTTGAGGAAAATGGGTTAAATCTCTCACGTTCTTCCCGGGAAGCACAGTCGCTATAAAATCTTCCCTCGTGAACGAGCTTATTTCGAGAGGCGATGAGTGATCTATAGTCACTCGCTTCGATCTCTAATTGAATCTGCTCACAAAATTTAGTCAAAATAAATCTGAATGATGTTCGGTTGATTCCATTCAAATTTGGGTAAATTTTACCTCTCTGTTCCGGGCATAAACCACTTTTACTGACTGTATTTTTAAGACTCCCGATGAGTTTTTCGAAGGTGACGTCGCTCAAAATAAATTCATCAATTTTCATATCTGGATTTTTTAAGGCATAATTTTTAAGCATCTCGAAAACTACGACAACATTCAGTCCTTTCATTTCCCAGTAATCTGTTTTTTTTGCGTTGACGTAAGAATTCACTAGTACGGGAAGGTTTTCACGGAGTTGAGGATTATTGACAACCGTCGCAAAGCCATGTTCCAAAAAATACTTAGTCTCATCTGCCCCGAAGATCCCCTTATCGATGATTGCATGAAGTGGAGCGTAAGGTCGTGTGATCGCAGAATAATGCGCCCGGAATATCAATGATTTCTGACTATTTCTTACGTCATAACAAATCCAATGCGACTTTGTTCCTCGGGCAACAGAACAAATCAGGCAGAATTCATTCATTAAATCTTCATATTTTTTAAGGGAAGTTTCAACAGCGACGTCAATAATGATTTCACAGGTAACATCGATCTTTTTTAACGTCCGCACTCTTGTCATAATCTCGTCATAGCCATCTATTTGAAGAATCTGAATTTTGTTCAGTTCCGGTAGAACCAATTCGAGGTATTTTCTGTGATTCGAAGGTCCACAAAATTCAAAATTAGTTACTTTGAAATTTATAATTTCAGGTTTAGATCGTTCTGATGTCTGAACAAATAAATTACTCAATAAAAATGAATATCGTATAACCGAGCCCCAATTCGAAAGATTATTAATTGGTGCAATGCTCTTTTCGGTCCAAATCTTCCAACCGTCCTCTGTTTCACCAAGAAATTTTATATCCATTAAATTTTCAGAGGATAGCGTTTGCCCCTTCAGTAACGTTATATCGCACAATAGAAGTGTAGTCCCATCAACCATTTGCCCGGCCACAAATTTGCAGCTGTAGGTTTGGCGATCTGTGGCCATAAAAATTCCAGATCCCTGATATTCGGCGATAGGTTTTCCATACGCCGATAATGGTGTTTCGCGAGTATGGTTTCCTTCAGTCGCCATTTCATAGGTCTCTTTATTGTTAAAGAATAATTAAGGATTCGAACCAATCCCGAGAACAGATCTTCATCGGATGTAACCGTTATATAACGGGCATATCATTGGACGAGGATAATCCTCCGGACCGCCCACCCAGGAGTCCCGCCCACCACACCGAGGGCGGGAACCGTCGTGTCCGGCTGGTAAAAGATCGGTCGGTCATGTTCACTCATCTGCGTTCCGCTCGCTGGCGCTCACTACACTCCGGCTCGCTTCACATCACCTCCTTTGTTTTCCGGAGTTGCCCTGTTGGTAGGATGACGCCCTTGGCTTGTCGCGATGCTCCGGCGCCGGCGGCTGCTCCCGCCCGCTCCTCACATACCGCTTCGCGGAATGTTCGTCGCTGTTGATCGTATTCATGACTAACGCTCAGTGACACGTTCACTCCGATCTCGCGCTGATGCATTCGCCCGGTGCGCACGTGGGCCGCTGGGCCTCGGTTCTGATGTACTTGAGAATACAGGGGTATGGGACCTAAGAGAAAATACGCCCAATTCAGGCTCCGTTTAACATACCCTTATCCGGAAAACCCCGTAAAACCGTCCGTTTCGGGGTATGTAAAAAATATGCCTAAATATCGCTCTGTTTGCCAAAATACGGCAGAATTGCGTCTCTCCAAAAGCCTGCCAAAGGGCCTTAAATCGAGGTTATTTTTGCCACTTATTTTACCCCATATGGACCCCGGAAACGCTGACGGAATGCGAATATGAGGGTCATTTTTTCCGGGGATGTCTTAAAATTAGGGTTTTCGCCTGGAATACGGGAGCCGGTCGCGGAGCGGGGGCGAGCACGGCGGAGCTGTGCGAAGCGTGCGACGCGGGCGGCGATGAGCAGACCGGCATAACGCATTTCACCAAAATACTTTTGTTGACATGAAGATCGGTCGGTCATGTTCACTCGTCCTCATTCCGTTCGCTGGCGCTCACTTCACTCCGGCTCGCTTCACATCACCTCCCTTGCTTTCCCGGAGTTGTCCTGTTGGGATACAGTACGCCCCTGGCTTGTCGCGCTGCTCCTGCGCCAGCGGCTGCTCTCGCCCGCTCCTCACACCATGCTCCGCATCGTGTTCGTTGCTGTGTACTGAGCAAGTGTCTAACGCTCAGTGACTCGTCCGCACGACGCATCAGGGGCTCGGACTCACCGCTGATGCGGTTCGTTACCTTCGCACCCTGAAGCGGTGCTCCCTCGGGCCGCTGGGCCGGGACAGGATAGCCCCCTGATGGGGGCACGGGATCGGTGTACGGGGAGGAGGACAAAGCGACGGTTACCGGACGCATCAGCGGGCGGTCGCTCGCTTTGTCGGGCGGGTTCTGCTCTGGCGATCGCATGCCAACAGAACAACATAAAAAGTTCCTGCAGCGTGGGCGGGTCATGGCTACACGGCGCGGTTACGGGGCGCATCAGCGACCTGTCGCGCTGTGTGCCTGGGCGGGCCAAGCGTAAACAAAATTCTACGCAAAAACGTTCTTTCGTAAATTCAACAACGCAGCGCTTTCACTTTCACCCTACGCACGGCGGAGACATATAAGCGCTAACGTCGATGAATGTATGGTGAAAATCACTATGAGGCCCACAACAAAAACAGATGTGAAGTTCGAGCACATAGGGGCAGCCCGCCTCTATAACGGCTCGGTCCGTATCGATGTCAAGACAATGCAAGCGGTCATTCCCGCTGGTGAAGTCCGAAGGCTCGAAGACCACTGGCCCGCGCCGGTCTTTGACATATCTGATGTAATGAAGAACACAGACGCGCCCCCGGTCGGGAAGGCATGGATCACCCGGTCCGGTAAAGCGGTAATGATAACGATCAACGATGTGCAGTATGTCTCCCCGCTCGCACAGCTAAAAGGAATGCTCAAGGGTGAGCGGAAATATGCGAATGTCTCGACTATGCGCCCGGTGCAGCCCATGACCGCGACCACACACCAGACTGAGGCGGCAGCATGAAAGCTGCTGATGTGAAAGCGCAGATCAACGAGCGGATCATCAAAGCGCTCTCTGAGGGAAAAATCCCCTGGCTGAAACCGTGGACCGAAAACGGCCCGCGAAATCTTTTCAGTGGTCGGGCATACACCGGGCTTAACCGGTTAATTCTCGGGCTCGGTCCCTATCCTCTTCCTTTTTGGGCAACCTACCGGCAGTATCTCGCCGCAGGGTTACAGGTCCAGATGGGCGAGCACGGCCACGGGATTATCTACGCAGGGCGGACCGTAAAGACCGAGACGAAGACCGACAAGAACGGCAAGGAAACGGAAAACAAAAAACAAATACGGTTTCTAAAAGCCTTTGTTGTGTTCAACGTCGCACAGACCAATTACGTAGAGCAGGGTTACAAACTCCCCGATGTAAAAGAGAATCTCCACCTGCTCGGATGTGATGCGGTCATTCATGACTACACAAGCCGGGAGAATATAACAATCACCGCAGGAGACCGGGCCGCATTCCTCCCGCAGATGGATAGGATCACCATCCCGGATATCGGCCAGTTCAGAACGTCGGAGCACTATTACGCGACGATGTTTCATGAGTGCGTCCACTCCACCGGGCCACGGCTCGACCGGTTCAAGCGGACCGATCCGGTCTGCTTTGGTTCCGATACCTACGGGCGCGAGGAACTGGTCGCCGAGATTGGGAGTGCTTACCTGGCAGCTCTCACCGGGATCGATTCATCGGCGATTGTCCAGAATCAGTCAGCCTATCTCCAGAACTGGGCAACGGCGATTAAAGCCGATGCAGATCTCGTGATGTATGCAGCAGGTCGGGCAGAGAAGGCAGCGGATTTTATGATCGGGGCTTCGGCCCCGGTCCCCGCTGGTGCAGCGGAAGGGGTGACGGCATGAACACTATTTATGATGCCATGCCGGTAAGGGTTCTCGAAGAACTCGAACGTATCGAGACCGCACTGCCCGAGCTAGAGAGCCGGGCATTCCGGTTACTGGCCCAAGCGCAGGATCTCTGCAGCAGGCACGATGAGATCATCGCATCATGGAAAGCCAAAGCAGCATGGGAGGGCTTAGATAACCTGGTGGCAGAGCGGCAACGGCTTGAGGCGATCGCATGGATATCAGATCCGCTGCCGAGCGGGATCACCTCGGAATAGTGAGAGATTCCATGATCAGCAGGCGTGAATTCTGGGAGCACCGCAAAAACCGATCAACCATCTGGGGATTGTGGAAATATGCGAAATGGCAACTGCACCGGATGAAGAAAAAAATCTTTTTTCGTAGTGGGTAAACAGTGGCCCGGACAGGATCACTATGAGGCCAATCAAAGAGACCTGCCGGGTTGGTCTAATATTCGTCGTCCGGCATTATCTTTTTTGGTAATGGTTGGCCCACCCCGAAGACTCGCGCGACAGGCCCGCTGATGCGGTCCCGTGCCCGGCTCGTCTTCTTCCCGCCCCGACTGCTGCCGTGTGCCTGTCCTGTTGAGCCGTCCTGATCTTACCTGGCCTGCCCGATGCTCACGCGACACGGCGAAGGTCGCCGTGTTCCGGCTCGCATCCTCCCACCCTCGACCGGAAACCGATCCCCCTTCAGGGGCGTCATCGCTACTACTGCCCGTCCCTTTCAAGGGCGGGAGGAGCGAAGCGGGCGGCGGGTCGTGGCCACAGTGGCCCGAACTAGCACCGCAACAGGGCGCGAAGGTAATGAGCCGCATCAGCGGCGAGTCCGAGCCCCTGTGCGTCGTGCGAGTGAGTCACCGAACGTACTTCATGAATACGATCAACAGCGACGAGCATTCCGCGAAGCGGTATGTGAGGAGCGAGCCGGGCAGCCGCTAGCGCCGGAGCCTGCGACAAGCCCGGGGCGTCATCCTACCAACAGGGCACAACGTGAAGCAGCAAGGTGATGTGAAGCGAGCCGGAGCATCAGCGAGGACGAGTGAACATGACCGAGCGTCAAAATAAACGGCGTCGACCGGCTGTATCTCTTGTACCAAAAAATGAATTGCAAATCATCAAATATTCAAGTGGACGATAAATTGCTGTTACATGGATATATTCGATTTTTTGTTGGCAATCTTTGCCGGAGTAATATCCTCATTCGTTATTGTTGGTTATACATATAGTGAGAACGAACGCCAGAAACTTAATCAATTAATCGAGAACGTATTCAACGAAATTGACCACAATCGTCGAAAACTTCCCAATTTTACGGAATATCTTACCGAAGTGAAAATGGAATGGACTCGAAATAACAAATTAACTTGGATCGATCATAATGAAATTTCGATAGGCTATGGAAATTATCTTTATAATTATTTCAGATTTGACGCCTACAACCTTTTCACTGGAACGGGATTGAATTTATATTTAGAATCGGAAATTGACTATGGCTTGAAACTTTTTTATTACAATTGCAAACATTTCTGCGCAACCACACAACAAATCGAGGATCAGATGCGGGTAGATCAAAAACAATACGCAAATTTTGATATCCTCAAAGGATTTTGGAAAATAGAAGAAGAATTTACAACAATTTCAAAAGTATTTGAAGAAAACCTTAGGTTCTCTATTGAAAACAAACAAAAATTGTAACTATTCAGCGGTCCGGTGAGAGCAAGTTGGTGTGAATGGATTTCCCTGAAATGCACCCACAAGCGAAGCGAGAACCGGCCTGTCGTTTTTCTTAACGGTCGAGAGATATCCCCGAATCCTGCAGAATGCGGCAGCACCTTCCTCACTTCGAAAAGTCCCTGAAATTTTCTGCTGGAGTTTGGCCATCCTGATATCTCTTTCAGCCAGATTATTCGAAAAGGGAATTGAGAAATTGTGCATGAAAGACAAGATCTCACGGTGGAATTTCTTGCATCGGTCGAGCAGGTTTTTCGCTTTCGACTGTTTCTTTCGACCGCGTTTCCCGGGGAAATCCGAGTTCGCCGGGATCGGAATCTCGTTCAATCCGTTTTCGATGATTCGAAAATATCTATTCTCAAAATCCGCCATCTTCAGAGGGATGAGAGAATGCGAGTGTTCTAGTACAGAGTCCACTTCACCCTTGATTTCGAGAATAAGAGCGTGAAGCTCTTCGCTCCATGATTGATGATAATTCTCCGAGATACCTTTCAACTCGCGAAGAAGGTGAGCATTGCAGAGGGCATGACGACTCGGATACCGGAAATATGATGCCCAGAAATCATGAACCATAGTACCTTTGAATCGAGGAAGAATCTGCATATCATTGGTTGCCAGATGCCCCCGTTTTCGATGGTGACCATACCACGTGAGGACTTCAGTACTTGCAACGTGTAACCATTGGCGGATGCCGGTGACTCGCATTCCGGTCTCATCAACATGGAGTACCTGTGCTCCCGTCAGGAGTTCTCGTATTTGTCCTTCGACGCCTGCAAGGTTCTGGTGGCAGTCCTGAACTGCATTGACTAATGTCCCAGTGCTGAGAGAACGTCCGAATATATCTGAGAATGTCTCACGAACCCGGTCATAGGGAACAAGCTGGTAAATGCAGAGATAAACCATCAGGGCCTTGAGATTCCGGCCATACTGGACCGAGAATTGAACATCCGATGGAAATTCTGCTCGGTTGACCCGGCCGCAATGCGGACACTGTTTGTGCTCCGCACGGTGTTCGGTGACAAGGATATTGAACTCGGCATCATGCACCTGGCGCCGCTCAACCTTAACGGGCTTTTCATGTTCAAGGGATGCTCCGCATCCCTTACATGTCGTCACCGAGTGTACTTCGATTTTATCTGGACTATCTACCATATCCAGAGTCTGGCCTTTATGTCCCTTCTGCCCTCCGGGAGGTTTTTCTCCTTTCTTCCGTGGGCTCTGGGGTCTCCGGTATCCATCCGTGGATGGCGGTTGACTGCTGTTCCGACTATTCCGGTTCAGTCGGGTTTCTAAATCGGTTATCCGAGCTTCCAATTGTACGATCTTTTCGGTGAGCTGAGTGATTATCCGATCCTGCTTTTCTATGATGTCGGCTATGGCTTCCGGGTTGGTTCTGCATAAGTCCAGAATCTCTTCGCGGTTGACTGCCATCAATTTTTATGAAGAGTTATTAGTATTTTGATCTGCCGGTTTTAGTCGTTGGGAGGTATCTGAATAGTTACCAAAAATTTAAAATATTTTGGATCGATTGGCATGTTAAAAGAATTAGGAAAATCAGTGGGTGCGATATGGAAGGCAGATTATCACGAATGAAAAAATTTCTTTTCCCTCATGAAATGGAAAGTTTTGGATATTGGGTTTTATCTTTAGGTAGTTTTGGAATAATCTGGTTGGGGATCTATCTATTGATGAACGGACCGTTATTCTCATTCGTTCCTTTAACATTTTCGTTGATGAACTCCGCTGGTTTTTTTATGGTGAGCTTCGGATTAGCACTTTTTTTGTTTGCTTTAAATCGACACAGTGCAATTGGATCGAGGAAACAAATGGATGAAATTATTAGACTTTTGAGAATTCCGAGAAGATAATTTTTTCGCTGGGGATCTTCTTTTTTCAGTACCATTCGAATAATCTACCCCCCTAGCTCTGCGACCGGCTTGTGCGCTCTCCCTCCCCTCGGCGTGGTGGGGAGGGGTAGGGGTGGGGCGGTCCGGAAGACTCTAAAAGAGCGCGTCACGGTCCCGGATTGAATAAGATTCTAACCATTTGTCAGGAATCTGGTCGGGGGTATGCTGAGGCAAATCCGGAGAATTTTCGTTCTTTTGAAAAAATAAGGCTTAAATAAACTATTTTCTCATAAATAATGATACATTTAGCATACCGTTTTTTCCATTTTACAAGCGTCCGCAGTAGGGACAGGGGATGGTGAATAGCCGGGCTATCCCCGGATTTGTAGTAGCCATTATCGCCCACAGGCAGATCTGATTACTGGCGATGAAACCCGTATAGTCACTTCAGATTGTTCCGGGGAATCCTGCGCCATCATTGTTCCGATTAAGGGAGACGTTGTTCCAGTATCTCAGCATTCCTGCCGACAAACCGGTCAGTTTCGAAAATTTTTTCGACCGTTTGTTATTACGATCTTTGAAAAGCACGGTTAAAAAAAGAAAGATTTTGTGATGAATGTGAAGATCTACTTCAGTTCGATCTTCCGGGCTTTCACTTCAGGTTTGGGCTCTTTCTTTGGTACTTTGAGTTCCAGGACTCCCTCCTTCATCGTACCCTCGGCTTTGACCGGGTCAACCTCTTCGGGAAATGCAATGCTCCGTTCGAAAGCTGAGTACGCCCGCTCCCGGTGGAGGTAGTTCTTCTTCTTGTCTTCCTTCTCCACCTCCATCTTTGCCCGTATGCTCATACC
>Ga0074198_1001140_pt1 | contig 19611 bp, 9 predicted proteins | sample EPASupsiteSAE323_FD_64527 | JGI IMG/M metagenome (GOLD analysis project Ga0074198, IMG submission 64527) | Bioremediated contaminated groundwater from EPA Superfund site, New Mexico - Sample SAE3-23 | ecosystem: Environmental > Aquatic > Deep subsurface > Groundwater > Contaminated ...
CAAAACTGACTATAACGCCGGATCACTTGCTCGTCCAAATTCTATTGCCACCGGCGATTTAAACAACGATGGTGAAATAGATATGGCTGTCACCAATAGCAATGAATCTTCTGTCGCCGTCTTCCTTAATCAAAGGAATGGTTCCTTTGCCTCCAAAGTTAGTTATGGTGTTGGCACTAGTTTATCCCCTCGATCAATCGCTTTCGGTGATTTTAATGGTGATGGCAACAACGACATGGTAACAGCCAACTACGCCACTACCGCTGTTTCTGTTTTTATAAATCAAGGCGATGGAACTTTTGGTACCAAAGTTGATTGGGGTATTGGCAGCAGCACTCCTTATTTCGTTGCTACCGATGATTTAAATGGTGATGGTTACAAAGATTTAGTTACAGCCAATTGGAACTCTTCTAATGTCTCCGTTTTAATCAATAATGGTAACGGCACTTTCCCAAATAAAACTATCTATCCCGGAACCAAACAACCATCATCCGTTGCTATTAACGATTTAAATAACGATGGTCATCCAGATTTAGCTGTCTCCGATTACGGAGCTTCCTCTGTCTCTATTTTTATAAATCAAGGCGATGGAACTTTTGCTACTAAAGTTGATTACTCCACTGGTCTTTCTCCTCGTTCCGTTGCCACCGGCGATTTTAATAATGATGGTAACCCTGATTTGGTTATCACTAATTGGGGTTCCAATTCTGCTTCTGTTCTTATAAATAAAGGCGATGGAACTTTTGCTTCTAAAGTTGATTGGAAAAGTGGGTATCAGGCCTATTCCGTTGCCACTGGTGATTTAAACAACGATGGCAAAACCGATTTTGTCACAGCTGATTATAATGGTGGTTTTATGTCTATTTTCACCAACAACGGCAACAATACCTTCACTGTCACCGACCAACTTTACGCTCCTTACTGGTCTAATGCCGTAGCCATCAATGATCTAAATGGCGATCATAAGAATGATATTGCCGGAGTCAATTTTTATGCCGACACCGTTTCTGTTTATCTTAATCAAACCACTTCTACTCTTTTCACTTCTCTTTCTGGTAATGTCGGTATTGGAACCACAAATCCGCTCTACAAACTCCAAGTTGTTGGTGAATTAAATGCCACCACACTTTCTGGTAACCAACTCAACATCACCAGCGGAAACATCTTTAGTGTCGGAGTAAGTTATCCTGTTGGTGGCAGTGCTCCCTTTTCTATTATTTCTACTGACCTTAATGGTGACGGTAAACCTGATTTAGTTACTTCTGAGTTTAATAGTCATAATATTACTGTCTCGATTAACAACGGTTCTGGTGTTTTTAATGCCGGCGTTACCTATCCTACTCTCGGCAACAATCCGGTTTCTGTTGTTTCTTCCGATTTTAATGGTGATGGTATTCAAGATTTAGCCACAGCTGATTACAACAGTAATAGTATTACTGTCTTGAAAAATAATGGCGATGGAACTTTTGGTACTGGAACTAGCTACCCTACTCTCGGTGCAGATCCATATGGAATCACTTCTGCCGATTACAATGGCGATGGTAATCAAGATTTAATTACGTCCAATTACACTGGTAATAATATTACTGTTTTTCTTGGCACTGGTAATGGAACTTTTGGTACTGGAGTTACTTATCCTACTAATAGTAGTGGTTCAAATAGAATCGTTTCTGGTGATTTTAATAATGATGGTCATATTGATGTAGCCACTGCTAATTACACTATTGGTGATATCACTGTCTTTAGTAACCTTGGTAATGGCACTTTTGGAAATGGAACCACCTACCCGGATGACTCCAACCCATCTTCTATCACTTCTGCTGATTACAATGACGATGGCATAGCCGATTTAGCTACTGGTAATTATGGTGCCAGTACCATCACTATTTTTACTAGTACCGGTAGTGGTTTTAATAACTCTTATTTTTTAATGCCTGATGGTGACCTTCCACAAGCTCTCACTTCTGCTGATTTCAATGGCGATGGCAAGATTGATTTAGCCGCCATGGGTGCTTTCAACAAAAACCTCTACGTTTTCATAAATAAAGGCGATGGTACATTTGATGCCGGTACCATTTATTCAAACAGCAGTGCCTCCGCATTCTCTAGCACCCCAGCCGATTTCAACGGTGATGGAAAAATTGATTTAGCCATCGCTAGCAGTGGTAGTAATAATTTCACCATTTTTATAAATAACCCCAAAACTACTCTTTTTGCTGGCTTAGATGGTCTGGTTGGTATCGGCACCACCTCTCCCACAGCCAAATTAACCATCGCCACAAACACTTCCAACACTGATGATGTTATCAAAACTAGTACTGCCGATTTCACTACCACCGGTTCCGGAACCACTAATCTAGACACCACTGCTGGCAACCTCTCCCTTAATCTTGGCACCGGCCTTACCATTGTTTCAGTTGGTCCAACTTTAAGTGTTACCCTTAACCAAGGTGCTCATTCGTTTCAACGTCCTGATGGAAAATTTGTTGTTGTCACTGCAAATAGCCTCACCACAAACATCTATGATCCTGCCAATAATACTTTTAGCATTGGGCCAAACCTAGCTTCTATTACCGGTGTTAACATGCTTTCGTTTCAACGTCCTGATGGGAAATTTGTTGTTGTCACTGGAAGTAGCACCGCCACAAACATCTATGATCCTGCCAATAATACTTTTATTACTGGACCAACCTTAACCGTTGCTCCTTCAAGTGGAGCATTCTCATTCCAACGTCCAGATGGGAAATTTATAATAGTTCCTTGCAATACTACAACCGCAACTTCTCTCTACGATCCCATCACTAACACTTTTAGTGTTGGACCCACATTATATTACGCCACCTATTACGGTTCTATGGCAATCCAACGCCCTGATGGAAAATTTATCATTCCACAAGGTGGAACTAGCAATACTACTTCAATCTATGATCCTGCCACAAATACTTCTAGTATAGGCCCAACTTTAAGTGGTGGAACCAATAGTGGTGCTCATTCTTTTCAACGTCCTGATGGAAAATTTGTTGTCATTCATGGTGGTGCTAAAACTACTTCTATTTACGATCCTGCTGCCAACACTTTTAGTATCGGTCCAACTTTAAGTGTTAATGCTGGTAATAACTCCAATTCCTTTCAACTTCCAGATGGAAAATTTGTTGTCATTGAAAGTGGCACATCTAACACCAATGTTTATAATCCCACCACCAATAATTTTGATATTGGCCCAACACTTAATGGTGTGATTGTTGGTAATGGTTGCCACACCATCCAACGTCCAGATGGAAAATTTGTCATTATACATGGTAATAGCACTAAAACTACCTCTATTTTTGATGCCGGCTGGCAAACTTCCGGTCAATATCAATCCGAAGCAATTAATTTAACCGGTAAACTCTCCCAAAATTCATCACTAACATGGAAAGCCGCCAATTTAAATAACTACAACACCAGTCTTATTACCTCCCAAAACATCATTTTTCAGGTTCGCACCGCCGCAACTTCCGCCGGTCTTGCTTCTGCCACCTATCAAACCATCAGCACTTCTGGTAACCACATTCCAGTCAATTCGGGAGATAATTTCATTCAAACCAGAATTTTATTCAGTACTCCGGTTCTATCCAACTATACTGCTGCCAATTACACTGTCAAACAATCTAATGTTTGGACTGGAAACAGCGCCACTTTCTACCAAAGCAATTTTGCGATTCCCACTGTCTTCGAATACACCATCAAAAATGATTTTGTTTTCAAAGGTAATACGGGTAATCAAAATGTCGGCTCAACTGGTAACAATTGGTCCGTTCCTAATGCCACCCTCGAAAACCTCGACACCGACAATGATAACGCCCTCAAATTAACTTTTAATAAAAACACCGGTGTCGGCAATTCTTTCGTCCAAATCTCCATCGGCCCAACCTTAACTGCTAATTCTTATCAAGGTTCTCATTCCTTTCAACGTCCAGACGGTAAATTTATTATTATATTAGGAAACACTACAGCAACTACTAACATTTATGATCCTACTACTAATACCTTTAGTGTTGGTCCGACTTTAAGTGCTAATACTAGTTATGGTTCAAATTCCTTCCAGCGTCCCGACGGCAAATTTGTCGTTATTCTTGGTGGTAGCACTAATACTACTAATATATATGATCCTACAACCAATACTTTTATCGCAGGTCCTACTCTAACCGGCAGTGCCTACTATGGGTCGCATTCCATTCAACGTCCCGACGGCAAATTTGTCGTTATTCTTGGTAGTAACACTACTACTACCAATATGTATGATCCTGCCACAAATACTTTTACTGCTGGACCTACCTTAACCGCTGCTGCTTATTACGGTTCAAATTCCTTCCAGCGCCCCGATGGTAAATTTGTCGTTATTCTTGGTAATAGCACTACTACTACCAATATATATGATCCTACCACAAATACTTTTACTGCTGGACCTACCTTAACCGCTGCTGCTGCTGGAGGTACTCATTCCTTCCAGCGCCCCGATGGTAAATTTGTTATTCTAATCGGAGGTAGTACCACCACCAACATCTACGATCCCAGCACTAACACCTTCGTCGCTGGCCCAAGTTCGATTTATAATATTGGTTATGGCTCCCACACACTACAAGCCCCAAATGGTAAATTTGTCACAATTTCTTCTGGCAATGGTCAAAGTTCAGTTGTTTATGATTCTGGTAACAACACTTTTACATCTAATCCAGGTTTCCTTAATCCCACATTTTACGGTTCTCATTCCTTCCAACGCCCCGATGGTAAATTTGTTAACATCAGTAGTTCATCTGGTGGTAGTAAAACTACATCTATTTTTGATGTTGGCTGGGCTTTAACCGGCACTTATATTTCCGAACCTATTAATTCTTCAACCTTAAGTTCTAAAAATATTCTTACATGGAAAACCGCCGACAGTAATGGTAAAATCACTGCCTTTGTTCGCTATGGCTCCGACACCACTTCTCTTGGCCTCGCCACTTGGACTGCTATTCCTTATAATGGGGCTTCCATTAATCCTAATGGTAATGCCTACCTTCAAATCCGTTTTGATCTTGAAGGCTCACTTCCTAGTTTTTCTGGCGCACAAAAAAATATTTGGACTGGCAGTGATGGTGGCTCTACTACTTATTATCGAACCGCCATCACTCCCACTCTCACCTCCTTCAATATCTCCAACCAACCCGATGGCGGCAACATTTTAACCTTAGAATCTAATAATTCCACCAAATTCCGTTTCACAGCCAATGGTAATGCTTACACTGCCGAAAATGGTGGCTGGTATTCTGGCGGTGCCGATTTAGCCGAATATTACCAATCTAATCAAAAACTCGAAGCTGGTGATTTGGTTGTTATTGATGATTCTAAAAATTCTTACGTCAAAAAATCCACCAAGGCCTTTGATTCAAAAATTGTTGGTGTCGTTTCTGAAAATCCAGGTTTTGTTGCCGGTGCCTACACCGAAAACGGCTTCCCAATTGCCCTTTCTGGTCGTGTTCCCGCCAAAGTCGTTCTCGAAGCTGGCAGCTCCGCCATTGAAACCGGCGATCATCTAACCTCTTCTGATCTTACCGGCTACAGCACTGTCACCCACCAAGCCAGCTTCACTCTTGGTAAAGCCCTCGAATCCACCACCGATTGGAGTGAACAAACCTGTTCTCTAATTTCTTCCATCGATGACATTGTCTGGCCAGATGATGATGGCACTAATCCTAATCATCCATGTTACCGTCTTCCCAATGGCACTTATGTCGGTAAAATCATGATTTTTGTCAACCTTGGTCTTTACGATCCGGATATTTTCATCACTGAAGGTGGTGAAATCCAAACCAACTACAACATTTCTCCTGAAATCCTCTCTTCTCTTGGTTACGATGGTGCCAAAAATGAAATCGAAGCTGCTCAATACAGTTTAATCGATTCTGCGGGTAATCTTATCACTCGCATTGGTCAATATGGTCAACTATTTGCCGCCAAAATCAATGCTGGTTTAATTAATACCGAAAACCTTATCACTAAAAACCTAATTTCCAATAAAATTATTACCAATGATATCGTCTCACCCAAAGCCAACATCGAACATCTAACTTCCACCGACATCCAAACCACTTCTATCACTGCCAACGAAATCACTACTGATAATTTAACTGCCAAAGAAGCAACAGTTTCCACTTTGTATGCCGACAACATCATTTCCAAAGAAGGTTCCATTGGTGAATTAATGACTGCCAAAGTCAGTGCTCTTCGTGATGAACTCAAAAATTTAGTTACCAACAACAAAGAGGCTTCTTCTTCCACCACCCTAACTGGCACCTCCATTCTTTCTCAATCTTCAAGTTGGTCAATGAATATTGCCAGTGATTCGGCAAAAATTACTGGTGATCTTGAACTCGGTAACAGCCTCATTGTTGGTGCCAATCTCACTGTCAATGGCGACACTCAACTCGGCAATGCCTTCATCTCTGGCACTTTCACTGCCGGCGAAATTGCCATTAAAGATAATTTTATCGAAACCACCAACACCGCTCTCTATATCCAGCCATCACAAACTGGTTCAGTTCACATCATGGGCGACACTTTAGTCATCGCCGAAGATGGCAACATTCAAATCAATGGCAACCTCACTATTTCCGGTTCGCTCATGGCCAACCTCATTGTTGCCGATCAAATCCAAGCCAACAAATTAACTGCCAACGAAGTCTCTTCCAATGAAATAAAAATTGCCACTGATTCCGCTCAAACCATCATTGCTGAATCTGGCTTCGGACAAATTGCCACTTCTTCTGCTAAATTAACCTCCAACGCCACTGCCGGCACTTCCACTCTTCCAGCCAACAAAACCGAAATCGTCATCACCAACAACAAAATCACTCCTAACTCCATGGTCTATCTCACCCCAGTCGGTTCCACCAACAACCAAGTTCCTTATATCAAAACCAAAATGGTCTATTCCGAAGCCGAACTAGCCGCCGATCCAACCTTACAAAATTACTTCACCATCGCCATTGATAATTATCTCGACAAAGACATCGATATCAATTGGTGGATTATTAATTAAAGACTTCTCAAAATCCCTCTTGTCAAAGAGGGATTTAGGGAGATTGAATCGACAGAGGGTTTTAAATAAAAAAAATTAATTTATACTTAAATATATGCCTCAACAATTTACTCAAGAACAAATTGAAAAACTTAAAAGTCTCGGCATCGAAGTTGACTCAAAAGACATCATTACTAACGAAAACGAACTTGCCAACATCGTTCCTCAAAATTCCCCCGAAACACCAAACCTGCCTCCTCTACCCACCACCGAAACCACCCCAACTGAACCAGAAAAAGAATTAGCCCCCCTGTCTCAGCCACAGGCTGATCAGCCTCTGGCCGAAAGTGGAGATGTCGATTCATCGACAGAGGGTTTAAAACCAAAGGAAGACTCCAATCAAAAAAAGATCCCTCCCATTTTCCCTCTCCTTTCAATTTCTGGCCTCACTCTTCTTTCATTCGGTGGTCTCGTTCTCTTAAAAAGCAATGGTTCTCAAACCAAAAATTCATCTACGATCAACGATCTACCATCTAATATCTCTCCAAGTCCCACACAAGTACCTAAATCTATCCAACATTATCTTTTAACATCACAACAGTACTTCAGCCAAGCTGTCTCTCAACAATCCAGTGATAATTCAGCTTCAGTCGAATCGCTCAATAATTCAATTTTGGCCGCAACCGAGGCTATAAAAGAATTCCCAGAAGATTATCGTGGTTATCAGCAGCGCGGTAACATTTACCAGGCTCTTATTGGATCAAAACCTGAACTTATAGATCAATCTATTGCCGATTTCGCTTCTGCTTTTAAATTAAATTCTAATTCTGCCGAAATCACTCGTTCACTCGCCTCCCTTTATGCCAAAAAAGGCGATGCCAATAAAACCATTGCTTATTTAAACCAAACCGTCGCTCTTGAACCCACCAAAGCTCAAAACTTTTACGATCTTGCCAAAATCCAACAACAAGCTGGCCTCCTCTCTCAGGCTCTCGACACCTACAATAAATTATCTACCATCGTCACCGACCCCACTCAAAAGTCTCAAGTCGAATCCGAAAAAGCCGCCCTTGAAAAATTAGTCGCTCAAAATGTTAATCATTCCGAAGCTTCAGCGAAGGATGACCAAATTATGCCAGATTCCACTTCACTTTCCCCATCCAATCTGGATTCTCCCACCATTCAAGCCATGGGTGAAGGCGGTCTAATTATTGCTGCCCCAGAAGAAGACAAATCTATTTCTGTCACTAATCAAACTGAGTCTAATTCTCTTTCTGGCACTTCTACTCTCCCTTCAAATCAAAAAGAAATTACTATTTCCAACAACAACATTTCTTCTACTTCCCAAGTATACGTCACTATTACAAAAGGCGGCAAAAATCAAAACCTTCAAGTCATTTCTAAATCAGAAAAATCCTTTATTGTCGGCCTCGATTCCCCCATCTCCGAAGACATCGAATTCAAGTGGTGGATTATTAATTAATTTAAAACCCTCCGCCCCGCCGCTGCGGGGCACCTCCCTTGACAGGGAGGCTTTAAATCTTAATAATTATTTGTGAGAGATATTACATGTGTTGAAATAATGACTCAAAAAGGAAATTTGAAATATCTAGAACAATTAAAATGGGCTGCCAAAATAAATAGACATAAAATGACAAAAAGTGAATCAAAAATTTGGTATGAATTTTTAAAAAATAGACCAATGGATTATAAATTCACCAGACAAAAACCATTAGATAGATTTATTTTAGATTTCTATTGTTCTGAATTATTATTAGTAATTGAAATTGATGGTGGTTATCATATTAAAAAACAAGGACAAGATTTAAAAAGAGATAAATTTTTAAATTGTTTAAATATCAAAACCATAAGATTTAAGAATGAAGAAATATTAAATGAATCAGAAAAGGTTAAAAGTGAAATAATTAAAAATATTCAAGAAAGAAAAGCCTTCCTGTCAAGGGAGGTGGATTCCGATAAAATCGGAAGACGGAGGGTTTTAAAATAAAAAGACTTCTCTCCTTGTTAAAGAGAGATCCCGGTTTATCCGGAGAGAGGTTTTGAAAAAAAGGGTCTCCCAAACCAAAAACCTCCCTTCCGGGAGGTTTAAAATCCTTCAATTCACTCTCCTTGTTAAGGGAGGGGTTAGGGGTGGGTTTAATTACTGCGCTGGTGCCACAGTAGGTTCAGTCACTGGTGCCTCAAATTGTTCAGCTGGCACATTCACTTTTTCCTCACTTCCCACATCAGTCGCTGCCCCCTGCACCTGCCCTTCCACTGGTACCACTGGTTGTTGTTCCACTGGAGGTTGAACTTGTTGTACTTGTTCCACCGGTTGCATTATTTGTGTTTGTGTCTGTTCTTTTGAACCTGTCTGATTCTGTTGAGCTGCCTTTGCTGCCTCAGCCTGTTGTTGAGCCTGTTGTTCTGTTAATTTTGCTAATTCCGCCTTCCAAGTTTCTAACTCTTTTGAAGCAGTTGTATAATCACTTGAATCAGCCGGCACCAAAGCCAAAGCCTTTTCCAATCTCGTCACTGCCGCACTAATTTTATTTTGTTGTTTGGCTGCATATGCCCAGTTATACCAAGCATTAGCAAAATCAGTCTTAGCTGTTACGGATTGCTCAAAAGCCCTTTCAGCTTGTTCATAACTACCAGCTGCATAAAGCAATCCACCCATATCTAAAGAATAAGTTGGATTAACTGGATCCAAAATAATCGTTTGTTGGTAAGCTTGATAACTCCAATCAGCAGCTCCATCTACTAATCCAACCAAAGTCTTATAAATCCCCGCCAAGTTATACCAATATTCTGGATTCTTCTGATTCAACGAAACTGCTGCTTTTGCTTCTCGCACTGCTTGTTGCACCAAAGTTGAAGCCTTGGTTTTATCATCATCAGTAATATCTGATTTAGTCAACAAAGTCTGAGCCAAAGACAAATTCACCTGAGAATAAGTCTTCCTGTAACTTGCCAAATTTGGATTAAAACCAATGGCTTTAATTTGCAATTCATAAGTCTTGGTTCCATCATTCTTAGTTGCTGCCACCAACGACTTTCTCATATAAAAATCACCCAAAAACATTCTTGCTGCCCAAAAACTTCCAAATCCAACTCCCACCAAAACCAACACTGCTACCACATAAGGCATCACATTAAAATTCTTTTCCCCTACATTCAAAATTAATTTAGTTTCCTTGGTTGCCAATACATTATTCGACAAAATCCACACCAATAAAAACACTGTTACTAAGTTTAATGGCAGTAATAAAGAAATTGCTAAAAATAAAGCCAATTGTCCAACCTTAACTGTTTTCTTTAATTTTAAAACCATCGCTATCAAATAGAACACTAAAGCCAAACCAACCACTCCCAATTCAGTCCAAATTTGTAAAATTCCCATTGAAGAAGCTGAAAATGAGCTAGACCAAAAACTTGTCAAATTAAAACTGATTGGTCTAAATGAATTAAAGGCCTCTAAAAAATTACCAATTCCGATTCCAAAAATTGGATATATCTTAAAAGTTTCAGCTGCAATTACCCATGCACTTTTAAAATCTAAAAATACCCATCCAGCTTTAAAAGTTCTATACATATCTAATAAAAATAAAAGTGAGAAAAAGATTGTCGCTCCTGCTTCCATCCAATAATCTTTCCAATCAGATTTTTCTTTCACTTTTTTCAATAACCCTTTCAACCATCCCAAAATTAATAATAAGAATAAAGTTGCCTCAGCCAAAACCGAACCAACTAAAGACCATGCCACACCAATTGAAACCAATGGATCAGTTTTTGGGATCAATAATGGTAATTTATTTGCTGGCAACATAAAAACCACCAACGAAACCAATCCTGAAATTAATCCCGCAATTGTTAAAAATAAAAACTGCTTTTTAGTTTCTTCTTTATCATTAACTTGAAGCCACACAAAAAATAAAACAAAAAATGAAATCACTGTCCCCATTCCCATTGGTGACATCAAAGATACCATCTTTGATCCAGTATCAAGTCTAAAAAATGTCACTCCCGACCAAATCATAAAAATTAAAAATAACCAAAAAAGTTTGTTGGTTTTTACTATTTTTTCTTTATCGGTTACCAATTTAACCGCCCATAAAATCAAGGCCACAAAAGCCAATACAGCCAGGGCTAAATTTTTTCCAAAACCAAATCCATCCAGGACCACTGGAATGAAAACGATTGGGAAGATTAAAAAAATTGATCGGACAAAATATTTGAGAATGGTGTTCATAGAACCAGCATAACAAAAGCATTTTTTTTTGACAATCATCAAAACAGTCATTTCCCCGCACATTTATCGCTAGCGGTTTTTATCTCAACACACTCAATGGATCCACATTTCCATTTGGACCCTTAATTTCAAAATGCAAATGAGTTCCAGTTGAACGACCAGTATTACCCATTGTTCCAATTTTTTGTCCTTGTCTTACCACTTGTCCTGGTTGCACCACAATTGACCCGGTCACCATATGAGCATACAAAGTTGAATAACCATTCCCATGATTAATCACCACATAATTACCATAACCACCACCATTCCATCCAGCACTTGTCACTGTTCCACCCTGTGCTGCCACAATGGCTGGATTACTACGGTTAGCAATATCCACAGCTCGATGGTACCAATAATATTTTTGACTGATTGTTCCAGAAGTTGGCCACATAAAATTACCCTCACCCTTCACTCCTGCCACTGGTGCCACTGTTCTGGCAGTATATCTAGTTGTATCTAAAACAGTCTCTTTAGGTTTAATTCCATCTGGAATAATTAGTTCCTGTCCAGCACTCAACGCAAAAGTTTCGTCATTACTAAAAGTATTAAAAGGATAATCGATAATATTTTGAGCATCCACCTGATAAGCCTTAGCAATACTATAAATAGTCTCTCCTCTTTTTACCTTATATCTAACTCCAGTCACTGGTAAGATTTTTAAAATCTGACCCACTTTTATCGAATCAATTGTTTTCAAATTGTTTTCCCACATAATTGTATCAATTGTCACTCCAAACTTTTGAGCAATCGACGACACCGTGTCTCCATCCACTACCCTATATTCAGTTGTCTCTCCTTTTGGTAATTCAGAAACTAATGTATCTGCCCCACTATTATCCGCTGCCATAATCAAATAACTACTTCCTTCTCCTTTGTTACCACTACTATTGATTAAAGTCTCCAACTGACTCGAAAAAACTATTGTTAAAAAAGATAAAAATGCCATACTGGCTCCAATAAAAGTTTGTGAAAATCTACCTCTTTGTCGATACATCGTCTTAGAAGTTATCACTTTCAAAAAACCAGCCCAACCCAAAAAAGTTTTTGTAAATCCATTCAAAAATCTTCCCTGTGCTTTAAGGAACTCACCCCACAATTTAATTTCACTTCTAATAGTTTCTTTTAAATCCGACATAACTTTTTTATTATATCAATTTACTTCTTTCCTATTTTATCCAAGAATTCCTGATTATTTTTAGTCTTAGCCATCTGGCCCAAAATCATTTCTGTTGTATCATTACCCTCACCCAAAGCATCAAACATTCTTCTAATTGAAATAATTTTCGCCATAACAGTTGGTTCCAAAAGCAAATTTTCCATTCTAGTTCCCGACCTTAAAATATCAAAGGCTGGGAAAATTCTTCTTTCTGCCAAATTTCTCTCCAATCTTAATTCCATATTTCCAGTTCCTTTAAATTCCTCAAAAATCAAATCATCCATTTTTGAACCAGTATCCACCAAAGCCGTTCCAATAATAGTTAATGAACCACCATTTTCAATTTTTCTAGCCGCTCCAAAAAATCTTTTTGATGGATACAAAGCAGCAGGGTCAAAACCACCCGACAAAGTTCTTCCCGAAGTTGGTATTGCTAAGTTGTAAGCTCTAGCCAATCTAGTAATTGAATCAAACACAATAATCACATCCTTACCCATTTCCACCAATCTTTTTGCTCTTTCCATGGCAATTTCTGCCGATCTAGTTTGTTCTTCTGGTTTTTGATCAAAAGAAGATGCCACCACTTCACCTTTAATAAATCTTTGCATATCAGTCACTTCCTCAGGTCTTTCACCCACCAACACTGCCATTAAATGAGCTTCTGGGTAATTAATCGACACCCCAGCCGCAATTTCTTTAAGTAAAGTTGTTTTACCAGCCTTTGGCGGCGACACCACCATTCCTCTTTGACCAAATCCAATTGGTGAAAATAAATCAATTATTCTAGTTGAATAAATATCTGAACTTGTTTCCAATTTAATTTGTTTTTGAGGATAAATTGGCACTAAATCTTTAAATTCTGGTCTTTTTTGAACTTTAGCTAAATCCAAATCATTAACTTTATCAATTCTTGTCATTGCCCAATATTTTTCATTTTCTTTTGGTGCCTTAGCCTGACCCAAAATCATATCCCCCGCTCGAAGTCCATATCGTCGAATTTGCATCGATCCAATAAAAGCATCTCTACTTGTTGGAATAAACTTAGGTCTCACAAAACCTTGTCCATCCTGCATTATTTCCAAGGCCCCAATAATTGTCTCTGTCAAAACCGGAGCCGGTGGGTTATAACGAGGTATTTGTTGTTGTGTTGGTCTTGATATTTGAGTTTGTGGTTGTTGAACTGCTGGTTTAACAAAACTTACTACATTATTATCTTTTTTTGGCTCGTCAGAGCCACTAGCGGAGGCTGTCGGTTTTTCTTCAACTTTAATAACAGGCTTGTCCGCCTGTAGCTCCGCAGGAACGGAGGTGGATTCAGAAACAACGACATCGTCGGTTTTTTTCTTTATCATTTTTTTGGAAATTTATAATCAATAAATTACTATAAATAAATCGGCTGAAAACAGCACGAACGAACGGGAAATTTGTTTATATTCAAACACAATTATATACTATCCACTCTCCTTGTCAAGAGATCCCTTTACTTTCATCAAGGGAGGAATTAGACGTGGGTTTTGAAATAAATTGCCCCAAAAAGAATAAGCTGTACTTTCGCACAGATATTCCCTTCGGGGCTACATTTAAAATAATTTTCTATTGGGTTGGGGGGTCAGTTGTTAACTATCGTGAGAATATAGCCTCAAAGCTAAATTTTTGATAGCTTCAGGCAGCAATACAATATCAGTTCTTTCAGGGTTATCAAAAGTTTCTATCATTTCCTCATGACTCAATTTACGAATCTGCGAAGTATCGCACCACATCCCCACTGGAAAATAACCATCTTCACGTGCATGGCTATCTAAATTAGCTCCTTTGGTACCTATCTTATACCCAAGATATTCATACACAACTAATCTTTTATCACGCTGAAGATCAGTGCAAATACCCAACTGAAACGGTTCTGCTAAAGAAGAAGTTACTTTGTAGCTTTCCAAACGACCATCGAAGACCCGATTTGTTATCAGTATTTTGATATTTGACGGATACAGCTCACACGAGCTGGAAATTCTAACTAGAGTAATTCCTTGATACACATTACCAAGTCGCCAAACCCGCACATTCGTTAAAAGTTTTTCCTCCAACGAGACAACCGTTTTCCAACCTACACCACTATTTTCCATTCCTAGAGATAGATCTTGATCAATAAACTTAGGTTCTGTCGTTTTGAGCTCCACCCTAGCATAAGAAAGATTTCCTTCCAAATCGCAACCCTGAAAATAAGCTTCCATTCTCTTCATGACAATAAACCTCCTTCTTAATATTCTTACCCTAACCTAGATGGGTAGAAATTTAATCCGTCACTGCGAAACAAATTTCTACCCACCAAAATATTACTTTTTAAAGTACATTTCAATATTAAGCTTTTTAATATCAGACTCAAGCAAATTGTACTTTAATTCTTTCCAAAAATCAAATTATAGGTCTAAAAACAAAAAATAGAGTTGAAAGTAGAAGACCTGCCCCCTCTTCTACTCTCAACTCTATTCTCAAAGCTAAATCTATTTTTTTTGACCCACAGATCGGTCAATCTCAATTTGACTTTTTTATCAAATTTATCTATTTTAGATATTGAAGAAACAATGTTATTCGTGTTCCACCTGCTTTGAGAACATCGGTAGCCTTGTTTCTTTTTTTGTTAAATAGGTGAAATTTGAACCGAAGGGCCAAATTTTGCCTATTTATCAAACTCCGATTTATCGGGATATCTTCCTTTTAAAGTTACATCAAAATCAACTTTCCTCTAAGCTTTCCCATCTCTTTAAACTGTTTTTCCGCCCAAGTATCTTTTTTCTTGCCGGACTTTTTTGCGCTCTTAGAAGAAAACATTTTTTTAATTAGTTGAAGCATTGATTTAGTATAACCTGGTTTTTACAGTTGTCCATATCCTATAAAAATTTGCCTCCCCAAAATCCACCATCCTATAATTTTTTATTTATAAAAATTAGGTTTATTTTTATCACTTTTAAACCATTTTCAGTCATTGTGGAAAAGTTGTAGAAAAGGCCTCCCTGTCAAGGGAGGTGCCCACAGGGCGGAGGGTTTTAAATTAAGGAGGATTTAAAATGAAAAAAGGCCCTGATTGAAGATTAGAAATTAATTTCGATTATTAAACCGAAACCAATTTTTAATCCCCTCCCAGAGCCTATTAAACTAAAAGATAAATTATATGGTTTATGTCGTAAGTGTTCCACACGGAAACACAAATGACTTATCCAGTTTCCCAGATTTTAACAATCTTGTCTGAGAAAAACCCTCATTGGTTTCTCTTATCGCCACAATCAGCCCTGGCCTACTTCTCAAAGTTTCAACTAAAGTTGAATCAGGAATATTCGTGTCAACCAAGATCGCCAACCCTTTTTCCTTTTTATTTTCTTTATCAGCTAATTCTTCCATACTAATAACCTTAACACCATGGTAACGTTCAGATAATTTCTTCATCAATAAATCATTCTTTGTAAGCTCCTCTGCAACACCAACCAAATTAATTTGTTCATACATTAGTTTCTCCTACCTTTCCATACCAATTATATTCTGCCTAGGCAGTAATCTGGACACTCCTCCGTCCACAGTACCGCCTACGAGAATATTTCAATTTATCTTTTAATTTTAAAAGTACTTAAACAACTTCACTTTTTATGCTTTATATAAATAGTGTAATTATTTAATTCTCGACATTATATATTATAAGATAGAAAAAGTCAAGCCTTCAACTCTTTTACGTTCCCAATTTGCACCAATTTTCTTCCTAAACTCTCCGCTTCTTTTTTTCTTTTCTCCAAATTCCTCACCTTTCTCACTTCCCCCAACAAACTCACCTCCCCCACAAAAACCTTACCATTACTTATCGACTTCTCCTTATAACTACTCCACATTGCCGCCACCACTGCCAAATCAGCCGCTGTCTCTTCAATTTTCACTCCACCCGTCACCGACAAAAACACATCATATTTATATAAAGGTATTCCTAAACTTTTCTGAGCAATCGCCACCATCAATTGTCCTCGATTATAATCAATCCCCGAAAAAATTCTTTTTGGCATTGGAGCAAAACTTTCCACCACCAAAGCTTGCACTTCCAACATCATCGGTCTCGTTCCTTCTATTATCACCGTTACTGCTGATCCAATTTTGTTTTCTCCATTTTCAATTAAATTAATTTCTTCCGATTTAATTTCTCGAAGTCCTTTTTCTTCCATTTTAAAAACCCCCACTTCATCAGTCGGTCCAAATCGATTTTTACTAGTTCGCAAAATTCTCAAGTCTCCATTTTTTTCTCCCTCAAAATACAAAACTGTGTCCACCATATGTTCTAACAATTTTGGTCCAGCAATATCCCCCTCCTTAGTCACATGACCCACAATAAAAATTGCTATTCCCTTTTTCTTGGCAATTTGAATTAATCTAAAAGTCGATTCTTTAATTTGACTCACCGACCCAATTACTCCCGTCGCATTTTCGCAATTCATGACCTGAATCGAGTCCACCACCGCAATTTTGTACAAATTATTTGTTCGATCCAAAAACTCCTCTAATTCATCAATCGAATTTGTACCTAAAACATCGAAGTTTTTGGCATCCAAACCTAACCTTTTCACTCTCAATCCAATCTGCCCCACCGATTCCTCCCCAGCCACATATAATCCACCTATCTTTCCAATTAATTGAGTCAACAAAGTACTCTTTCCAATCCCTGGTTCACCCGCAAAAAGCACTGCCGAACCCTGAACAATTCCTTTACCCAAAACTCTATCGAATTCGGAAATACCCGTAGAAAATATATTTTTATTTTCCTCTATTTTCTCTATTTTTTGAACCTCAATTTTCTCACTTTTTACCACTCCATTTTTTTTAGAAAAATTTTTTACTTCTTTTAAAGAATTCCACTCTCCACATGCCGAGCACTGCCCCGACCATTTAGAAAATTCATTTCCACAATTACTGCAAACAAAAACCGTCTCTTTATTTTTCATTACTCATTATAACAATTAAAGACAGTCGCCCTGTCAAGGGAGATGTCCGAAGGACAGAGGGTTTAAAACAAAATAAAAAAAACAATTTTCAACGATCTAACATCTACGACCTATGATTTTTGTTTGTTCTAGGGCCTCTCATAAAGCCACCACCAAAAATCCCCGATTTCTCGGGGATTTTTAATTACTTTCTTAAGTCCCTCTTGTCAAAGAGGGATTTAGGGAGATTGGATTTACTTATAAATCACATTCTTCTTATTAGTCTCCACTATTCCCAAAGAGATTTTTCTCTTTTGAACATCAATGCTTTCAATGTAGACTTGAACTTTTTCTCCTTCCTTAACCGACACTCCACTGGTCAATTTAGAAATATGGATCAATCCTTCAACTCCAGTTTCCAATTTCACTAAAGCTCCAAAATTAGCAATTCGAACCACTTCGCCTTCAACCTCTTTATCCTTTGGATATTTTTCTTCAATTGACAACCATGGATCATCAGACAATCTCTTAATTGAGAATTGTAATCTACTATCATCTTTATTAATCAATTTAATTTTAATCTTATCCTTAGCTCTGTACATTTGAGACAAGTCATTAACTTTTTCCCAAGAAACTTCCGAAATATGAACTAATCCTTCTAAATTTAAAGGAGCACCTTTGTTGTCAGTATTCACTCTCACAAAAATACCAAAAGGTTCAACTCTAACAATATCAGCATCAAACACATCACCGACTGCCAAATTCTCAATTGCTCCAACTTCTTCACCCACTTTATCAGGTTCAGACACTAATCTTTCTGAAAAAACCAATCTATTTTTAGCTTGATCAACTTCCAAAACTTTAGTTTTAATTTTCTTACCCATCATCTTATCTGGGTCACCATCGTATTTACTTCCAATTTGAGAACCAGGGATAAATCCAAAGAAACCAAATGGAGCCACTACCACTGCTCCACCTCTATTTAATTCCTTAGCAAAAACAGTTACTTCTCCACCAGATTTTTCTTTTTCTTTAAAATAATTCCAACCATAACCAGAGGCTGCTCCCCGAATCGAAGCTAAAATTTGACCTTTATCATTTTCCGGTGATTTAATTTGAACTTCAATTTCATCATTAACTTTCAAGTCAGCCACATAATCTTTCACAAATTCAAACTCTTTTCCAGTTACTACCGCATCAGTTTTACCACCAACATCAATAAAAATTGCTTTGTTTTTAATTGCCGTTATTCTTCCTTTAACTTCTTGTCCTTTCTTAAGTCCAACCAATTGAACTCCTTCCATTTTTAAAAGATCAGCCATTGTCAAAACAGCATCACTCTTTTTTACTTTTTTTTCTTTTTTAGCCATAAAACAAAAAATCCCGATTTATTCGGGATTGTAGGGGTACTCTTCCGTAGCTTTAGCGCAGGAGAGCCCAAATAAATTAATAAAATAATATTTAAATCTATTGAATCGAGTTTTTTTAAGTCCTCTTGTCAAAGAGGGATTTAGGGAGATTTCGTTTAGTTCCTCAATTCTGGCCACGACCTATCTTCAGGGTCCCTTGCGGGAAGACTATTGTCAGCGCTAAAGCGTTTCACTTCTCTGTTCGAAATGGGAAAAGGTGGTTCCACTTCGCTCCAATGACCAGAATTGAAAAACTAAACTAATCGAATTGTAATTATATTTCTAATTTCTATCTTTTTCTTGGCCTCTAAATTGAGTTGCCCTATTCAGCTTCCAATCCCTAATTTTGATAGGGACTAAAAGCCAAACATATTGAAAAAGTTTCTTTAATCTTCTCTTTGCTTAGCTTAAATCCTTTCAGATCTTCCACATGCAAAGTATTAACCGGTAGTCTCCCGGCGATTTCTCATTCATCTTGCGATGAACAACGATTCCTTATCTTGGGGTCAGTTTCCTGTTTGAGATGCTTTCAACAGTTATCTTATAGAAACGTAGCTACCCAGCGCTGCCCCTGACGGAACAACTGGCACACCAGCGGTTTCCTCATCCAGGTCCTCTCGTACTGTGGATGAATCCCCTCAAGAATCGAACGATTACTACGGATAGAGACCGAGCTGTCTCGCGACGCTCTGAACCCAACTAACGCAGCGCTTTAATGGGCGAACAGACCAACCCTTGGCCCCTTCTTCAGGGCCAGGATG
>Ga0074198_1001142_pt1 | contig 19598 bp, 30 predicted proteins | sample EPASupsiteSAE323_FD_64527 | JGI IMG/M metagenome (GOLD analysis project Ga0074198, IMG submission 64527) | Bioremediated contaminated groundwater from EPA Superfund site, New Mexico - Sample SAE3-23 | ecosystem: Environmental > Aquatic > Deep subsurface > Groundwater > Contaminated ...
CGTTATAGGACTGATGAGGTAGAGCCACACGCCGATGATGAGCTGGATATGGGCAATGGTCGCGGTGTTGTGGCGTATGCGATCCTCAAAAACGCTAAATTCACTCCCCTTTAACCACCCTCTATAGGCGCGATAGAGGGCATAGAATAGACTGATAAGTACTAACCAGCGAAGCCATGAGTGGAGGGTTAGCAGTATCATTTCCATCGGTACTCGCTTAGATCGACAGGGATCGTATGATCGGCGATGTATTCGTCCACCTTACCGTTATCGGCATCTTTGGCACACCAATTTTTAATGGTTTTACGCTCCTCTTTGAATTCGTATAACGGGACACTCATCCCGCAGCTGTGTTCGACACAATAAATATGAAGTTTGACGAACCGTCTCATACCGCGCAAGTCGCCCGGATCAAACAGACTTCGGCACGATTCGTCGCTGCGATCGATCGTTTCGCCTTTGCAAAAAAGGCGGAGGATTTGAGGTTTTGGACCGAAGGAGCAAAATACGACAGTCACTTCGCCGTCATTTTCGATATCACGTGCGGTTCGATTTCCGCTTCCGGCGTAGTCGAGAAATATCGCTTCATTATCTCCAATCACACGAAAGCAGTCATACCCACGCGGGCTGAGATTGACTTCTTTGCCACTGCAACTGGCGATAAAAAATATCTTTTGCTCTGCGATAAAAGTTTTGTCGAGTTCGTTTAGTGATGCGGCCTGAGTACCCATATTCTGCCTTTAGATCTTTACCGATATTGTATCTACCCATTCTTTCGTACTCATAACATTGCTAAATCGAAACGCCTGCTCTACGAGTGTTACCCGATGCAGCTCTTCCGCGCTAGCTTTACCGGCTTTGTTCCCAAATGCCAGTGTCCCTGTCGCATCGGAAAGAAATTCGACGTTAAAACCTAAATGATGAGCGTAACGTGCTGTTGTATCGCAGCAGTGCTGGGTCATATAGCCGCTGACAACGACGGTGTCTATGTCGTTTTTACGAAGCCACTCTTCCAAATCGGTACCGACGAACGAACTCGCCATTGTTTTTTCGATCGTGTGCGCCGTTTTGGTATCTTTAACACTCTCATGCAATTCCCATCCGTGTGTCCCTTTTACAAATGCTTTTGCCTTTGATGTATGTTGCACCATGACGATGGGGATATGCGCATCGTTCGCCGCTTGGATCGCCGTGACGATGTTGGAGGTGCTGTTGTGCGGATAGGTCACGGGGAGAAGTCCCGTAAAATATTCGTTTTGGACATCGATGACGAGGAGTGCCCGTTTTTTACTATTTTGACTTTTGATCGGAACCGTATTGGCTATGACACCGCTCGCGGCAAAGAGTGCCGCTATTTTGAGCGCTTCTCTGCGATTCATGAGAAGTTCTCGATTTTAAACGTATTGAAAATGATATCGGTTGCTAGCATCCGCGTAGCGTGGTTTACCGCATCGAGTATATCGCGTTCCTCCCATCCCATTTCCCGTAAGGTGTCCAAATCATTTGCATTGATACCGTGAGCGTTTCGAATCGCTTTGATCGCCAATAATAGCATCGCTATTTCTCGGTCAGGGAGATTCGCAGATTTAGGGTCTTTGCGCATCTCTGCTACCTGATCGAACGTCCAGCCCGCCATATTGATCAACATCCCCGTATTGTAATCGATACAAAACTGACACTCTTCGCCACTGGAAACCATGATGCGAATAGCAGCGAGCAGCGGCATCGAGAGGGTCGGATGGTTCATGTAAAACTTGATGAAATCCATTTGCTGACGCAGCAGTTCCGGACTGACACTGAAAAGTTTTGCATTGTTGCCGACACTCCCTCGCATCGTTTCGATGATGGTATAGAGTTTCGCTAACTCCCCCTTAGCTTCCGATGGTTCAATGGTCTGAATGAGTGGCATAGTAAATCCTTTTGGATAGATGTTGACTGTTTGGTCAAGTGGCATTATAAATCTATTTGACCAAATAGTCAAGAGGTTGTGATATAATTTGACCATGAAAGAAAATACACGACAAAAACTGATCGATGCAACGTATGAAGAGGTTTACTCTAATGGCTACCAAGGTGCCGCATTAGCCGATATCCTCGCCAATGCAGGTGTACATAAAGGGTCAATGTATCATTATTTTGCCAATAAAAAAGAGATGGCACTTGCAGCGATCGAAGAAAAAATATCTAATCGTTTTTTTGAGAGATACGGAAAAATCATTGCGCTTGAAAGCGGATATCTGGAAGAGTTTTTTAAAGGGCTTCGGGATATCTCTCAGAGAGATTTTAAACGCGGATGCCCCATCGCGAATATTGTGCAGGAGATGTCCAATATCGATGAGGATTTCAATACTTCGATGAAATCGATTTACAGTCAGTTTCGATTGCATATAAAAATGATTTTTGACCGTGCAATCGAAGCAGGAGAACTAAAAGTTTGCGATACGGCAAAGTTGGCACTTTTTACAACGGCGGCATTGGAAGGGGCGATTTTGGCGGTGAAGGCATCGGGTGATCCGCAGGATTATCTTGATTGTGTCGAATGTCTGATCGGGTATATAGAGAGTTACAAACATGGATAATACGAAAAATACGACGAAATACGTCATATGGATGATTATCGCGATGCTCTTTTGGGGGTTTGCGTGGACGGCGGGCAAAGTTGCCGCGGAGCACTCCAACGCGCATGTCGCCGCTTTTTGGCGTTATGCGATCTCTTTTATCAGCATCATCCCCGTCATTTGGTTCTTAAAGACGCCTCTGAAAACGGATCGGATCGGTTTTTTGTATATGCTCGGAGCGGGGGCATTGACTTCGCTGTTTAACTATCTGTTCTTTGCGGGGCTTGCACACGGTCAGGCGGGTTACGGCGGTACGATGGTCACATCGCTGGCCCCGATCATCACCTATATCCTCTCCATCTCGTTTTTGGGGACGCAAGTCTCATCCCGACAGATCGGGGCGCTTTTCATCGGTGTTTTAGGTGCGTTGATCTTGTTGCGCGTTCCGTTCGATGGGTTCGCATTTTTAAATATCGACAGTTCCTATTTTCTCGGATGCGCCATCGTGTGGGCATTGGTGACGGTGATCGCCCAAAAAGCCTCCAAAAGAGCCCATTTGATGTTTTATACGCTGGTCGTATTCGGCATCACCGCGTTTATCAATATGGTGTTCGCGTTGCCGTATCAGCCCTTTGATTTTAAAGCGTACGATGAGACGTTCTGGATCACTATTGTCTTGATCGGGGTGCTTCCGGGGACATTCAGCACGGCGCTTTATTTTGTCTCCGCGGGGAAAGTGGGAGCACACCGCACGGGGGTATTTATGTTTATCGTCCCCGTCGGTGCGATCGTATCGAGCTGGGTAGTATACGGCGAGGCATTGGAGATGACGACCCTTATCGGATGTCTGATGGCGTTTGCGGCGGTGATCTTGTTTAATATGAGAAAAGCGAAAGGAGCTATGTGAGTATTTATGCTTTGCAATCGCCGGCAGGCGGATTTTTGGATGAAGATCTAAACCATTTTAATAAAGTTTTTGATGATTGGTGCATACAGTTTGACAATTATGAAGATGCTGCCACTATTGCGAGTACATTGGATAAGAAAAGATATTCTGAGGTCGTCGAAATCACTCCTCTGAGCTATCCTAAGTATTTCTTTCGGCAGTTGCAAGGGATAATACACGCAACACGCGAAGTGGAGGGGAATATTATCTGTATTGTGGAACCTTTTATGGGATCGAATTTTCGTATTGCAGTTTGTAATTTGGAAACAAAAGCGGTGAGATTAACGGCAACAAAGTATAAAAATTCGATGAGTGTCGAAGGTGCATTTGCGAACTTTGCGATCAAAGATGAAAAGGATTTTTGATGAAAGACTGTTACGTGAGTAAAAAATTTTGCAGGGTATGAGAAGCGTTGGAGGACAAAAACCAGATCGCTTCAAAAAGAATAAACTGAACCGTTAAAATAATCCAGAATGTATAACGGTATTTTTTTGATTTGTGACGAAAGATTTTTTGGGCGAAAACAGCTCCGATACTTCCCCCGAAAAGGGCGAGATTCAAGAGCATTTTTTCACTAACCCGTCGACGGTTGGTACGTGCCAGATATTTGTCATACCCAAATACAAAAAACGTAATGAGATTAAAAATTAAAAGAAGAAAAATAAAGCCTTTCATTGTCGGGGATTATAGCACATAAGCGTTGTCGATTCCGACGACATCGGTGAGATCTTCAAACTCTATAAAACAGCTACCGAACGTACTTGCAGATACATGTTTGTTTGAGAGAAAACTACTATGACATCTGCTATCTATGATTTATAATTTATTCCATCGATCCAACAACTCAAACAGTGCTTTATTGGCTGTAGGGATGTGATGCGCTTCAGCTCGGATTGTATCGGCATTAGCAACATACGGTGAATCAAAATCGAGATAAGCGCTATCGGACTTTAAGAGTCCGTTCATACTTTCACGGGTTGTTTCAATATGAAATTGTGTTGCGATGATACGTCCGTCGGGAGTAGCGAACGCCTGATTTTTAAAGGCGTCGTTAGACGCTATCCGAAGTGTCCCCTCGGGAAGATCGAAGGTGTCGCCGTGCCAATGAAATACGGTCATTTTAGATGCTAAATCCACAGTGAGCGGATGAGGTAAAGTCTCAATATCGCGCCATCCGGCTTCGCGTGTACTGCTGCTATAAACCGATCCGCCCATAGCGCCTGCAATGAGCTGCGCTCCTAAACAGATGCCGAATATTTTGCCGCCCTCACGGATACGTCGGCGTAAAAACTCGATCTCGTTTCGGATAAAATCCAGATCGTCATTCGCACTCATAGAACCGCCCAATACGATCAAAAGATCGTCCGCTTCCAGCGGTTCATTTTCCCAGCACCGGATGAGACGGTAAGAGATACCCCGCATACGTGCCCATTCGCCGATGGCCGCTTCATTTTCAAAAGGTACGTGTTGCCAGATGGTCATAATAGCTCCTACGGTGTTTATGCTAGAGTTGGATTCGAAAGGGGAGCATTGTTGATTTTGAAAATCCCATCCCCTCGTAAAATCGGTGTGCCGAGAGATTATCGGCATCAGTAAGAAGGGTGATGCGTTTCACCCCTTTTTCTTTGCTGCGTGTGAGGACATATTCGAGCAAGGATGAGCCGATATCCTCTCCACGGTGTTTGGCATCGATGACCATATCTTCGAGCAGGGCGACTCTCTCTCCCAATGCCGTTGAGACAGTGTACAAAAGGTTGACCATCCCTACAATCTCGTTATCTTTTGATGCGACGTATATCTCACCGATCTGCTCATTTTCGATGATTTTTTTCAATGCTTTCGTCTGATTTGCGCTATCGGGGGTGAACTCAACCTCTTGGGAGAAGAGCTGATCTAAAAGGCGACAAAGGGTCGGAATGTCTTCTACGCTTGCCGTTCGGTAGGTGATAGGGTTCTCTTTGGCGGCTGATTCGTAGGCGATAAGGATTTTTTTTCGCTCAATCCCCCAACGATAGCCGCTCATAGCACCGCTTTTGGCGATGACGCGATGGCAGGGGATGAGATAGCCGATGTGATTTTCTCCGATTGCGTTGGCGACCGCACGAACCGCTTTGGGTTTGTCGATAAAATTCGCGACATCCTGATAGGTCGTTATCCCGCCGTTAGGGAGATTGAGAAGCGCTTTCCAGACATTGATCTGTAGGTTCGTCCCCTTGACCAAGAGATTGTATTTTTTATTTTTAATAAAAATATTTTCCAGATAGGTACGGGCTTTGAGATCATCATGCACCAGATTGGCATTTTCCCATAACTCGCAAAATCGTTTATAGATCGATTCTTTATTGTTGTCGATGAACCCCAAATAACAGACCCCTTTATCGGTATAGGCTATCAGTGCTTCACCAAAGGGAGTAATGCCGAAACCGTAGGTGATGGTGACGTCTTTCCCTTTTTCCCGCCACTCTTTTGGGGTGACCCCTATGAGATTGACAAAAAGTTCGTGAAGTCTGCTGGAACTGGATAACCCGATATCCAGCGTACTGTCCAATAGGGATTTAGACTCTTTGATATGCTCTTTGGCGTAGTTCAGGGTCACGGAGTGGAGAAACTGTTTGGGCGTCACACCGACATACTCTTTAAACACCCGCATAAAATGGTATTTGCTCATCCCTATGTTTCGAGCTATCTCATCGATCGAGGGCTGATCTTTAAAATGGGTGTCTATATAGGTAATAGCTTTGGCAATAAGCTGATAATTTTGATTTAATGTCTCGATATCGTGCATACAATCACCTTTAATAGGTTGCATTATTATAGACTCTAAAACCCTTTAAAAGAGTTTCGAGCTCCTCTTTGATCTGTGCATGGAGAATGGTATTGTCGATGTCGTCCAGCACATCGCGTATTTTATGTGCGATAAGGCTAAACTCTTTTTCCTTCATCCCCAGTGTGCTCAATGCCGCAGAGCCTATTCTGATCCCTGACGTAGACGTAGCGGGGCGGGGATCTTTAGGAATAGAATTTTTGTTGACGGTAATACCGGCATTTTCCAATGCCACACTTGCGTCTTCACCGGAAAACGTTTTGTTTATCAGCGATACGAGTACCAAATGGTTATCGGTTCCGCCGCTGACAAGCTCGTACCCTCGTCGGATCAACACATCGGCTAAAACTTTTGCATTGGATTTGACGGCTTTGGCATATTCCCTCCATGAGGGGTGTAAAACTTCTCCAAACGCCACCGCTTTTGCGGCGATGACATGCACCAGCGGTCCCCCTTGTGTTCCGGGGAAAATGGCACTATCGATTTTTTTGGCTATCTCTTCGCTGTTCGTCATAATGACACCGCCTCGAGGTCCTCTGAGTGTTTTGTGTGTCGTGGAGGTGACGACATCGGCGTAGGGAAACGGGCTCATGTGTTCTCCCGCCGCTACCAATCCGGCAATATGGGCGATATCGGCAAACAAAATCGCTCCGACGGTATCGGCGATTTCTCGGAACCAGGCAAAATCAATTTCGCGGGCATAGGCCGAAGCCCCGCACACGATAATTTTGGGTTGAACGATTTTTGCGATCTCCATAACATTATCATAATCGATACGGCCGTTAGACTCTACACCATAGGTAAAGGAGTGATAGTTTTTCCCCGAAAAACTGGGCTTGGCACCGTGTGTCAAATGGCCTCCGTGGCGTAAATCCATCCCCAAAAGCTTGTCTCCGGCCTGCAGCAATGCCGCATAGATGGCTCCGTTGGCTTGGCTGCCTGAATGGGGCTGCACGTTTGCGTAGGTACAGCCGAAAATTTTGCAGAGCCGATCAATCGCTAGCTGTTCTACCTGATCGGCAAATTGACATCCGCCGTAGTATCGTTTGTTCGGATACCCCTCAGCGTATTTGTTGGTAAAAATGCTCCCCATGGCTTCCATAACGGCGGGAGAGGTAAAGTTCTCACTCGCGATCATTTCCAGATGTTTTGACTGTCGGTCGAACTCATTTTCTATGATGGCGAAAACTTCCGCATCCGCAACCGATAAACTCTCTTCACGTATAAAACTCATCGCGTCCCCTTTTTGAATGGTTCGTCAAAGTTTATCTCTCCGAGTAGATATTGGCAATCCAAATCTTGCTGAAATAGAGGAGGAAATGAGCAATATTTGGATTGTATTTGGTGATTTATTGAACTAAAATTCACCAAAAAAAAGGAGTATGGATGAGACATAGAACCAAGACACATCTGTTGACGCAAGAGCAGATAGAAGCGTTGTTTAAAAGAGCTGAAGTCGGGAGAATAGGGACTTTGAATAAAGACGGTTCCCCTTATATTTTGCCGATGCACTTTGTATACGCTGATACCAAAATATACGTGCACGGTTTACCTAAGGGGCAAAAAATAGACAATATCAAGTCAAATCCGAAAGTATGTTTTGAGATTGATGAAATGATTTCGTTGCTGTATGATGGCATAGAAGAGGCGTGTGATGTCAACACCGAGTTTAATAGCATCATTGTGCAGGGAAATGCGATCATCGTTGAAGAATTTAGCGAAAAGAGAGAAGCATTATCCAAGATTGTCGAGAAATTTACCCCGCAGTTAATGGAGAAGGAATTGCCGGATGCTATGATCAACGGTACGGCAGTCATTAGAATCGATATTGTAGAATGCATAGGCAGATATTATAAATAAGTATGAATTCTACAGATTGACAAAGATAAAGAGGTGTAACGATGTTTATTGTTTCACTTACCTATATCAAACCCCTCGAAGAGGTAGATGCTCTACTGGAAGAACGTCACATATCTCCTATAGCAGTACGCTTTAGAGAATTTTCTCGCATCAGGGCGTAAAGCACCCTGTGATGGCGGGATTGTTTTTGCACGCGCAGTTTCTTCGCAAGAGCTGAAATATCTGATTTTTGATTCGATAGAAATTCATATTGATAAGGCGATCGATTTAGCGTTGTGAACTTTTACTCAGGAATAGTTTTTGCTTGTTTTGTAAAACTATAAAGGGGTTTAAATGAACGTCAACACAACTGCCGTTTATTCGACTTATCAAGCTCCGCAGGCGGTTAAGGTGAAAAGTCCGACCGATGGCGTGGAGCATACCGCATACAGCTATTATCAATTTGATCCAGCAAGTGAATCTTTTAAACCCAGCTCAAGCTACACAAAACTCAAAGAACTCTCAGAGGCATACGATCCGCAAAATATGAGTGCAAACGATATGTCGGCGTTAGCAAATGAGCTGTACGAAAGCGGCATGATCGGTTCTTCGGATGCGGAAATGATGAAAATCAGCTATTCGGCGTTGGCAAAAAACCTGAATGATAATGCATACAATGGCTATACCGGCATCAATACCGACGAAAAAACTGACCTGCTGGGCATATACGAAAAAATGTTGTCAAACGCATTGCAAAACGGAGCTTCAAGTGCACAGACAAAAGCGTTAGCAAGTAAAACGGATATTTTGGGGACGCTCGATGATATGAGAAGCGGCAAAATAAAAGACTCTATAGCAGTCAAAGTTGTAAAGATGGACGAATATACGATGCAACAGCTCAATAACACTTTGAAGCATGCATCGATATAGACAGATTGTAGCGATCCATTAATAAAGAAGCTGCTTTAGGAATGTGATTTGCTTGGGATAATGAATACCAAGGAGAGATGATGCGATCAGTTTATAACTCTTACAATGCAACCAGTGCTGCCAGTACCGCAACCAATTCCTATCAACAAGACAAAGATCAATTGAATACCTATATGGACAAAATGAAAAAAGCGATTGAAAAAGGTGATTTTGACACCGCACAGTCGTTATTGGAAGAAGCTTCCAAATTGGTAGAATCGAACACTACCAGAAAAAGAAGTACCAAGATAAGTCAACAGCAAGAAGAACTCAAAAGCCAGTTAGAGACGTTGTCCGGTTCGCTGGAGAGCAAAAATAAAGGGTCGGCTTTGGATACGATTGCAGCCATCAAAGATGAGCTAAAAAACAATAAAAATCTTGTCCTGAAAACACACACTTCAACGGACATGATCGCTGAATTGCGATCCCAATATTTATTTTCGGCATACGCGTAGAGCATACACTTTATTCGAAATCTGTAAAATAAAATCAATGACTATTTATGAGAGGTTATAGGTATCACCTGACCCTATATGCCAATAATATCATGACCATACGAATTATCAATAGAACATAACCATACTCCATTTGCATCTTTATTAAAAACATATGTTGCTTTACGAGTAATCTCCAACATATTTGGAGCTGATATGACGGTATTTGCTAGTACTAAAGCTGTATTTCCACTTTCTAGTACCTCGATTCCATTTTGACTGACCTGCATACCGTTTTTAAAATAAACGGCAATAGCTTCAAACGCTTTTCTAATAGCATCTTTACCTACTGCATTTCGTCCTGGTTCAACAACTAATATTGCATCCTTGGTATATATGTCAAGGAGAGTGTCAAAATCTTCTTCAATGATTGCTCTATCGGCTTTTTCAATCTGTTTAATTACTGCGTGCTGTTTCAATGTGATTTTCCTTTATTATGTTTAGCCCCTCGTTTGCCGATGGCGGTTCAAAAAATGAAGTGACATGATTGAATGTCGCCTCATTATCAAATTGTGCTCGTTCAGGCTGCTCAGTTCTTCTCTTGGCGATTTGAGATAAGCATTGCTCATTACTTAAATCGAGAAAAATCATCTCGTGTTCGCAACCAATTTCTATGCAGATTTTCTTAAACCATGCTCTTTGACGCACCGTGTTAGCGGGAAAATCCATTATTACATTTGTACCTGTATTGAGAATTTGTTGCACATGTGATTTCACAAATGGCTTGATAATCGCAGAAAAATTTAAATAATCTTCAAAAGAGTTGATCTGATTGGGATAATGTGATGCGAGCCAATCATCCTCAGACAAAAGTACCGCATTTTTTTCGATAGAGAGGGCTTTTGATTTTGTTGATTTTCCGGCTCCCATCTTTCCACAGAAAAAAGTTAATGTCCCTTTTTTGTTCAAAAATAGTCCTTTTAGATATAAGATTTAATTGATGCAATGAAAAGTTATAGGTATCACTTGACCCCTATATTTCTTGGTGTGCAGAGATTTGTTGGGCATTTATGGATAAGCGTTATCAACTTGGATATGAACTAATCTCTACAATCTTAGTTTTTGGATTTTGTTTGATAGTAGAGTGACTCCAGAACTTTGCTTCTGCCTCTGTTTGTGAGCTGCACCCCCGGATTGTTTGTGAGGACGGTCCAGAACCTTGAGTATATTTGATGACATAGGTCATTGGACGATTCATTTTTTGCTCCTTGATGATTAGTTTTAAATTTCTATCTATTATGGAAATCATGCCCAACGTTTACAATGAACAATCAAAAAGCCGTCGCAGGTTTTTGATCGGTCTCTTTTGATTTGTTAGGCTTTTCACACTGGCCATTGTGAATTACATTAATGACTTTGGATAATGCATCCTCACGGCTATTTTCATATGGAATAGCCAATGCTGCTGTAATTGCCAATTTGATTTGGCATGCCGCTAATGAGCGATCTGATAGCTTTTGCAGCGCATCACCTCGGTTGTTTTCGTACGGAATTTGTGAGGCTGCGACTAGCTCTAGATCCAATGTGGAGGGATTTTCAGGTACTTTGTATGTGATCGAATATTGAGGAGAGGGGTCTTTCTTTTTTGATGAAGAACTATTCATATGAGACGTTATGGCAGTGAATGCCCATACAAAGGCTGGCATTATGAGCATAAAACCGAAAATTCCAGCATAACTCAAAAGGGCGTCAAAAATGGCAGGAGCCTCTCTTTTTGATCCAGTTTTCACGTCAGAATCCACAATACCTGGGGGGCGATATGTAGCAGCCTTGTATAATCCCACCAACGCAGTAAGCAGAATTACAATTTGAGTTACAAGTTCAGTGCTCATATTTTTATGCCTATTTATTTCTATCAAAATATATCATGATAGAGCCTTACAAATTGAAATATTTTTAAACATTTTACATTGGTTTTCTTAAAATCATTTCCGCAAACACTTTAACGGCATACAAAGCGAAAAAAGAGCACAATTTCCCCATTATCAGATATAGGAACTCTTATGACCGCCTCGAATTTTAAACTCGCCGACTATCTTTCCCGTATCGGTTACGAGGGGGACGTACGTGCCGATCTTGCGACACTGACCCGACTGATGCAGCAACAGCTGCGAAGTATCCCCTTTGAAAATACCGAGGTGCAGGCAGGCCGAATCCCCTCGATGGTTCCCGAAGATATCGTGGAGAAAGTCATCAACCGTCGGCGCGGCGGATACTGCTACGAGGTAAACGGCGTGTTTGCGATGGCACTCAGCACTATAGGATTTGAATGGTATTTTGCGGGGGCACGCTCCATGCTCTATCCGACACGCCGTCCTAAAACGCATATGGTGTTGATTGTCCGCATCGATGGGCGCGATTATCTGTGCGACTGCGGATTCGGCGGATACGCATTGCGCGCGCCGATGGAAATCGTAGAGGGTGAAACGGTGCAGGACGGTGATCGCTATCGGCTGGAACGGATCGATGGAGAATACGTTCTCGGTGCACAGGTGCAGGGGGAATGGCAGCGCCTTTACGGCTTTGCCCTCCAAAATCAGGAGTGGATCGAATTTACACTGGCTAACTATTTTAACGCCACCAGTCCCGATACGGTGTTTACCCAAAAGAAACTCGCCATCATGCAGACACCGCGCGGACGCAAAATCCTCGTAGATAACGAGCTGAAACTGATCGAAGAGGGGAAAATGGAAAAACTCGAAGTCGATTATGCGAGTGCACTCAAAGAATATTTCGGATTGGAAACTGTATGAGCCATATTATTGTAAAACGTGCTACTCATGAACATTCCGCGCAAACGGCTGTGCTGGTGGGAGAATTGCTTCAGGAAATCATGGACAGAATCGGGATCGATGTGTTTCATTTCGATCTAGAAGAGACCAAAGAGCGCTTGGCCGATTTTATAGTCACTGAAAAAAATTTTGTTTTTATCGCTTCCGATGTTGAGACGAAAGAGATTATAGGGTTTGTAACAGTCTATGAAGGGTATGCATTGTATGCCGAGGGGGCTTTGGGAACAATGGCTGAACTCTATGTTCAACCATCGTACCGATCACAAGGGATCGGTAAAATGTTGATTCACTCTGTCAGAGAATTTGGGAACCAAAGAGGATGGAAACGTATCGAAGTAACCACACCTCCATTACCGCAATTTGATCTCACATTGGCATTTTACGAGCGCGAAGGATTTGAAATCTCCGGCGGACGGAAATTAAAGACGACACTATGAATATGGAAGAATTTTTAGCCTCTTCGGAGATCATCGATTTTACCCATCCGATCGTTGCCGCGAAAGCTCGCGAACTGGCTCAAGGATGCAGCAGCGATACCGAGATCGCCAAACAATGTTTCGAGTTTGTCCGTGATGATATACGCCATACGGGGGATGCGGGAGAGGGGATAACGACACTCAGAGCCAGCGAAGTGCTCGAACAAGCTCAGGGATGGTGCTATGCCAAGAGTATTTTGTTGGCCGCTTTGCTACGGGCTAACGGCATCCCTACCGCGTTGTGCTATCAGCGGCTCAGCTGCGGCGAGTATAAAGAGGGGATACACTGTCTTCATGGACTGAATGCCGTTTTTCTCAAAGAGTACGGCTGGGATCGGATCGGTGCACGCGGCAATAAAGAGGGAGTCGATGCGCAGTTTGATCCACCGCATGAAAAATTGGCATTTGAACTGGGTGAGAGTGAATACGATTTGCCAGAGCAGTATATCGAGCCTCTCGATGTCGTTGTCGAAGCACTTAAAACCCGTAAAAATTACGGCGAAATGGTCGGGAATTTCCCGGATATAGGGTAAACATGACGATTCAAAATAGCACCATTAACGATATCGATGAGATTTTTAAACTCTATAAAATAGCGACCGATTTTCAAAAATCGAAATTCTTTGTCCATTGGCCGGAGTTTAAACGTGACTTGATCGAGACGGAGATACATGAGAATCGTCAATGGAAGATGATGATCGATAATCAGATCGCCTGTATTTGGGCGACGACGTTTAGCGATCCGCAGATATGGGGCGAAAGAGACGATGACTCTGCCATCTATATCCACCGAATCGCGACGAATCCGGCTTTTAGAGGGAATGACTTTGTAGCGCGGATTGTAGAGTGGGCAGAGCAGCATGCACGAGAGAATATAAAAGAGTATATTCGGATGGATACGATCGGTGAGAATAGGGGATTGATCGAACATTATAAAAAATGCGGGTTCGAGTATCTGGGGTATTTCAAACTAGATTCAACCGAGGGATTACCGGAACATTATACATTGGCGGACGCGTGTTTATTTGAGAGGAAGATAGCATGACCCCTGCCGTCAATGTCGCTAAAAAAGCTAAAATCGCTTTTAACATCCATTCGTATGTTCATGATCCAGCGATCCAGTCGTATGGTTTGGAAGCCTCCGAAAAGATGGGAGTTGCTCCCGAGAGGGTTTTCAAAACCCTTGTTGTCATGATCGATGCCAAACAGATGGTCGTCGCGGTAATCCCTGTTTCATCCATGCTCTCTATAAAACAGATCGCCAAATCCGCAGGAGGAAAGAAAGCCGAAATGGCAAACGGTGCGGATGTCGAACGCTCTACGGGCTATATTTTAGGCGGTGTCAGTCCTTTGGGACAGAAAAAACGGCTCCAAACGTTTATCGATTCATCAGCGAAAAATTTTCTGACGATTTTTGTGAGTGCAGGGCGCAGAGGGTTGGAGATAGAACTGTCGCCAGAGGATTTGGCTAAGCTGACAAATGGAGAAATCGTATCCCTATGTGCAGAATAAAACAGCTTTTTTTATTTTTTTTGATAATGACGGCTTCAACGTTCGCTTCCGAACCTGATTTCGGAAAATTTGACGGTACGGCGGTTATCCTCGACTTAAACACTTCCGCCAAAACGGTGTACGGCATACATGCCGACGAACGGGTCAATCCCTGTTCTACTTTTAAAATCCTCAACTCTATGATCGCACTCGATAGCGGCGTAGTGCGGGATGAGAACGAAACGATTGCTTGGGACGGGGTTGTGCGGGAATATCCCGTATGGAACCGCGATCACACGATGCGCAGTGCGATAGGGGTTTCGGCGGTATGGTTCTATCAGGAGCTTGCCCGTCGTGTCGGGGCGAAGCGGATGGCACAGATGGTCTCTTTGGCGTATTACGGTAACGGCGATACCTCTCGAACTCTCACCGATTTTTGGCTGGGTGGAGGGAGCCTTTTGATCTCTCCGGCTGAAGAAGCGGTATTTGTAAAATCGCTCGTGGAAGAAAAGCTTCCATTTTCTAAACGTACCATGAAAACGGCAAAAGATATTATCATTCTGCAAAAAGACGGGCAATCAGCTTTGGCTGGGAAAACGGGAAGCTGCGGAGGAATAGGGTGGTTTGTCGGATTTGTCGAACGCCGTGAGGAAACGCAAGTCTTTGCATTTCAGATCAGAGGCGATGGCGCCAACGGTACGGAAGCTAAAAAGATAGCCCTTGAATATCTCAAAAACGAAGGTAGGCAGCATCCATGAATCTGCAAAAGCTCAAAGAGGCCGAAGCCAATTTTTTCGCCTTTTATCCCAAAGGGTTTGAGGATGAAGGGCTATTGCCGATTATCAAACGGCACAATACGGCAGGAATAGGTAAAAGTGTACGGGAGATGTTCGCGCCTGATCGATTTTCGCGAACCGAAGAGATAGGCGAGAATTTTGCCAAAATCGTCTCCAAATCGTCTCTGATCTCGCTTTTTGAAAAGCCAAAAGTCAGGGATATGGTCAAACAAATGAACATGGAACAGCAAGATATGCTCGCCATCGGACTGTATGAGCTTTTACACGCCGATAAAGAAAAAGGGTTTACGATTTTGGTCGATGTATTGTCCGTCTATAAATTAGCTAAATGGTCGATAGTGACATTGATTCCCTACTACTATGATCGAGAAAATAACTTTTTTATTAAATCGACTACGACGAAGGATATCATTAAATTTTTCGATCTTCAGGGGATGGTATATAAGCCCCGTCCTGCGTACGAGTTTTACACGAAGTACACAAAGACACTCGAAGAGATGAGATCACAGGTATCTCCTCTGATCGGCGCAGATAATGCCGGATTTACCGGATTTTTGATGATGGCGATGAAATAATCAGAGGGTATTAACGATCAATGATCGGTGAAAGGTATAGGTGAACCTGGAGCCTTGGAGATGGGCGGATCGGATATCCAGCGTGATATCGCTTTTATCGATGATCGACTTGACGATGCTCATGCCGATACCGAATCCCGTTTTGTGCTCGTGTTCGCGATAATAGGGGTTGGTGATTCTTTCGGGATGTTTGATCCCCTGACCGTAGTCCTGAATAGCGAGGGTTATTTCTCCGTCATCGTTTTTGTCGATGAAGACATCGATAGTGCCGTTTTTATGCGAAAACTTTATCGCATTTGAGAGGGTGTTATCGACGATCCTTTGGAGTTTTGTCGGGTTAAAGAGCATTTGCGTATCTTCAGTCGCCGCAGAGAAGGTCATGGTAATATTGTTGAGTTGGCAGATGAGTTCGAAATATTCCACACGCTCTTTGACGAACGGCTCAAAATCGATGATTTCGTTTTTATAGTCGATACGGTTTTGTTTGATCAGGTAATCCATATCATTGTAGATCGTTGCCAGAGACTTGGTCGCCGATTTGATACGGCTGAGATATTTATTGGATTCGTACATGCTGTTAAAAAGGTCGACGTTGACGTTGATAATACTCAGAGGCGTATTCATCTCATGCATCGATTCTTTGATAAATTCGTCCAGTTTTTCATTAACCCGTTTGAACGGGATAGAAAAGCTGTTGAGAAAAAATACGGAGAGCAGGAGGATCAAAACGATGATTCCGAATGCGATGATGCTTGCTTCGAGAAAAATATCGGCGTACGAAATCGTGGTTTTCGTAATGATGTAGTCGGCAAAAAAATATTTTTGGGAGGGGAGAGGCGTAATCAAATACCGGGTGAGGCCGTCACTGTGATATCCCGGCATATACGAGGGTAGGGGTTCTTTGATCTGCGAATAGATGAGCGAGAACGTATTGGTATACAGACCCGATTCGTACATCGTGAATTTCGGAAACTCGAACGTACCCTCAGGATTGTTTCCGAAAGCGTCCATTGCGGTGATGATATGCGATTGGATCGATTTGAGTTCGATTTCGGTTCGGACTTCCTGCATATTGATTTTATGGGTGACATAAAAATACAAAGGTGCCAGTAAGATCAAAGAGACGATACACGTATAGATCAGACTATAGCGGCGAACGAATTTTTGTTCATCGACAATCAAGACGGTACCCTAATCCATAGATATTTTTAATGACGTCCTTGGGGAGCTTTCTTCTGAGGTTGTTGATCTGTACGCGGGCATTCGCCGCATCCACGTTATTATCCCAGATTTTTTCATATAACGTCTCCAGAGTGAGAATCCGATTGCGGTTCATCAGAAAAAGATTCAGAATCTCGCTCTCCGTTTTGCTGAGCGAAACCGGTACGCAGTCGCAGGTCAGCTCATACGTCGTGACATCAAAGCGGTAGTTGTCCGGCAGTATGAGGATGTCGTCTTGTGTTTTGAAACAGTTGGATTTGAGCGCATGCCGGACCCGGAGCATGAGTTCGGTGAGATCGAACGGCTTTTTGATGTAATCGCAACATCCGTGCGCGTAGCCTTGTATCAGAGCATCGGCGCTCGACATCGATGTAACGAAAATGGTCGGGATATTTTTGTTCTCATCCGCCAACGCTTTGCGCAGCGAAAAACCGTTGAAACTGCCGGGAATGTTGACATCCAGCAGGAGCAGATCGTAATCGACCGTAAAAATGGCGTCGTACGCCTCTTCGCTGTTTTCAAAACTGTCGACGGTATAGTTTTGCGCGCTCAAAAATTCTTCTATACTGTCTTTTAAAATAACATCGTCTTCGAGTAAAAGCAATCTCATTTTATATGTCCTCTGGATTTTTGATTGGAGTTCGTATCGAGCAAGAGGGAGATAAGCTCATCTTTGCTGTAGCTGTCAAGATCGGTTCGCAATTTCTCTTCGAGTACGGTTTTATCTTCGGGATGGACGCATTTTTTGAGAGAAAGGAGCTCCTCGGCCGTATAGTTGTTCCACAGATTGGTTGAGGGGGTGCGGTTTAGGCCTGTGAAGTATAAATCTTTTCGAGAGTAGGTCAAAAACGTATCCAGTTCCTCTTCGAAAGCGCTGAAAAGCTTCATTTTCTTTTTTGAAAGGATCAGAACAAACGAACCGATATTCTGCCCCTCGGCATTGAGGATCGCACGGGAAAAATAGACGTAGTCATCACCCTCAAGTATGCCGCGTGTCAACAGCCGGTTTAATCCGGTACGTTTGAGATAGGCGATGTGATGGATGTTCGCATCATTGTTCGCCACGATCGTATTGCCGATACGGGGGTTGTTTTTCAGTAAGACGGCCTGATTACGGTATTTTGCATCCATCAAGACCATCAAATCGATATCGTAATTGGCGAAATAGTTCTTCAGCGTATCGAAGTTTCGGATGACTTCGATGAAACCGATAAGGCGGTTCTCTTTCACTACGGGAATCGATGCGATCAGTACAAGGCGCCGTGCGGCTTCGAAGGAGAGATGGGGTTTATGGGTTCGGACGATATCGGCCAGATCAGGACGATAGGCTTTGATACTGAGCCCGTTACTGGTATTTTCCCAATTACGCGCAAAGATGATAAAGTCTTTGGTCACGATCTGAGCATTGACTTTGGAACCGCTGAACACTTCCAGTGTAGAGGTGTAGCGTTTGAGAATTTCGGTCGCTTTGTCCGTATTGTTGTGTTCAATAGCCGTTTGGAGCGTCTCGTTTTGTGCCAGTGCAAACGAAAAGGCGAAACTTTCCGCTTTCTCCTGTTCGATTTGTTTGTCGAGCAGATTCATGAGGACGATATCGATCCTATTAACGAACTCCTGTTTTTTTTGCATGTAAAAATAGACGATTAATGCCAGCAAAATCAACAACAGCAACGCTAGATATTTCTGATAGAGTCTCATGATAACCTTTGCCCGTAATTATAAATTTTTAAAATAAAATAACAGACTGTTCCCGCCCCTTTTATTATTTTATTTTTATGTACGCATAGCCGTTACTCTGCAGATCGATAATTTTGACGATCCCGGCCGGCGTAGTGATAGCGAAATCCTCGATTTGCTGATCGGTGACACGGTTTTTATCCATCGTATTTTTGCAGGCGTAGACTTTGATCTTGTCGCCGCCGTCGACCTGAAGCGCTTTGAGACGCGAACGTGTCCCGGCACCGGTAGGCCCCCCCTGTGTAATATAAGGTTTTTCTTCAAATCCGGTATGGTTAAAATCTTTCATAACGTATTGGAGGCACGGCCCGAGTGCTACGATATCGACCTCATACTGAATGAAATTTTTATTGTAATACTCGACGGCGTTATTAATCGTATTGAGCATTAAATGGACGCGATCCGCTTCGGGAAAGTCGCATTGATAGACGACCTTTACGACGTCATCTTCTTTGTCGTTTGCGAAAAGGCTCAACGGACTCATCGACAGTGCGATTAACAGTAGGTTCATTAGTTTCATGGTCTTCTCCTGATTAAAAAGCATAGGTAATTTGGACTTCGGCGCGATTGCCCATATGATCGAGAATAGTCTGCGCAGAGGCATTATCCGGTGCTTTCGCGTCTCGGATCAAATAGTTGAAATCGATACGGGTAGGACCTTTGAACCGATATGACGCTCCGAGCGTCGTCGTCGTAAAATCACGTTCCCCTCTGGAATCATTGGTTAAACGATTCATGAAATCGTAACGGCCGGAGACCTCAAACTTTTGCGGGGTCAGGTTGTCTTTGGGATTGACGGGGGCTTTGTCAAACTGCAATACGAACTGATCCCCCCAAAGATGGAGGCACTCCGTCGCTACGACTTAAGTGATACGTTAA
>Ga0074198_1001145_pt1 | contig 19529 bp, 17 predicted proteins | sample EPASupsiteSAE323_FD_64527 | JGI IMG/M metagenome (GOLD analysis project Ga0074198, IMG submission 64527) | Bioremediated contaminated groundwater from EPA Superfund site, New Mexico - Sample SAE3-23 | ecosystem: Environmental > Aquatic > Deep subsurface > Groundwater > Contaminated ...
GCGATTTCATCGCCTTTTCTACCGTTTGCTGCACCCGTTTGTCGATAGTAAGTACCACCGAATTAAGCGATGGCGACGCGGGTGTCATTAACCTCGGCGGCGAGCCCTTAATAGCCATACCGCGGGCATCCTGCAGCGAAACTAGCCGGGGCGCTGACTGAGCTTCCCGCAGCAGGCCGTCATGGGTTTTTTCCAGACCCGCCATACCCCGAAACGAATCACCTTCGCCGACATATCCCAACAAATGTACAGCCAGGCCATCTTCTCCATAGCGCTTGATTGCAGGAGCCACCAACAACCCGGGCAGCTCGCTGCGCTTTATCCGGTTAGTTTCCTCTCCACTAAGATCCGAGGCGACTCTAACCGCTGCTGCACCATTTGTACCGGCCTTTATCAGGCTGCGCTTAATACTGCTTGGGTTTCTCCGGTTTAGACACTCTGCCACCCTAGAGCTGAGTTCTTCCAATTTAGTTCCGTCCTTAAGCCCAGTTCGGGATACCGCTCCAGGCGTTTCCTTCAACATTTCATCAGGCATAACATACAGGGCAGTGGTCAATGTGGCATCGGTCAGGGGCAGGCCGTTGCGATCCAGGATCTCTCCCCGGGGATACTCTCTGATGTCAATCTGCCGGGTACGCAAAGCAATCGCTTCCCCGGCCAGTTCTTCCCCTTGGTATAGCTGAAGCCAGGCCAGGCGGCCCCATAAAGCCAGAAAAAGCACGCCTAAAAATATCTGAATAATATAGATACGACGCCTAAGAATAAAAAGCCCCCCTTACACCACAATACCCATAGCTTGGGCCGGTGACCGGGGGGTTATTCTTAGTTTAACGCAGATAACGCTGATTTTTTATGATGGACGCAGATTTTTTTCATTAAGGTATTATGTGAGGTATTCCCTTTGATATAGGCGATAGTTATAACACAACTTTCGCAACTGACATTTGATGCAACATATTTATCGGCGAGCATCACGCTTTGTCCAAGCAGGAGGGAAGGCGGGTGGAAACCGGCATACTTCTCATTGAACCTTAATTTGTTATGCTACGGGTTTTCATAATCCCCTCAACATGAGACCGCCCGACAGCGGGATAAAGCGTTATGATTGCCGCAGACGATCATTATGTCGCATCTTTTATCAATTGCGCAGATTGAATTAATCATTCTGCTTCATATCGTTCAACCTCAAAGGGCATTTGTGACAATATCTTCTCCAGCTCAGGAACGGTATCCGGAGTACCACGGACTACTACCAGGCCTTCCCGGCGGTCCAGGGTGGAGACCACCCCCAGGTGGGAACAGGCCTCTATGATCCGGGTTAGTTTATCTATATTGCGCGGCTCCAGGCGGAGGAAAATCAGCGGGTTCATCGTGAAATTACCTTTCTCAGTATGCTGTACTCCGGCACGCTTCGCGCCAAAGGCAAAAATACTCTTTGCCGGGCATGGCGCGCGCGGTCCAGAATGTTGTCTTCTTCATCGTAGAGAACCTCCAACGGGCAGGGCAGGACTTGCCCGCCGGGCAGAATCAGTTCCAGCGTGTCACCCGGACCGAAGTTGCCTCTCTGCTCGATCTCCATTCTCTCCAGCGCCTGATTCCAGCCCTTTACTACCCCGCAAAATTCGCTGCGCCCCAGTACCTCTTCCTTATCGATATCCTGGAGCCAGGGCGATTCTCCCTCTACAAAACCATTAGTAAACGGGCGGGTGGCGGTTTTGCACAATTCCTGCCGCCACTCGCTCAACTGTTCCATGCTAAAATGGCTGCGCTGAGTCTGATAGTTCTCGATGGCCTGCCGATATACCGAGGCGACACTGGCAACGTATAGGGGACTTTTCATGCGGCCCTCGACCTTAAAGGCGTCTACCCCCATTTCGATCAGCTGAGGCAGGTATTCCAGCAGGCACAGGTCGCGCGAGTTGAGAATATAACTGCCCTTTTCGTCCTCTTCAATCGGGTAGTACTGTCCGGGCCGTTTTTCTTCCATCAAGGTATAGCTATATCGGCAGGGATGGGCGCATTCCCCCTGGTTGGCCCCCCGGCCCGTCATGTAGTGGGACAACAGACAACGGCCGGAGTAGGATACGCACATGGCGCCATGAACAAAAACCTCCAGCTCTATATCTACCTTCTGCTTGATCTCCTCAATCTCCGGCAGGCTTAGTTCCCGTGCCAACACCAATCTCCGGGCGCCCAGCTCCCGATAAAAGGCTGCCGTCTCATAGTTGCATACACTGGCCTGGGTACTGACTGTAATGGGCAATCCGGGGGCATATCTGGTCGCCAGCCTTAATACGCCGGGATCGGAAACGATTAAGCCATCCACTCCCAGCTCGGCCAATTGCTCCAGATAGGCGGGCAAGCGCTCAATATCCCGATTCCGGGCCAGGACATTTACGGTAATATAAACCCGGCGCTGCCGCTCCCGGGCAAATTTTAACCCTTCAGCTATTTCATGAAGGGTCAGATTGCCGGCATAGGCCCGCAGACTAAATTCTTTTCCGCCCAGGTAAACCGCATCAGCCCCAAATATCAGGGCTGTCTTCATTTTCTCCAGGCTGCCGGCCGGCATGACCAGTTCCGGAACCCTCATGACAATACTCCTTAACCATAGCTTATTTGCTGTAACGCCTTTGCGCCTGTAAATGTTCAACATAGGTACGGGAGAAGTAATGCGTACCGTCTCCCTTGGCCACATAATAGTAATAACCGCTGGCTTGCGGATTCAAGGCGGCAGCTATCGAGGCATCGCCCGGGCAGGAAATCGGTCCCGGCGGCAAACCCGGATATTTGTATGTATTATAGGGGGAATCAACCTCCAGGTCCTTATAACTTACATTGACCTTTTCCGGCTGTCCTATGCAGTACAATACCGTGGGGCAAAGCTGCAGCAGCATGCCGGTGCGCAGGCGGTTCTGAATGACTCCTGAAATAAGCTCGCGCTCACTATCCACCATGGCTTCCTTCTCGATAATGGAAGCCAGGATCACGGTATCGTAGACCGTCTTGCCTTGATTCTGTGCCTGGCCCGCGTACTTGTCCCAATGCTTGCCGAAGTTCTTTAGCATCTGATCCACAATCATTGGGGCCGTGGTGCCTTCTTCTATCTCATAGGTATCCGGGAAAAGAAATCCTTCCAGCGGATCCTGGGTATCTACCGGTGCTCCCCTTAAAAATTCATAGTCGTAGGTTCCCCACAGTGCTGCTTGCCAATCTTCTTCAGTACAGATATCCTTCTTGACCAGCAAATCCCCGATCTGTTTAATGGTATAGCCTTCCGGAATGGTAAAGGTGAGCCCTACCACATGGCCCTGGGCGATGAGTTCGGCAATTTGCGGCAAACTCTGGCTGCGGCTGAATTGATAATGCCCGGCCTTCAATTGGCTATCCAAACCGGCATGACGACAATAAAGCAGGAAGGCGGTCTGGTTGCGGATAAGTCCGGACTTATCCAAGATGGCAGCAATTTGGGGAGCAGTCGACTGTTCCGCTACCACCACATCAATCTTGCTTTGGTCATTGGCGTCCACCGGCTGATAGAGCGCGCTGAGGCTGTGCCAGGCCCAAAAAAACGCGACCGCCGCCAGGATGATGATAATCGCCAGGAACCATCTCATTTGCCGCCTACGCTGCTTAATAACAACTTCACTCATTTCTTCACTTCTTTTCTCAAGTTACTCCTGTAAGGTTGGCCCGCTGACATCATCAACCGCCTCCGGCGCAGGCGGGGTGTTGTCTGTGCCATTGCTTCCGTTCAGGTCAGTGGGTAGCTGAGAGAAATCCTCCCCGGTCGGGACCGGAGTATTGCCATCTCCCAACGCTTCCTCCGGCAGGTTGCTACCGGGTCCATTATGGATGATCTTGTCCAGAACACGGTAATGATTGGTTGAAAGCAGTTCCTGTTTAAGCAATTTACCGTCCACATCGTAAAAACTGCGGAAAGCCCTTACCGTGCAGCCGTTTATACCCGCGTGTTCAACACTGGTGGCACCGGGTGCCAGGGTAGCGTCCTCCACATTCACTTCCTTGAAGGGAATCGTACTGTCTACCACGGAACTAAGGGCAATCTTCTGCTTATTGACTAAATTGCCATAGACATTTATCGTTATGATTCCTCCACTGGTTATCGCCCTAATATAAACGGGAGACTCCGTGGTGTTCTGAAAACGGAAATCAGGACCTCCATAGGAGACAGTAGCATCCCGTCCCGGGGGAACATAGGCCACGGCCATATTATGCTGATGCCGCTCTACAATACCTAGTCCTGCCAGCAACCAGGCATTGTAGAGCGTGGTAGAAACCTGGCAGATGCCGCCTCCCACACCGGGCACAAACTTACCGCCTATAATAACCAGGGCCTCGTTAAAACCGGTCTCGGCGGTCCGTGGCCCGATAAGCTGGTTGAAAGAAACGATCTCGCCGGGTTTAATCATGGTACCGTTAAGTGTTTTAGCCGCCAAGCGGAGGTTAGCCGAACGGTTGATCTCGCCGCTATTAAACCAGGTGCTGAAATGAGCAAGCTCCCCCATACCCTGGAGGTCCGCCTCAGTCACCCGGGGCTTCTGCTCAACCATTATTACTGCAATGCGGAAATCTCCGCCTTCCTCCCATTCCTTGGGTAAACTCTCGATCAAGGCGTTAACATCAACCACACTGCCGGAAGAACCCGGAATAATGGTCAATCCATTGAGCGGGTCCACTTCCAACGTGGCATCGACCGTCGGCGCCCCCCATTTCTCGTTTAAGGTCTGCAGAACCCTTCCCATCGCCCCCTGCTGATAGACTATCTTCTGTGGATAATTAATTATATGGGCCCCGTCCAGATTGAAGAGTTTAGAGCCCAGATCTCTTTTCTTCTCCCGGTTCCAGGCCTCACTAACTGCTGGCTGGGCAGCAAAGGGCACGGCTATCCCTTTCATGCTGGTTGCATAGGAATAGCTGTCACGATAGAAAACGACCGGCGCATCATTGGCCGTCTGCATGGTACGGGTAAGCTTTAAAGCAGCCTGATCACTGGTCAAACCGGCTACCGGTATCCCTGCTATCTGAACCCCGGGCAGAAAACGGTCCGAGGTGTAAAAAATCTGATAAAAATACAGCACCACGGCAATACAGATGCCTAGAACGGTTACCGCAGTAAATAACAGCGCCGATTTCCATTTTCCCAATACCAAGGTACGCCCTCCAAAAACCAGGTTAAATGCTCATATTGGGGTATGATATATTACTGACATAAAGTCCTTAACTTTAATATTTTACCCCATATAAGACCTTTTGCCTACAAGAAAGGCGCGCAAAATCAGTTCCTTTCGAACGCGCCTTCCACTACTTTATTCCTAATATCATTTGCCACGAATGTGTAGTGGAGTGTTAAAAGTACAAAAAAAGAAGGCCTTTCAGACCCCCTTTTTAATGTCAAGTATTGTTGGGTATTTACAACTCTTCACTCTCCACCAGTTCCTGCCAGGCGTCGGCTACCATTTCCCATTCTTCTTCATCTTCGATGTCGCTCAGCATTTCATTGCCATCTTCATCATAGACCACCTTGAGGATGACGACTTCAGCTTCAAACTCGTCCATATCCTCCACTTCATCTTCTTCCAGCAAGGGAATCAGGACGCGGTACTTTTCGTTTTCGATCTCCATCTCGGCCAACAGCTCAAACTCGTGTTCTATTCCTTCATCATCCACCAGAACCAATATGGAAAATTCCTCATCATCGTAAATCTCTTCGTTGCTCATAACTCCACCTCTTTCAAATAGCTAAGGCTATTCTAATATCTCCCCGAATCTTTGTCAAATTATGCCCTGGGAATGACTTCCTCACCGGCCGGCATGGCTGTCCAGGTATGACTGCAGTATAAAGGCAGCCGCCATTTTATCGATTACTTGTTTCCTCTTTCGGCGTGATACGTCGGCCTGGATAAGCACCTTTTCCGCAGTAACCGTGGTAAGACGCTCGTCCCATAGTTCAATGGGCAATCCGGTATAATCCCCCAGTTCACGGGCGTATTGCTTAATCTCCAAGGCCTTGGGACCTTCGGTGCCGTTCATATTCAACGGCCAGCCCACCACAATCAGCTCCACCTCATGTTCCTGGCAAAGTTCTTTTATCGGCGCCATATCATCCTGCAGCTTCCGCTGCAAAACTGAATGCCCCTGAGCCGTCCAACCCATCGGGTCGCTCAAAGCTATCCCGATGCGTTTTTGCCCGACATCCAAACCCATTATCCTCATAAAATCAACTCTCCAACCCCAGCCCGCGGTAAATGAACCCGGAGGCCGGCCAATCCAGTAAAGAAAAGGATACAAAAAGCCCGTGAGCCAGCGTTGGCACGTTGATCGAACGGGCTTAAGCCTAACTGGGAATTACTTTAGTCAACCCGCGGTGCAGCGGGTTAGTACCAGCAACTTAATTATAGTTTAAGATAGTTTTTCAGCAGTATCTCCATCAATTCATCGCGGTCTACCTTACATATCAGGTTGCGCGCCTCATTATGACTGGTTATGTAAGCGGGGTCACCGGAGATCATATAACCCACCAACTGGTTAATCGGATTGTAACCCTTTTCCGCCAGGGCCTGATAAACCGTGCGCAGAATATTGTCCACCCGGTTCTCGTTTTCCCGCTCCTTGGTAAAACTTACTGTCCTCCCGTTTTCCTGAGGCATAAACCACACCTCCCCGCTTACCACTTCGCTACCGAAGGCTCATTATCCTTGTTTAGTTCAAGGTTTTTTCTACCAATTCCCGGGCCCGGGCCAGGGCTTCTCCCAGTTTTCCGGTATCCTTACCGCCAGCCTGCGCCATATCCGGCCGGCCGCCACCGCCACCACCGGCCACCCGGGCGGCTTCTCCCACTATCTTGCCGGCATTTAGTCCGCGGGCTACCAAATCCTTGCTGACAAAAGATACCAGGGATACCTTATCATCAATTATAGAACCCAGCAGAACTACAGCATTGCCCAGCTTATCCTTCAGCATCTCGGCCTGGGAGCGTAAGGAATTGGCATCCTGGCCGCTAACTGCTGCAATCAGAATGCGAGCTCCGTTATATTCCTGAGCCTGCCCTAGCAAATCCCCACTGGAAGCGCTGGATAGTTTGCCCTTTAACATCTCGATCTCTCTTTCCCGCTCCTTCAAGGTGCGGGAAAGCCCCTCAATACGATGCCCCAATTCGGCCGGAGTTGTTTTCAAGCTTCCGGCCGCCGCCTTGAGATCCGCCTCCGCCCCGTTAAGGTAAGCCAGCGCATGACTACCGGTCAGGGCCTCAATACGCCGCAGACCCGACCCGATGCTGCTTTCGCTCAATAGTTTAAATACCCCGATTTGTCCGGTGTTTTGCACATGGGTGCCTCCGCACAGCTCGCGGCTGAAATCCCCCATGGTTACCATCCTGACCTCTTCGCCGTATTTTTCGCCAAACAGAGCCATGGCACCCATTTCCCGGGCCTGGGCTATATTGGTTACCGCGGTCTCCACCGGATATAGGCTCCACACCGCCTCATTAACGATCTTCTCGATCATTTGTAGCTCCTCATCGCTCATGGCGACCAGATGGGTAAAATCAAAACGCAATCTATCCGGTTCCACCAGCGAACCCTTCTGCTGGGCATGCTCGCCCAGGGTTTGCCGCAGAGCCTGGTGGAGCAGATGGGTAGCGGAATGGTTGCGGGCGATATCCAACCGCCGCTGGCTGTCCACCTCCAGGCTGACCTCTTCCCCACATTGCAGGCTGCCCTGCAGATATCCGGAATGAACAATGTATTTGGCTACCTTCTGTACATCATGGATCTCAACCACCCCATGCTGGCCCTTTATCCAGCCGATATCGGCCACCTGCCCGCCGCTCTCGGCATAGAAGGGGGTGCTGGCCGTTAAAATCAAGACCTCGCCGTCACCGGCTTGCTCTACCAACTGATCGCCACTGACCAAAGCCAATACGGCAGCGTTTTCCCGGCGGACCTCATAGCCTGAAAAATTGGTAACCGGATATTTGCTAAACAAATCAGAAAGCAATATATCCCGGGCAAAGGCGTTCTCGCCCTTGTTGGCCTGACGGGCCCTTTGGCGCTGCTCTTCCATGCAATGATTAAAGGCGTCCTTGTCCAGGGTCAATCCGTTTTCCTCGGCCAAATCCTCGGTAGAGTCCAGCGGGAAACCATAGGTGTCGTAGAGCATGAAGGCATCTTCCCCGGAAAACACCGCTTTGCCAGCTTGTTTCAACCCGTCGATTATCTCGGCAACCTTTTTCAAACCATCGGTCAGCGTAGTCAGGAAGCGCTCCTCCTCCAGCTTGACCACCTCTTTGACAAAATCCCTTTTTTCGTCCAGTTCCGGGTAAGCAGATTTCATCAGGTCGCACACCACATCCACCGTCTTATATAAAAAGGCGTCTTGTATCCCTAAAGAACGACCGAAACGCACGGCCCGCCGCAAAATCCTTCGCAGCACATAGCCCCGCCCGTCATTGGAGGGCAAAACCCCGTCGGCAATCAGGAAGGTACAGGAACGGCTGTGGTCGGCGATAACCCGGAAGGGAAAGCCGCCTTCGCCCCGGTCGTACTTTTGGCCGGTCAATTCTTCAATATAAGCAATGATGGGGGTAAAGAGGTCAGTGTCGAAGTTGCTGTCCACCCCTTGCAAGAGCGAGGTCAACCGCTCCAGACCCATACCGGTGTCGATACTGGGACGGGGCAGCGGCGTTAGTTTTCCGGATTCATCACGGTTGTACTGCATGAAGACCAGATTCCAGATCTCCAGGAAACGGTCGCAGTCACATACCCCCAGCCCGCATTCAGGATGCTTGCAGGCATATTCGGGGCCCCGATCATAATGTATCTCGGAGCAAGGGCCGCAGGGGCCAGTATCACCCATGGCCCAGAAGTTGTCCTTTTCTCCCAGGCGCAGAATCCGCTCGGGATTAACATCGGTGACCTCACGCCAGAGGGCATCCGCTTCATCGTCATCGGTAAAAATAGTGACCCACAGCTTGTCCTTGGGCAGTCCCACCACCTCGGTCAGGAACTCCCAGGCAAAGAGAATGGCATCACGCTTGAAGTAATCGCCAAAAGAGAAATTACCCAGCATCTCGAAAAAGGTATGATGCCGGGCGGTGCGCCCCACCGTATCCAGATCGTTGTGCTTGCCGCCGGCTCGAACACACTTCTGCGAGGTAGTCGCCCTGGTATAATTGCGGCGGTCGATCCCTAAAAAAACATCCTTGAACTGATTCATGCCCGCATTGGTAAATAACAAGGTGGGATCATTTATCGGAACCAGTGAAGAACTCTCCACCACGGTATGACCCTTGTCCCGGAAATACTCCAAAAAGGTTGCTCTGATTTTACTGCTGCTCCACACGCCAAGGCCTCCTCCAAGCTACAATAGACTTACCCCTCTATTTTCCCCGAATATACCGTGCGCTGTCAACCAAGAGTCGGTAAAAACGAGGCAACATAACCATCCCCGTTGCCGCGTTTTTACCCCTTATCCACCAACCAGAGGTAGGCGTGACTCAGGATCACCTTCAGGGAAGCCAGGAGGGGAACCGCAAACAGCATACCCCAGATGCCCATGAGTTTGGCACCGGCCAGCAGGGCGAAAACGATGGTGAGGGGATGCAGACCTAATTTGCTGCCTATGATGCGCGGGGTGATGAGATTGCTTTCCACCTGTTGGATTATGAGAATTGCGGCACCCATATAGAGCGCCAGACGCAGAGATTCGGAAAGGGCCAACCCCACGGCGGGTATGGCCCCCAGAAAAGCTCCGAAGTAGGGCACCAGGTCACATATAGCGGTAACGATGCCCAGGAGCAAAGGAAACCGGACCCCCAGCAACAGAGCTGCCAGACCTACCGAAGTCCCTACCAGGGCTGCTATCATGAGATGTCCTTTAATAAACTCCAGCAAAACCCCATCGATTTCGGCAAATATCGCGGCAGCCTCCCGGCGGGAATGGGGGGCCAGCAGACCCAGGAAAACATCCCGGATCTTTTCCCAGTCATTCATCATGTAAAAAGCCAATATCGGGGAGAACACTATCGCCAGTACCTTGCCCAGCAGGACATAGAGACCGCCCAGGAAATTGCTGAGCCCTTGGTATATTGCCCTTTCCCCCCGTGCCAGGTTCTGGTTGATTACTGCTGCCAGCTTGGCCGGCATATTGATATGGTCAAGCCGGGTTGTCATTTCCTGCATCTGAGCGGCATACTTGGGGTATAGATGGGCCAGACCGGTCAGTTCCCGGACAATGGCCGGGACCGCCAGGAACAGGGCCAAAGCGATAATCGCCGCGAATAGCAGATAGAGCAGCAGGATAGCCCACACCCTTTTTATTCCCCGCTGCTCAATCCAGCGCACCGGCCGAAACATCAAATAGGCCAAAACGGCCCCCACCAGAAAGGTAAGCAAGACCTCTCTCACCAGAAAGAGTAGATATGCCGCACCCAGCACTATTATGAAAAACACCAGGTAACGCCAGATTTTTTGGTGGTAGCTCTGCACCGATCGCCAGTTCCCCCTTGTTATTACAACAGCTCCGGCGCGCGATCCATAGCCAACAGGCTGCCGTCCTCGGCTACTTCATAGAGGTTTACCCGCCCTTTGCTGAAGTTGAATTCCATAAAGCAATTCCAGCAATAGTACTGCTCGTTGCCTACCCGGCCTACCTGAAGCCCCCCGCATATGGGACATCTGATCATACTAGCCCACCGTTTCCTTTCCTGTTGGTCATCGCCGCCACTCGGCTCTTCCATTCAATCTGCTCCAGCGGGATCTCATCCCGCCCGGCTAAAATATCATGTATAGCCCCGGATGATACCTCGACCCCCTGGACCTCCGCACCGCCAGTGCTAAGAATAAAATCGCTGATTACCCCCAGCTCCCGTCCGCTATGGTCGAAAATAATATCACCTAGTTTCCTTTTACATATTGATAATTCTTCCCCGGCCAGGTAGGGTTTAATCCGACGCTGATCCTTAATTGCCAACGCATCTGGCCCCAGGCTGAAATCATGGCTTTTCAGCACGCCATATCCGCCTTCGTTTCTTGCAATTATTACGTAGGCCAGTTTAAAATCCTCGCCTACCACCGCCCGCTCCACCCGGCCCACCACCCGGGCACTCATTTGATCGAACACCGGCAGATTCTTGAGCCGTCGCATCTTTATTCGCAAAGTGTTCCCTCCTTGCCGTACTTTTGTATTTTCTCTCCTGGCGAAAAAAAAATGCGCGCTGTTGGTCAGCCCGATTATTTAGTAGAATATAAAAGGATAAACTGGCGATGACAGAGTAAAGGTTCCCCATTTTAAGTTGGTGGGAGTTAGCTTAAAGATGGATTTGTTTGATATTAATCATGATAAAAATATTGCAGCCAATGCCCCGCTGGCTTACCGGATGCGTCCGCAGAATCTGGATGAGATCCTCGGGCAAAAGGTAATCGCCCCGGGTTCGCCCCTGCGCCAGTCTATTGAACGCGATCAACTGCACTCCTTTGTGCTGTTCGGCCCGCCCGGAACCGGAAAGACCAGTATTGCCCGGGTTATCGCCAATGTCACTCACTCGCAATTCGAATACCTCCCGGCAGTCACCAGCGGGGTTAGTGACATAAAAAAAGTAGCCGCGGCAGCCGGGGAGCGCATGAAATACCACCGGATCCGGACCATATTGTTTGTGGACGAAATCCATCGCTTCAACAAGAGCCAGCAGGATGTTCTGCTCCCCTTCGTCGAAGACGGGACGTTAACCCTGATTGGAGCCACCACGGAAAATCCCCTTTATGAGCTTAACAACGCCTTGCTTTCCCGTATGAAGATATATCTACTGGATGCCCTGAATGAAAACGATATCGCGCGGTTGATCAAGCACGCCTTGAGTGATCGGGAGCGCGGATTGGGCAGGAATGAGATCGAGATGAGTGATGACAGCCTCGACTGGCTGGCCCGAGCCTGCAAGGGTGACGCCCGTATGGCTTTAAACATTCTGGAAACCACCGTCAATACCTTTATGAACCCTGATTCTCCCCTGGTGATCGATATCGATATGCTGCAGAAGGTCCTGGCCCGCCCACTGATAAAATATGACCGCACCGGTGATTACCACTATGATACGATTTCAGCCTTTATCAAGAGCATCCGCGGTTCGGATCCTGATGCCGCGCTTTTTTGGCTGGCGGTAATGCTGGAAGGCGGGGAAGACCCCCGCTTCATCGCCCGGCGTTTGATCGTCCATGCGGCCGAGGACATCGGTCTGGCCGCCCCCTTCGCTCTGACCATGGCCGTGTCGGCCGCTCAGGCGGTGGAACATGTCGGGTTGCCGGAAGCCCGGATTCCCCTGGCCGAAGCCACTATTTACCTGGCTACCTCTCCCAAGAGTAACAGCAGTAAGATGGCGATAGATGAAGCTATAACTGCCGTCAGAGAGAGCCAGCGCATCAAGGTGCCCAATCACCTGGCCGACAGTTCCCACTCCGGCGCCCGCAAGATCCTGGGGCATGGCCATGGGTACAAATATCCCCCTGACTTTGGCGGATATGTTGAACAACAATACCTGCCCGACGAGATACAGGGGCAAAGCTTTTACCATCCCGGAAACAACGGAAACGAGAAGAGAATAGCAGAGTTTCTTTCCCGGCTCCCCGGCACTGCTAAAAACAAGGGTCCGGCAGAAAAATAAAACGAGGGGCTCTTGCACCCCTCATAAAACTATTGCTTTTAAAAATGTTTTCTACTGAGCCGCTATCTCATCTATAACCTGCTGCAGCTGTCCTTTGCTCTGGACCCCTACAATTCGCTTCACCTCGGCTCCTCCCTTGAAAAACAGCAGGGTGGGTATGCCGCGGACCCCGTATTTAACAGCCAATCCTTTGTTCTCATCTACATTTACCTTGCCGACGGCAATTTTAGCGCCGTTTTCGCCGGCCAGCGTGTCAACAATCGGCCCCAGGGTCTGGCAAGGCCCGCACCAGGTAGCCCAAAAATCAACCATAACCGGCAAAGATGATTGAACTACAAACTCTTCCCAGGTGTTCTCGGTAACAGCAGTTACGTTTGACATATTATATCCCTCCTAAAATGCTTATTTAATCAGGCGGCCCATCATGGTAATAATGTCGTCCAGGTTTTGCTCCCCGGACTCGTCGTCCAGGGTTCGCGTAATACACTCGTGGGCATGGTTCTCGAAGATGATCAGCGCCACCCGGTTCAGGGCAGCCCGTATGGCAGTAATCTGGTTAAGAGTCTCGGCACAATTGCTTTCTTCTTCGATCATGCGCTGAATCCCTCTTACCTGCCCTTCGATCCTCCGCAAGCGTATCAATATGTTTTTCTGAGTATCGTTCTCCATGGTCGCCACCTTTATACCCCCCTTGGGTATCCTGGGTTTAGTATACCCTGCAGATATATAATTGTCAAAAGTTATTTTCAAATATACATGGACCTTCATGACCACAGAAGTGGTCAGCGGCAGTGGGAGGAAAACCCATTTGGCACTTGGTCTAGATCCGATATATATAGGTTCAGCTTTTTGTTTTCAGGGCGGACCTTCATGACCACGGAAGTTGTCACCGGTAGTGGTATGAAAACCCATTTATTACTTGGTCTAGATCCGATATAAATAGGTTCAGCCATTTGTTTTCAGGGCTGATTCACACTCAAAAATAAAAGGCTTCTGCATAGTAATATACAAAAGCCCTCATGCTGCGATAACCTGATGAATGATTATAGCAGGTAGTGTACTCCGATTCCAATACCCATAGCGATAACAATCCACAACAAGGTACGCAGACCCTCGTGTTTGACCTGTTTGGTGAGTTGTTCTTCCACGATCTTTTCCTCCTCAGACAACCAATATATTTTGGATTATAGCACATTAAGCCGCGGCTTGTCTCGGAAAGTAGATTTAACAAGGTACTTGCTAGCCCCGACAGTTAAATATGCGAATAGTAAGTATATTTTCATCCACTGCACAGGTTATTAAAATGGGATGGTTCAGGCTGTTGTATATTACGGCGCCTTTATCCTGCAATCCGGCCCGCGAGCAAGCAGTTCTGAGCCCTTCTCCCAGCGGGCCGTAAAGGATATCGTCTCCTTGGTTTTTAAGGTCTATGCTACCACCCGGCATTACAATCAACCCGTTGATTGATTGCAGGGCCGGTGCGTACTGGCGCGGGTTGCCGGGAAGGGGCGTTACGCTAAGCCCTATGACTTCCTTAATCTCTTGGATATCATCCAATTTGACCCGGGGGCGGGTTTCGCTTACCGACACTGATAATCCGTTCAGATTCCCCTTCTGCAATGATTGCATGATCCTGCGGCCACTTTGCTCAATATTTATGGAATAGCCGTTGCTGTGCGAAATGTACTCGATATAGCTGTCGGAATAAAGAATCCGTGCATCCCGGGCGGGTCTATCATTCTGCGTTTTAATTTCCCGCAGCTTTGCTTTAAGCGTTTGGTCATCCCACCGGAACACCGGCACAATAACCTGCCGGTTTCCTCGAATAATAGCGTGCCTGAATATTGAGAATAAGCCTTTACCATCGTAAAGGCTCTTGTCCACTGACGCCAGGGTTGCCCGGCAATCATATTGAATTCCGAGTTCTTGCAGGGGAATAGCCAGATTCTTATCCGGCAACCGCAGATTTATATCATGAATCGCCTCAGTTTTTTCGGTTAAGGCAACCAGAACTTCCTGCTGGTTGAGACCACCGATAGCAACTCCGCCTACCCATATATTGGAGGGATAAACGACGGCATCCCTTCGGGCCAAAGCCAGTGATGCACAGAGCAAACAAACCACAACCGAAGCAATTACTACCAATACCGTGCGCGCTATAGATCTATCAGAATCTGTCATGCGCATTTCTCCTCAGGCGGAGTCTATTTAACACATTGGGTAAGCTCCACATATTTGTTGTTTTTCTCAGCCAGATCAATGACCCTTTCCGTAACTATGGTTCCTTCCGGAATCAACAGGTTTCCTGCGGCATCTTTAATATCCTGAATCAGTTTCTTGCCTAATAGAAACTGGCGTTGTCTTTGCTTAAAAAAGGCTGCCCCATCACCACCCGGCGCAGAGACCTCAGCCTCCGGCATCTCTTCCTTTACCTGACTGGGTATCACCGGCTGGGGTATCGGCGGAACTACCGGACGAACTGGTTCCGGCGCGGCTGGTTGCGGAACACTGGGGCTGGCGCTTTCCACTACTGGTTCAGCGGGGGCAGGAACCGGTGGAGCCGCCACGACCGGTGGTGTCGCCGGTGTAACTGGAGCGGGGGCAACAACTAGTTCCGCAGACTGCTCGGCAGCTTCAGGCGGCGCGACCTCAGCTTTAGTTGCGGGCTGGCCGCCCCCCAAAGGACTCTTGCCAACAGCTTCTTCCTTATTTACTATAACATCCAGGCCGTAAGTCAAAACCTGTCCGGCGTCAATAAATTCAACTACCGTTTCATCTTGAGCCGTCCGGTATTCAAGCCGGGTAACCTTACCCGTAGTCTCATCCAACTCATATTCAATCACTATACCAATCAGGTTGCCCCGGTTAGTTAGTACCCTGTTGCCTTTGATCTCAATATTTCTCTGTAGAAGACTGTGTGCGCTGGCCGTTTCGCTGATGTTGGTCATCAGGCTGTCGCTCTCGGTAGTAACCGCGTGCAGACCTATCCCCATTATCGCCTTGTATGGCAGGACCCGGGCTCCTGAATACCAATTGCCATTGCTGACAAGAATAAAATCCAGCTTACCTTCCTCAGGATTCAGGACCAGATCTTTAACCTGTCCGATCTTCTTTCCGTCCAATACCGAAAAGACCGGCAGACCAATTATCTCCTGGCTTTTTTTCATTCTTTCTACTCCCTTCGTTTTCTCTTACTGGTTCAGCGCGTCTTCCAATTCCATCCTAATCCAGCGCGGTACCTGAGCCCATGGAGCCCCGCTCATACCCAGCCGGGTTAATTCCGTTGCTAAAAATCGAATAGCGTTGAGTTGACGATTAATTTCATATATTATATCAGATTTATGTCCGCCCAATTCAAGGTAATTTCCAAGAACTTGCTCGGCATAGTTATAATACCCGCATTCCTTGTACAGATCAACCAATTCCAGCGTGATGAGGCAGCGTAATTCATCGCTCTCCACCTTATTCCAGACCTGAACAAAGGCCTCAATGGCAGCGGGTGTGTCGCCTATGGTTTTATAGTGGAAAGCCCCATCCACCAAGCGGTTAACCTCAGCATGATCTGCAGAAATAAGGGGGAACACTGCCTTCCCATGCATAAATTCGGCCGCTTCGTCCGGGCTGACCTCGCCGGCTTCTGTGATATCTGTTTCCGGCAGTGTATCCTCTGCGGGTAATTGTACCGGCTGGGTATCCGCCTCGGTGGCCGTGGACAACTCAGTAGCCTCTTCAACCTCCGCCGCCGGCTCCTCACGCGCCTCGTCGGCTGCCCCGCCGGGACCGGCTTCCTCACCGTCCCCTTCAGCCGATATGGTCTCCCCGTCTAATGCCTGGGAAAACTCCGGATCTGCGTTTTCCTCAGGCAGGACCTCAATGTCTTCGAGTAAGGAAGGTGTTGCCGGCAGACCAGCAACCTCTTCGATTACCTGTGCTGCCTCGGACTCGGCCATATCATCGGCTGTAAAATCTTCCAGTTTAACATCTTCAGTTTCGGATAGCGTTTCCTCACTAATCTCAATATCGGTTGCCGCGACTATTGCAATCTCTTCCTGCACAATAACTGACTCGGCGATCTCCTCAACTTCCTCGGTTACATCTACGGTCTCTGCCTCAACTGCAAGCGGCTCTGGAATCTCCACGGTCTCCGCCTCGTCAGCCGCGCTTTCCGTGACGGTCTCCTGCTCGGGTACCTCCTCCGCCTGACCAGCGCTTTCTTCCACAATATCTTCGACCAATTCCAGGTCAACGATCTCCTCAACTTCCTCGATTACATCTACCGTCTCTGTCGCAACCGCAAGCGGCTCCGTAATCTCCGCAGTCTCCGCCTCGTCAGCCGCGCTTTCCTGGGCAATCTCCCGGTCGGGTACCTCCTCCGCCTGATCCGCGCTTTCTTCCGCAATATCTTCGACCAATTCCAGGTCAACAATCTCCTCAACTTCCTCGATAACATCTACCGTCTCTGCCTCAACCGCAAGCGGCTCCGGAATCTCCGCAGTCTCCGCCTCGTCATCCGCACTTTCCTGGGCGATCTCCCGGTCGGGTACCTCCTCCGCCTGATCCGCGCTTTCTTCCGCAATGTCTTCAGTCAACTCCAGGTCAGCGGCGGGCACACTCTCAACTCTTACCGCGGCTCCCGCAATAACATCTTTAACGTTCTCAACTACAACTGCCAATTCCGCCTGTTCTTCCGCCAGAAACTCGGTTTTTCTGGCCTGAGCCGGTGTCTCCGGCATTGTCTCGATTTTAGCGGTCAGTCTAGCTACCATTTCATCTACCAATTCATCAGCCGCCACTTCGGAAGCGTGTGTCACTTCCTCCGCATTTTCGCTTATCCTCTCGGCGGGCTCAAGGTCAATCGGAATTACTTTTGCTTGACCAGCCATATCAAGGGCAGCCGCCGGCTCCATGTCCTCGGGTTTAATCTCAATGGTTTCTTCCCGTAATGTCTCCGCAGGCACCTGACCCACTACTAGCTGCGCCTTTTCCAGCGGTATCTCACTAAGCTGTTCATATTTCAGATCAGTAAAATCGGCTTCACTGCTAATGATAAGCTCGGGCCTCTGCCGGAGGTTGCGCAAGGAAGCAAACGCCATTTCCAAATAGGGGCTTTCCCCGCCACGCATCAAGTAAACCACCAGCGCCCCGATAATCAATAGATAAATCAGCATGGAGAGATATATCCCCAATCTCACCATGCATATGGGAAAGGAGAATATTATCAAAAGGGCTAATAGCAATACTATGCCTATATCCTTCTTGGGCAGCCCTTCCCGGCGTAAGAAGTAATATAACACCAGGCCAATCGGGATAAAAATCAATATAACAAAAAGCACATATTCGCGCATTGTAAACTCCTCGCGTAGTTTCCCCTGATATCTTTTCGACAGTGAATTATATTTTCCTTCAATACTTATCAAAATCAACATCGTGAAATGAAATAAAATGTAATGCGAGCGGGAGGCGGTTTGCTTACCTTTCTAATTTTAACACGTCATCTATTATTCCCTTTTTCTATTATTATCCTTATTGCCGGGCCATATATTGTGACGAAATTTAATAAATATTTGAATATTGGAACTTCTTTTTTTGTATGTCACCAAGAAGGAATACACTTATTTAATGTAGAATTATTATTGCGTGAGTGGTTTGTCTCATTTTATGAGATGACTGTGTAGAGAACGAAAAATAAACATTTAAGGGGGATTATCTGTAATGAAGGATGTATTTGTAGTAGAAGCTGCGCGTACACCGGTTGCCCGCGCAGGCAAGCAGTCCTGGTTTACCAATGTTCGTGTGGATGAATTATCCGCCATGGTCTTCAAGGAGCTGAGAAAGAGAATCGGCCTGGAAGACAAAGCCAAACAAGGTATCATTGATGACGTAGTATGGGCCGCCACCGCCAATGCTTTTATGGAAGCCGGTCTGAATATCGGCCGCCTGTCCTGGATCCTGTCCGATGGCTCCTATGACGTTCCCGGATGTACCGTAGACCGTTTCTGCGCTTCCGGTTTAAACTCCATCCAGTTTGCCACTGCCACCATGATGAACGGCTGGGGCGGCGATGTATGCATCGCCGGCGGCTGTCAGCACATGAGCCACATTCCGATGGGCGCTGGCGCTGATATCCACCCCGATCTGGGTCAATTTATGGACCTGGGTGCTATCAACATGGGCTATACCGCTGAATTGGTAGCTCGTCAGTTTGGCATCAGCCGTGAGGCTCAGGATCAGTTCGCTATGGAATCCCATCTGAAGTGCGCTGCCGCTCAGGCCGCTGACAAAGCCAAAGCCACCACCTTCACCGTTCAGTGTAAGGTTCCGGCCAAGGCCGCCAAGAACACCAATCCTCACAACAGAGCGGTTGACTACGTAGCCACTGATTATCTGGCCAAGGCTGCTGCCGAAAAGGGCGAAGATCTGGCTGAAGTAGTAGTAGCCCGCGACCAGGGCGTACGCCCCGAGACCACCATGGAGAGCTTGGCTGCCATGGCTACCGTTTTCATGCAGGATGACAAGGCTACCGTTACTGCCGGCAACGCTTCCCAGATCAATGATGCTGCCGCTGGTGTAGTTCTGGCTACCGCCGATGGCGCAAAAGCTCTGGGTCTGAAACCCAAGATGAAGATGGTTTCCTGGGCTGTAATCGGCTTAGAGCCCAAGATCATGGGTATCGGCCCGGCCTTAGCCATTCCCAAGGCTCTGAAGAGAGCCGGCATGACCAAGGAACAGATCGGTCTGTGGGAAGTCAACGAAGCCTTCGCTTCCCAGTCTGTATATTGCAGAGACGAACTGGGCCGGCCCAAGGCCAAGGTCAATGAATGGGGTTCCGGGATCTCCACAGTCACTCCGCTGG
>Ga0074198_1001149_pt1 | contig 19450 bp, 17 predicted proteins | sample EPASupsiteSAE323_FD_64527 | JGI IMG/M metagenome (GOLD analysis project Ga0074198, IMG submission 64527) | Bioremediated contaminated groundwater from EPA Superfund site, New Mexico - Sample SAE3-23 | ecosystem: Environmental > Aquatic > Deep subsurface > Groundwater > Contaminated ...
AAAGCTCGTTAACTATTTTTTCGGCTTTAGCTGAGTCTGAACCAATAATAATTCGATCAGGATTCATAAAATCTGAAACAGCTGTTCCCTCTTTTAAAAATTCAGGATTAGAGACAACATCGAAATCACCTTTGTAATTTTGGGAAATAATTATTTTAACAATATCGCCGGTACCAATTGGAACAGTTGATTTATTAATAATAACTTTATAGCCATTCATGGTTTTGCCGATTGATTCGGCAACAGATTTAACATAATCCAAATTAACACTGCCATCGGGCATGGGAGGAGTGCCAACGGCAATAAAAATGATTTCGGAAGATTTAATGGCTTTGGCAATATCAGTGGTAAATGACAAACTGCCGTCCTTTTGGTTTTTTTTGACTAAATCAGTGAGACCTTCTTCATAAATAGGAATAATGCCTTTATTTAAATTATCGATTTTTTTTTGATCAATATCAACACCGATCACTTGATGCCCGAGTTCGGCAAAACAAGTACTGGTGACTAAACCAACATAACCAACTCCGATGACTGTGATTGTTTTCATATAATATATTTTACCTTATTGTAATTAATTATTCGTAATTTTTAGATACTCAGAATAATCTCGAATATAATCAGAATTGTCATATTTTTTAGAGGCAAAACATAAAAGAATGGCATCTTCTGAATAATTAAATTGCGATCCCCAAATCATGGCAGGTATATATAAACCCTTTTCAGGAGAATCTAATTCTACCTGGTTTCTTTCTTTTCCATTATCAATTAGTGCTGAGACTTTACCTTTAATACAAACTAAAAATTGTTCACATGTTTTATGAGCATGTTCACCTCTGATTTTTTTATTTGGGACATCATAGACAAAAAATATTCTTTTGGGAATAAATGGTAAGTCTTTTTTAAATTCACTCACCATTAAGCTACCCCTCATATCTTTATGAATGTTTAATTTTATTATTTTGGTATTTGCAATCAACTCTTCAATTTCAACAGAAGTTTTGGTTTTATTTTCATTAATTTTTGATCCAACATAACCTATTATTGAAGCAGGATTTCCAACCACTATTGCATTTGCTGGAACAGAATCGACTACTACTGCTCCGGCTCCCACCATGGCATTTTGGCCGATTGTAATTCCAGGTAAAATTGTACAATTTGCTCCTAAAGAAGCTCCTTTTTCAACTTTTGTTTTTAAAAAATTTTCTGGGTAAACTTTACTTCTAGGAAAATTATCGTTAGTAAAAGTGACGTTTGGCCCAATAAAAACATTATCCTCTATAATAATGCCGTCCCATATTTGAACACCACATTTAATTGTTACGTTATTTCCTATTATTACATCATTTTCGACAAATACACCGTCACATATATTACAATTTTCTCCTAATTTTGCATTTGGCAAAACATGAGCAAAGGCCCATATTTTAGTATCTTTTCCTATATTTTTGCTTTCACAAATTCCATTTTGGTGTACAAAATAATTCATATTTAATTATAGGTGATTTTATCCATAATAATTGTATTTGGTCTATTTTTGGTATTTTCAAAAGCTCTCCATATATATAAACCAACAATGCCAAAACATAGCAAATTTATGCTGCTAAAAAATGAAACTATTAAAAGGGTGGCGGTGTATCCTGGAACGACTATTGATCCAATTAATTTAGAAATTAAAACAATAAGAGATAATATTACCGATACAGAGATTCCTATTAAACCAAGATTAATTAATATCTTAATTGGTAAATCAGAAAAAGCAAAGATTGAATCAATCATATATTTAAATTTTCTTTTAAAATTCCAAGCACTTTCCCCATATTTACGTTTTATTCTAGTGTAATCAAGATATTCCTTTTTGAATCCAATCCAATAAAGTAATCCTACTAGGGAACTGTTACTTTCTTTTAAATTAATCAAAGTGTTTCTGACAGTTTTGTCACAACCAAAAATATCAACACCACCTTTTGGAATATCTTTTTGAATATATTTTTTATATATTTTCCAAAATAAATTTGAAAAAAGGCTATTAATTTTTTTGTCTTTTCTACCTATTCTATTGCCAATAACAATGTTTGATTTATTTTCAGATAATTTTTCAAATATTTTAACAACCAATTCAGGAGGTTCTTGCATATCTGCTGCCATTATTGAAAAATAATCTCCGGTAGCATTTTCGAATCCTGTTTTAATTGCAGCAAATGATCCAAAATTTCGCGAGTGAGCAATAAGTTGAGATTTGAAAGAATATTTTTTTAATTGTTCTTTTAATATTTCAAATTCATTTTCAGGATTTCCATCAATAACAAAAACAACTTCTAATTTATTTTTAAAGATGGTATTTATTTTGTCTATGGATTCAAGAAGTTCTGGTATAAATTTTGCATTTTTATAGACAGGAATTATTAGTGAATACATATTTATATTTTCCAGCTATTACAAATATTAACTATTTGCAAAGCTTCCTCTTTGGTAATTGTTGAATTAATTGGAAGAGATAGTTCTTGCTGAACTATTTTTTTGGCGTTGATTAATTCACCAAAAATTGTATGCGGTACATCTTTTAAAGCTATTTGATCTGTTATCAAAATTGGATAATGAACTCCGCTTTCAATTTCATTTTGTTTTAAATATTCCTTCAAATTATTTCTATATTCTGAGAATATCGGGAATAAATGGTATACAGGATCTGAAATTTGAGAAATTTGCGGAAGAGTAATATTTTTATTTTTAATTCCATTAATATAAATTGAAGCAATTTCTTTTCGATGCTGTGTATTTTCTTCCAATTTTGGCAATAAAACATCTTTCATAATTACAGCCTGAAGCTCATCGAGACGACTATTCATACCAATAATAGCGTGATTATATTTACTGATTTGTCCGTAATCTCTTATACTTTTGGCTGATTCATAAATATTTTTATCAGGAGTTAATAAAGCTCCACCATCTCCAAAACATCCAAGATTTTTGGTTGGATAAAAACTAGTGGCTGTTACTTGACCAACAGAACCAACTGTTTTTCCGTTGTATTTAGCCATAATCGATTGGGCACAATCTTCCACAATTTTTAGATCATATTTTTCTTTTAATTGTTTTAATTTGTTTAAATCTAAAGCTTGTCCATAAAGATGCACTGGAACAAAAAATTTAACTTCTGGGTTTTTATCAAAAAAATCTTCGGCAATATCCAAATCAATTTGTCCATTTTTATCAGTATCAATAAAAGAAGGTGTGGCACCACATTTTATTATTGCTAACGTGGTAGCGAATGCACTAAGAGGAGTTGTAAGAACGATATCCCCTTTTTTAATGCCTAATGATTTTAATCCTATTTCAATTGCATCTAAACCACTGCCACAACCAACGCAATAATTATTGCCAGGGTAAAATTTTACTAATTCTTCTTCGAAATCTTTAACTCCTTGTCCAAGGATATACCAACCACCTCTTCCAAATTTTTTGACTGAATCAATAACTTCATTTTCTATCTGTCCCCATATTGTTTGAAAATCGTTTAATTTAATCATTTAGTTTCTTATTTTAATAATAAATTATACAATATGAATATATTTGATGTTTGAATTATAGAATGTTTTTAAAAAAATTGTTTATATTGAAAATAGGTCTTTTTTTATGTTTTGTTTTAGTTTTTTTAGCAAATTTGATTAAATCTATTTATGGTTTTGATGATTTAAATCATACTGTTATTGTTAATACATCGAATTTTAAAGATAAACAATCAATAGATTTTTTAAAAGACAAAAATATTTTTGGTGAATTTAAATCAAAATACAATAATTTAGGTATAGTATCGATAAAATTCAATACTCATAATAAAATTAATACTGATTTTTTGGAGTTTAGGATCAAAGAAAAAGACAAAGATGATTGGTTCTATACTGCAAAATATAAGGTTGATCAATTTCAAAATAATAAATATTTCCCTTTTGGTTTTCCGGAAATTTCAGATTCTAAAAATAAAAAATACGAATTTGAGATTACATCATTAAATGGAGAAATTGATAATTATGTAAGCATTGATTCAGGTAATAACCAATTTTTAATTAAAAATAGTTTTTCGAAAAAGTTTTTAAGTGAAAATAAAACCTGTATTCCAGTTTTTGTGTTTAATAAAATTTTGTCGTTATTTAAACATATAAACAGTGTCGGTTATTTATTTATAGTTCTTCAGTCGATTATTGTTTATATAGTGTTTAGTTTGTTAATTAACTTATTTTTATTGGTTATTTCTCGAGTAAAAAAGAAGAGTATTGATTTAATAAAGATTAAAAAAGAATTTTTTTTTAAAGATCATATTTTTGAATGTATTTTTTTCTTTATTAGTTTCGCTATTTTTATATTTCTATTACTTAACCCGCAAAGATTGTGTTATGACGCTGGTTTGTATTATGGACTTGGTCGAAGAATTTTTTTTGAAAACGGTTTTAATGTAATTAAAACAAATTTAGAAATGAGAACATATGCATTTCCTTTAATAATTTCATTCTTAATTTATATTGCAAACTTGTTTAGATTAGATGTAATGTCTGTAATTTATTTTGCAAATTACTTTCTTTTTATAATAAGTATTTTGTTAATACATAAAGTTTTGTCAAAAAAAAGTATAAAAATTGGAAAAATTTTTTTATTAATTAACTCTATTAATTTAATTAATTTAAGTTTTGTTAACACGGTTCTAACTGAGTCGTTAATGATTTTTTTAATATCAGCACTTTTTTATATTTTGTGTACTTGGAAAAACACCAGAATGAATACATTTTTTTCTGGTTTAGTGATTGCTTTTTCAGTAATGGTTAGACCGTCAAATCTATTTTTATTTTTAATCTTTACTGTTTTTGTGGTGATTAAGTCGATAAAAAAACCAATTAACTTATTTCACTATTTTGTGCCAATATTATTTTTATTTTCTATAAGTTTTTTGAATGTATATCAGAATGAAGGGAATTTTTCTTTATTTACAACACAAACAAGCGGTATCTATAATATGCAAATTAGAGGCGGAGTAAAAATATTTAAATATGAAACTTCCGTTGATCAAAAATTAAAATATCCATCTGTATATTTTAGAAATAAAAAATCAGAAGTTTTTGTGTCACAAGAGTGTTCTAATGCAGTAGGCTGTTTTTTGGTTTATTTAAAAACAAACCCTGTTGATTATATTTCAATTTCCTTAATACACACTTTTGCTTTATTTGATCGTATGTATATGAATACATATGTGGAAGATATTAATAAAATTGATGGATTAATGGTTTTTTATAATTATTTGGTTTTATCATCAGTGATTGGATTTATAGTTTTTTATTTGAAAAAATATTCTGTAAAATATTTTGCAATTTTATGGTCTTCACTTTTATTGATCTTAGGTACACTTTTAATTTATATTCCAACAATAGTTGAGGCAAGATTTTCTTCACCAATATTTCCATTATTAACTATTTTTTCAGCATTTTATTTTTATTCATTATTAAAAGAAAAAAAATCAAAAAGAAATAAACTAATTTGCTTTCAATTATTGATTATGTTTATTTTTTACACAATATCTTATTTGATTTCGCAAACAATGGTTTTATAGATTTTAAACATTATTAATGTTGTACAATTAACTAATTTAGTATGAAAAAAATAAAAAATATTTTTGTAGATTTTAAAAAAATAATTATCCAAGAATTTAAAAATTATATTTCGTTTTTTAAAAAAAACAAACTTTTATTTGGGTTGCTCTTATTTGTAGTCTTGCTTTCTTTTGGTTTTGAATTAACACATTTTACTTTATCAATAGATGAGGAATATGGAATACTTGGTAGTATTCAAAACAGCACTTGGTTAAGACAAGGAAGATTTGGTGTGGCTATTTTAAAGAAAATATTTAATAACAGAACAGTAGTTCCTTTTTGGGATACATTTTTATGTGTTTCGTTTTTATATTTGGCTGTAACGTATTTTTGTTCAATAATTGATTCATTTTTAAACAAAATGAAGATATCTAAAAATATGAAGACTTTTTTGTTGTTTATTTTTGGCGCTTCTTTTATCTCTTTTCCGACAAATGCAGCATATGTATCTTTTTCCACTTATAATTTTGAAGTTTCAGTTGGGATATTGCTGACAGCTTTAAGTGTCAAGTTTTTTATTAATTCAATTTTTAACAAATATAAAATAAGCGATCTAGTTTTAACTACCTTACTTTTGACTTATTGTATTTCTATTTATCAATCATTTATTTTTCTATTTTTGTGTTCAATTAGTTTCATTTCTATTTTATCTATTCTGGATAAAAATAAATTGTATTCTTCTCTTAAGAAGAATTTTGGAATATTGGTCAGATTATTAGCAGTAATTTTAATATCTGTGGTTTTGTATAAGGTTATTGATTTGTTGTTTTCTATTAAATATCCATCTATGGGGTATGTGGAGGGTTTTATTAGATGGGGAAGACGAAGTTTTATGGAAAATTATTTAGCGATAAAAAGATTTTATTGGTCTGATGTTTTTAATAATAAAGCGTTGTTTTTTTACAAATTTTTCTTAGTTTCGGTTGGGTTTGGAGGTTTGGCTATTTTATATAATTTTTTTAAAATTAAAACAAATAAATTTGCTTATCTTATTTGGTGTGTAATATTTTTTATTTCACCATTTTTGCTTACAATTGCCTTAGGTTGTGAAACTCCCCTGCGTACAATGCAAACAGTTGCTTTATTGTCAGGCGCATTATTAGTATTCACTATTTTATCTATTAAAAATAGGTTTGCAGTTTTATTATTGTCATTATTTTCTGTTTTAACTATATTTTTGCAAACACAACAATTGTCATTAATTTTTTATTCAGATTATTCTAGATATCAGCAAGATGTTATCTTGGCAAATAGAATATTTAATAAAATATATGACCTTAAATTAGGTGAAAAATTGGAGTATCCGGTGGTTTTTACTGGAAGAATCAGGCAAGAGCAAACTGTAGAAAATATTAAAATGGAAACTTTAGGATATTCTTTTTTTGAATGGGATAATGGTAACCCATTCAGAATTTATGCTTTTCTTAAATATTTAGGATATGATTTAAAGTCACCAAACAGTGATCAAGTGAAGATTGGATTAGAATGTCAAAAAGATATGCCGAGTTGGCCAAATGATGGTTCTGTGGCGTTATGCGATGATCTTTTGATAGTTAAATTATCTGAGCAATAAATTATCTATTATTTTTATTTTGATTTGTTTTTTTTCTTTGAATATTGATTGATTTTTTTTATTGAACTTGGATATTATTTTTTTTATTTCGTCAGGTTTTTCTTTTACCATAGAAATTGCGTCATCAATTGATTTAATATTATTTTCAATGAATAAAGGATATTCTTTGAAAATGTATTCCGGAAATCCTACTGACTTAAAAGCGATTATTGGAGTGTTGGTGTCTAATACCTCAAAAAATGTTTTTGAATAAGTTTCAGGCCATATGCTGAGTATAAGACATAAATCAATATTGTATTTAGTTAATAATTGCGGAAGTTGGCCATTTTCATATGATTGAGAAATTTTAATATATTTCTTAATTTTGTCATATGATTTTGTGTCACCTGTATAACCAAAAATATACCATTTGTATTTATTTTTTAGTTCCAGGACTAAATCCTTAAATATAATGCTTCCTTTTTTTGATGCAAAATTGCCGACAAAAGCTATGTTCATATTATTCTGGATAAGAAATTTTAAATTTTTTATTAGATTTTAAGTTGAATAATTTTAAATATTTATCTTTAGTAAATTCTGAATTAAAAACTACAACATCTGAATACTTATTAATAATTTCTTTGCTTTTTTTTCTCCATTCTAAAATATTCACTTTTGCATTTAATTTGTTTAATAAACAATTTTCGCATATTTTATTTTTGTGTTCATATTTACAAAATATATTTTTATCATTTATGAGATCAGAATTAGGACAATAAAAATAAAAATCGTGGATAAATAGAACAAATTTAATTTTATTTTCTTTTAAAATTTTTCCATACGATAAAGAGTGGTACATTAAATGTTCGATAATAGTTAAATTTATTTTAAATGATTTTATTATCCAAGATAATATATTTTCTGAATTTATTTCTTTATTAAAACTTATTTTTTTAATTACAATATTATTTTCTAATATAAATAATGAATGTTGATTTTTTAGTTGATCAAAGAAATAAAGCAATACATTTTTGTCTGGATATTTATTGTTAATATGTTGAATAAGTGTTGTAGTTTCAACTTCAACACCACCAATTATTTTATAGGGGTTAGTATGCGTAATTATTAAAATATTCTCTCTATTTAAAATATTTGGATTTTTTTGAAAATAACCAACCAAGTTTTGTATATCTTTCAATGGATTTTGTTTTATAAATTTCTGAACTAATTGATCATATAATGGATGTTTTTTTAATAATTTTGGATAATTATTTTTGATTTGATTAATACGTTGTTTATTGCCAAAACTTTGACTTTCAAGGTGAATAATATATGTGTTTAATAAAGCTAGATTTTTTAATCCATGTTTGGCAAATCTCATACATAAATCATTTTCTTCGCCAAAACCTTTTCCAAAGGTTTTTTCATCAAAAATTCCATATTTATCTAAATATTTTTTTCTGATAAACATACAAAAACCATGGCCGGTTGGAACATTTATGGTTTTTTGTGGATAAATTTTTTCACAAATATTGCCAGTAAGAGTGTAATCATCATCTTCATTTTTTTCTAAAAATTTTGGCACTGAAAAAATAGTGGCATTATTAGAGAGAGGAGTGATAGTGGCTATTTTTTGATCAGATTCAGACACGTCTAATATTTTTTTAATCAAATTTTTAGTGGTTAGAACATCTGAATTTAAAATTACGCAATCATTTTTGATTAGACTAAAACCATGATTAACAGTGCCGACAAAACCTTTATTTTCGAATTGATTTATAAAAATAATTTTTTTATCTTTTATTTTCTTAATAAATTTTTCTAATTGATTAGACAACTCTTTGTCAGGATAATCATCGTTAATGATAAATATTTTAGATAAATGATTGTAGTCAGACTTTAATATATTAGGAATCAGTTTAAAAATGTTTTTATCTCCATACCATGGGATTATTACATCTATCTTTTTATTGGTTTCGACTATTAAAAAATGTTTATCAATTTTATTTATAGTTAAAGTATTTTTTTCTGATTCGTAGATACTTTTTAATATTTTAAATTTTTTAGGATTTTTCTTGTATATGTAATAATAATCAGATATTTTTTTAATAACTTTCTTTGATAATTTTTTTTTATTTATAAATATCTTTTTAATAACATTATAGTTTTGCCACCAAATAAATGGTTTAGAATTTTTAATGTTATTTAATTGAGTAATATTCTGGGTAAAAACCTTTGATTGATCTACATATTTTTTGGTAAGTTTTTTGTTTAGGTTTATTTCTTTACTAAATTTATCCTGTGTCATATGTTCTTGTTAATTTTTGCCAAAGTCTATAAAATTTTGATTTTTTGATTATTTTTAATTCTGAAATGCAATTTTTGTTTTTGACTTTTAATATTTTTATTTCTTTTTCTAAGTTTTTATTTAAATTTACTATTAATTTCTCTTTTATTTTATCTATATATATATTATATGATTTTACATCAAGAGCCAATTGTTGTTTGTTGTTTAAATTAATTAAACCTTTTATCAAAAGCTGATTAAGTTGTTTTTCATTTATTTTAATTTGGTTTATTTTCATGGCGAAAATCTATAGATAGATTGTCGTTATCGTATATATGTTTTATTAAATTTTAATTAAAAAAGTTTAAAAAATATATTATTTATTTTTTTATAAATATTTTTTTAAATCTACAATATATTGGCCAAAGTTTATAAAATTTAGAATCTTTAATTTCCTTTAATTCTATTAATTCTAATTTAAGTTTATTATTTAATTTTTTAATTTTATTAAATTGAAAATAAAGCGATCTTATTCCTTTGGAAAGATCAAAGTTATCAACTTTTTCTAATGACAAAGAAATAGGTTTCGGTATTATAGTTTCTTTATCAGAACAAATCGCCACCAAATATTCACTATTTTTTATATTTTTTGGTTCTTTCAAGTTAACTATATTTTGTTCAAAAAAACTATTTTTTGTTTTTAGATTTATAGTCGATGGGTTATTTATTGAATTTATTTCTTGTGTTAGATAAAAATTTTGACTTAAAATAGAAACTTTTTTAAAATATTTTTTTAATAGGATATTAAAATTATTTGGTTTAAGTTCTTTGAGGTGATATTTATTGCCTTTTGGGTGATTAAGTATATTTGGGGTGGAAATAATCAATACCCCGTCATTTTTTAAAACTCTTTTTATCTGTTTTAAAAAAATATCTTGTTCTTTAATATGTTCAATTACCTCAAAATTAGTTACAACATCTATTGTTTTATCTTTTATGGTTTTTAAAACAAGGATATTGTCTGTGTGAAAATTAATATTTGGTTCAGAATATTGGGATTTTGCATATTTGATTGTTTCTTTTGAAATATCAATAGCTTCTACTAATTTTGATTGACCATATTTTGAAATAAGATAACTGCCATACCCTGCTCCACACCCAGCGTCTAAAACTATTTTATTTTTAGTATATTGGCAGGCAAAAAAATATCTTAATATATGCTCATAAAAAAAAGCACATCCGTCGTTTATTTTTGGAATTAATCTTTCACCTGTAAATTTCATTTTATTTAAATATTATTTATAATTTTGAAATATTTTCTTTGTTCATAAATATTTTTTTAATATCATTATATTTTTGCCAAAGTTTATAAAATTTTGAATTTTTTATTTGATCCAATTGAGTTTGAAGATCATTTTTATATTTTTTAAGATATGAAAGTTTACTTGTAGGCACTTTGTATATATCGAGTGATTTTATTTTTTTGGAATGTTTCAATTTAAAATTGCAGGATTTTTGCCAAAATTTAAATGCTTTACTTGATCTTATTTTGTTTAGCGTAAATAATAATTCATTGATAGATTTTTTTTCTTTTTCAATTTCTTCTTTGATATTTTGATTTGTTTTACTTAGTATGTAAAGATTATTTTTAGTATAGTAATTTGTTTCCTGAATTATTCGATTAATATGAAATAATATCTTTTGATTTTTGTCATTTATTTTTTTATATCTAAAATCTTTGATTGTTTGGTTATAAATGTCAATTAGAATATCAACTTTTGTATTGGCATCATAATTTTTTTTAGCAAGCAACATTAATTCATCTCCGTTTTCTTGTTTATATTTTTTAATTTCATCATAAAGTTTTGATTCATCAAAAATTTGTTTGGTAGCTCTGCCGGAAAAATTAAATTCTTTTAATGATTCAAAATTATCTTTTGTAACCATTCCATCATCATATGGTGCATAGTTATAATCAAATAATATTGGAATTCTTCCGCACATCATTGTTTCCATAGCACCTAAAGCTACAGTAAAAACAATATCGGCCTTATTAATATATAGAGGTAATTCTGAATGAGGAATTATTCCAAACCTTTTACCCACAAATTTATATTTTATTGATAATTTATCTAAAACTTTTTTTAAAAGCAATTCTTTTTCAGGTGTAATTTTATTGCTGATGATTAAGGCTTTTTTTGGGAATTTATTAATGGTAGATGTTGAATAAAATTGTTCTGCATCTATAATATTTCTAATTATAAAAATTTTGTTTGAGGCTATGTTGTATTTATTGACTAGAAATTCTTTTCCTTCAATATTGTTTACTAAAAATTTAGATATATTTAAATCAATAAATGGCGGTCTTTCTAAATATGGAATAACACCGTGTATCCACATTACTAATGGTAATTTTGGAAAACTATTTCTAATTTCATAAGCGGGAATATTTTGTTGTATATGGCCAATATCAAAATTTTCACCCTTAATTAAATCAAGATTATTGATTGGTCGGACATTGTTTTTATTGAATTCTTTTATAAAAGATTCAGAAAAATATTTAGAATAAACTGTTACCTCATGACCTTTTTTTGATAAAAATTTACATAATGTTAGAGTGGAAACTTCTGATCCGGTGTATTCATGCAGATGATGATTTGTAACTAGTATTCTCATAATAAAATCTCTTCCTTTTTTATTTTTGGCGAGTAAAGAGATTTTTTATTATAATGTCCTATAGCTAGTGCTCCACAAAAAGTTTTTTTTCCAAATTTGTTTTTAAATATAGTCTGATTTTCTTCTCTGATATTTGGATTAATAAAACAACATCCGATACTCAATGATTCACAAGCCAAATAAGTATTTAAAACTAGTACTCCACTATCTAAATATGGCATATATTCTAACTTTTCTTTATATGCTTCTGTGTTAGTAAATAATAAAATTATTTTTTTTGCCATATGACACCAACCTACTCCACCGACCAATAATCCTCCTAAAAGTTCTTTAGAATCTCTGTCTTCTATTATTTTTATACTTATAGCTTGCCTATTGCATGAACTTGGTGATTCAATTAAACAATTTAATATGTAATCCATTTCTTCTGGTGTAATTTCTTCAGCATTAAAAATTCTTTGACTGCGTCTATTTTTTAATAAATCTAAATATTCTTTTTTCATATTTTTATTATTAATTTTTATTGTTTCACCGCGAGTGTTCATTAATTGTTTTTTTTTATGTTTTTGATGATCTAAATATCTTTTTTGAAATTTATCTATTTCTTCATTTATCATTTTTATTATTAACAGATAAATATTTTTTTACTGATTCTTCTGGATTTCCATCATATTGAATTTTATGATCATTTAGGTAAATGGCACGGGTACAAAATTTTTCCACCTGATCCATGTTGTGAGAGACGAAAATGATGGTAACATCTTTTGATTTTTTAAATTCTTCCATTTTTGCAAAACATTTGGCCTGAAAAGCAGTATCTCCGACAGCTAAAATTTCATCGACAATTAGAATTTCTGGATGGACATGAACAGCAACAGCAAAAGCAAGACGCATATACATGCCGGAGGAATAATGTTTGACTGGCTGATCTATAAATTCCTGTAGTTCGGCAAAATCAATGATCGATTGAAAATTTTTATTAATTTCCTTACGGCTTAATCCAAGAATAGCGCCATTGAGATAAATATTTTCGGCTCCAGTTAATTCAGGGTGAAAACCAGCACCTAACTCGATTAGAGGAGAGATTTTACCTTTGACAGTTATTTTACCGCCATTTGGTGACATAACGCCGGCAATGAGCTTAAGAATGGTTGATTTACCGGAACCATTGGAGCCAATAATGCCAACCGTTTCCCCTTTTTTAATTTCAAAACTAATATCGTTTAAAGCTTTAAAACCTTCTTTGGTTTGTTCTCCACTGATTAGAGCGGGAATGAATTCCTTGAAAGTTTTTTGATTAAATTTGCTAAATTGTTTAATGACATGATCAAATTTAATAACAATTTGATCTGAATTATTTGAGTTCATTTGTTAATTGATTATATACGGAGACTGAGATAATGGCTAGTGAAAATATGCAGGCATGAAGCTAGTAAGAATAAAAATTCCTAATTAGCTTCATGCCAGTTGATAAATATGTTTTGAGGAAAATTAGTTGGTTGTGAACAATACAGAAGTGAATCTGAGACTGTGGGCTAAGCTTTCAATATTACTGGTGCCATTTTCATAGGCTTGGACCAATAAATCTGATTCTAGAGCTAAGTCTTCGAAATTATTTTGAGCATACTGTCTGGCTTTGGTCTCAAGCTGGGAATCAGTTTTAGCTAAAATACCTTTAGTGTGATTGGTGACATAAGAAGTGTCATTATCGATAATTACATTAAAAATCTCTGCCCTTGGCATGTGGATTCTGACAGTATAATCATCGATAAATTCAAAATCATTTGGAGTAATTTTGCCTAAATCTATACCAGCCACGACTTCACCGTAAGCAACGAAAGTTAGTTCTTCACCCATTGCCCCCCAAAGTCTTTTATTATCTTTGGTGGCATTGTATATTCGATTGATATTGAGAGAAGCGGTTTCAAGTCTGTTTAAATTTTGAATTTCTTTAACCAATGCTGTGGTGTCGGGTTTTATTTCTATTGGAGTAGATTGGGTTATCTGGCTTATTGTTTCGTTAATTGAGCTGCTAACTGTTTTTTTGGCAGTTACGATACTGGTGATGACAATAGTAACCATAATAATAGCTAATACTATTATGGCGTTAGAAAAAAATTTTTTCATTTGGAACACCTTCCTTTCCAATGCGATATTTATTTTTCCTCAATTTTAAGGTACATATTTATCTTAAACCACGCGATTTTACCAGTATTATAGTTATTTTTCAAATTTCATCCGATAAACATTTGTTTCGTACCTGCAAAAATCGAGACTTAGATATAATTTATTAGCTTCAATTCTTTCGGGTTTACTAGTTAAATCAATTTTTTTTAAATGAAGTTTTTTACCTTCAGTGATTAATTTTTTAATTAAAGTGGTTCCAATCCCTTGTCCTCTAAATTTATCATCGACTACAACATCTTCAATACGGCCAGAGTTGCCAGTGGGGATATTAATTAAAACTAAAGTTGCCATGCCAATAATGTTATCGTTTTGGTCAAGAGCTAAAAGAAGTCTATTGTTTTGAGAAATTTTTTCTAATTTAGAATAAGTGATTTTTTCTGGATTTTGGGTAAGTTGAGTTAAAAGATAATTTATAGATTTAACTTCGGAGGAAGAGTGTTGATAATCAGAATAAAATTTATATTTAATCATATTAAATATTATCGGCAAAGATTTTTTCGCGTGATTTGAAGTAAGATAAACCAATTAATAAGAAAACAAATGAAACCACAGTTGCAATGATCAGGCTTGAATATTTTGGAGGACTCCCAGCCAATATTACCTGTCTGTAGGCATTAACAATGACTGCCATTGGATTTAACTGAAAAATAAATTTATATTTAACTGGAATCATATCGGCAGAATAAATAATTGGAGTGATATACATCCATAAAAGCAAAATCATAGATAATAAATATTGAATATCGCGATAAAGCAAATTAGCAGCAGAGAAGAAAAGAGAAAGGCCAAGAGTAAAAATTTGCTGAATAAAAAATATTGGGAAAATCCAAAGAATATTAATATTAATAGGTATTTGATAGATTATTAAATAGATAATAAGAATAATATTTGCGAATAAGAAATCAATAATTTTAGCGATAATAGTGGAAATAACTAAAATGGTTCGAGGAAAATAAATTTTGGTAATCAAACTACTAGAAACGACCAAAGAGGAGGCTGCTGAAGAAAGAGAATTGGAAAATAAAGTCCATGGAAGGAGGGCCACAAAAAGAAAAATTGAATAAGGAATATTACCTGCCGAGTTAGTAGGAATACGCATAATAATAGAGAAAGCAAAAGACATGACTAACATTTGAGCTAAAGGATTTAAAATTACCCAAAAATAACCAAGAATAGATTGTTTGTATCGGGCTTTAACTTCACGACTAACCATTTGCCAAAGAAGCTCGCGCCATTTATAAACATCTTTAATTTCAGAAACAAGTTGAAACATAAATTAGTTTAACATGGGTGAAATTTTAATTCGTGATTGGCGATAATGGTCAATAGGTTTAATAATAAATTTTGAAAGGAGAATGGAAAAGATTATGGAGATAATAGCGACGGTTAATCCCAAAAATTGATGAGGCAAACTGGTGAAGTGAGTAAAAATATCAATGATTAAAAAATGACAGATATAAACAGGAAAAGAAAGTTCGCCGATAAATCGGTCTATTTTACTATTTTTAAATAAATTGAAAATCAAAGGGATAAAAATGAATGAAAAAAAGAAAAGAATTATTTGTTTGGTGCGTTCGTGGGGTAAAAATTGATAATAAATTAAATATGAAAAGTAGAAAAAGAAAATATAGATAGATATTTTTCTAAAATCTTTAGTCTTTATATATTGATAAATTCTATACATTAAAATTCCTGCTAAGAAAAAAACTAGTTCATTTGGGAAAAAGCGATAAGTCCACGGGTCGTGATATAACCCCCTACTATAAAGGAATAGGCGAAGACCAAGACTTAAAGACATTATTAATAGAAGCCATTTACTTTTGAGACGATTTAAAAATGGGGCAAAAAGATAAAAAGTTAGTTCAAGGCTAAGAGTCCAGGCTTGGACGATAAAATTAAAATCATAGAGAGGCGGGTAAAATAAAGTGTAATTTAGAGTAGGAAACAATGCCCCACTTTGTTTTAGGCTAAAAAAGAAAGTAAAATCGAGACCAAAAATAGTAAAGTTTGGAATCAACAAAAACAAAAAACTAAAGAAATTAAGATGAAGATTTGAGTTTAAAAATCCAATATTATCGGAAGAATTTGGATAAACTTTAAATAATATAAATCTAAAAATAATACATAAAATTAAAATTATCCAATAAGTTGGAAAAACTTTTAAAAAGCGATTACTGATAAATAATTTATAGTCAGATTTTTTATTATATTTTTCGGTTAAAACTAAAGCCATGTAAAAACCAGAAATCATGAAAAAAATTTCTACAGCCATTTGGCCTTGTATAAAATTGAGACCAAAAATCGAGCTGGAGTGAGCGGTTATAACTGAAATAGCGAGTAAAAGCCTAATTAAACCCATAGAGAATATTTATTATATAATAAACATTAAATGAATAAAGATTTTAAAATTTGTACTATTGGCGGCGGATCGGGAATGCCGATTGTAAATAAGGCATTAATTAGGGCTGGATTTGAAAATATCAAATCAATTGTAACGACTTTTGATAGTGGTGGTGACACTGGCAGAATGAGAACTGATGAAAGAGGAAAAATTTTAGCTTTTTCTGATTATTGGCGAGCTCTTATTTCGCTTTGGGATGATGGTAAGCAAAAAGAGATTTGGGAAGAGATGCTCCGATTTAGAGATGGCCGAGGCAGAAATTTTGGAAATATATTTTTTCAATTTTTGTCAGAGAAAGAAGGTAAATTGTCAGATGTCGATTCTATGTTTGAAGCGTTGACAGGTGCTAAATTAAAAGGAGAAGTTGTTCCAGTTTCAACCGTTTCGGCTAATTTTTGTTTTAAAACAAAAAGTGGCAAAGAATATGTTGGCGAACATAATTTAGATGATTTGAGAATGTCTTTAGATAAAATTGAAAATGTTTGGTTAACACCTAAGGTTAGAGCAAATGAAGAAGCGATGGATTCTCTTAAAAAAGCAGATGTGATTATTGTCTGTCCAGGAAGCATGTATGGTTCAATTTTGATTAATTTTTTACCAGAGGGAATGACAGAAGCTTATAAAAAAAGTAAAGCCAAAAAAATATTGATGACAAATATTTCATCGATGGCTAATGAAAATAATGATTTTGATCAAGATGATTATGTGACTTTATTCGAAAAATATTTAGGTTATAAATCCCCTTTTGATTTAGTTTTAATGGCAAATTTAAATTGCTTAGATCAGAATTTATTAAAGAAAGTATTAAAGTTTTATGCTTTAGAACATTCTTTCCCAATTAAATTTAATGAAAATAGCAAGCAAAAAACATTGTTAGCAAATATTGCCAGTATTGAAGAAAAAAATATGCGTTTAAGACATAGCGAGGAAAAATTAGGAGATTTATTTAAGACTTTAGAGATTTGATTTTTTTGCTAGAATTAATCTATGTCACAAAAAACGCTTAAGAAATTAAGAAAACTGGAGAACGTAAAATCAACAGTTAGTGTGGTTTCAGAGCCAGTGAAGGGAATATGGCAAATAATTAAAGAAAATTGGAAATTTTTACTGATTTTATGTGTTGGTATTGTTGTTTTGTATTTTAACGGCATGCATGGAGATTTTGTGTCTGATGATTATGCCTCAATCCCGGATAATACTGGAATTATGAGTTTTAGCAGTCAAACAAAAGGATTAATCGGCGGTTTAATTAATTGGTCAATGGCGGTGCTTTTCGGGATTAAAAATCCAATACCTTATCATATTTTTAGTCTTGTTTTGTATTTATTGGTCTGTGTTTTTGCTTTTATTTTTTTGTATATTGTTTTTGATAAAAAGACAGCTATTTTAAGCACTATTTTATTTGCTGTTTTACCAATACACGTAGAGACTGTTTCCTGGATTTCCGGTAAACCTTATTTATTAACATCAATCACAATTTTGCCAGAAATGATTTTATTTGTTTTGTATCTAAAAACCGGAATTAAAAAATATTTGTGGTGGTTTTTAGCACTTTTGCCAATAACATTTTTGGCAGAAAAAGTCAGATCAATTTCATTACTTTTGCTGGTTCCTCTTTTTATTTTAACTTTTGGAAATAATTTTAAAAAGAAAATTCCATGGGGAAAAATATTTTTATTTTCTTCTTTGGTAATTGTGGTTTTAACAATTTTTTTGTGGCCATCTGTTAATGCAAGAATTAATGATGTTAATTCCGGTTATAACGGTTATGGCGGTAATTTTTATGATCCATTTTTCCAATACCCAACATCAATAGCTAAATATTTACAATTAGCTTTAGTTCCAACAGATTTAACTCTCTATCATACAATGTATGTTTTGCCGACTTGGTTAAATTGGTTAATAACACTAACTTATTTAGGAACTGTTGGCTATTTTTTCTTTAAAGATAAAAAAATATTTTTTGCCTTAGCTTTTATCTTTTTAGCGACCGCTCCATCAATGGCTCCAGTTAAAGTTAGCTGGCTGGTGGCGGAAAGATATCTATTTTTAGGAAGTTTGGGTTTTTGTGCTTTTTTAGTTTTATTTTTTCAAAGATTTGAAAAAAAATGGAAAATTCCACTTTTAATTATATTTTGTTTAATGGTTGGACTTTATTCGGTGAGAACTTTTTTAAGAAATGATGATTGGCAAACTAATCATAAATTATGGGTAAGAACTTGCCAGGTGTCACCAAACAGCCATAATGCTTGGAATAATATTGGTGATGATTATGATAAATTAGCCCAAATGGAAACCACTGATGAAGGAAAAATGAAACAATATTTAAATTCAGTAAAAGGTTTTACTGAATCGGTGACAGTGAAACAAAACTATGCGGACGCTTATCATAACCGGGCTAATATTTTTTACAAGATTGGAAGATATGATTTAGCTAGAGATAGTTATGAAACAGCATTGTCTTATGGACCTAATTTATATCAAAGTTATTACAGCTTATTACAAATTGATTTAACTGAGAAAAATTTTACTTCAGCCTTAAACCATTTAAATAAATTAAATACAATTAAACCAAACGATCCGCAAGTTTATTATGCTGCGTCTGTGGTTTATGCTAATATGGGCCGAACAGATCAGGCAATTTCTATTTTGGAACAATTGGTTAAAACCTATCCAACTTGGACTCAGGCTAGCAGTCTTTTGACTCA
>Ga0074198_1001150_pt1 | contig 19438 bp, 21 predicted proteins | sample EPASupsiteSAE323_FD_64527 | JGI IMG/M metagenome (GOLD analysis project Ga0074198, IMG submission 64527) | Bioremediated contaminated groundwater from EPA Superfund site, New Mexico - Sample SAE3-23 | ecosystem: Environmental > Aquatic > Deep subsurface > Groundwater > Contaminated ...
TTCAGCCATGTAAGGCAGATATGAAGCTATATTAAATTTTTCGTTCCTGTAATCAGGTTTTTCACGGTTCATAATCGTTACTTAATGTATAAGTTCCTTAATCTGCTTTTAATTTTGCGCTTAATTGCCATCCGCCGTAAGGCGTTATTCAACTTTCACTTTTCCGGTTCATTTCGCCAGAAATTTAATAATCCATGGAATTATTCGCTCGTGAGCGTCTTCGAGGACGTAATGCCCGGCATCCGGAATATTGCGGACGTCGGCGGCGGGAAATAATTTTTTCCATTTTTTCATGAATTCGATCGTAAAACAAAAGTCTTTCGCGCCCCATGCCGCAAGCATTGGTTTATTCTTTAGTAAACCGAGGTTTTGTTCTATATCAAGCATCGTTTTATAGCTTCGATGGGCGGAGTCCATCGGAACATCCTGAACGAAGCGCAGCGTCGCTATGCGGTTTTTATAATTATTATACGGCGCGAGATATCCCGATTTGACTTTTTTATCCATGCGCTCGTGTTTTTCGACGGTCAAGCAAGTTGCGGCAACGGCAAAGGCATTGAAGCCGCGCACCGCGATATCGCCGAATATCGGAATTTTACATATGTTGATGATAAAAGGAAATAACTTCGAAAGAAACGCGGCAGTATTCATGATTATTATTTTTTTAACGTTTTCGGGATGCCTGACGGCATAACCCATGCCTATAGCCCCGCCCCAATCGTGAACGACGAGCGTTACGTTCTTAAGGTCTTTTTTTTCGATAAAATATTCGAAATTTCTGATATGATTTTCAAGAGTATAATCGTAGTCCTGCGGCTTATCCGAAAGTCCGCAGCCGATATGATCGACAGCGACAGCCCTGTATTGCGCATCTTTTAACGCGGTTATCAACCTGCGAAAATAAAACGACCAGGTGGGGTTTCCATGAAGCATGACGACCGCTTCGCCGGCGCCTTCATCTACGTAATGATAATCAAGTCCGCCGCTTTTTAAATCTTCTATTTTTAAAAAATGAGACTCGAATGGATAAATATCTTTAAATCCGCTGATATCGATAGCATTCACTATATTCACCTTTTATAATTTACTTTAAAAAATATGCGGCATGCCGAAAATTTCAGATGTTACCACTCGACGCCCAGCATGATCGAATTGATGCCGCTGCCTATGCCGAGCATCGCGATATTGTCGCCCCTGGAAACGACGCCTTGATCAGCGGCTATGGCGAGCGTTATAGGAAGCGATACGGAACCCACGTTGCCTAGCGTTTCAAACGTCGAAAAATCTTTATTCATGTCGAGGCCGAGCGCCTGATAAACCGCGCGGCGGTGCATCGAACCGACCTGATGGCAAAAAATGCGCTCCGGCGTTTCAGCAGTCCATCCGAGCTCTTTTTGAAAATCCGCCCAATTTTCACGGGCCAGTTCGCAGCCTGAAACAAGCAGCGCCTCGGCGTTCGTGCACATATGCGGCATGTTAGCCTCATCGGCGAAACCGGCGTCATTCGAACCGACCGAACCTCTGCACAAATTATTGTGCATGCTCGCCGTTCTAAAGGTTCCTCCAAGGATTCTTCTTTTGGTTTTTGAAATCGAAATATCGGTCAAAACAGCCGCCACCGCTCCAGAACCAATTGTAAGCGAAGGGAATGAATTTTTTATGGCGTTTCTTGAAAGCTTTTCGGTGTTAAGCAGCTCGTCGATAGTTTTTTCAAGAAGCGAACCTGCGCTCTCGCCGGCAACTACTATGCCCGAACTTATCTGGCCGAGCTCTATCATATTCGCGAGCGTTATCATGGCGTTTAAAAAACCGAGGCAAGCGTTTGAAATGTCGAAAACCATCGACGAAGCGGGAAGACCCAGATTATTATGAACGACGGTGGCGGTAGCGGGCTCTATAAAATCGCGCGAAACGGACGAATGAATGAGGCATTCAAGGCGCGAAACATCTATACCCGCCCTTTCTATAGCCTTCAAACCCGCCTTCGTGCTGGCATCGCTGGGCATGAAACCTTTAGGCCAGAAACGCCGCTCGCGTATTCCGGTCATCATTTCAAGCCTGCCGCATGGCAACTTAAGCCTTTCATAAAGCGGCGCAAGACGCCTTTCGATTTCATCGGATGTAACGACACATTCGGGTATTTCATACCCGAAGGCCTCAAGGCAAACACGTCTGTAAAGCATACACAAAACGCTCTTTCTTGATGTATTTTTTGCTTATTAAATTGTTTGGTTAATTAATAAAATATAAATTTAACCTGTAAAAAGATGTACGATAAACCGAAAACCCTTTTGCTTTTTGGAATTTCCAGTTCAAAAAAAGCAGGTCTTCAACAATATAAAATTGTGATATTTTTATCATATCATTTTTTGATTTTTTTGTCAACTTTTTATTTGATAAGAGTAAATAAGAGTTTTTTACGTTTTTATATTTATGCCGAAAATATTCGCCAGAAGCGGCAATTGATGAAGAGAAAATGTCGCGCCTTTTATTCCTTCAACCGACACGCCAAGGCCTTCTATTTCACAATCGCTTAAATCCATTCCAAAAAGCGAAACTCCTGAAAGCTGCGACGAAGTAAGATTACAGCATGAAAAAGCCGTTTTCGAAAAAACACAGCTTTGAAAATCGGCCTGTATGAGTTCGCATTTTTCGAACTTTACCTGCTTAAAATTTGAAAAGCGAAAGAACGCATAATCGGCTTTGCATGATGAAAAGACTACATTTCTGAGCGTAGCGTCGCTTATATTCACCCCAAGAAGCTTGCAGTCGACGAATTCGACCCTGTGAAAAACGCCTTCGTTAAATGAAGCGTTCGAAAGATCGCAATTCAAAAAACGCACGTTCATCAATTCGAGCTTTTTAACGCTCATATCGTCGAAAGTAACATGTTTGAATACGCTATTTTTAACGCTTACGCGCTCTGATGAAATATTTTCAAAAACCCCGTCTGAAACTTCAAGATCACAAATATTTTCACCGGTTTCAAACGAAACTGCGGAAGCTTCGGCAACACGCAATTCATCGGTAATGTTCGGGAATAAGATTTTTAAATCTTTTTCTTCCGAATCGTTCGTATTAAAATTCCAGGCCCTTTTTTTTATAGCCATATTCAATCTCCATCAGGCTGCTTTTACACGCCACACTAAAATTCCCATTTCCATGCTGGTCGTATGCTTTATAAGGCCGCCGCCTTTATGATATGCGTCTATTATACGATTTATTTTTGAAAGATCGCCCTCGATCTTATTTATTCCAAGATGCCACATCATATCGCGCGTAATTTCTTCGCGCGTACCTTCGCTGGTCCATGAATTGTCTAAAAAATCCAGGGTATGCGAAATTCCAATAGAGTCGAGCTCGGAGCTTAAATTAAGCGCCGAAAATGGAACATCGAACTTTGCGCCATGGGCTTTAAAAATTTCCGAAAGAAGAAGGTTTTCGCGTTTGCGCCCCCAGGCGACGGTTACGCAATATTCCCGCGCGCATAAATTCATTTTTTCAATATCGCCCCGGCCGTTTATAGCCGATGTCATCGCGGCCCAGGCCACATCGAATTTTTTTCGCCACCCGAGCTCATTTATATCGATCGAACGCCAATCCATATGTAATGCCGCCACATTGGCGATAGCGTATTTTTGCGCCGTAGCGTTAAGTATTTCTATCATTTTTGACGAAATATCCGTGCCTAAAACGCTTTTGGCCTTACGAGCCAGCATAAGCGTGTGTCTTCCGGTCCCGCAGCCGATATCGATTATTTCACGATCCGCGATTTCAACGCCGCGTGATCCGGCTATGGCTATTACGTTCGAAACGCTCTTCATATCTTGCATATCGTCTTCGTCGTATACGGGAAATTTTTGGGCTTTCTCGCTCCAGATTTCTTCCTGGCTTTTCGACGCATAATTTTTATCCATGCTTGATGATTCGATCCTCATTTTTAATCGTCACTTTAAATAATTCATTGCAGGCTCGCCTGCACCAAATAAAAAATATCATTAAGGCCGCTCGTTTGTCAATACAATTCCTCGCAAAATAGAAAAATATATTCGAAATATTTCATGTCAAACGGTTCGCGCCATATCAAGACGTCCGTATTAGTGTATGGGCGCCGAAACCGCCTCTCAAATAATTAGCCATAGGTTTGCATTCTGTATTTCTTTCACCTTCTTTTTATTGCATTTAAAGTTCTATTCATGTTACAATAAAACAAAAAAAGGAGCTTTATGAAAAACATTGAAAACCTATTCACCAATCCTTTCAAGCTTGCCGGAACGCTTTTATGCGTATCATTGCTCGTTTCGTTATTCATATCGGGCTGCGGCCTTAACGGCGACGATGCCAGCGTAACGGCAGGGTCGCAATCATCATACACCGTTCAGGGCACGATCTTAAACCCTCTAACAAGAGCGCCGCTCGCCGGAATCGTATGCGCTCTTTCGCCTGACGGAACCTCCGCTGGCGCTCCATCGCTTGCCGTTTCAACGAAAAACTTCACCACCGGCGCAAACGGAGCGTATATATTTTACGGAGTTCCCGCCGGAGATTATAAACTCAGAACAAGCGCGAACGGCTTCGTTGCTATGACCACCCACTTCAAAGTCAATTCAAACGTTCAAACCGCTTTGCATCAGCTTTCGGCAAACGAATGGACGCAATTACTCGGCGCTGGCCATTCTTACGATCCTACCAAGGCTTACGTCATGATTCATTCAGACGCCGCGGCCAATTCGGACGACTCCGGCGTAACGGTTAACTTAATCGACAACGCCTCCACGAGCGAAACAAAACTCGCTTACGAAGCCAAGGGCCACATAAATACAACCGGCGTTATCGATTGGACGTCCGCTTCCACCTATCTTAGCGGCATGACCTTCTTTCACGGCCTGGTTTCCGGCGCCATTCACACCGTAACGGCCGTTAAAGACGGATATGCATTCGAAAGCGTAAACGACATCCCGGCAGTCGCGGGCGAAATAACGCATGTAATTTTAAAAGGAACGCCCGCAATCGAAGGATTTCCGGTAACCATCATTAATAATTCATCCGTTTATAAAACTGAAGAAATTTATCTCGCCGTTGTAGGCCAGGATAAATCAGGCAATCACTATTATTTCGACAACAGCGACGAATATAAAAAAATGAGAATAGTCACCGATAATGAAGCGGGCGATAAATTCTGCTTCCCGATCAGCGACATAAAAGCCATCGGCCCCAATAAATTTCAATATACTCATCCATTCGAAAATACCATAGCTTGCAGAGTGTACGTTTTCTTCAAAAACAAGGGACATTTCAAGGTCAACAATGGCGACGCAAAAGCCGGCCTGGCTGAACCGTCGCATATGAACGAAGATAAATACACCATTTTCGATAAATTCGAATTGACCTGCAACGGCTCTTTAGTTTATTTGAACACCACCGTCGTCGATTTCATAGGCATCGGTTTCACGCTCAAATTCGATGACGACGGCGTCGAAAAAGGCTTCCGGGTAGCCTGCAACGACGAACTGGCGGCCCCTTTCCTCAGCCGCGACGACAGCTGGAAAAACGCCGTCATAAAAGATGATAAAGGAAATATTATGAGGGTCCTTTCACCCAACCAGATCGAAAACTCGTTCGGATCTCTCGACGAAGCCATCGTAGCCGGATGGAACCATTACAGCACCAACGAACTCGAAATAAAGTATAACTGGACCTACAAAGGCCGCGTCCGCACTGAAGAAGGGGAACTCAAAGGCCATTTCGTTTTCAACGTGACTGCCGGAGCCGGCAACGTCGGCGACACATATGACGTAGCGTTCAAACCGTCGTCTTTCACGGTATTTAAATGCGACGGCGACCCTCTTTCTAACGACGGCTCAAAAACCACCGTCGCTCAAAGAAATTTGCATGCCTGCATATGTGCGGCTTTAAATAGAGGCGTCTTCTGCAATAAAGACTGGGGCGCGTCAAACAATTACTATGCCGACAGCGCATTAAACGCGAAACAATATAACCTTTATTCGAAGATGCTTCACGATAAAGCCATGAATGGACTGGTTTACGGTTTCCCTTACGACGATCATTACGGAAAAGATCCCACATTCAAAAAGACATACAAGGAAGCCGAAAAAGGCGTTACCGTATCGATACCGAAGATGCCCGCACTTATTAAATAACAAGCCTTAATAAATAACAGAAAATAAAAAGGCCGCCTGAAAAGACGGCCTTTTTATTTTCTGTACGCTCAACTTTAATTTTTATAAACGTCGCCTCTTGAATCTATTTTTATAAGAAAAATTATTAAACGATCGTTTATTATTTTAAATATAGTCCTGTATTTGCCTGTTTTTAACCTCATTAAGCCTTCCAGGTTGCCTTTGCATATTTTGATGTCGTAAAATTGTATGTGCTCGGCCGGGTTTTTAACTATGTTTTCAAAAATCTCTTTGATTTTTTTTTCTTCGGCCGGATGTTTTTGGAAAAACTTATCGGCTGCCCTGGATATTTCTAAAGTGTAAGACGTCATAGCCTGCATTTCCTGACGGCCGCCAGATCTTCTTTTGAAAGTTTGGCCAGGGATTCTTCAATGTCTCTTTGCTCTTCGTCGTTAACATAAGCGCATTGGAGTTTAAGTTGAAAATCAAGATCTTTTTTCTTGCTTTCCAGGAATTTATCGATAGCCTGCCTTATGATCTCGCTTATGCTGAGATCATCGTTAATTTTGCTTAAAATTTTTAATTTGGCCCATATTTCGTTATCTATGACGATATTCTTCTTGACGAGCATAATAACACCCCTTCTCTACTTCTCCACCAACATTATATAACAAAATAACAGAACTGTCACGAACGAATATATTGGGAAATCAGAATTGGTTAATATAAGAAAATATTATCTGGAACTTCGTAGTTCTTAACGAACCGCCGAATGTCGAACGGCACATCTATTTTTTTTCGATCCGATCATCCATATTTGAAAATTCACTTTCATCGGAACTTTCGCTTTTTTCGACGCTTTCGCTCTCAACTTCACGAACAGGCGAGACGGCAGCCAAGCCTATCGCCGCATCCGTATCCTGGACGCCGGCATCCGCCGCATCGGACGGCATAAGCGTTTCATCTGAAACCGGCTCGGCGTCATCGAAATTAAACGATTCCTGGTTCGGATCTTCGAATAATATATTTGCTCCCTCTTCACGGTCTTCGGAAAGGATGGCGTCTAATTTAGCGGTATCGACTTCGATCGATTTCAAATAGCTTTTTAGCTCGCCCATGCTCTTAATTCCGAAATATTTGAAGAAATCTTTTGAAATGCCATACAGTTTGGGATTTCCGGCCATACGCTTCACGCCGACTACTCTTATTAATCCACGCACGAAAAGCATATTGATTATTCCGTCGGAATTTATTCCTCTGATTTTTTCGATTTCGAGCTTGGTGATGGGCTGTTTGAAAGCAATTACGGAAAGGGTTTCAAGCGCCTGATAAGAAAGCTTTGTTTCGCGAGGGGCGACGAGCATTTCGATATATTTAAAATATTCGGGCCGTGTCCCTAGCCTGAAACCGTCGGGATCTTTTATCAGCATAAAAGCGGTATCGCGATTTTTTAATTCTTCGGCGTACTCTTCGGCTATTCTCGTAGCTTCTTTGGTCTCGACTTTAAGCACTTCGGCGAGCTTGACCGACGAAAGCGACGCGGGAGAAACGAAAAGCAGCGCTTCTATTATTAAGTGTTCAGTCTTCAAATTACATCAAACCCCTTACGCCGCTGCGAACTGCGTCGCAAAAATAGGCTTAATGACGATGTCCGCGAAATTGTTATCTTGATCTATCGATATTTTTTGATGCCTTGAAAGTTCCAGAATCGCTAAAAACGTCATTACCATCTCATGTTTGCTTTCACTGAACTCAAGCAATTTCGAAAAGTGCGAAATATCCTTAATTTCACTTAAGTATTGAAGAATTTGCTCGATTTTATCTTCGACCGAAATTTTTTCAACCATGATGTGATGTATTTTTTCGTCTTTTATATTGCTGATGACGTTCTTGAATGCCTCGGCAAGATTATTCATGTTAAGATCGTCTGCAAGAAGGCTTGTTTTTGTTTCGAGCTTTACTTCTTTAAAACATATCATGTTATTGGTCGATTCGCATTCGCGAAGTTTCATGGCCATGTCTTTATATATTTTATATTCTTTAAGCTTATTGACCATGTCTTCTTGCGACTCAAAGTAAAACGGAACCGATTCTTCATCGTTATCGGGCAAATCAAATTCGTCACCCGGCATACGCGGATTTAAATAGCGGTCGTATTCGTTCGCTTTGGGCAGTAACGACTGGGACTTCAACCTTAAAAGCGAAGCGGCCATCACAAGAAACTCGCCGGCAATGTGAATATCTAATTCCTGTATTACCTGTATCATTTCAAGATAGCCTGTCGTAATCTTCGCCAGAGGTATATCGTTTAAATCTAATTTTTCTTTTTCGATCAAATGAAATAAAAGATCGAAAGGGCCTTCGAAAACAGGAAGTTTTATATTGTATTCCATAAAATGTACTCCATCGGTAAATAAATTTTTAATAAAAACGTAAAATTTAATGGCTTTCGGACAGCGTTTCGCGCATTATAACAAAATCGTTATCGAATTTTATTTTAATATCTATAAAGTCGGTTCTATTGCCGATTTTATATTCAGGAGGCATGGTGACTTTCACAAAAAGGTTTAATAATGAATGCTTATTTTCTTCTTTTTTTAATTTAAAAGTCTCGACATGTTCGGACACGACCGTTTCAACTCCATCCTGTATACGAATTAAAATATTTGCCGTTCCATATTTGTTTTTTTCGTAACTCGTCGTAACGGAATTCGGGTCTTTTTTCAAACAATATTCTATGTTTTCAATCTTTGAAAAAGGATTTATCAAATACACCTTAAATCTTATTCGTTCAAAACCGTCAGTTCTATCCTGATTTTCGTCAATTAATTCGATTTCATTAGGCTTGGCTTCTTTAAATCTTTCACCGGAAACCCATATATCGGAATTCACGTCGTAATAAATGGCCGGGTTAATTCTTTTTATATCGTAATAAACGCGAGATAGAATAGTTGAAATTTCCGACTGAAGCACGAGTTTTTTTTCGCCGCGATGCCATGAGTCCATATTCTGGCCAAACGCATAAAATACGCCGGCAATCAAAAGCGAAGCTATGCCTACTACGACCATTACTTCAACAAGCGTAAAGCCGCGATAAAAATCGCTCGCGCACCATCTTTTTTTTCCATGCAATTTAATAATACCGGCAATCATTCGCTATTCCATTTTTACATACTTGATATCATTCAAATTAGCCACGTAAGTAACTATCGAAGTCTGACGCGCCACGTTATCTTCGGTCCAGTAAAGCGTTACAGTAAGAGAAACCAGGTTCGGATCATTATGCTGCTCGGCATCGACTATTTTTATCTCGCCGCTCGCCTTGTACCTTTCCGCAAAACCTTTTTCGATGGCCAGATCGGGGTATTGATTGTTCGGAAACTTTATTGTTTTTCCCTTGTTTTCAAATATGAACTTGTCGTCTTTTATAGTGTCGATAACGGACTGTATAATAATAGTGGCGTCAAGCAGCGCGCCGCCTTTTTCGACGTTGCGATTTGAAGCTAAAAAAACGGACGCCACCGGTATTATGGTTATGCTTAAAAGCACTATCGCTATTAAAACTTGTACGAAAGTGAGCCCTTTAGTGATTTTTTCTTTTAATTTCATCTTCAAACTTCTTAAATTTTTTTACATCTTCATCGTAATGATCGATAAAAACTATCGTATTCTTAGCGTTATCAACAAGAAAGTGCGTCGGATTTTCTTCTACGAATTTCACGAGCATTTTTCGCGCCACGTCAAAGTCTTTATGAGTGAATATTATCTGCGCTTTAGTATATTCGACGATAATCTTTTCGTCTGGCGTTAAAATGCCCTGGCTTATCTTTTCGATTTCTTCGAGCGAACTGTCGACCTGGCCAACCTTCAGTAATTGATAAACTTTTTCAAGCTTCTTCGGCAAAACGTAATTTGCGATTCTTACGGAAGCGGCATCGGAATAACGCGAATTTTCCTGATTTTTGACGGCATTTTTTTCAACGGCCTTATTCCCGGCCGCGCTCTCATTCTTTGAATTATCAGTTTTATATTCAAAATCGGGGGCTTTTTTCCCTCTCATAAAAAACACGGCAAGAACAAGTGCGACTATAACGGCACACGCTATTACCATGTTTTTAACGTTATCGCTCAAATTCAGGCCTCATTTAAATATTTTTTAACGACATTATTTTACCATAAAATCTGACGCATTGTAAATAAATAATTCTATAAAAATTGTTAAAATTGACTTTATGATCTTTTCCTGATATCATAAAATATCACTTTTAATGTTAAGCGTTTCAGTTCAATGATTATATTCAGTATAGTTAACACGTGCATATGCTTAGTGAAATAGAAAAAAAAATATTGGGCCTTGTTCAAAACGGCATGTTTATATGTGAACGCCCGTTTCGAAAATTAGCCGAAAAAATAGGCGGAATATCCGAAGCGGAAGCGATCGATATATTAAAGTCGCTTAATTTTCGCGGCTATATAAGAAAGATAGGGCCGATTTTCGATTCAGGCGCACTCGGATATAAAAGCGCTCTGGCTGCTATCTTTGTAGAAGATAAAAGAATCGGGGCGGCAGCGGAACTCATAAATTCATATCAGGGCGTAACGCACAATTATTACAGGCGTGACGATCGGTACAACATATGGTTTACGCTCACGGCCGAATCCGACGCCGAAATAATTAAAATATTAGAAAATATAAAAAAAGAACTTAATTTAAAAGATTATCTTTACCTGCCCTCTGAAAAAACTTACAAAATAAAGGCCGTGTTTCAATTGTGATAACGAGCGAATTTTCAAAAGAAGAAAAATCGATAATAAACGTCATTTCGAACGGAATAGAAATAACCGAAAAGCCTTTCGAATTAATAGCGCGAAAGTGTGAAACCACGCAGGATAAAGTTATAACGCTTCTCGAAAGGCTTTTGCGTGAAAAAAAAATCAGGCGATTTTGCGCAATAGTAAGGCAGAGGCAAGCCGGATACCATTCAAACGCCATGTGCGCATTTGACATAGCCGACGAAAAAACCGATTCGGCAGGAGAATTTACCGCGGCGCTAAACGAAGTCAGCCATTGTTATAAAAGGCCGCGGCGCAACGGATGGCCGTATAATTTCTACGCGATGATCCACGCCAAAAGCGACGGCGAGTGCGAAGCGCTTGCAAAAAAAATAGCCGGGTTCGCCGGGGCGCTAAATTTTAAAATACTTTACAGCCTTGAAGAATTAAAAAAACAAAGCATGCGATACTTTGAATAATAGCGTAAACGAGGTGAAATTTGACGAACGCGCATAATGAAACACGTCGTGATTCAGCAGTAGCGGGCCCCAGATTAATAGCGTTTGAAATGACGGCGGCATGCAATTTAAAATGCGTTCATTGCCGCGCCTGCTCTTTGGAACAAAGAGCGGCGGACGAGCTTAGCACCGATGAATGCATGAAATTTTTCGACGATATAGCGGCGCTGCCTCAAAAACCGGTTTTAATAATGACGGGCGGCGAACCGCTTATCAGGCCGGATTTTTTTGAATTGCTCGAATACGCAAACCGGCTTCAAATAAATAAAGCGGTCGCCACCAACGCCACAATGCTCGACGAAAAAACCGCAAATAAACTCGCAAAAAACGGAGTTACAATGGTAAGCGTCAGCCTGGACGAAGCGGACCCGAAAGGGCACGACGATTTTCGAAAAGTGGACGGGGCCTTTAAAATGAGCATGTCCGGAATTGAAAATATAAAAGCGGCAGGATTGAAATTTCAAATAAATACCACCATAACCCGCAAAAATTATTCGAATGTGGCTCAAATATACGACATGGCTTTAAAACTCGGAGCGGGCGCGGTACATATTTTCCTTCTGGTCCCTACCGGCAGGGCCGAAAATATGAAAGGCGAAGAAATTACGCCCGGCGAATACGAAAAAGTATTAAACTGGTTTTACGATAAAAAGCGGGAAGCGGGCGATAAAATAAATCTTAAGGCGACCTGCGCGCCTCATTACTACCGTATAATGAGGCAGCGGGCGAAAGCCGACGGCATAGCCGTCACGGAGCAAAATTTCGGCCATGATGTAAGAACGCGAGGATGCCTTGCCGGATGCGGATTTGCATTCGTTTCATCGCGCGGATTGGTGCAAGGATGCGGATATATGCCTATAAGCGCAGGAAACATAAGACAGGAGCCATTTTCAAAAATTTATGCCGAATCTGATTTTTTCAAAAAATTAAGGGATTTTTCCAATATAAAAGGCAAATGCGGCTCATGCGAATACCTTGCCGTATGCGGCGGGTGCAGGGCACGCGCCCTGGCGGAAAGCGGAGATTGCTTCGGCGAAGAGCCTTATTGCAATTATACGCCAAAAAAATAAAACAGCGGTCCGGCCGGATTGCAAAAACCGGCCCGGCCCAATTTATTAAAATAATTAAAGGTAAATAAACGATGAGCGGCATAAAAACAGGCAAAGAAAATTTAAGCGCATCCACGGCTTTTATAAATATGTTCAGCTCCACAACCACCGCCATTTTTTTAATAACGCTTTTAACTATCGCCTGCACGCTTGGAACGTTCATACCGCAATGCCAGGATTATCCTGTTTATAAAAAAAATTTCCCTTCTTACATAAATTTGATATACTTTTTTTCTTTAAACGATCTTTATCATTGCGGATGGTTTTACTTTCTCATATCGCTTTTATCATTAAACATCTCTGTATGTTCTATAAGAAGGCTTTTTTCAAGATTCAAACAGCTTAAAATAAAAAAATATATGAAAAACGGCGAAGACGTCAAAAAATTAAAATATAACTTCGAAGCGCCGGTTTCAAACGAAGGGCCTGGCATATGTGAATTTATCAAAAGATTAAAAAAAGCCGGCTATAAAATTCAATCCGAAGAAAATAACCATAAAACTTTTTTTTTCGCCGAGGCCGGAAGATATTTTTTTTCCGGCGAGCAGCTCGTCCATTTAAGTTTTTTAATAATAATAGCGGGAGCGATGCTGGGAAATATTTACGGCTATAAAACTAACGTGCATGGCTGTTCGGGTGATATAATAAGCGTGCCTTCAAAAAAATACCACGACGTTAAAAACAGGATCGATTCTCTCGTGGAATATTCTAAAATAAACGGCGGCGGCGTTCACTCTGAACTAGCTTCTCTTGTAAAAGAATTCGATTCGATAAAAGACAAAGAAATGTTCAAATTCAGAATCGACGATTTTAAAACGCTTTATTTCGAAGCCGATAAAAAAAACGGCGAAACACATGTAAAAAACTGGAACACCGATGTAAGCGTGCTTGGTTTCGATAGCGGCGAGACCATCCTGCGCTATGCTATATCGGTCAACAACCCGCTTGCGTATAACGGAGTAACGATTTATCAAACGTCGTATTATAAATCATACGATAAAATAAAATCGCTCGAACTCGACGTGTCTTATAACGGCGAAAACAGCAGAATTTTATTCTCGGACGAAACTCGTGAAGCCGAAATATCCGGCGGTAAAGTAAAATTTCGCTTAGCCGGCTTTTTGCCCGATTTCAGGCTGGACGCCAAAACGCGTGAAATTTATTCGGCGAGCGGCAATCCGAACAACCCTGCCGCTAAATTTTTAATATGCGTCAACGGCGTCGAATGCACCCGGCCCGTATGGTTATTTAAAAACATGCCCGAACTCGGCGAAAAAATGATGCCGGCAACGGCCGCGGGCATTAAGGCTATATTTTCGAAACTGGAACTTGATTTTCGCGACTACAGCGAACTTCAGATAAATTACGATCCGGGCATAAACTTAATATGGACCGGTTTTATTCTTATAAGCGCGGGCCTTTACATGTCGCTTAACGTAACGCACAAAAGAATATGGATAATCTGCGATAAATTTGAAAACAAAATCGCGGCGGGCGGAATTTCTAATAAAAATGAAATTTCGTTTTCAAATGAATTCGACGCGATATTTAAGCAAACGGGCGGCGGCGGCGTATGAAGATAGACGAAATAACCTTTTTAATAGCGTTTTTAGCTTATTTTTCAGCTGCATTTTCGTATTTTTACGTAATATTCTGGAGCGGGCGAATTCCCGGAAAATTTCCGACGGCGCTTCTTATTTGCGGAATACTGAGCCATTTTATCGCTATATTATCGCGCGCCGCCATAGCCGGTTATGTCCCGATGTCGAACATGTTCGAATCGTTATCGGTTTATTCATGGCTTATAGCCATTTCATACGTATTTTTAGAATGCAAATATAAAATTAAAACGCTCGGCCCTTTTATAATCAGCATATCTTTTACCATGATAGCGATAGCTTCGGTCCTTCCGCAGGATATAAAACCGCTCGTTCCGGCCCTGCAAAGCCGCTGGCTGGCCCTTCACGTTCTCGTGACCTTCGCCGGAGAGGCGGCGTTCGCCATTTCTTATGCAGCCTCGCTTTTTTATATAATAAAACCGGACGCAGGCCCGAAAAGTGAAAACATCGGCCAAAAAGCCGCTGGCGCCGGACATGTTTTTTTCGTCGTCTTAAATATCGGACTTTTCGCCTCCGTAATTTCATATTTTATAACGGCCCTTCTTATAAAGCGCCAGATAATATCCGGAAGCGAGTGGTTCATGTATGTTCCGATTTTAACTTTTTTTATTTTCTCGACGGCTTTTTATTTTATTAAAAATATGGTAATATCGGTATTGCCGCCGGCCGCGATCCTCGAAGATATCGCTTATCGTTCGATAGCTTTCGGTTTGCCAGTATTTACTCTTGGAGCGCTTATATTCGGCGCCATATGGGCGCACAGGACATGGGGCTCTTACTGGAGCTGGGACCCGAAAGAAACATGGGCTTTAATAACCTGGTTCATATACGCGGCCTACCTTCACGCTAGGCATAACTCGTCGCTTAGAGGAAGGGCGGCCGCATACCTAACGGCGATCGGATTCATATCGACCCTTTTTACTTACTTCGGGGTCAATTATTTATTGAGCGGACTTCATTCATACGGAAGGTTTTAAAAATAATGTTATATTTAACTGGTTTAAATTACAAAAGCGCGCCTATAGAGTTGCGGGAAAAACTCTCGATTCCAAAATCGGATCTCGCCGCAGTAATAAAAGATTTTATGCGCTTAAAAGAAATAAACGAATGCGTGGCGGTTTCGACATGCAACCGCTTCGAGCTTTACGCACTGATAAACCGCAAAAATGCGGCCGATAAAATAAAATCTTTCATAGCGAAATATTTCAATTTAAAATCTTCGGAAATTAAAGATTTTTTCTACGAATATTACGATGAAGCCTCAGCCGAACATCTTTTCAGAGTAACGGCCAGCCTCGATTCGATGGTAATAGGAGAATCTCAAATATTATCGCAGATAAGAAACGCTTATCGCGAAGCCGCCGACAATCAGGCAACAAACTATACCCTCAACAAGCTTTTTCATCAAGCTATAAAATTAGGCAAAGCCGTAAGGACAAAAACGGAGATCGGAAAAAAAACTGTTTCGATAAGCGCGATAGCCGTTAAAATCGCCGAAGAAAAAATGGGAAGACTCGATAATTTAAAAGTGCTCTTAGCCGGGGCCGGCGAAACGGCCGAACTTGCAATGCAATACCTGGTTTCGCGCGGATCGCCGGCAATCACTGTCGTCAACCGCACTTTCGAACGCGCGCTTGCGCTCGCTGAAAAAAACGGAGCAAGCGCGGCTGAATTCGACGAATTATACGAGCGAATAGCCGACGCAGACATAATCATATCTTCAACCGATTCGCCGAATTATATAATCGAATTCGATCATTTCAAAAAAGCCATGAGTAAAAGAAAGAATAAGCCGATCCTTCTTATAGATATAGCCGTGCCTCGCGACATCGACCCTAAAATAGCCAGTATTAAAAACGCTCATCTTATAAACATCGATGAATTAAACGATTCGATTTGCAATAATATGGCCGTCAGAAAATCGGAAGCCGCAAAAGCCGAAAAAATGATACACGACGAAATGAAAGAGTTTACGGCCTGGTATAAAGGACGTTCGATAAGGCCTTTTGTAGAAAAATTCAGGTCGCATATTAAAAAAATCGTTGAAAATGAAATCGACAAATTTATTAAAAAGGCCCCAATATTATCAGAAGAAAATTTTACGCGAATAAACTCGCTCAAAGAAGCTCTAATAAATAAAATAACGTCCTCGCCTATAACGAAAGCTAAAAACTGCAACGGATCGCATGAAATCCATTCATGCGTCAAAAATTTCGAATGCCTTTTTAATTTAAACGGAGAAAGCTGCGATGTATGCGAAAAGAAAAAAAAGAAGCGCGATTGATATGACGGATATAAAAAATAAAATAAACGGCGACGAAAAAGTTTTTAACATCAAATTAGAAATTGATTATTTCAAAAAACTAAGCGATGAAATAACCGGCGATCACGATCTTAATAAATTAAAAAGCATAGATGAAAGATCGTATAATTACTTAAACGCTTATTTCAATGAAACGATATACCGGCGTTTCGCTTCAATAGCTCAGAATAACGAAAAGAGCGGATCGCAAGCCTGCCTTAAATCGCTTATAGAATTTAAAGGCATCATAAAATCATGCATCAAGGCAGGAGCTTTAAAACGAAGTCAGCAAACGCAGCCCTGTTTTATAGAAGAATTCGACAAAAAAATAGAATTTTTTGAAAAAATCTTTTTAAAATCTTATGCGCCCTCGCGCGGCGAAGTGCTTGAATTCAAAAAAGCCGCCATCGCATTCGCCTCGCTTGCCAAAAAAAACGAAAAGAAAAACGATGAAAACCAAAAACAAAATTTTGAAAACTCCCCCATGACATTTATAAATTCAAATGGCGGCGAGCCGGTCGAAAACGAAAAACCTCATAAATCTCATAAAAAGAAACGGAAAACGAAAAAAGCATCAGTTGACGAAATTATAGAAAAAAAAGACGACGAACGCAAAATAAAAAACGAAAAGTCAAAACCTGCTTCAATTTCCGGCAGATCATCGCCGGCCTTTTTACTTCACGACAAAAATATTCAGAAAAAAGAAAAGAAAAAAAAGATAGTTGCCCAGCCTTTGCCTTCCAAATTTTACCTAATTTCTTTTTTCGGATTTGCCGGCATGATCATTGGCGGAATTACGTTTCCAATAAGCCACCACAGCGAAAACGCCTTTATGGAATTTATAACCAATACCGCTCTCGGCGGAGTCATAGGCGTAATTATAGGATGCAGAACTTCAAACGTTTATGACATAGTCATCTTATTAATAATCGCGGTCATAGCCATAATTATGATATTCTAACCTGCAAGGGCCCAAAATATTTATTGAAGTTATTAAAAGTTTCTGGTATTATTTTAAAAAGAATGAATTTTCGTTTAAATAAGCTGATTTTTTTATATAATTTAACCATACAGTTTACATAAAAGTGACATAAAAATGAGTGAATTTCAAAAGCCAATCACCGACAACGAAAACAATAACTTTGAAATGCTAAGCGAAGAAATTTCAGAAATTCCCGAGCTGGAAGTTTTAAACTCAGCCGACCGCAAGCTCTTTGAAGTGTTTCTCGATTTCTGGAATGTCGCCGTCTATTCAAAATTCGTCATGCTCGCCGAGCAGGGCGGCAAAAACGGAGCCGGTAAATGCCTTGATTTAGTAAGACGCGTAAAATCGATAATTAAAAATTATAACGAAAAAATTAAATGTTTTCTTAACTATTCATCTATTAACACTATTAATTTATCAACGCAGGAACTGCAAAGTTTCAACCGTCAGTACGAATATTTCGAAAAAATAAGCGAAAAGCAATTAAAATTAACAAAAAACGAACTGGATAATTTTGAACGCGCAACAAATGAATTATACGCTATAATCGCAAAAAAAGACGGACCGCCGCACGCAGAAAAACCAGAAACGAACGTAAATTACAAAAACGTTTCACCGCGGCCGGCGATAACACAGGCAAACAAACCAGAGCCAGGGGGACCTGGCGATTTAGAAAGCGATGAAACGCAGCCAAATTTAGGACAGAACAAATCTGAATTCAAGCGGCGGAACGACTCCGCTATAAATTACAGCATACCGTTCGGCTTTTTTTGCTTTTTTTTGGGCGCCGGGGTGGCCGGGCCGTTCGGAGCAGTATTAGGCCTTGGCGCAGGCTTGCTGGTTGCATCGTTTATGGAAAATAACTCCCAGAGTAACGATTCACGCACGAAGACAATAGATGAAAATATTTTTAATCAGCTTAAAAACTCCGAACCGCCCATTTCATCTGAAGGCGGATACGACAGGCAGAAACCCGATTTTTCGACCGCGCGGCCGAACGAAGGTTATTCTTCGATGGCGAGGCCGGCGGCCGCTTCAAACTCAAAATCTGACATTCACGGACTCGGCTGCTTTACTTCATTTGCCGGATTCATACTGGGCGCTATTATCGGCGGCGGGGCCGGAGCGGCAGGAGGCCTTCTCATAGGTTTTTTCATTAGTTCGCTCATAACCGGCATCATAAATAAAAAATATGAAAACATAAAAAGCAGCTTCACGTTCAACGGCTTTTTAATAGGCGCGGTAATAGGCATACTTATAGACCACGTGATACTCGGAATAATATTCGGCCTTATAGTGTCGCAAATTGCATATAACGCTTTTATTCCGGCGCCTGGAAATAACAAAAAACTTAATGAATAAGTTTATTGTTTATCCTTCTTTTTCTTTTCGACGCATATGAAAAATATTGACAGCGTTTTTTCTTTTTGATAGAATCCTAGTTTATAGGGTAATTTTTAATAAATGCGGGAGATTTAAAAAAAACGGGCATCAAACGCCCGAAAAGAAATTTTCTCTCATGCTTATATTTAGATAGGGGATGGTATTAATGTCAGATAACGTTACAACTTATGATGTAATAATAGTAGGCGCCGGAGTCTTCGGAATGGCGACGGCTTATTATTTGAAACAGACCGACAGGGCGCTCAACGTGCTCGTAATAGACCGCGAAGGCGGAGCCGGCGAAGGCAACACCTGCAAATCGGCGGCAGGCTTCAGAAACACATTTTCCTCGCCGGAAAACGTAGTGCTCACCAACACCGCGATAGATAAATTCGTCGACATCGAAAAAAAAGGGTTCAACCTTAACATTAAAATGTGCGGCTACCTCTGGCTTATGACCGACGAAAGATTCAAAAAATCGCAGGACGCGATATACGCTATGAAAGAAAATTGCGTAGATTTTTCGATTTTATTCGCGGAAGAATTGCGCGCAAAACCAGGTTTGAAACTCGATAATTACTAATATGAAGAATGCAAAATAATGGGACT
>Ga0074198_1001151_pt1 | contig 19436 bp, 19 predicted proteins | sample EPASupsiteSAE323_FD_64527 | JGI IMG/M metagenome (GOLD analysis project Ga0074198, IMG submission 64527) | Bioremediated contaminated groundwater from EPA Superfund site, New Mexico - Sample SAE3-23 | ecosystem: Environmental > Aquatic > Deep subsurface > Groundwater > Contaminated ...
CGATTCCTGGCCTTCAAGCGGCTTGCTTGGAAGTAAGTCTTATTAAAGACGTTACTCCAATTCCGCACAATGGCTGCAGACCGCCAAAGAGAAGAAGAGTGTAATTTAGTTCGTAGTTGGCAATAAACAATCGGTTGGTAGTTCGTAGTTGGTAGTTGGTGGACTTAATAAAAGCTTCGAAGCTGAACTTAAAAACCACTAACCACGAACCAAAAACCACAAACCAACATTGCCATGAACCAATAACCAGATTTTAAATGGAGGTGTGGATATAGATGGCAAGATATACGGGAGCTTCGTGCAAGCTTTGCCGTCGAGAAGGCGAGAAGCTCTTCCTTAAAGGCGAAAGATGCTATACTGACAAATGCGGAGTAAGTAGAAGACAGTATGCGCCAGGACAGCATGGTCAAGCAAAGAAGAAACTTTCCGAATACGGCATACAGCTTAGAGAAAAGCAAAAAGCCAAGAAATTTTATGGAGTTTTGGAGAGCCAGTTCAGGAAATACTTTGAAATGGCTTCTACAACAAAGGGTATAACAGGCGAAAACCTTCTTAAAATTCTTGAAACAAGGCTTGATAATATAGTTTACAGATTAGGATTTGCAAGATCAAGAGCAGAAGCAAGACAATTGGTAACCCATGGTCATTTCAGTGTAAATGGAAAGAACGTAAATATACCTTCATATCTCGTAAGAGCACAAGATATAATTGCTGTTAGAGATGTTAGCAAGGAAAATGAAATGTTCAAGGAAATCATTGATGTAACCGGAAGCAAGGTAGTTCCAAAATGGCTTGAATCAGACTTGGAGAAACTCAAAGGGATAGTATTGGCAACTCCTACTAGGGAAGACGTTGATTTGCAGGTTGAAGAACATCTGATAGTTGAGCTATACTCCAAATAATAAGTTGATTGCTTTCAGATAATAGAAAAGCAATTCAGTTTGTAGAAAGCAGACTTGAAATTGATTTTAAATTAACGACTGCAAACTGTAAACTGTAAACTATAAATGGGAGGTTAATGATGATAGAAATAGAAAAACCGAAGATTGAGTGTGTTGAAATGGCTCCGGACAATTCGTACGGAAGATTTACCGTAGAACCTCTTGAAAGAGGATATGGGACAACACTGGGCAATTCGTTAAGAAGGATTCTCCTTTCATCACTACCTGGAGCAGCTGTAACATCAGTGAAGATTGATGGTGTTCTACATGAATTTTCTACAATAAACGGAGTTGTTGAAGATGTTACCGAAATTATTCTTAATGTTAAAGGAATTGCTATAAAGCTTCATACAGAAGGACCAAAAACCCTTTATATTGAGAAAAGCGGTGAAGGAGAAATAACTGCTGGAGATATCAAAGAAGATCCAGATGTTGAAATACTCAATCCAGAGTTACACATTGCAACATTGGCAGATAATGCTAAGTTCTACATGGAGCTGAATATTACTAAAGGCAGAGGATATGTTCTTGCGGATAAAAACAAGAATAATACCAATCCAATAGGTGTTATTCCAGTTGATTCTTTATATACACCTGTAAGAAAGGTGAACTTTGTTATAGAGAATACTCGTGTAGGTCAGGTTACTGACTATGACAAGCTTACAATTGACGTATGGGCAAACGGAAGCATTACTCCTTATGAAGCGTTGAGCTTGGGAGCTAAGATAATGAGTGAACACTTGAAGCTGTTTATTGATTTATCCGATAATGCTCGTAATACCGAAATAATGGTTGAAAAGGAAGAAACCAAAAAGGAAAAGGTTCTTGAAATGACAATTGAAGAACTTGACCTTTCGGTTAGATCCTACAACTGCTTGAAGAGAGCAGGTATAAATACAGTTGAGGACCTCATAGCAAGGACTGAAGAGGATATGATGAAGGTTAGAAACCTCGGAAGAAAGTCACTTGAAGAAGTGGTCCAAAAGCTCGAAGCGCTGGGGCTTTCACTTGCTCCCAGTGAAGATTGATGGTTTTCAGGAGGTGAAGTAATATGACAGGTACAAGAAAACTTGGCCGTACGACGGCACAAAGAAATGCAATGCTCAGAGGTCTCGTAACAGCATTGTTCCAAAGTGGGCGCATTAAGACAACTGAGGCAAGAGCAAAAGAAGTAAGATTAATTGCAGAAAAGCTTATTACGCTTGCTATAAAGGAAAGAGACAATGTAACAAGTGCTACAAAATGGAAGAGCAGAGCCAAAGTTGACAGCAAAGGTCAAAAAGTAACAGCTACTGTTACCAGCAAAAATGGCAAGAAGTACTATAAGGTTGAAAGAGAAAAAGTACAGGAAATGGTAACCTTGGATGCTCCATCAAAGTTAGCAGCAAGAAGAACAATAATGTCCTATGTATACAAGATTAAAGATGCTGAAGGTAAAAATATTGACCTTCCAAAGAAACTCTTTGAAGACATCGCTTTGAAGTACAAGGATAGAAATGGTGGATATACAAGGATTCTAAAGCTTGGGCCTAGAAGAGGCGACGGAGCAGAAGAAGTATTTCTTGAATTAGTTTAATAATTCTAATAGAATAAAAATAGGAACCTTTAAGGTTCCTATTTTTATTCTATTAGAATTAGCATGAGTAAGCAGATATAAAAAACGAATTTACTTCCAGAACTTCAAATAGCAACGCTGGACAGTTCTGAGGACCCTTCTGATAAGGGAGGCACGAACTATCCAGCTTAGAGGTATTCCTTTGAGGTGCGAAGGTCTGTTCAATAAATTGTTTTTTATTAATACTACGAGCCCAGCTTCCCTCGAATATATTAAGACCTTACATTATTAGTACCCTTCTCCTTATGTGAGAGAAGGGGTAGGGATGAGTAATAAGGAGAAGAAAAATGAATGATAATTCTCGCAATATTAAAATCATTTTGGAATATGATGGAACCAATTATCATGGTTGGCAAAGGCAGCCTAATAGAATTACGATTCAGGAAGTATTGGAGAGTGTTCTGAGCCAGGTGCTTAAACATACAGTTTCTATTAATGCAGCAGGTAGAACTGATGCTGGGGTTCATGCGCTTGGACAGGTGGCTAATTTTTCAACTACATGCAGGATTCCAATTGATAAGATTCCTTTTGCTTTGAATGCTCTTCTTCCAGAAGATATTGTTGTAAAGTATGCGTGTGAAATGCCGGAGGATTTTCATGCAAGGTTTTCTGTAAAAGGCAAATACTACAAGTACATAATCAACAATGGTAGATTCTCTTCGGCACTTCATGCAAAACGTGAATATTTCTGTCCATTTAGGCTTAACATTGATTTGATGAAGGAAGTATTGGAACTTTTACTTGGTACGCATGATTTCAAGGCATTCATGGCATCAAGAAGTTCTGTAAAAGATACATTCAGAACATTATATGAAGCCGGACTTGAAGTAAAGGATGATAAGATTACCATTGGTTTAAAGGCAGATGGATTTCTTTATAATATGGTTAGGATTATTGCAGGTACATTGATTGATGCGGGGAGAGGCAAGATTTCTGTTGAGGAAATAAAAAGAGCATTAGAGACAGGGGAGAGGAATCTAACAGGAAAGACGGTTCAACCGCAGGGATTGTACCTGGTTGAAGTATATTATTAAACACATAAAATTCTGACTTCTTCATATAATTCAATAAAAAAGGAATCTATATGAAAAAACTTACATTAATAATATCAATAGTTTTGATAATACTTTGTTCTTGGACGCTAAGAATCAATAAACCAGAATGCTCTAATTCTGAACAGCAATTTATAACTGATGAGCAGATTAAAGAAATAATAACGAATGAAACAAAAATTGAAAAAGACAAAATAGTTGAAAAGAATATTTGGCTACAATATGCAGATATAGATGAAGATCCTGAGCGCGAAATATTGTTGAGCTATAGGTATGAACTGCACAAGGGGTATTTTTCTATCTTTGATGACCAAAATGGCAAATATGTAACTGTATTTACACGACCTTGGCCTGTCGAGGAAATGAGCATGAAAGAAGTAATTTATGCAAGTGGAAGTAATACGGTTCATATACTTACTGCAAACATATTACAAATGCAGAAAGGAAAAGTAAGTATCATATGGAGTGGTATCTATGACAAGTATGATTATACTAAGCTCACTAATGGAACTGAAACGCATGCACGATATTATATCGATACAAACGGTATTCTGAATTACTTTTATAAACTTGACAAAACCAATCAGAATGGTATGCCATTGAAAACTGAATTTATAAGTGAAAAATATACTTGGGATGTAAATAAGAATATGTTCATAAAGGAATAACCCTAGTCCTTTGGAATGTTTCTTTGCAAATATCCAAAATCATAGGTATTATTTATTAGAATTCTCCAATCAATTTTATTAAATACCTTAATCACGAAATCGGGATAGAAAATTTCTTCACATTTTGTACAGTAGTATATAGGGACATTATTAATTGTATACAGCTTATTATTAAAGCTTTTTTTTAAAGACTTGAAGGTAACTGCAGTTTTTTTCTCACAATAAAAGCATGTGCAGGGTTTTAATGTCATTTTTATTTACCTCAACGTAATAAATTAAAGAGCCTATATTGATTTTAATTTCAAAATGAATATTTTACAAGAATTAAAAATTTAAAGAACTGTAAAAATTAAACAAAATAAATAGGCCCTGCCTGTAAAGGAGGGCCTAAATTTAGTAAAATTACATTGCTCGTCCAGGAATTAGATAATCAACTATTCCAAAGATAAGTGCTCCTATTAATGCAGCTATAATGGTTACACTATATCCGACTACGAAAAACTGTGTTGCGTAAATAATCACTGCGGCGGCTATAAAACCGGTTATTCCTCTTGCAAATGGTGAGGCATTAATTCCTGTTATAAGGGTTAGAAGATAATCCAGTATTGTAAGAACAACTGCTGCTCCAATAAGCGGCCCGATTCCCGATATTGTAAAGCCTGGTGTAAAAAATGCGGTTATAGCTAATACTACTGTAGCAGCAATGAATCTTATTATGAGCTGTGTAACATCAAGCCCTCTTTCTTCAATGTGTTTATTTTCAATATTTCCAGAATCCATCCAAACACTTCCTTTCGTTGATTAATTCAATTATAGTATTAAGAAAAAAAATATTTTTATACATAATGGGATTTTTAAATTTGGGTGAGAGATTTTGGCTTATGATTTCAAGTTATCATTCGATAACTTGAAATCATTGTCCACCTTGTGTGTTTAGACAAAATATTAGAAGCCCATATCCAAGTGACGTACCACCGATTTACGAGAGAATTAGCGGTGGTAGGAATCGGATTAAGAATCATATGGACAGGATTAAATGAAAACCAAAGTTTTATTGTTTTTAAGCATAATATACAGGTTTTTTTGAGAATATTAATTATCATAATAGCTAATATTAACTAATAATAGGAGGATATTATGTTTGTTGTTTTTTTTAGAGCCCTAATTTTGTATGTTTTAGTTGTTATTGTAATGAGAATAATGGGGAAAAGACAAATCGGTCAGCTTCAACCATTTGAATTTGTTATAACTATAATGCTGGCAGAGCTTGCTGCCATACCAATGCAGAATACAGGTGTGCCTTTAATTAATGGAATAATACCAATATTGACATTGCTTATTGCACAGCTTATTTTTTCTTTTGCTACATTGAAAAGCGAAAGGTTAAGAGGAGTTATTTGTGGTAAACCAAGTGTACTTATTCATGGGGGTAAAATAATAGAAAAAGAGCTTGAAAGGCAAAATTATAACCTTAATGATCTCATGGAACAGTTAAGGTCAAAAAACTACCCAAATGTAGCAGATGTAGAATTTGCCATTCTTGAGACAAATGGTCAAATGAGTGTGATTCCTAAAGCTCAAAAAAGGGCTGTCACGCCTGAAGACCTTAAGATTGATACACAGTATGAAGGCCTTCCAATAAGCTTAATAATTGATGGTCATATGCTTGCTGAGAATCTGCATTCTGCTGGATTGAATGAGCAATGGCTTATTGATGAATTATCCAAATTAGGTATTAACAATTATAGGGATGTTTTATATGCGAATATTGATACAACAGGAAAACTATTTTATCAGAAAAAGGTGTGATACTAATGAAATCAATTTTTATAATAGTTTTAGTTCTAATCCTGATCTTTACTTCGGGATATTTTATGTCTGACTATATCAATAAGAGCTCTAAATCAATTGATGTAGAACTCTTTAGGCTATATCGAGTTGTAAGGACAAGTAATTGGATTTCAGCATCACAGAACCTGTTGATAATTGAAAACAAGTGGAAAGGTGAGAAAGATTCATGGGCAATATTGGTTGATCATCAAGAGATTGATAATATCAATCTAAGTATTTCAAAAATGAAGGAATATATTAAGGAAAAAGATATTGTCGATGCTTTAGCAGAGATATCATCTCTTAGACTTCTCTTTGAGCATATACCCAGAAAGGACTCCCTGACTTGGACCAATATACTTTAAAGTTAAAATCCTCAGCGATATAATCAATGAGGATTTTTTATTAATAAAAAATATTACACACATATTGAAATGATGATAGAATAGCTTGGGAATTAAAGATTAATACCAATTTAGTATAGAGTCAATAGGGAGAGTTAAAATGGAGAATGAATGTTTTAATAAGGATTTCGAAATACACTACTATGAAATTAATAAATTTCAAGAGGTATCGCCTATTTCTATTATGAATTATCTTCAAGAAGCGGCAATAGCCCATTCGCAATCAGTTGGATACGGTGTAAAGAGATTATTAAAGGAACAGAGAGCATGGGTATTGGTTCGCTGGAATCTGAAAGCAGAAAGATATCCAATGTGGGGAGAAAAAATCAATGTGAAAACCTGGCCCTCAAGTTTTGAAAAGTGTTTTGCGACAAGGGAATTCGTCATTACTGATGAAAATGGCAATGAAATCATGTATGCTACTTCATCCTGGGTTTTCCTTGACACTGCAAAACGTAAGCCAGTAAGAATACCAGAAGAGATTGCAAATGTTTATGGGGCTAGACGCGATAGGTCAATGCAAGATGCTTTTGAAGAAGAATATAATTTGGAAAAGAAAGATTTTTTTAAGGAATTTAGTGTTAGAAAAAGTGAAATTGATACAAATGAACATGTTAACAACGTTAATTATCTTGCATGGATTCTTGAAACATTGCCCATAGATTTATATAGTAATTATTTATTAAAATTTATTGATATACGCTATAAAAAGGAACTTTTATTAGATGATGATTTAACGTGTTCTACGCAGATTGTTTCAAAAGAAGAGCTTGGGTATACAGGCATCCATTCAATTGCAAGCCATGAAGGTGATATTGAATTTGCGAAGGCAAAGACTATATGGCTAAAAACAAAGTAAAAAAAATATCCGAGCACATAGTGCTCGGATATTAATTTTTTATAATGCTAGAAAAGTTCGATTATCCCTTTAAAAAGCTTTACGGTCAAGCATTTTAAAGTTGCAACACGGCTTTTATCTACTGTAAATTACCCGATTTTGAAAGGATAGCGAAGCCATTTTTTTATTTATCTTTTTCTCTGATTTCAACCCTTCTAATTTTACCACTTATTGTTTTAGGTAATTCAGTTACGAATTCGATTATTCTTGGGTACTTATATGGCGCAGTAACTTTTTTTACGTGTTCTTGGAGTTCCTTTGCGAGTGCATCACTTGCCTGATAGTTTTTTGTAACAACGATTGTTGCTTTTACAACTTGCCCTCTATCAGGGTCAGGAACTGCGGTTATTGCACATTCTAGTACTGCTGGGTGCTCGACTAGGGCGCTTTCAACTTCAAACGGACCAATTTTATAACCGGAGCTTTTTATTACATCATCAGCACGCCCTATAAACCAATAATAACCATCTTCGTCTCGCCATGCCATATCTCCGGTGTAGTATATATCATTATTCCATACCTTATTTGTTTTTTCTTCATCCTGATAATACCCGTTAAACATTCCAACCGGTTTTCTTTTATCTGTTCTTACAACAATCTGGCCTTCTTCACCAACATCGCATGAATTGCCATTTTCGTCAAGTAGGTCAATATCGTAGCCTGGTGATGGTCGTCCCATCGAGCCCGTTTTTGGAGCCATCCAAGGGAATGTCCCCACTGTGACAGTCAATTCTGTTTGACCATAACTTTCCATTAATTTTATTCCAGTTGCTTGTAAAAATTGGTTGAATACTTCAGGATTAAGGGGTTCTCCTGCTACAACGCAGTATCTAAGTTTCTCAAGATTAAAGCTTTTTAAATCTTCTTTTATGAGAAATCTGTAGATAGTTGGAGGGGCACAAAAACTTGTGACACCATATTTCGAAATCACATTGAGCAGGTCTTTTGGAACAAATTTATTAAAATCATATACAAATACGGCAGAGCCGCATATCCATTGTCCATATATTTTCCCCCACACAGCTTTTGCCCAGCCTGTCTCGGCAACTGTAATATGAAGGCCATCATTTGTAACATTTTGCCAATAACCGGCTGTTAATATATGGCCAAGTGGGTATGTAAAATCATGGCTCACAATTTTCGGCATACCAGTTGTTCCTGAGGTGAAATATAATAATAGAATATCACTGTTTACAGGTGCGTCAGAACCTTGCGGTCTTGCAAACTCTGTTGGTGCCTTGGCAATTTCGTTATCAAAACTATACCAGCCATCTTTTTCTCCTCCAACAAGAGCTTTAAGTTGGACTGAGGGGGATTCTACTAGAGAATTTTCTATATGTTCAATTACATTAGTATCAGCAACACTGACAATCATTTTGACATTTGCTTTGTTGTTCCTGTAAATAATATCTTTTGAAGTAAGAAGATTTGTAGCAGGTATACAAACAGCGCCTATCTTATGTAAGGCTAAGATGCAAAACCAAAACTCGTAGCGTCTTTTCAAGATGAGCATTACACAGTCACCCTTCTTGATACCAAGGGATTGGAAAAAGTTTGCGGTCTTATTGCTATAATCCCTCATTTGAGAAAATGTAAAGGTTTTCTCCTCACCATTTTCGTTGCACCAAACCATTGCGATTTTATTAGGGGTTTGATTTGCTCTCTCATCAACAATGTCATACGCAAAATTAAAATTTTCAGGTATGTTTATCTTAAAATTTTCATAGAAATCTTCGTAGGATTTAAAGTCTGTTTTGTTTAAGTACTTATTGAGCATTGAGGAACCTCCTTGATTGGAATTATAAAAAAAGTGACTTCGCCACACTAAAAGCTAGGGTAGCATTATAAAATAATTGCCAAAAACTTTGCAGGTTTGTTATCAATTGCTTTCATACCGTGGTCTAAACCTGAATTAAAGTAAAGTGAATCGCCTTCGTTTAGTGTGATTTCGTGACCATCTATATATACTTTCATTGAACCTTCAAGAACATAGTTGAATTCCTGACCAGAATGAGAATTGTAATGAATTTCAGCCTGATCTGTTTCTGGCTCAACTATAACGAGGAAAGGTTCAGCTTTCTTGTGAATAAAGTTATAAGCAAGATTTTCATATTTATATTCTTTTCTCCTATCAACGCTAATACCTTTCCCTCTTCTTACGACGGAATAGGTGTGAAGCCTAGGATTTTCACCTGTAAGTAAAGTAGAAAGTTCAATACTGAACTTGTTTGCAAATTGATATAAGAAACTTACTGGAATATCAATATCTCCAGATTCATACTCGTTATAGAGGGCTAATGTTACTCCAAGTTGATTTGCTAAAGCATCTGCCGAAATATCAGAAATTTCTCGCATTTCTCTAATTCTTGCTGCGACCTGTTTAATCTGTTCAGTCATATAACCATCCTCTCTCTCCTTGTGGAGACATCTATAATCTATGATGAATGTTAGCCTGATGGTGGCCAGAAATTATTTGACACAATGATAGCATTACAGAATTGAATTGTAAAGGACTTTATTCCTATTTTTGAGAATGTAGACCAGCCTTTCCATTAAATATATTAATGGTGCATCCGAGATTGTGATAAAGCAGATTCCATGATATAATTACTATAATAAGATATATTTACCTTTCTTAAGAGGGGGGACATATGAAAAGAAACCATGTTTTTCTATTCTTAATAATTCTAATTTTTATTCTGTCAACTTCCGTTATTATTTTAGCAAAAAGTGATTCGAATCAGAATAGTGGAAGCGTTGTTTCGAGTGTTTATTCCTCGCCAGTAATTTCAGTTGATGTTAATGCGAAACTAATAAGTAAACAGGTTAAGAAGAACACAATAAAGCCTCCTGTATCTCCAAAGAAATTTGCGTATCTTACCTTTGATGATGGCCCAAGTCCAACTGTTACACCAAAAGTTCTTAAGGTTTTGGACGAATATGATGTTAAGGCAACATTTTTCATGCTTGGGTCAAGTGTTGAAGAGTATCCATCAGTGGCTAAGAGCGTTTATAGTAAAGGTCATGCGATAGGCAATCATTCTTACTCACATAAATGGAATGTTCTTTGTGCGAATTTTAAATCAGAGATTTCGAGGACTAATAAAGCAATTTTCAAAGCTACTGGTGGTTATAACGCAAAGCTCTTCAGAACACCTTATGGATATAAGCTTAACTCAGGCTTTAAAAAATATCTTCAATCGCTAGGTATGAGAACTTATTTATGGAATGTGGATTGTAAGGATTCAAAAAGCAAAGGAGTTCCTGCTGAAACAATTTATAATAGTGTTGCATGGTCTCTTGATAACAAGAAGGATGTGGTTATTATATTGCATGATGGAAAAGGGCATGACCAAACGGCATATGCTCTGCCCAAAATAATTAAAGAGTTATGGCGAAAGGGATATGGAATAAAATCGCTTACTCACGATACAAAAGTTAATGCAAAAGTTGAAGTAAAGTAGATATATTATTGCTTTTATCATAAGAAGGCCATCGATTCAAATTTGAATCGATGGCCTTTTAGAATGGTACGAAGTTCAAATTGTTTACATAAAATATAGTAAAATTGAATTGGGAGAAAAGTAATGATAGCTGTAGCCAATATATATGGAAGTAATATAGCACCAAATTTAGGAGGAACAGTTTGGTTTAAAGATGTAATGAATGGGGTAGAGGTATGCGTAAATGTGTCAGGATTACCCCCGTATCAGCCTGGGCAAAACAGCAGGCAGCCCGTTGGGCCTCATGGATTCCATATCCATGAATTTGGCGATTGTTCAATGCAGGACACAGAAACTCCATTCCAATCTACAGGAGGACATTGGAACCCAACCAATCAGCCGCATGGGAATCATGCCGGAGATTTTCCAGTACTGTTTTCTAATGATGGGACCGCAATTATGTGTTTTTTTACAAATAAATTCAGGGTTGCTGATATAATAGGGAAATCTGTAATAATACATGAAAATCCAGATGATTATAGAACGCAGCCAGCCGGCAATTCAGGAAAGCGAATTGGCTGCGGAGTAATTCGTTTATTTTCATAGTAATTACCCAAAATGAAGAATAAAAAGACCAGCAGTAAAAATTTACTGCTGGTCACTAGTTTGTTAGAAGCTTTTTACTATTTCCGGCATTTCTTCCAGAGAACAAACCGTTGTGTGAAGAACTGGTTTCTCATCCAAGCTTGCTAAGAAGTTCGGAATAGGCATTTTTTCTGAACAAGTTTCTAAATCTGCCATCATATCCATTTCCGAATCATAAAATCCTGGGTTAATACCCAGAGAATCCAGTACTGCCGCGGGAAATTTATAAGGCGAAGCCGTACTAGCAATGATGGTCTTAGAAGGGTCATTTGTTTTTTTCTTGTATTTTTCAAGCACACTGGCTCCTACAGCGGTATGTGGATCAATAGTGTAGACGCTTGAATCATAACATTTAAAGGTGATATCTGAGCATTCTGACCCATTTGCATAGCCTGCGCTGAATTCATATTGAATCTTTTGCAGAATTTCTTCACTAACCATGTAGTGCTTATCTCCACGAAGCTGGGACATGAGTTCACCAACCATCTTCCAATTATGACCTGATACTTCGAATAGCAATCTCTCAAGATTACTGCTAATTAAGATGTCCATTGAAGGTGAAGGCGTAAGATGGAATTCCCTGCGAATATCATACTCACCTGTTTCAATGAAATCTGTCAATATTCGGTTGTCATTTGAGGCAATAATCAGTCTGCTTACTGGCAGCCCCATCTGCTTGGCGTACCAGGCGGCTAAAATGTTTCCGAAATTCCCTGTTGGTACAACAATATTGATTTTTTCTCCAAACTCTATAGCAGATTGTTTAACCAAATCGAGATAGGCCTTGAAGTAGTAAGGAATCTGTGGAACCAGCCTGCCCCAATTAATCGAATTGGCCGAGGTCAATTCATAACTGCCGAGAGTTTCAGGATTGAAATCAGAGTCACTGAAAATTTTTTTAACACCATTTTGACAATCGTCAAAGTTTCCTTTAACACCAACAACCTTGACATTTTTTCCTTCTTGAGTGACCATTTGCAGTTTCTGGACTTTGCTTACTCCGTCTTCAGGGAAGAACACAATAATTTTGCAAAAATCCTTGTCCTTAAATCCTTCCAGAGCAGCCTTGCCCGTATCTCCTGAAGTGGCGACCAAGTAGTACAGTTTTTTGTCAGAATTGCATTTTCTAAGGGCAAGCTCAGTCAGATATGGCAGTATCTGCAAAGCCATATCTTTAAATGCTGCTGTAGGACCATGCCATAGTTCAAGGAAGAAAGTGTTACGGTTGAGCATGACTACCGGACAAATATCAGGATGAGAGAAATTGTCCGAATAAGCCTTTGCGGTACATTCACTAAGTTCTCCGAGGGTATAATCTGTAAGAAACTTCGCAAGAATATTGGCTGATGTAGTTGGGTAGTCCAGATTTAACCAAGATTTAAGCTCTTCAGGACTAATCTCCGGAATTGTTCCAGGAACATAGAGCCCTCCATCAGGTGCAATACCTTTAAGTATTGCTTCTGCAGATGAAATTGCTGGAGCGTTACTTCTTGTACTGACGTATAATGGCATAATTATGCCTCCTTCCTGCTAATTGATAAAAGGATAAAATATTTCCTCCTTTCCATATTGTTTAAAGAAATGTCTTCGTAACATAAAGTATATGAAATTGAATAACGATTTCATAATTTTACTATAGATACTTAGAAAAGTAAATTACAAAATAAAAGAACAGGTAACTCGTTACCTGTTCTTTTATTTTGGTGGGTGATAATGGGCTCGAACCATCGACCCCCACGATGTCAACGTGGTACTCTAACCAGCTGAGCTAATCACCCATTTCTCCAGCGAAATTATTATATATGCAAAGAGCTAAAGATTCAAGAGAAAAAAGCAATTTGCTTTTTTAGTCTAGACAATTGACAAAAGTTAGCAGTTTCCATATTATTAATTAAAGTCTAAACAACTGTATATAAAATTTCTGACGTACTAGTTAGAAAAAAACAATTCCAATAAAAATTTTTAAAGGAGGGAAAGTTATGGCGATACTGCATAATATGAAAGACGTATTAAAAGTTTTTGAAAGCTTGAAAGTCACTGTTTTATTTGCTCCAGCTTTAGTAGAATCAAGTTTTTTGGAGGACTTCAACATTAAATTATTAGATGGCGACGGAATGCAGGTGGAAATACAAGACCAAGACCTGAATCTCTTTTTGGAGGAATTAAACAACCTGAAGAAAAGCTCTACAGATTTCAAGCTTTGTTTTACGGTACTCCTTCTGGAGGTATTAATACTACATAATATTTATCCAATTTCGCCAGAGCTTGTAAAATACAGGGAGGAAGTTGATAAAGAGGTACTTTGCGGAGTTAACAGTGTATTAAAACCAATTGGGGAGGCTTTTAATCGGGAAAAAGAAAACGTTGAATCTGACGAAATCCTGCCGGATAATGACAGAAGCCAGATGCTAGAAGATTTATCAAAGGGTTATGACTCTTTTTTAAGAGTCTCAAGAATATTTCAGTATTACATTGAGGAGCTACGTGAGAAGGGACGAATATTCACACTGGCAGATAAAGGTTCCTCAAGTAGCATAGATATAAACACTTTAGAGGATCTTTTTGAAAAATATGTCCTAATAAATTGTCTTGTTGTTCAATTGTGTATGATATATGATCCGATTATAGCTCTTGATAATTCGTCCAATTTCTCGTGCGGGTTGCCTAGAAAAGAGCCGCCTAAAAAGAAATGAAAGCTTTTTACTTTCACGCAAGAAGAATAAAGATAAAGATAAAAAAAACAGCTCCCACATGGGAGCTGTTTTTTTTATCTTTATCTTTATTCTTCCACTTCTTCTTCCTTCATGTGCTTCTTTGCTTCCTCAATTACTTTTGCTGCAATGTTTGAAGGAGCTTCTTCATAGCGTTCAAATTTCATTGCAAAGCTACCCCTGCCTTGAGTCATTGAACGTAAATCGGTTGCATATTTAAATATTTCGGCCATAGGAACCTCGGCAACTACTTGCTGAATGCCTTTATCCTGAGGATTCATACCCATTATTCTACCACGCCTTTTATTTAAATCTCCGATGATATCTCCCATATATGAATCAGGGATATATACTTCAACGTTGGCTATAGGTTCAAGTAGTATTGGCGAAGCTTCAGCCATACCCTTCTTATATGCAAGGGATGCGGCAACCTTAAATGCCATTTCAGATGAGTCAACCGGATGGAACGAACCGTCAACAAGAGTAGCTTTGAGGTTTACAACAGGATGCCCAGCAAGAACTCCCTTTTGGATTGATTCTCTGAGACCCTTTTCTACGGCAGGGTAATACTGTCTTGGAACAGAACCACCGAATATTTTTTCTTCAAATGTTAAATCTTCTGTTGTCCCTGGCTCAAATTCTATCCATACGTGACCGAACTGTCCGTGGCCACCACTTTGTTTCTTATGCTTTCCTTCAACTTTCACCTTTTTCCTTATGGTTTCTCTATATGGAACTTTAGGATCTGTAAGGGTTACAGATACACCGAATTTTGTTTTAAGTTTGCTAACTATGACATCAAGATGCTGTTCTCCAACACCAGAGATCATAAGCTGTTTCATTTCTGCGTTGTTTTCAATCTTGAATGTTGGATCCTCTTCAAGAAGCTTATGAAGACCTGAACCGATTTTTTCCTCATCGCCCTTGGCTTTAGGTTCGATTCCCATAGAAATCGAAGGAGATGGGAATGAAATGCCCTCAAGAGAGATTTGTTTAGCTTGATCGCAAAGAGTATCTCCGGTATTCGCAAACTGAAGTTTAGCAACTGCTGCAATATCTCCTGCAACAGCCTTTTCAACAGGAACTTGCTTCTTTCCTCTAAGGGTAAACACTTGTGCAAGCTTTTCAGGTTTGCCTGTTCTTGTGTTCATGACTGTTAAATCTGGCTTGATTACGCCGGAATAAACCTTGAAAAGGCTTATTTTCCCTACGTAAGGATCTGCTATTGTCTTAAAAATTAACGCAGATACAGGTTCGTCAGAACTTATTTTTCTTGTTATTATTTCATCAGAACCTGGCTTAGTTCCTTTAACTTCTTTAACAAAATCTGGGGATGGCATGTATTCAACAACTGTATCCATCAATGTAAGTATACCCATGTTCAGAAGAGCTGAACCGCAAAGTATAGGTACTGTGCCAACTTCGATGATACCTTTTTTCAGACCGAGAGTGAGCTCCTCTTTGGTAAACTCTTCTCCATTGAAAAACTTATCCATTAATGTTTCACTGGTTTCGGCAATAGCTTCAACAAGCAAATCCTTATAAGGTGCGGCTGTTTTTTTCATATCATCTGTTAGCGGAGTTTCTACTGCTTTTGCACCTTCATATTTATAGGCTTTCATTTCAATTAAATCTACATATCCTTTTACAACATTGCCTTCAGAATATGGTACTTGTATCGGAACAACACTGCTTCCAAAAATGGATCTGATTTTTTCTACAGTAGCTGAATAATTTGCATTTTCATCATCTATTTTATTTATGAATATAATCTTTGGTATTTTTAGTTCGTTTGCATAATCCCATGCCTTTTCTGTACCCACAGATACTCCGCTTTTTGCTGAGACTAAGATAAGTGCAGAGTCTGCAACTCGAATTCCTTGTTTTAATTCGCCTACGAAATCAAAGTACCCAGGAGTATCAATGATATTAATTTTTGCGTTTTTCCACTCGCATGGCTCAATAGTTGCAGATATTGAAATCTGTCTCTTGATTTCTTCCGGGTCGAAGTCGCTTGTAGTGTTTCCTTCCATGACCTTTCCCATCCTGTCGATTGCCCCTGCGTTGAAAAGTATCGCTTCGGTCAGAGTTGTCTTGCCTGCACGTCCATGAGATATAAAGCAGACGTTTCTGATATCGCTAGTTGAGTAGTCTTTCATTATGAAACCTCCTTTTGATTTTTTGCCGGAATCGTAAAGTGCACTATTAAGAAGCTATATGCTAGATGATATTATTTTTTTTCAAATTGTGCAATAACTTATTTATGCAAGCTTCGTAAACAGGATTTAGAGTGCAATTTTTCCCTAATTAGTATTCTATATTATTTCCAGATTTCCTTTTTAAAATTAAATATTTATTCTATATAAAAACAGCCCTCAAAGAGGGCTGTTAAAAGCGAGTGCTATTGCTTAAAAAGAATATGATATTTTTCATTTTTTATTTCTATTTCTTTGACTTGTATGGTGCTGCTAAGACTTAATAAATATTTCATCCAGTTGCTATATGATTGATTATTAGGTACACAGAGTGGTCTCGGGCAAAGCAGAATTGCAAAGGGTTTATCATTCTTAATTGCAGATATGATAACGTCCTCTGCTGTATGGCATATAAAGAGTCCTATCAATATATCAAATCTTTCTACATCAGTTTCCTTTGAAAATTCTTCCTTTATAACGTCTTGTTCAATGCATGTTGCATAGGAATGCGGGTCTATAATTGTGGAGCTACACTTGTATTTCCTTTGCATATAATCTCTTAAAATTCCGTTATCTCCGCCAATCTCAAATACTTTTAATGAATTAAGAATAAACGTACTATTTAAAAAGTCTGCAAAGGATATAGCAAAAGAAAGTGTATAATCGTCTTCTTCATCATAGTCCATTACGTAACCTCCTTTTTCCAATAAGCACAATAAAGGTGCACCAATAGCATTCAAGGGTGTAATTACACGCTCCTTCTAAAATTACTACGTAAAGTGGTTGCAGTATTAAATCTATTTTTTCTCGGCATGTATTATACAATTATATACAATTTTAGGAATGAAATCAACGACAATGCCTTGCTATATTTGTTTTTATTATCAAAATGGAAATATAAAAAACAGCCCCAATTTACTTGAGGCTGTTTTTATCTGGAGCGGGTAGTGGGAATCGAACCCACGCTATCAGCTTGGAAGGCTGAAGTTCTACCATTGAACTACACCCGCATTTCTACTGACAATTTTATATTATAGAGGTGAGAGAGCAGATTGTCAAGCGATTTTTTACTAGTTGGGCTATTGGGTTGTTAGCTAAAACTTGAAAAAGAAACAGTCAATAGAGGGATAAATAGGCAAAAGCGCCTTATATTATATGTTTTATATATAAGGAGACAATGGTAAAATGATATCATACACATGTATGGTTATATACTTTCCAGGAATCAATTACTACTTTTCTAGTAGGCCATTTTCTCTATAGATAGTGCTTTTATACAAAAATATTACTGGTGCTTACGTGCCCAAGGTGTTTAAAACACGCCTTGAGTCGACATAACAACTTTACTATAATATCATTAGTGGGAGTCAAATTGTAACGAATAAATGTTTCCATTTAACATCTTAGAAAGTAAAGGAGGAATACAAATGATCTTAAAACTGCAGATTCGCCGTTTGTTAATTGCTTTTCTAGTCCTTATAATGCTTCCTTATCAATGCTTAGCCTCTACATATAATACAGTTGATGTTACGTTTAACAATAATTCGATCAGTTGGGGCTCGAATCCCATTAACGTAGCTGGAACAGTATATGTACCTATATCTGAAATTGCTCAAGCCATGGGAATGCAGGGGAGTTTTGATATTAAAACCCTAATTTATTCTTTGAAATTTGAACAGAATGAAATTCAACTTAAACTTGATAACAGTATAGCCAGCCTTAATGGCAAGCTTATTCAAATGCCTGGCCCGATGAAAATTATTGATAATAGACTAATGGTTGCTATAAAGCTTTTTGAACAGGTTGGAATAATGGTGGTAGAGAAAAATGGAAAAATTCTGTTGTTCAAGCCAGAAGACGGAAAAATAAGTTATAAAGTTTTAAGTGGAGATTTTCTCTGGAAGATTTCACAGATGTTTGGTACTTCTATTTCAGAAATCAAGAGAGTGAACGGACTAACTTCCGATACAATTAATATCGGTCAAATGCTTGTTGTTAAAGTTGTCCAACCGTTTAATACCAGCTTTGACGCAGTTACTGGAAGTGCCACTATAAAAAGTGGAGCAGGATTTAATTATTCTGATGTTGGTTATCTTGCTACTGGAACTCATGTCATGGTTACAGGAAAAGAGGGATTGTGGTTTAGAGTAATTACTTCGAAAGGTAACGGTTATATATACAATACCGTAATTAAAGTTACTCAAAATATAACTGATGCTACACCTATAAGTACATTCTTCCAGAACAGCATTTTTGTAGATACTTCTAAGGATACTTTATCGTATGTAGACTATAAGGTTTCTTCTGGAGATACTCTTTGGAGCGTATCCGAAAAAATGTGTCTTCCTTTAGAAGAAGTTGCTAGGGTAAATGGGTTATCTACAACCGCCTACTTGAAGATAGGCCAGATTCTTAAAATCCCTGTTCACACAATTGCAAAAAAACAAAATACAGGAGATAAAGCAGGGGAAGTATTAGACTGGTTTACTGAGGCACAGTATATACTTCCGATAACAAAAAAAGCAAAAGTGACTGATGTTCAATCAGGACTAAGCTTTAATATTCAAAGGACAATAGGCAGTAGTCATTCAGACACCGAAACACTAACAGCTCAAGATACGCAGATTATGAAACAAATATTTGGCGGAAGTTGGAACTGGACTAGAAGGGCATTTATTCTTGAGATTGATGATAGAAAGTTTGCTGTATCAATTGCGGGAATGCCTCATGCTGGAATAGATGGGCAGCCCTTTTTACAGAACGTTAGTAATAGAAGTGATGGCTATGGGTATGGTCCCAATTATGACAGAATTTCGGGAAACCAGATGGATGGACATTTCGACCTGTATTTCCTTAACGGGCTCAGACATGTAGATAACCAAATAGACCCAGACCATCAAAAGATGGTTATGCTTGCAGGGGGACTTAGGTAAATAATTCAAGTTAATTGCTTGTTTAGAGAGTACCATATATTTGGGTGCTCTCTTTTTATAATGCTAGGAAAGTTTGAGAATTCCTTTGAAAAAGCTTTCCG
>Ga0074198_1001152_pt1 | contig 19389 bp, 13 predicted proteins | sample EPASupsiteSAE323_FD_64527 | JGI IMG/M metagenome (GOLD analysis project Ga0074198, IMG submission 64527) | Bioremediated contaminated groundwater from EPA Superfund site, New Mexico - Sample SAE3-23 | ecosystem: Environmental > Aquatic > Deep subsurface > Groundwater > Contaminated ...
TCATCAGCGTACATCCCGCAGTTACACTTATTGTATTAACAGCATAAGGATTTATGGATTCGTCGCATAAGTATGTTTTGTAAAGACTCACTCCACCAGCATATGTATCCATTTCACCATTTTGATCCCTATCAGTCCATTCTCCTTTAGTTATTTTAAATTCTTCAGATTCTCCTCCATGACCGTTAGTTCCGGGTACTACTCTAGTCCTTTTTCCTACAGCTATACCACCAAGCCCAACCTTTCCGGGAGCTATATAAAAGGCGTTTGCATCAGGTGTTCCTTTTTTAGCCGGCTTTCCTTCTCCCACTTTCACTGTAAACTCTGCTCTTGAAAGTTCTTCACTCTTGTTATTTTTATCATAAAGTGCTACATAACCAGTAAATTCGGCCTCACTTGAATATTTATGACTAATTTTAGTACTTTCAGTAGAAGCCTTTTGGCTTTCATCTCCAAAGTCCCACACATAATAAGGTTCTTTAGGTCCATTTGTTAATTCCGCTTTAAAGTTTACAGTGTTTTCCGGTTGTATTGCTGCTTTCTGCGGGTCTACGGTAAGCTTTGGTTTAAGTTTACTTACAGACTTAACCAGAATTCCGCCCATATCCAACCCTATATCTATGCTTATATATTTATCCGAGCTTATATATCTGGATATGAAGTTTGAATATCTTTCAAGCTCACTCATTTTTAATTCAAATTGCCCATTTTTGACATCAACCGGAGGCAGTAAGAAGTTCTCCTGCTTGCCGGTATCCGGCAATGTAATAAACACTATCATCCTCTGAACTGAACTAATTCCTTCAGCGGGAGCATAGCTTCCATCATTCTGCCTTTTATATGTGGTTATCTTGCCTGTAAGCTTTTCTTTGTCAAAAGTCACATCATCTATGCTTACTCTTGGTATGCTCATATCGAGAATCTTAACACTGCTTTTTACTGCTATCGGGATAAGCCTTCTTGCCTGACTTTCAACAGCTCTCCTATTCATAACTCCGGGAACCTCTGCCCAGCCTTTGGCATTAAGCCATGATTGGTGATACATTATCAAATTACCAAGTTCGTCCTTAACAACATAATTACTTAAGAACTCTCCTTCTTTTTGAGGCGCCTTGTAATCAGGCAGGTCAAACACAAATCCATCCCAATTTAAATCTTTTAGCTTTCCATTCGAGCTTTCGTAAGGAATAGTGTCAGCTGAAAAGAAATGATTGTTAACATATCCTGCTACTTTGTCAAAAAGTCCATTAGGCATGGTTATTCCATCAATTTCTTTGTCAAGATTCGTATTTACGATTGACTTATCCTTGTTATCTTTAATTATTCCTAAATCACTCGACATAATATATTCGTACGCATCAGCCCTTGCATCAGCCGAAGCTTTACTTGCCGGATGAGAATCATTTCTTACATGCGCAGGAACCGTCATATCGTTCATCAAATGAAGCGTTTGCCCTATACTTCTCCAACCTATTGCAAAACTCTCATCAGTATTTCCATTTGTTAGTCCTTTCCCCAAACTTTTCATCCCATTAATCCAATTATATTTATTATCCGGATGTGAAAGCGCCCATATTTTCGCATTAGTCTTAGGATTGGGCTCCCCCATCACTTTCGTTTGTGCATAATTCGCTGTTGCACCATCATCAATAGGCAAATCTGTAAAATAGGCTTCTCCTTTCCCCTGTATCGGGTTAAAAAAATGTCTCCAGGACATATATCTCTCCGGCTCATCTGCACTGTATCCACCGTCAATTATCCAGTCGGCAAAGGTTTTTGTATTCTTTTGTTCTATAACATTCAAGTCTGCCACTGTTTGTCCGCATTTATAAACGTCACTTCCCTCAGCCTTAAAAAGGTTGCTCGTCCATGTACCTGACATATCGTCTACACTTGTTAAGCCTTTTATATTAAGCTGTTTTTTATCAGGATAAAAGTTGTAATTTTTTAGGATAGTATCACTTTTTGCTTTTTCAGCAAATTTTTCAAGTGCTATCTGATTCAACAATCTATGAGCGCCACCTCCGATAGAATCTGTCGAACCGTTCAAGGCTTTATTATCAAAAGCAAATACGCTTGTATTTGTAATAATCAGTGAGAAACTTAATACTATCGAACATAGTTTTCTCATTGTGTTAGCAGTCCTAGCCATCCTCATTCCTCCTTATTAAGGCTTAAAATCTAGATAAGCGCCATTTTCCTTGGACTTTTTCGAATATCATTATGTATTTTTCGCCATTATCTTTTACTTCATATTCTGCATAATTCGAATCGGCATAAATCAATTTCTTTGTAGACATAAGCTTTCCAACCTTGTCAAGCTCTGCCTGATGCTTTTCAAATATTGCTTTCATATGGTCTTTATTCTCTGGATGAAGATATTCGGCAACCTTGGCCACATCTTTTTGTTCAAATGCACTTTGAATTTCACCTATTTCCTTATTCCTCTGCGGGTCTACATTTCCCACCATTCCTACAATCACCAGAAATATTATGTAGGCACCAAACCATCCTCCTATAGAAGGAAGCACTCTTTTAAATAATTTTTTTCTAAGAATAATCAATAAGAAAAGTAATACTGCAAATAATCCTGCCTGCATAGGCACAAATTCGTTCAGCATCATTCCGGCAGACAATAATGCAAGCACAGACCACATTATCCAAAATACAATATTCCTGCCAGTAGTCCTCTCTGATTTGGTTTTTTTCTCAGACTGCTTTACATTCTTCTGTTGGCTCATCTGTGTCTGCATCACCATACTGCTCTGCGAATCAGCAGGTACATACTTTACTTCGCTTACGTTTTGTACATTGGTATCAGTAGTAGATTTTCCACATTTTTCGCAGAATTTAGGACTTCCTTCCAATTGGTTTCCACAAAACTGGCAGTACATTTATTGTCACTCTCCAACCTTAATATAGTTTATATATTTTAATTTATGGACTAAATTAGACAATTCTCTTATAAAAGTATAACATCAAAATACAGCTTACTGTATACAAATAAGTAATTATTATTTTACTTATATTTACAAATTTGCTTTTGTAAATCTTATTTATAATTATTTAACTGTTTTAGGATCTTTGAATATTCAGCTTCAAGCTGTTCCCTATTGCAATTAGGCAGTGACATCTTTGATATGATTTCTGTTAGTCTCATTTCCAATACCGATTTCTGCATCTTTTTATCGTCAAACTCTTTAACCTTTTGCTTAATTTCCCGAAATGCTTTTAAATTGCCTTCAAATTCTTCTATCTTTCTGTCTCCTAATATAAGCAACCTATTTGCCACCTTATTTACAAAAGCATTATCATGTGATACAAACAATATCGTCCCTTCATAATCACAAAGCATATTCTCCAATGACTCTAACGACATCATATCAAGATAATTTGTCGGCTCATCGAAAATCAGTACATTAGCATTTGAAACAAACAGCTTGGCAAAAGATACTTTTATCCTCTCACCGCCACTCAATACATTAATTTTTTTATGAACATTATCACCAGAAATAAGCAGTCTTGACAAAATAGTTCGGGTTACTGCCTCCTCTTGAATACTATCCTGCATTACATTTTCCAATACAGTTTTGTTATAATCTAAATTTTCAAAACCTTGATAAAAGTATCCTAAAACTGCTTTGGGAACAATATAAACCTGATTGCATCTATTATTAATGAGATTTAAAAGTGTAGTTTTTCCTGCCCCGTTATCACCTACAATAGCTGTTTTTATACCATTATAAACTTTAAAGCTTGTATTATCGAAAATCTTATTGCTGCCATAACTAAAGCTTAAATTATCACAGGATATAATAACTTTATTTTTTGGAGGATTAGTAAGAGAAAAATCCAGTTTAATTTCGGGCAATTCTCTTGGCTTTTCTTTCACATCAAGTTTTTCGAGTCGTGTTTTAATAATGCTTGATGCATTGTCTATTTTCTTCTTTTTTTCACTTGTCTTGCCTTTATGAAGCCTGGCTTCAGAATTCCCCATTCTTTTCGGAGCTTTCCTTATAGATTTAGAGCGGCTTTGCCTGTCTCTTATGGCATCTTCGAGTCTTGTTTTGGTGCTGACATATTCGGCATATTCAAACCTCTCTCTCTCAGTTTTCAGACGTCTCTGTTCCTGGTATGATGAAAAATTGCCTTCATAGAATGATAGCTTACCATCCTTTACTTCAATAATCTTATTGCACAATACATCAAGCAAATTTCTATCGTGACTGATTAAAAGCAATGTTTCAGTTTGTACCAGCTTTTGTTTTAATGTTTCAATCCCCTTATAATCAAGATTCGAAGTAGGTTCATCAGCAAAAATCAGGGCACAATTCCTACTTATTGCATCTGCAATTTTCAGTCTTGTATTTTCTCCACCGCTTACTTGGCTACACTCAAGCTTGTCATGAACACCAAATTCTTTAAGAATTTTTGCATCTGCTTTTATATTTTCATCTGAAAATTGCTTAATGTATGCAATATCACAATATCTCTTAACTATGCCCTCATCGACTGCTATTTCTCCTGTTAAGATATTAAGCAGGGTAGTTTTGCCTGCACCATTCTGCCCAACAATCCCTATTTTATCACCACTTTGTATTTTCAAATTATCAATAGATATAATTAACCTATCACCGTAATATTTTTTTATATTTAAAGCTTCCAAAATAAGCATAAAAAATCTCCCCTTTGCATTAGCCGGAAAGATAAATGAAAACATAAAATTCGAGTACACCAAAAGATGTATTATTCGTTTCATTTGAACTAATCCAGCATTAATAAAGACGTACATTGCGTCAATACTAAAATCATTATAGATTTAAAGCTGAATTAGTTAATTCTCATTTGCTGAGCACCCTACCCTTTCTACATCTTTTATTTATTATACTATATATAAATTCAAAATATCAATCCTCAAGCACACGTATTCTGTATCTTTAAGCATCATAGTTTTCGCCTTCCTTAACAACCTTTTGCACCGCGGCACTTCACTTTATACCTTTTTAGCAAGAAATCTTTTTTCAAACATTTCACGCAATAGCTTTTCATCTGGGATTTGCTCCGATATAACCATCGGAATTGCTTTTTGTAAGCTTAATCTTTTGGCTATGCCTCCAGCATTATAAGATAGTAATGAATAGGTAGCACACCCTGCTTCTCTAATAAAATCTGCGATTGCAAGAAGATTTTCCGGCACTGCTGTTATGTTTGGAATCAATGGAACCCTTGGTATGACTTGTATATTTTTTTCTTTTACCATATATAAAAGATTGTTTAAGATTAAAGTATTGTCTCTTCCTGTATATTTTTTGTGTAAAAGCGGATTAATAAATTTAATATCAAAAAAAATAATGTCTATGTAATCTAGAACTTTATCTCTAAAAAGAGAATAATCAAAGAATCCAATGGTTTGAATTGCAATATTTATATCTTCTTTTTTTAATTCGCTCATTACCTTACCAACATAATCCATAAAAATCAGAGACTCACCACCGCTAAAGGTTACTCCGCCGCCAGAAACCTTATAAAATTCCTTATCAAGCTTTAAAAGCTCAACCAATTCATTCACCGAATAGAATCTGCCTATTTTTTTAAGAGCAAGCGTTGGACATACATTTGCACATTTACCACAGTTTGTACATAAATTCCGTTCAATCATTCCTTCCAATTCAAGGCTAATAGCACCTTTTTGGCAGATAGTCTTACACACTCCACATTCAATACATTTTTCAGAGTAAAATGCCATTTCAGCATCACAAGAAATGGATTCCGGGTTATGGCACCATATACAGTTTAACGGACAGCCTTTAAAAAACACGACTGTTCTTATTCCAGGACCATCATCAATCGAACCACTCCGTATATCAAAAATCAGCGGATACTCTTGTTCTTTTTTCATTTATCTGTAAACATGTAACACAAATGCGTTGCCATGTATGCAAATTTACTTAGATAATTCAGATTACCTTCATAAGTTACATCTTGATTAAGTATTGCGCTCAAAATATCCGGTTTGGGAGATAGCAAAAAGTTCATTAAAGCTTTCTGGTCTTTAAAAATTATAATTATATTTGCAGCACCTATTTGTTCTTTAACAACTTTCAATTTCGAATTTTTAAATACTGCGGAAATAATTATGTCCCCACTTTTATCCTTGAACACATATTTCGCATCAAAATTTTCAATATTGCGTCTGAAGTCTTTATCTATACAAAACACAAGACCCATTAGTTTTAGTAATACATCCAGAAACTCCTCTGCAAACTCCGACTCCAGTGTTTTGACAAATTTTTTTCCGATCAAATTCATCCTGTATTTTCTTAAAAACAGCAAATTCAAAACAAAATCAAGCATTTTCTCCGCCCCCTTTGTAATAGTTGACAGTGTACAATTTACAGTTAAGAGTTAAAAATTATTAAAACATTTATTTTCTTAAGTTATTTAGCACTATCCATTATAAAGATGACAGATAAATCCTGCCAACATAAAGAGAAAAACAATTTTGTGAAGAAATTCGTTTTTCTCTTTGTGTCAAATTAATTCATCTTCAATTTAGGAACCATTAAACGGAACAGCAATTCCAGTTCTCAAATTATACTCAGTCCTTTTAATCAATTCATCCTTCATTGTTTCATTCAAATCTTTGAAGTAAGCCGAGTATCCCGAAACCCGTACCATTAGCTCTGGATATTTTTCAGGATGCTTTTTGGCATCAATCAGCATATCATAAGACATTATATTAAACTGTACCTGCATGCCTCCAATACGGAAATATGATTCAACAAAATTGGCAAAATTCTCAATATCCTGCTCATTTTCAATTGCTGTAAATTTAAGATTTAAAGCCTCTCCCCCAGGTATACACTTACTTTCTAATCCACCAACAGTTCTAAGACATGCTGTCAGCTCCCTAGTCGCTCCAGATACAGGCGTAATACCACTGGCAAAAGGTTCTCCTGCACTTCTTCCATTTGGGAGCGCATCCGTAAGTTTGCCCTGTCCTGAATGACTGGTCATGGTCCAATATGCAGGTCGGTATTTTCCTCCTCTGTAATTAGTTTTGGAATGATAAAGTTTATATAAAAAATTTATTAGGTTTTGTGAATTTTTTAAAGCAATCGGATCCTCAGTTCCATATTTGGGGGTCTTGTTAATAAGGTACTTTTGCAAGCCCTTATTTCCCTCAAAATTATTTTTAAGAGCTAAAATCAATTCATCAAATGAACATTTTTTATCAATAAAAATTGCTTTTTCAATTGCATTAAGAGAATCAACAGTATCTGCAAACCCTATATGGGTTGACCCTGAAGAATTGTAAAGTGCACCTCCAAATATAAGGTCTTTGCCATTTATCAGAGGTCCTCCAAAATATGTTGATAATAGCGGTGTCTGAAGCAATTCCTGATGAACTTTTCCGAAACATTCATTTAATTCTATTGCTCCTTCTATCAACCACTTTGACTGGAACTTGAATGCTTCCCAAAACTCGTTAAAACTTTTAAAATTATGAGGGTCACCGCTTTGGGGACTAATCTGCTCGTCACCTGTAACAGGACGCTTACCGTTATATAAAGTCAATTCAAGTGGGGCAATAAGATTCATCATTATTGAGCTTGAAGCATCATAGCTTCTTCCGCTGCTTGCTAATTCTACACAGCCTATAATTGCATAATCACGTGCATGTTCTATTGATATTCCTTGATTTTCAAGTGTTTTTATATCAGCAACATCATTATGAAACGCCGGCACTGCCTTGGTATTTGAAATAACCTCACAGACCCTGTTACGATATTCCTTGGTATTTTTATCATAATTGAATCGTGCATTCATGCTTGGATCTCTTGTTTTTAGAAGTTCTGTAACCCTAAGCATTATGTACGTCAAATCATTTACTGCATCATTGCCATTACTGTCGATTCCTCCTATAGTAACTGCTGGAGCTGTTCCTGCACCTCCCCAAAGCTCCTCCGCTGTCTCCGGCACCATATTTACATTATCCGCAAGCTTCAGCCAAAGGCATCCAACAATCTCTATTGCTTCCTTAACAGTTATTTTCCCTTGGTCAATATCATTCTTGTAATACTTATAAAATATTTGATCAAGCCTCCCGGGGCTTATAGCCATATTTATATTTTCAGCATGAATAGCAATTTGAGATATCCATAGAGAATTGACTGCTTCATGAAACGTAGACGCCGGATTGGCAGGAACATTTTTACATATCTCGGACATCTTTAACAAACGCTTTTTCTTTTCAGTGTCATGTTCTTTCTGAGATAATTCAAGCGCCTTACGACTAAGATTATTTGCGTAGTTAATTATTCCTTCCATGGCAATCTTCATAGCACGGTAGAAATACATTTTGTCACGCTCTTTATCTGAAATATTAGCCTGCATACTGATGGCATATACTTTTTTATCAATTTTATCAATCAAGAAATTTAATCCTTTATCAAGTACTATCCTGTATTCAGGCACAGTATGCGAAATACATCCCGCCTTTCCTGCAACAAAATATGTAAATTGTTCAAATAATTTTAATGGCTTAGTGCTGCCAAATCTTTTCCTCACTACTTCAAGGACACTCTTTTCCAACCAAAAAGGAAATATCTCAAAATTCAGAAGCTCTGCTTCTTCTTTAGTCAAAATCTGAGGATTTTTTTGCCTGGTGCTAATTGTATCTAACTCCGGCCATATCGACAGTGCAAAATATTCAGGATACAATGGTGCTCCCATTGGCTTGGAAGTCGTGGTTCCTGCAAGTAGATTATTATCATGGAATACCGCTTCCTTCTTGGAAAGAAAATAGTTGACAGCTTTTGCTCTTCTTATTATCGCTGGATCTTCAGTTTTATCCTTATACTTCAGATACTCAGTTAAATATTTAGCACGTTCAGTACATATTGCAGTTTGCAGCTTAAACTGGCGTTCACGTAATTCTTTTAATAATTTCATGTTATTCAATGTATATTCCTGAAGTCTGATATCCTTCAAGTTAACCTGCTCCATATCCTCATCTCCCCTTAAGCTATGCACAATCTATACTGTGGAAATAAAACACGCAGCAAGAAAAAATGATGTTCCGCCAAAGCATCATGAAACTTTTTCCAGTCACTGTTTTCAAAATTACTGCCATAATTGTACTTAACTCCGATAATACGCTTCTTGCCACTAAACGCCTTATATTCCCACGAACCAGTACCATCGCAGTCATAACTAAGTTTTACCGGACTTAAACCAAACATGCCTTTCTCTAATCCTTTCATCCATTTTTTATGTCTCGTGCTGCCATCAAAATCATTTATTTCAATAAATTGCTTTAGAAGCAAATCAGCTATTTCTTTTTCCAATTCTAAAACATCTTCACGAGAGCTGCCTGCGCGAAATCGTTTCATTACTACAAACATATTTTTTGCAGCCTCTAAAAAAATTGCTGAATTATCTCGTTCAATAAGCTTTCCTGAAAAATCCTTATACCTCCACCTGAGATAAGGCTTATCTGGATAACTCAGTACTGCACCATGCCCTATTGGCAAAATGTCATCCAAGAACTTGCTCAATTCTTTATCAAATATACCGGAAAAATATTTTGCCACTTTATCACGTAAATTTCTTGATGTTTCATCATCATCTAAAAACTGAACCCTATTAGAAAAATGCTGAATTCCTGAAAACCCTTGATGCGCCCATGTATCCGCATAAACATGCATAGTTATTCCTAGCCTGTATAAGGCATTAGACTCATGATGCCTTTTTATACACTCCTTAATCATGTCATTCGCAATATAGCTGTTAGGTCTGCATACAATCTTTAAGTAGAACTCTTCTTCGCATTCACCGGCTTTTTTAAAGCAATTGCCAGGAAGAAAATGAAAGGGTACCCATACCAGATGATTAGCCAATTTATTAAAATTTCTATAGTCCAAAGCTTTATGCGCAGAACATGTTGGTTTATATATTGCGCCATTGTCAAACATTACTACATCATCACATATCGAATCATCAACATATTGAGCACTATAGGCAATTATCTCCGCCTCGTCAGAGTTAAATCCGGCAAGTCTCGCCAATACATACGTTACTCCATGATGAAAATCAATTTCCAAAATTGTTCAACCCCTTTCATTTAGAGTTACTTAGAAGTAATTAAAAAACAATTTCAGAGCAAAATCTTGGTCTAATTGGAATGCCTCTAAGTTAAATCATTTTATTACCTTGCATTTTTTCTTAACCATAACCCTGCTAATACCGTTGCTGCTATCATATAGCCCATAATAAACAACCATCCCCCAAAGAAAGGATTTTCCCAAAAAGGATATCCTTGATTAGCTTGAATCTGAGCATAAGTCCCAATCTTCCACCAAACTCCCCATCTCAATAAAAAAGGAAGAACTGCAAGTGCAGCACCAACAACAGTTCCGAATACAACCAATTTATCCTTTCCCTTTGTGTACCAGTGATGAGCTAAAATAAATCCCAGATTCCCTAAAAAAATTATTGCAATCATAAACAATACATAAAACCCGGCGACCAATGGTTGATTAAAAGTTTTTTCAACCCAGTCAGTAGTATACATTGCTTCCCACGAAGGCCATCCAACTAAAAGGTATAATCCGGCAGGCACAAATCCACAGGACATATACAAATTAAAAGGTCCAAGAAGTTTATTCGTAAATTTCTCTGGAGTTTTCTTTAAATAGTTTCTTGATAAAAAAGCAAAAAATTGCCCAACAGCAAATGCAGCCGGCAAATCAACTTGAATCATATATCCCCCACCTTTTATTCTTAAAAAATCCTCTCCATGCATTGTATGCTATTGAATTTTAGAATATACAGAGACATTAAAAAGCCCCGGCTCTTTCAAAAGAGCGGAGCTTTTTGCATATGATTTTGGCAAAGGCAATCTAATTGTTTTTTTCTTTTAAAACATCTCTTATTTCAGCCAATAAAAGTTCTTCATTGGATGGTTTTATCTCAGAAATCATTTCCTCTTCTTTTTTCCTGAATGAACTTAAGGCTTTTATTGCAATAAAAATTGAAAATGCCACTAAAAAGAAATCTATCATGGTTTGTAGAAATTGACCATATTTAATTGATAATTCTGCAGTACCACCTTTACCTTCGCTGATTATCCATTTTAAGGTCGTAAGATTGATTTTTCCTGTAAAAATCCCCAAGATTGGCATGATTACATCATTCACAAGTGATGTAACAATCTTTCCAAAAGCTCCACCAATGATTACACCAACAGCTAAATCAACAACATCCCCTTTTAATGCAAACTTTTTAAAATCTTCTAACATAATTTCCTCCTTAATGGTGAACAACAATTTCGTTCCACCATCATCTTACCATCAACAAATTAGCATTTTCAACAAAATCTTTAGAGTTTCCTCCATTGTAAATAACACAATTATATTTTAAAATGATTGTAATAAAAGAATAATCAGAGGAGAATTTATGCGACACACTAAGAAGGTAATTACTATTATATTGGTATTCATAATAGCATGCTCATTATATGGAGTGTATAAACCACTTCCAAAAGGGATTTCCACAGAGGGAAAAATGCAAGCACTCGATAATATCGAATTCCTTCACGATTTAACATACGAAAAAGAAGGAAAGCTTGTACACGAACAGCAAATCTTTGATAAAGCTTATAGTATTATTGAGCATGCTAAAAAATTTATTATTATTGATATGTTTCTATTTAACGATGACTACGACAAAAAATCCACGGATGACTATCCGAAACTCACCTCAGACCTTACTCAAAAGCTGATTGATAAGAAAAAAAGTAATCCAGATATAAAAATATCCTTTATCACAGATAAAATAAATACAGGATATGGCTCATATCCTTCCAAGTACCTAGAAGAACTCAAAAAGAATGATATTGATGTTATTATTACTAATTTATCAGCATTAAGAGATTCAAATCCTATATACTCTGGTGCATGGCGTGGTGTATTTCAGTGGTTCAACCTCCCGACAAATGGTTGGCTTCCCAATCCATTTGCTTCCCAGTCTCCAAAGTTTAAGCTTTATTCCTATTTAGACTTACTAAACTTTAAAGCAAATCATAGAAAGATTGTTTGCACAGAAAACGAAGCTTTAATAAGCTCCGGTAATCCCCACGAACCAAGCGGACATCACTCCAATATTGCGTTCGTAGTAAAAGGAGAATTAATAAATGACTTAATCGAATCCGAAAAGGCTGTTGCCAGTTTTTCCGGAAAGAATATAGAAATTGATGAATCTTATGTAAGTAACCAGAAAAGCGAGAAAAGTATTAAAGGCATGCTTATAACAGAAGGAAAGATAAAAGCTCAACTGCTTAATGAAATTAAAAATTCTACTTCTGACGATAATATTCTAATAGGAGTATTCTATCTTTCTGACAGAGACATTGTGCATGAGCTCATATCTGCCGCAGTAAAGCGTAACACTCAAATAAAGATAATTCTTGATAAGAATACAGATGCTTTTGGAAGAAAGAAAATTGGTGTACCAAATACGGAAGTTGCAAATGAGCTTTTATCAAAGAATAACACAAAAATTCAAATCAAATGGTACAACACTCATGGCGAACAATACCATTCTAAATTTGCAATATTTAATAGAAAAACAGAAACTATTGTTATAGGCGGTTCAGCAAATTTCACTAGAAGAAACATTGGTGATTATAATTTAGAAACAGATTTAAAGATAATCGCACCAAATGATTCTCAATTTGCAAAAGACGTTTTATCTTATTTTGACACTATATGGAGTAATAAGAACGGCAGCTACACCATTGACTACAAAGACTATCAAAATTCTTCAACCTTAAAGACTATTCTTTATAGAATACAAGAAGGAGCTGGTCTTTCAAGCTTTTAATCAAGCTCCTTTCCTTCTGCAATAATCACAACGAAAAGAGGAACCAAATATGACTCTACTATCAATTGCTGTTGCACCAGTTGCAATAATTCTGTTTTATATTTATTTTCGGGATAAATATGAAAAGGAACCAAAAAAGTTAATCTTTCAGATGCTGCTTTTGGGTTGTCTTTCAACAATCCCCGCAGGTATTATTGAATCTTTTTTCAATTTTGAATTTAAAAATGCTGATATTCTGCAAATATTTATTACAACATTTTTTGTTGTTGGCATCGTTGAAGAGGGCGCAAAGTTTTTATTTTTAAAAGCAGGAATTTGGAACAACAAATATTTTAATGAATATTTTGACGGAATAGTTTACAGTATTGCTGTTTCATTAGGATTTGCATTACTCGAGAATATTCTTTATGTTTTTAGTGATGGATTGGGTGCAGGCATTATGAGAGCTTTTACTGCAGTACCCGCTCATGCAATCTGTGCAGTAATAATGGGATATTATTTGGGAAAAGCAAGACTTGAAACCAAAAGGTTCACTCAATTTAAACTTTTATTCTTGAGCTTTTTTATTCCCGTTATTATCCATGGAATGTATGATTTCTTACTGTTTGCAATAAAAGTAAATGTACCTTTGATAATTATATTTTTCATTCCTTATTTGATATTCATCTTTGTAGTAGCCTTTGACCTGATAAAAAAGTCGATAAATCTTGACGCAACACATTCATTTAATAATTTGGATGAGCAGACCGAATATAGCTACGCATTATTTTGGAGAAGATTAATAGCATCAATATTTGATTCAATATTACTCTTTATCCAGACATTCATTATAATAATTGCTCTTTGGAATTTTTTTGATGTAGAAAATAATTCAGATGAGAAATTTCAACTACTGGCTTTATTTATTTCAATTTTACTGCCTATTATGGTTAGCTGGCTTTATACATGCATTCTTGAAAGCTCAAAATTCAAAGCCACTATTGGAAAAATGATTTTAAAGCTTGAAGTACTTTCAGAAGGTGATATGAATAGAATATCTTTTGGAAAGGCTAATACAAGATTTTGGAGCAGGGTCTTATCTTTTCTACCTTTGTTTGCAGGATATTTTGCTGTGTTTTTTAATCAGAAAAGGCAAACATTCCACGATATTTTATCAAAGACATTAGTAATGCATAGAAAAACAGTTGTGATAACAAAACCTGAGGAATCTGTCCCGGTTGACCTCTCTAACATTCCAGTATAAATTAAAATGGCTTTCCTTACTATAAAAAGCAAAGGAACAGAATATAACTCTGTTCCTTTGTTTTTGTTTGTCATAACACTCATCAATCTACAACAGTAGAAATTACTTCATTAATCCGCAAACATCATTTGCAAACTGTACTGGATCTTCTATTGGAAGCCCTTCAATCAACAATGCCTGGTTATACAAAAGATTTGCGTAGGTTTTAAGCTTGTCCTTATCCTCTGCATAGGTCTGTTTTATTGCACCAAACATTTCGTGATTTGTATTTATCTCTAATATCTTATCTGCCTTAACTTCTGTGTTATTTGGCATCATGTTCAGAACTTTTTCCATCTCAATGGACAACTCCCCTTGGCTTGCAAGGCAAACCGGATGACTCTTAAGTCTCTTTGATGCTCTGACTTCTTTTATTTTCCCAAATAAAGCATCCGTCATAAATGCAAACAAATCCTTGTTTTCTTCTGTTGCTTTTTCATCTTCTTTTTCGTTTGTCTCAATCCCCAAATCGTTACTTGACACAGATTTAAACTCTTTATCTTTGTAATTCATTATCATTTTTACAGCGAACTCGTCAACATCATCTGTGAAGTATAAAATTTCATATCCTTTATCCGCTACAAGTTCTGTTTGTGGCAGCTTCTCTATTCTTTCATTTGATTCTCCTGCAGCATAATAAATAAATTTTTGCTCTTCCGGCATTCTAGATACATATTCATCTAAAGTAACCATTTTTTTCTCTTTTGATGAATAAAACATTAATAAGTCTTGCAAGATTTCTTTATTACTCCCATAATTGCTATAGATGCCATACTTTAATTGTCTTCCGAAGGATTTGAAGAACTCTTCGTACTTATCTCTCTCATTCTTTAATATGTTATCCAATTCATTCTTTATTTTTGTATTGATGTTTTTGGCAATAAGTTTCAACTGCCTATCATGCTGCAGCAACTCTCTGGAAATATTAAGAGACAAATCTTCAGAGTCCACCATTCCTTTTACAAAGCTAAAATAATCAGGCAATAAATCTGCACACTTATTCATAATCAGAACACCATTTGAATATAACTCCAAGCCTTTTTCATATTCTTTTGTATAAAAATCAAATGGCATTTTTTCTGGAATAAATAATATTGCATTATAACTTACAGCTCCATCAGCACTAATGTGAATATGTTTTACAGGCTTGTCAAAGCCGTAGTGCTTTTCAGCATAAAAGTTTTCATAATCTTCTGGATTAAGTTCGTTTTTATTCTTTTTCCATATCGGAACCATACTGTTTACAATCTGTTCCTCTGTATAGTCCTCATATTCATTTTCACTGCCTTCTTTTAACTTTGATTTAGTCATATCCATTTTTATTGGGTATCTAATATAATCTGAGTATTTTTTAATAATGGATTTTAGTCTGTATTCCTCAAGATACTCATCATACTTTTCATCTTCAGAGTTTTCTTTTATTTTGAGTATTATATCTGTACCAACAGAATCTTTTTCACATGGTTCAATAGTGTAACCCTCTGCACCTTTCGATTCCCACTTGTAAGCATCATCGCTGCCAAAAGCTTTACTTATTACAGTAACAGTATCAGCTACCATAAATGAAGAATAGAATCCCACACCAAACTGACCAATAATATCATACCCGTCTTTCAGTTCATTTTCTTTTTTGAATGTCAAAGATCCACTTTTTGCAATAATCCCTAAATTATCATCAAGCTCCTCTTTAGTCATTCCAATACCAGTATCAGAAATTTTTAATATCCTGTTATTCTTATCTGTCACTACTTTAATATAGTAGTTTTCTTTATCAAAGCTCAAAGAATCATCAGTTAATGCTTTGTAATAAATTTTATCAATTGCATCGCTGGCATTAGAAATGAGCTCTCTTAAGAAAATCTCCCTATGAGTATAAATTGAGTTAATCATCATATCCAGTAATCTTTTTGATTCTGCTTTAAACTGTTTTGTAGACAAAAAAATCTCCCCTTTCATAAATAAAAACTACGCCCACTTAGTGCTAACGTAGTGAAAATTTTGGTTAATTAGCACTCTCACTTCGCGAGTGCTAATCCATATTTTTTATATCATATTTAAATTTTTATGTCAATATTTTTTGAATTTTCTTTTTCGAATTTTCTCTGTGTCGGTGATAACATGTATATAAATTAAATAATGTTTTAGTAAACAAAAAAGCGAGTACACTCTAATGTGCTGGTTTTTAAAAAATTAGGAAAAGCAACCGTCAATTAGCCGTCAATTCAAAATTTAAGACTCTCAGGAAAACCCTGAAAGCCTTGGTGCGGGAAACCCGGCACGTATAGTTTACACTGGTGAAGGAGATTTGATAATTTTATATCAAGCTAATTTAAGTCCGTGATTTTAAATGGTAAATACCAAAAAATAAAGGGCATCTGCATATTTAAATATGTTTCATCATTTACTTTTTCTCGTAGTTTTTAACATAATTCCAAAAATTTTTATTTAAGTTTCCATTTTTATCATTAAGTGTTTCGAGGACTTTGCCATCTTTGACCAAATATGCTTGCATTGTAGTATATAAACCACTTCCAAAATCAATATTTTCTCTTATAATATAAACATTAAGTTGGTACTCAAGATTAGTATCAACAAATAAGTTTTCCTTAGACCCATTGTAAAACTCCTTAGCGACTAATTCCACTGCATTATCTTCGGAAAAACTATTTGGACTGTTATTACTTTTAACATTTACATCTTTTTGCTTATTGCTTTCTGTAACAGAAGGATTATTACTTTTATCATCGGAGTTATCTACACTAATTTCTTTACCTGTACCATCTGTCTTTATTTTATACTGATTTACTCCATCTTCAGAAGCAATTTCATAATAGAGCCACCCATCTACTATTTTATCTAATCTCATATCAGAACCACTTTCAGGTCTATCTAATATAGTTTTAAATCCAGTACCATCTTTGTTAATTTTATTTATATGGTTAAATGTGCTGAAATAAATCCAATTATCAGAGGTTAAAGTAGCAACTGATTCCTTATCTGTACTACCTTCTTTAATCTTATATATGCCATCTTTGGAGCTAAAGTAATAAGTACAATTGAAGTCTTTATCTAATTGAATATTATCTAAACTTACTTGCGTTTGTGCCTGATTAGCTGGCTGATTAGTGTTGACTGTAGTGTTGACTGTGTCTTTCTTTCCGCAGCCAGCAAAAATAATAGTTAAAGCTATTATCAAAATTAATACTAATGTATTATATTTCATATGTATTTTTCCCCCATTCAACTTTTATATCTAAATTATACCAGACTATTACATTTTATTGAAATAATAAATAACGCACAGGTTAATCACCCGTGCGTCTTTTAGCAGCTATATTATCGTCATAACAGCAATACTACAATCATCATTTGTTCTTGGAACAATGACTTTTTCCAAGTTTTCTTTCAGAGCCTTTGATGCTTTAATTTCATCAGTCTGTGTCGCTACCCATTCGATGATTCCCCTGTTAGCTTCTGCTAAAGCAGCATTTTGCACATCGTATAGGCTATCTCCCGCTCCATCCGACATCAATATGAATCCCTTCTTTTGATTAATAGTGCCACGATACCCCCTGAACCTGAAAATCGCCTGACTTGATGTGACAAAATATGTTTCATTTGCAAATTCGCCATTTTCAGGCTTAGATATTACTTCTAATCTTCCATCCGTAGCAAGGCATCCAATTACACCATCTCCAATATGCCCAGCTAGGAATTGTTCACCTTTTACAGCTGCAAATAAAAACGTAGCTGAAAGGTCTTTGAACTTAGCACTAATTTCTTCCGCTTTCCTGTACAGAGCTAATTGAATATAATTCACTAGATATTCTCTTGAAATAGTGGGCGTATTATAAATGATATCGAACCGAGCTGCAATCACCTTACAAACAGTTTCGACTACAATAGTCGCACCTACATCGGAATGCTTACAAGAGCCAGCACCATCAGCTAGTGCAATGACGGATACACCATTTTTTGTCAACGTATAAGTCTTGTCCTGACAAGGACTATTCTTTAATTTATGCCCTCTTCCTTGTACCGCAGCATGAGCCATTTTCAACATTAAACTTCCCTCCAATTTTAAAAATCTAATCCGTCGCAATAAAAAAATTGCAGACTAACAAAATCCTTAACAACCTAAGTTATAGGTTATATCATGAATTGTTATCCGCAAATTTACATTGCAATAACTATGAGAGAATCCCACTAAATTTGACTATATATCCTAATATTATATCACCATATTTATCCAAAATCAATGTCAGCATAGATACATTACAGGGATTTTGCAGATTTGAAGAATATTATTCTCAACGCAAACTACCATATATGTTTTAGCAAAACTACTTATGTTATTATCCCTCAAGCCCAGATATGCTATTTTAAATTTCATATTAAGTAGAACTTAATAATGCGTTTTATTTTTTCACAGTTACAATAAACCCGTCCACATTATTACCTGATATACTATATTCACTGTTTCTGGAGATAGGAATATTTGTTTTATCACTTGATGCCTTTACATAATATATCTCATATTGTGTTCCGTCAGAATCCGTAAAATATAAATGTTTAGATTCAAAACTATAACTTTTTAAGTAGTCAATATACTCTTCAAGGCAAAACCCATTATTTTTAATGATATTTGCATGTGGCTTACCAACGAAACGGTAATGCCACGGTTCATTTGTAAATCCGGTTATTTCTACCTTATCTCCATTATAGCGATTAATAAATCCATAGTTACCGCAATTTTCATTTATCCAACTGTATTTGCCGTAACCTGTATAACTTTGGCTTTGTCCATTATCCTTATAAATACCTATGTCTATTGCATATCCTGTGTGATGCTCGCTATACCCTGGGTTAGCTGCCCATTTTGCGGCCTCAGTCTCGCCTAATTGCTTTATTTTTTCATCCAGAACTCTTCCTTGATCAGCTATTGTGCGATACCCACTTACAATGGTTATATCGTGAATCTTTTTAGCTTTTTCAAAATCACTCATCATTTCATTAAAATTGGGGATAACATTCGCATTCAGAGCAATATCCATATCCGATACTTTGTAAGAACGATTCTTTTTATTGTAAACACTGACAATATCGGATTTCTTGGGAAATTCATAAGACACACTATTATTTACTAATATTAATTCCCCGATGTGAATATATGATTGGGGTCTCTCAACATAGTCATATTTCTCCCTGCCTGATTCCCCTGT
>Ga0074198_1001153_pt1 | contig 19389 bp, 22 predicted proteins | sample EPASupsiteSAE323_FD_64527 | JGI IMG/M metagenome (GOLD analysis project Ga0074198, IMG submission 64527) | Bioremediated contaminated groundwater from EPA Superfund site, New Mexico - Sample SAE3-23 | ecosystem: Environmental > Aquatic > Deep subsurface > Groundwater > Contaminated ...
TCGCGAAATAACGATACCCGGGTTATCGAAAACTATGACACTTGAGGATATTCTGAAAGAAAATGGGCCGATACGAACGATCGGCGTCCTCGGCATGGGCTATGTTGGCATCCCGGCAGCCGCGCTCTTTGCCGATGTGCCGCAGTATAAGCGGGTGTACGGGTTCCAGCGCGATTCCCCTTCATCCGGTTACAAGATTGCAATGCTCAACCGGGGTGAGAGCCCGCTCAAAGGCGAGGAACCGGGACTCGAAGAGCTCTTGCAGAAAGTTACTGCATCACAGAAGTTTGTATGCACCTCGGACTTTTCAAAGATTGGCGAATGCGATGCCGTCACTTTGTCGATCCAGACACCATTCCTGAACAAGGAAGACCTGTTGCCGGATTTCTCTGCCTTGATGGAAGGAGTAAAAAATGTGGGCCGTTACCTCCGGCCCGGCATGCTCGTGGTGCTGGAATCCACGATCACGCCCGGTACTACCTCCGGGATCGCCCGCGAGCTCCTTGAGGCGGAATCCGGTCTTAAAGCCGGGGTGGATTTCTCCCTTGCCCATGCACCCGAGCGGGTGATGGTGGGACGCCTGCTCCGCAATATCCGGGAGCATGACCGGATTGTCGGCGGGATTGATGAGGCAAGTACACGGAGAGCAACGGAACTGTATTCGCCGGTTTTGACCATAGGAAAAGTTATCCCCATGTCATCCACCGCCGCGGAAGTGACCAAGACTGCGGAGAACACGTTCCGGGATCTCCAGATCGCAGCGATCAACGAGCTCGCACTCTACTGCGAGGCGATGGGCATCAATGTCTATGATGTGAGGAACGGTATCGACAGCCTCAAAGGGGATGGCATTACCCGGGCGATGCTCTGGCCGGGTGCCGGTGTCGGGGGCCACTGCCTGACCAAGGACACCTACCATCTTGAACGCGGAGTCCAGCAGCTTGGGAATGGAACACTGGATTACCCGGCAGGCGAACCGTCGCTCTACGTGCTGGCCCGGCACATCAATGATTTTATGCCTACTCATATGTTCAGGCTCACGAAGGATGCCCTGCAGCGTGCGGGAGTCCCGCTGAACGGTGCAAAGGTTGCCCTTCTCGGCTGGGCGTTCCTTTCCAATTCGGATGATACCCGGAATACGCCCGCAGAACCGTACCGCGATCTCCTTGTGCAGGAGGGTGCGGTTGTTTCAGTCCACGATCCGTATGTAGCGGACTATCCCGGTGTGCCGATTGTTCCCTTTGTAGAGGAGGCGGTTGAGGGTGCTGATGCGATTGTGATCTTTGCCGGTCACAACCTGTATAAAGGCCTGGATGCACCCTATCTCAAAAACCTCACACGGAAGAAACACCCGGTGATTATTGACGGGCGCAATATGATTGATCCGGATGTCTATATCCGGCTTGGTTTTATTTACAAAGGCATTGGTCGCGGCGACAAGAACGGGCATGAGATCGTGGGCTGAACTTTTTTAATCAGATTATTTTTAATAAAAAACCGGTTTGATGTGGGTTGCTCTCTACACTATTCCTGCACAACATGTACCGGAGCCTGACTGAAATGTCGGTCAAAGGTATAGATCTCATCAATTCCCTGTTGTTCCATGACAACCAGTGCCAGGGCATCATTGATGCTGATGGAATATTTTTGTGCCAGCCGGGTACTTTCCCGGTAGGTGTCGGCAGAGACCGGCTGGACACTGATTGAAGGCTTTGAAAGGAGTGCGGACACGAGATCGCAGGCAAACCCAAGGTCTGCTGCATCTTCGAGAACATTTGCCATTTCGCTGAGGTGCACGGTCGTGGTCGTGACCGGTTCGCCGGCATTTACCCGCAGGAAAATCTCTTTTGCCGCAGTTTTTCTCTTGACGAGCGATTCCGGAAGTGCAGTTTTTGGCTTGAGGACTGCATAGATGAATACATTTGCATCAATGAACCGCATCTTTTCTCAGTTCCTTGCGCAGGCTATGGTAATCGTCAAAATTCTTGCTTTCAACTTCGACAGCATCTACAAATCGTGCAAGATCGGTATCGGCCGGGCGGATCTCAAGCCGGTCATCCTCATCGATGATCATGACATTATTTGTCTTCAGCCGGTTCCGCCATGCTTTTGGCAGGATGATCCGGCCCTGTGCATCAACCTGCTTAATCTCCACTTTTGTCATATTTCACCAGAATTATTGTGTATTCCCAGAACATTAATTTTCTCCCAACTTTTTAAATTTGTTGATATAAATGAGTAATCCGATATTAGTCCTGATTTTTATTCTGGGGGCTGATTTGCCATCCCCCCCACGAATGCGATAAACCCCGCCGCCCCCGAAGGGGCGCCCCCGCGGCGGTTTCAATGACTAAAAAATAAAACCGCTTTGCCCCGCCGTGCCTTGGAGAGACTTTGAGGCGGGGAACCCTCCCACTATTCATCATTTCCACAATTTTTCTGATCTGATTATGAACCGGATTATGCACACATTTAGATCAAATACGGCAAGCCCTTTTACAAAAAAATCAAGATCCGTTTCGCACAAAAAATTTTTTAAATCGATCTCTGAAATTTTTTTTTCAATCGACCCCTCAGCCCCCTCCTGGAATTTTTTAACCAGACTTTGATTTTTTTCCCGGACCCTCACCCCGGAGAAAATGATTTGTTGTTAGATAATTATCCAACAGTTGGATAATTATCCAACAGTTAGCAACTTATCTAACACCTCATGATCGCGATTGAAAATTTTTCAGCAGACTTCGATTGAAAAAAAATTTCGTTTACACTTTCTGGAGTCCCGTACGGACCAGCGTATTGGTTGCCGGATCCGCAAAAAACCGGAATGCAATTTCGCCACTATCAGTTATGCGGTACGATTTTTCCCGCTTCGTCTCTTCCGATACCCGCTCCTCCACAAGCCCCGCTTCTTCAAGCGTCCGCATCAGGGTCGATAGTGTTCCGTGCGTCAGTTCGGCAGCCGGCTTCCTGCCCTTCTTATACTGCACGACCGGTTTGGGGGGATCAGCCGGCTTTGCCTTCTTCGTGCGGGATGGGACATAGTACGGCCAGAGCTGTTTGTAGATGTAGTCCCGGGATGTCCATTCGTGCATTCCCGGTATCGCGTCTTTCTGTTTGGGGCGGAGCAGCAGCGCAAGGATTGCCGGGTAATTGGTGTTCTCCATCATGCTCCGGACTGACCGTTCCGGCAGCGGGATGTTCCGCGGTGTCTTCTCATCGAATGCGGAATAGACCTGTGCGCCAAGCCAGGGTCCGAACGAGAGGAGCGCCGTGCAGAGGGCCGTGGACCCGCCCGAGAGATCGAAAGTGTACCGGGCATTGGGGAAGTCGCGGTGGATCTTCGTGAGCGTATCGCGGACCGAAGCGTAGGCAGGCGGGAAGATGAGTTCGCGGGAGAAGGGGATGGAGAGCGATGCGGAGACCTCCTTCACGGCTGTGACTGCGTTCCGGATGGCGACCCGTTCCTTTTCTATCGCGGGGTTGGATGAGATCTCGTATACTGTGCTATCCGCGAGGACGTACGTCCGGGTGATGGTGGGGAGCGTGCGGAAGCTGGCCGGATAGGCGATATGGATGTTCTCGCCGGCACTGATGATGTGGATGTGTTCTCCCGTTGGCATGGATCAGTGTCGGGAGCGGTGGGTTAAATGGTTATTTGTCTGGTTGAGGGATGGTTCAGCGATTGTGCGGCGTACCTAAGGCTGGGTTTTGGTTGAATCCCCGTCCGTTACAGTTATTTCCGATCTCCCCTCAGCCCCGGTTGTAATGGTTTTAAGTATTTACAATGTTTACAGCATGATCATGTCAGCGGTAAAGCGGTTGCCGGTTTCCGAAAAAATCTGGAAAGAGCTCGGCGCGATGAAGGGGGCAGGCCAGACCTATGACGATCTCCTTGAGGATATGATCGAGCGGGTCAAGAAAGCCCGGCTTGAAGAAGATGTGAAGATGTGGGAGTCCACCCCAAATTCGGAGTATGTCTCACTGTCGGAGATTAAGGATTGAGCTTCGAAGTGAAGGTCCGGAATACGGCCGATATGTTCATCGGTTCCGTACCGGAAAAATCCCGGCGCATTATCAGGAACGCTCTCCAGGGTCTTTGCGAGAATCCCTTTCCCGGGAGTGGCGGGGATAAGGAAAGGCTGGTCTTACGGGGCGGCAGGGAGATATACCGGCTCCATATTGCCCGTACTTATACCGCGTTCTATTCCGTTGAGGATGAGAACAGGATTGTCAGGGTTCATGAGATTCTCCCTATTGAGCAGGCGCATAAAAAGTACGGGCGGTTGTGAGTGATCACAAATGTAATATCAAATTGTTATGATGGGGCTGATACCCCCATACCCCAAGTGTGAGAACACCGCCGCCCCCGAAGGGACGCCCCCGCGGCGGGTCAAGGACTGAAAAATAAGACCGTTGGTTTTAGATTTTAAGAAGAGAAATTATTTGATTTATAATTCGTAGGCAGACCTAATGGTAAAAACAAAGTTGGTTGTTTCTCAATATTTGAGTGAATATTTTTTGTAGGTGTTCGATTTAAACTTGGAATTGTTCCATCTAAATTATTTTTAGTATTCATTTCGACATGCGCAATATCTACATCGATCCAATTTAAATTTAATTTTCTTTTAAGAGTGTAGCCAGAAGTCGTATTTTTGATCATTAGATTAATTGTAACATTATCTTTCATTTTCATAAGATCTTCCCGATTATATGTCCAAAGTATATTATTTTTAGCGTCACTGCCGAATTGAGTAGTATTATTTGATAAATAGACTGTTCTTTGCTCGGAAGGCAACCATTTGACAAAATACCCATAGTCTGAATTCCATTGGAACGTGTATTGGTTAAGGTCGTCTGATAATTTATCACTAATATTTGATGGCATAATTCCCAGACCTATTGATGATGAAATTCTTGGATTAAAAAAGTCTGATTCGGTTTTTATTTCTATACTTTGTGGAAAATTAATCATAGATTGATCTCGTTGGGACACCGTACTTTGATCATATATCTGTAGAATGAAGACCCAAAAAATAAAACATCCAACAAAAATCATAATGATGAAAGCCACTCTAACAATAGCATTTGGAGCTGAAATTGTTCTCCGAAGCAAAAAAGCAGCGATCACAAAAATGAATGCCATTACCCAATACAATAAAATAGAATATAATAAACGATTATACCAGACAAAAATGCTCATCATATTATTGAGGATAACGATAAATCCGAATAAAAATAGTAAAAAAATGAAAGAAAAAATGATAACAGGCAAATTAAACTTTTGAAGTGTTATTTCGTAAATAAAAAAAATTGTTAGGATTATCAAAAAGACGATTATTAGAATTAAACAGACGAATAAAACCATTCCATTCGCACCGAGTGATCCAATCCAAATCCCATCTTTTAATTTTTCCAAAAGATTTGGCAACAACGCCAGCATAGTTCCGAAAAAACCCACTATTGCAAAAAAAGCAAAATTGTTTCGTAAAAAGTCGTAGTATGGGTTCGAATGAGATGTAATTGGATGCTGACAATTTGGGCAAATTTCGTGATTATCAGGATCGTATTGCCCACAATTGGGACATTGCATAATATCTTGACTTTTGATTATGAGTCAATAACCGTTTCGGCGATTCTTATTTCCTCGCAATCGTCACATACCCCGAGTGACTCACTGAAGTAGATGGCCGGGTCCCCCGCTTGGACCGCGTCATCTCCCGCTCAATCAGCTCGTGGGTATGGACCTCGCGGAAAAGCGGGGTCGCTTCATCGACCACAATTGACATCTGCTCTATGAACGGTGTGTAGCACGCAAGATACCCGCCCGATCGCAGCAGGGTGAACGCGTGTCGCACGTGCTCGGGCTGGATTTGGAGATCGAGGTGCACCACATCATAGCTCCCTTCGGCGTCCAGGAAATCCTTTGCCACTGCTTCGACATTGGTGAGTTTCGACTCGGTGATGTTCTTCATCGCGAGCGTGGAGAACTCCGGCCGGATCTCGTAGGTCTTCACGGTCTTTGCCACACCGCCAAAGTAGATCGCGGCAATTCCGCTGCCGGTGCCGGCATCGAGCACATCATCGTTATGGTTCATACCGGTGTAAGCAATGACCAGCCCGATATCCTTGGGCAGCATCGGGGCGCCTGATCGCTTGCCATATGCGAAAAAATCTGTCGGACGCGGGATACGGACGGTAAACTCTGCTCCGCTGTGGGTGGTGATGATATCCCCGCCGGATTTACCGACAATGGATTCGAGCTCGATCTGGCCCTTATCGGTACCGAGTTTCCCCGGCCCTGCCTTGACCCAGAATTCCCTGCCCTCTCCAGCGAGCAGAACACGATCGCCTGACTCAATCATGAGCTGGAGAGGCGCATGATCGCTTCAGCGATATCGCCCTTGGTCGCTACGAGCGCTTCTTTTGCCTTCTCTTCGGACACGTTTGCCGATGATGCCACCATCGTGATATCCTCTTTTGGGATCTCGGCAGTAGCCGGCTCGAACCGGATATCGCCCACTACCTGGTACGTAGTCGTGCCCTGCATGGTCATTGCCGAGACTTCTGCCGAATCGAAGATGTAGTTGCCCTTCGGCGTCTTGATAACAATACTCTGCACATCTTCAATCTGCTCGACATTCATGCCGAGCTTCTTCATCATCGCCTTCATCTGGCGCGGATTGATATTTCCCGGAAGCATCTTTCTCACTACCCTGCCGTACTCTTACGGCTACTCCATAATTAAATGCAAGCATCTCTGTGCCTGAAACTACCGCAGCGCCACAGGCAATCAGGCGATCTTCGCCCGCCATGACCATGACGTCATCGCCCGCGCGGATTGCGGGGTCGGCTGCGATCACGTGTTTTGCAAACGCATTCTTACCCTTTGCCACGAACTCTGCGACATCATCCTTGATGACCACCCGGTAGGCCGGGACGGGCAGGCAGGCCTGGAGGCGTTTTGCCCCTTCGATTCCCAGCGTGAGCCTGCCGTCCGATGCCCGGACGGTTGCGAGGCGCACTCCGCCAAACCCGATCTGCCGGATACGCCCGGTGGTAGAGTAGATGAACTCGCAGCCTTCGGGAAATAGTCCCGTTCCTGCCAGCCCGCCGAACTGGTGATCAGCGATTACCTGAACCCGCCGCAGCGAACTGTTCTCCGAGTATCCTGTTGACACGAATAACAAACTCCTCTTCTGCTGATTTCGGAATATACGCGCCCGCCGCGATCTTGTGGCCCCCGCCTCCGCCGCCGTACTCCGCTGAGGCGCAGTTGAGCGCCTGCTGGAGATCGACCCCGCGTTCCACAACGCGTTCGGTGGTCCGCATGGATACCTTCGTGAGATTAGTATCCTCGGGCACCTCGCACATGACAAGGATGGGGATGTTGCTGTTGAGCTTCGAGAGCGCCATGCCGGCCCCGATTCCTACGATTGTATCCGGGTACCGCCCGCCCACGTGGAGATACTGGAGGTTCTCGAGTTCCTTGACTCCCGTATCGATGATGTACTCCAGCAGGTTCCTGATGATCGCCCGGTGGTTCTTCAGCATGTGCTCCGCGTCGCGGTATGCGGTGCCCCGGTCCCCCCGGAGAATGGCTCCTCCGATCTGGGGCTTGGACCAGCGCCCGCAGGCATTGAGCATGGTGGCATACTCCTGGGCGTTGCGCAGCGGTGTGCGGGGAGTTTCATCCGGGAACCCGTAGGTCTCGGCAAAGAGCCGGTCCACGGTATCCCCGTTTGCAATCAGCTGCTCGGCAAGCGCGGAGATAATTATCCGTTTCTCTTCCTGCGAGATCTCTTCCCAGACATACCAGCGCCGGCTTTCTGTCTGCTGTTGGATGCCGAGTTTCTTTAAGAACTGGCGGGCGCCTTCGGGATTGTTGCTGATGCCCTTGATGAACGGATCGTCATTGTAAGCAAGCGAGAGGTGTACCGGGCGTGTTGCGGTGCCGTAGCAGTTGAGATCCTTCTTGCGCACCTCAACGTTCTTGTGCCGCACCCCGTCCTCGACAATGATATCACGCGCAGGACCGACAAGCCCGCATTTCTCCCGGGCCATCATGTCGCCCACGTTGCCCACAATGGCGAGCTTGGCGAGATCGGTGTTGGCCGGGTCCATCTGTTTTGCTATCAGGTACGAGACTCCCGCGGCACTCATCCGGTCATGGCCGTAGGGCAGGCAGTTCACCTGCGTGTACTCCCGCTCGCAGGGCTGGCTCACGTGATGGTCCACGATAAGTACTTCTTTTTCCGTAAAACCGCGTTCGAGAAAGAGGTTCTGTTGTCCTGCCCCGAGATCCGAAAAAACCTTGAGCGTGCCATCGGAGGGCACCTGCGGCATGGTCAGCGGTTCAAGTTGCCGGACAAACACCGATTTTACTGCAATTCCCTGCCGTGAGATAGCCTGCGAGAGGATCGCCTCGCACGAGATACCGTCAGCGTCGATGTGCGAGATGATGGTAATCCCGGGTGCATCCGCGATCTGCTCTGCGGCTGCTTTCACATCATCGCAAAAACCCATTGCATATTATTAGGGACTACCTACACATGAATTGTACGGGAAAGTAGCGATATGAAGCCGTTTACGTTCGATGGGTATCCTGAGGCCGGCATCACCAGCCCGGCCCGGATGCGTGCGGTGGACAGGAACGCCATTGCGCTTGGGGTTACGGGTCTCCAGCTGATGGAGAGTGCGGGCCGGGCGCTGGCGGATATGGTCCGTGCCACCTCGCCCGCCCGGGTCCTCGTACTTTGCGGCAGGGGCAACAATGGCGGTGACGGGATGGTTGCGGCCCGGCACCTCCAGCACGGGGTCGATACCGATGTCTGTTATCTTGACAATGGGAAGCGGAGCGCTGCCTGCGAGCACCAGCTTGCTGCACTGAAGCATTCCCGGGTCGGGCTCTACCCGTTCACTTGCCGTGACGATCTCGAAGCATTACGATCCCGGTTCGAAAAGGCTGATGTAATAATCGATGCACTGCTGGGCATCGGTGCATCCGGGGAACTCCAGGAGCCGCTGAAGACCTGCGTTGCGCTGGCGAATGCATCGCACGCGAAGATCATCGCCGCTGACGTGCCGACGCCGGGCATGCGGGCGGATCGGATCTGCGCCTTCCACCGGGCGAAAGTTGAAGGTTCAACCGTTGTCGATATCGGCATTCCGATTGAAGCGGAGTGTTGTGTGGGGCCGGGGGATCTCACTCTCATAAAGCCCCGTAAGGATAAGGCGCATAAAGGTATCGGGGGCGAAGTGCTGGTGATCGGTGGCGGGCCGTACCAGGGCGCTCCGTATCTTGCCGGCCTCGGGGCATTGCGGGCCGGTGCCGATATCGTCCGGATCGCGTCGCCGGTCTTTGAATCGGTGCCCGATCTGATTTTCGAACGGCTCGAAGGCGGGAAGATTGGCGAGGAGCATATCGAGCGCCTGATTGCCCTTGCAGAGCGGGCGGATGTGGTGGTCTGTGGGAACGGGCTCGGGGTGGAGAGTCATGTAGTTGTGACAGCAGTTGCCCCGCACTGCAAGCGTGCGGTCTTTGATGCGGAAGCCCTTCGGCTTCCCCTGCCGGTTGCGCAGGAAGCAACGATCTATACCCCGCATGCCGGTGAGTTTACCCGTATCACCGGAAAGACCCTGCCTGGCGATACGATCGGGCGTGCCACTATAGCCCGGGACGCCGGTATCAATGGGACGGTGCTGCTCAAGGGACACATCGATGTGATAACGGATGGCACCCGGGTACGGTTCAACCGGACCGGTGATCCCGCGATGACAGTCGGCGGGACCGGAGATGTGCTTGCGGGCATTGCCGGCGCTCTGCTCGTTCACCTGCCCGCGTTCGATGCTGCCTGCATTGCTGCGTACGTGAATGGCAGGGCAGGGGAGCGGGTGGCAGCGGAACGCGGGGGCGGGATGCTGGCTTCGGATCTCGTGGACCGGATCCCGGCGGAATTATTCAAAAATAACATGCAGGCAGAGTGAGGACATGGTCGAGTTTACCCATATTCAGGACGACAAGGCACAGATGGTGGATATCAGCGGCAAGGGTGATGTAGTGCGGGAAGCAGTGGCAGCTGGTAAGATTTACCTGCGTCCGGCTACGCTTGCTGCAATACGCGAGGGAACGGTTGTCAAGGGCAATGTGCTCGCCACGGCCCGGGTTGCTGCCACGATGGCGGTCAAGAATACGTCGAACCTGATCCCGATGTGCCATCCTATACCCATCAGTTCGGTTGCGGTGGATTTCACCGAATGTGACGGTTTCATTGAGGCACGTGTTGTCGTGAAGATGACGGGTAAGACCGGTGTCGAGATGGAGGCGCTGACGGGGGTGTCTGTGGCGTTACTTACCGTCTGGGATATGGTCAAGTCTGCGGAGAAGGATAAGGACGGGCAGTACCCGGTCACCCGGATTGAGGATATCCGGGTGGTTGAGAAGAAGAAGGGGAAGTGACGCTCCCACTTTTTTGATTCATTAAAATATCTTGTACTTTTGTTTTCATATCTGATGAGGGTTGAGACCCCCATACCCCCGCTAATGATTCTGACCGCCGCCCCCGAAGGGGCGCCCCCGCGGCGGTTCAATGACTGGGACAAACACAATTTCACAATCTATTTACCGCACTGCACGGAATTTTTGTATCCTATGACCGCACGCCCGATTTTTTCTGAGAGCCGGATGAGCCCCATGCGTGTAGCGGTCGCGTTGTGCATTGTGATGATGGCGGTGCTGTTGGTGGCGGGGTGTGTGGGGGAACCGGTAGCGGAGAACCGGACTGGAAATGTGCCATTAACAATCACAATCCCGTCAACTGTTACAACGACAATTTTGACTTCTGTGATATCAATTGAGTTGCAATGCCCACCGAAAGCGACGGTACCGAATTCCATCATTAGTGGAGAACCATTTTTCTTTCATAGTCAGATCCAATACCAGAATAATTCAAGAATTCACGGTTGGTTATTCGGATCGCAAACCGCAATTCAATTCATTCCCGATGTGAATCCCAGTGACAAGTCCAACCTTACTATTCCTCATGAAGTAACATGGGGTCTTTCAAACGGTACTTACCATATTTTTTTCCAGTATCCTAATAATGCGGGTCATTTTGATATCGAGACAAAAAACCAAAATTTTCCGAATTGGGTACTCAACAAAAATGGTGATCTGATTCTTGACTTAGAAGTTGTTAGAAAAGGCGGGATGACTGGAGTTGATGCCGCCAACATTCTTGAAAAGGCAATAAATGCATCTGGTGGCGATCAAAAGGTTGATCGTTCAACAATTAATGTTACGAAAGCGTGGATTCATATCAATCCTATCGGCAATCATACGATTGGTGAAAAATTTCCGATTAATGGAACTACGAATCTATTCGTAGGAGATGAAATTTATTTCGATGATATACATCCAACAAATTATCACCCTTCATTATGGCCGCACGGTGTAGCCGCTCCGTATCTCGTGCGAGAAGGGATCTGCGGAAATCATATCTGGTCGATTGAAGTTGATTCATCAACATTCAAACCGGATGAATATTTTTTTGTGGTTCAAGATTATGTTCACGGTGCATATGCCTATCAACAATTCCATATTTATGCGTTGACAACACCTTTTCAAAATCAACACCTTCAATAAATTTGTTTATGAAAACATGGTGACCGTCCCATTACTCCCTAACGTGTTATGCGTACCTTACTACTGATGAATGGAACAAACTGCTTATAACGGGGTGCCATAGCGAGTACTACCACGATTGATCGATTGTGATTTAACTTCTGCATAACCCCCGGGGACACAGTATCTCTTACACGAATATCTCCTGAATGAAATTATCCGGGATGCATACGGTCTTATCACAGATTTAACCGTAGGGAATACCTAAGAAGAGATTGGAAACGAATTCTTCAAAATAAAAAAATTTAACCCTATCAAATCCGACAAATAAATCGCAATACTTATAATATATTCTATCATTTTTGATAATTGGCATAGTTAAACGGAAAATCAACCAATACCTAAATTCCAACGCAGGAATAAAGGATCGGTTCGCCTAAATTTGCCGATAGGATGAATCCGATCCTATTCGAACGTAGAGCAGAACCGATTTTTTGCTTATGAAGTTTTTCTCCGTGCCCTTTTGAAATCCCATTACAGAGGCGATTATCGTATATGATTATTGAGGCGAGGAAAAATTACCGGATAGTTTTGGGATTAGTAATTTTCCTATTAATCTGCGGTGTCCCGTTGGTAAGTGCTGAATATAGCAATGAAACAATCGCGTTGAACACAATAAAGGGAGAACTACGAAATCCCATCAACATCACTGAAAATTCAACGCTTTCCGTTTTGTATCCTGCATCTATTGAATCAAACACTTCATTATCTTCGTTAGTGTCGCCTACGGTCACTATTCCAATACTCTCGAAAAAATCACAATTAATTGAAAATGTTTCTTATGATAAAATTGAAGAATCTATTGACAGACAAATAACTCAAATTGAGGAATACAAAAAAAACCGTAATAGCGCCGAGAAAAAAATTCCTGACGATCTTCTTCAACTTATCGATGATAAATATCCTCTTAAGACCCAAACTCGTGAACAAATAAAAACGCGGATGAAGAACGCGAAACAGCTGATCCCTCAACGCGAAGTGACTGCTAAACTCACTATTAGGAATAAATCTTTAAATTCATTGGGTGATCAGGTAAAAATTGAGATACAGGTTAAACCTTCGGTTTCTACACGAATTGTTGATCCATACATTACCCAAATCACAGGTCGAGATGAAGAATCGCATTTAGTAGTAGCTTGGGTTGATATCAATAATTTAGACAGACTTGCATCCCTTGATGGTGTGAGTGTAATTTCTTCAATAGAACCAATGGGACATTCTATTGGTAGTGTTACAACTCAAGGAGACTCAATTCTTAACGCAGATGATGTACGTAATATCGGTTTTAATGGCAATGAAATAAAAGTGGGGGTAATATCAGATGGAGTCGATCATATTTCAGATGCACAAGTATCAACAAAACAAGATTTGCCAACGAATGTGCATATATTGAATAATGGTTATGGCGGAGATGAAGGAACTGCAATGCTTGAGATTGTGCATGATATTGCTCCAGATGCAGAGCTCTATTTCCATGGTTCTGATAATGATGCAACTAGTTTTAATCATGCATTAGATGATCTAATTGCAGCTAATTGCAATATAATATGTGATGATTCGATTTTTTATAATGAACCCTATTTCGAAGACGGTGTTATATCTTCACACTTAAAAGATGTTATGAGGACCCATCCCAACCTTATATTCGTAACTGCTGCGGGTAATTTTGCCAAACAGCATTACCAAGGGACATTCAAGGATGATGGAAGACATTATAACGATTTCAGACAGGATCTTGGGTCCAGTGATAAATATCTTTATGACACTATGCATTACCCAAATACTGTTTTAATAGAGGTACAATGGGATGATAAATGGGGGTCATCTGCAAATGACTATGACCTTTATTTAATTGAAAAAGGTACGGATAATATTGTAGCTGCAAGTACAAGAGATCAGCCTAATTATCCAAACCCTGTTGAAAGTATTACGTACCAGTATCTTGGGACCGATCCGAAAACATTTGAAATTCGAATAAAAAATGCGGGCCCTGGGGGGGTTGGTCAAGGTCAGATAAAAAACCTTGAATTATTTGTATTTAGAACGAGTGATAAAGTCAATACAATCCAACCTGATACCAATTTTAATTCTCCAGATTCTATTTATGGCCCCGCAGCAGTGCGAGAAGCAATTACAGTTGGAGCAGTTCCTTCAGGCTTTAATGGTATTGGGAATGTTGATCAAATTACAAGTTACTCATCACGGGGTCCTAGTACTATTTCATATCCTGTCCCAGAAATAAGGCAAAAACCCGATATTTGTGGAATTACTAATGTATTCATCTCTGGTGCGGGTGAGTTTGGATCACCCCCCGGCCAATGGGATGGTATACATTGGATATTTCCTGGAACAAGTGCCGCAGCACCTCACATTGCTGGGATCGTCGCCCTTGCAAAACAAGCGAATCCAAGTCTAACCCGTAGTCAGATTAAACACTATCTTACATCGTCTGCTATTGATTTAGGAACTCCCGGATGGGATCCTGCATATGGATATGGCCGTGCAAATGCACAGGCTATGATTCAACAAATTCAAGCTGATGGTGAAGAAGCGACACATTATGTGACAATTACTTCGATCGCCGGTCCACATGGATCAATCACTCCATCAAGTGTGTCAGGGGAATTTTGGATACATAAGGGAACAAGTCAGATTTTCACCATCACACAGAGTCCCGGATACGTAATCAATGATGTACAAATTAATGGACAATCTGTTGGCCCGATTTCAACTTACACATTCTCTAATATTCAGTCAGATGCAATAATCACAGCCACTTTTAATCAGATCCCCCCAACTGCAAATTTTGCTGCCTCCCCGATATCAGGCAATCCTACATTGGGGGTGTATTTTACAGATATTTCGACCGGATCACCAACCTCATGGTCGTGGAATTTTGGGGATGGTCAAACAAGCACTATGCAAAATCCCTTCCATGCATACTCTACCGCAGGAACTTATACGATTACAATGACTGTATCAAATGATGCTGGAAGCAATACTAAAGTTTCATCGGGTTATATAACTGTGATTTCTTCGACTCCAACTCCCACTCCAACTCCCATCTCCTCCTTCACCGCCACCCCCACAAATGGTACGGCCCCACTTACCATCCAGTTCACCGACACTTCAACCAACTCGCCAACGGCATGGTCATGGACCTTCGGCGACGGCAACACATCCGCAGAACAGAACCCGGCGCACACCTATGCGCTGGCAGGAAACTACACCCTTTCCCTGACCGCAGCGAATGCCGGCGGCAGCAATATGACAACCAGGACAAACTACATCACGGTCCAGCCCCCCACTGAAGTCCGCATAGGCAGCGAGAATATCAGCCAGCCGGGCGGGAACATCACCCTTGCCCTTAACCTCACCTTTGCACCGAAGGGATTGAGCGGATACAACGTCAACCTGAGCGTGAGCAATTCAACCGTTGCGCAGATCATGGAGGTATCATTCCCTGCATGGGCTTCATCCATGAACTCCGCCGGTCCCCTTCCGGCCACCCGGGACATCCTGATCAAGGCAAGCGATGTCAATAGTCTGGTCGAGATCGGTGCATCAGAGATCCCTCTGGCAAATGTTACGGTCCGGGGACTCAGTCACGGGGTGACAGAGATCACGCTCAGCCGGACGAACTTCGATGACGATGACGGCACCGACATTCCGCACATGCTCGTAAATGGGACGCTGACTGTGGGATCTCCATGACATGGCCGGGAGATCTCTGGCTTCACGCCATCTTCAGGTTCCGCTGCTGATCCGGTCGGTGTTATGCTGAACGGTACCGGGTTCCGGTCCGGGCCAGCAGTCAGGTTCATGCGCCTTGCACAAAGCGACATTACCGGGATGAATGTTGTATTCAATTCCCGGTACCGTATTAACTGTACAGTCAACCTGACCGGTACATCGCCAGGGGCCTGGAATGTTCCCCTCACTAACATGGATAACAAAACCACAACGCTACTGAACGGGTTTATGGTCGTCTGGCGGATAGTACTGTTTTGACACTTGGGGATGATTTGAGGAGCAAGAACATTTCACAGCGATCGCACTTACGGTTCATTCGTCCGGGTGTACATCAACGCAGATGCTGGTGTCCAGAAAAAATTCATAATGGTTCGATCGTTCTGGATTTCCGCAGGGTATCAACAAAGTCTGCGCTATCCACATCATAACCCCAGGCTCCCCGGAGTGATGCGATCGGTTTTTTCTCGATAATTCTTATGAAAACTTCATCACCGGTTTTTGTCGGGATCTCCTTGTCAAGTTCGAGGTGGAAGCCATCGATGACTTTTGCTTTTATCGTTGTCATACCGGGTACCGTACACTACGTGTCACGCCCGTTGCCATCAAGATTCGTGCGAATAGGCGGGGTAAGCGCTTCATTGAGTGATGCACAGGTTAATTTCCCAAAAAGGACAAATGGTACATTCAGACCAAAAAGGAGAATATAACCATGGCAAAGAACTCCGAACCTCTTACCGAGAAAGTTCTCGTTTCTACGGATACCAAACAAGCCCTGATGTCCATCAGGGAGCCCGGGGAACGGTACGGGGACGTGATCGGCCGGGTGTTGCAGGAGCGGAAGCGTCATGACTTCATTGCACACCTGGACAAGATTGCAGAGGAAGGGGAATTCGTTCCGCTTGACAGCGATCCCGAATACGCGAGCCTGAAAAAAGAGATGCGCCGTGAGAGTAAACATCGACAAGCGGGCGCTGCAGTACGTTAACGGCCTGCCGGAGAAGGATCGCAGGATTGTCAAGCAGAACCTGATGAGACTTGAAGATCCGTACACAGCCCCGGATGTAGAGTTGCTGCAGAACGGTCACTGCCGGATGCATATCGCCCATTCCTATACTGCGTTCTTCGATGTCATGCCCGGGGGCATTGTCAATATTCTCGAAGTGATGACAATCGAGGAAGCGCATAAGCGGTACAAGCGGTTTGGGAAGTAGCCGGAGGGGGGTAGGGCACTGTCTTGCCAAAATGGGGTAGGGTCCCCTCTTAGCTAGAGAGGGGAGGGTCAGTTCAAAATATTTTCAAGAAGAGGGGAGGTAGGCACCCTCTCCTCTTTTTTTGGAGGGGAGGGTTACCCATGAGTAAATGAGGGGACCCCCCTCTTTTCTTGGTGGCTGGTGTTTGATAGTGAGCATGGAAAAAACCCGGACTGATTCCTGCCACAAGGATATTTCACAATCTATTTACCGCGCAGCACAGATTTTTGTTATCCTATGGCCGCACGTCCGATTTTTTCTGAGAGCCGGAGGAGGCCTGTTCGCGTAGCGGTTGCTTTGTGCATCGTGATGGTGGCGGTGCTGCTGGTGATTCAAGCGATTATACCATCAGTGAGTGCTGAAAATGTAACCCCTGTTACAACTTCTTTTATCACGATTGATCCCATCGGGAACCATACTGTAGGTGATGTGTTCTTTATTAACGGGACAACAAACCTGCCGGTTACAGAAAAATTCACAATAATTTTTCAAACTTATCTTGAATTTGGCAGACCGGTTATGAAATCTGATAAAAAGCGTTATTTAACTCTTTCAGATAATTTTTCTATAATCCCAATAACTCAAGGAACCAACCGGTGGTCGGTTAATGTTACGGATTTTGCGATTCAAAATCTGTCGACAAATGGCTGTCATGGCTGGATCCAGTATTCTCCCACTGATTTACGATGTGATCCAGAGAATGACCACTGGCTGGTTTTTGTCGGTCCCCATTATGATACCAATTTTGGTGATTTTATTCTTCTTCCGGCAAAAAATGTTGTCCCCTCCAATGTTCCAACAACTGTTCTCCAAACTCCCGTTACAACTCCCTTTATCACGATTGATCCCATCGGGAACCATACTGTAGGTGATGTGTTCTTTATTAACGGGACAACAAACCTGCCGGTTTCTGAGAATTTAATTGTCGGAATCTTATCTAACGACTATACTCCCGGTGGAAACCGTGGGCAATTTTTCTATAGCGTATCTGTTCCGGTTATGACCAACGTAAATGAAACCAACAGGTGGTCTGTTAATGTGACAGATATCGGCATGTGGCAAAATAGAAATTATTTATTTGAAATATCTTCAGGAAAAAAAGTTTTGTGCAATAAATCCCCGGTTTGCGTTGAACCTGAAGTTACAATAGTTCTTGGTTTTACTCTACTTCCTGCAAATACGCGTCCTGTCTCAACTCCATCACCGACAAAATTTACATCCCCGGTAAATTCGTCTTCAACATCGCTGTCTCAAACCCCAACTAGTACTCCTCTTGCACCAATCTCCACCCAGATTCCACTGTCTATGATAGGAACCTGTTCAGCTCTGATCGCTTCGGCTGGAATATTTTCAACAATACGGAAATACGGAAAAAAGGAAATCTGAAGTGATGTGTTTAATCATCATAACAAAAATACATCAATGCATTATCAGTAATCTCTTAATCTGCCCTGTTATTGCCGCAGCTCTTTAATATCCGTCCACCCTATCTATACAGGCATACGGGATCCGTCCCGATGAAAAGGAATGTAGCTCAGCAATGAGCCGAACCTTAGGTGATTACCATGGTAAAATCGATGTACGCCTTCGTAAGGGAGGCATGGAAAGTACCCGCAAAGAGCGGAGTCAAAGAACTCCTCTGGAACCGCATGCAGGAATGGCGCCGTGAAGGCAGCGTAGTCCGCGTTGAGCGCCCGACCCGTATCGACCGCGCCCGCACCCTCGGCTACAAGGCCAAGCAGGGCATTGCCGTCTGCCGTGTTCAGGTCCGCCGCGGTGGCCGCAGGGCATCCCGGTATGTCCGTGCACGCCGCACCGCCGCAATGGGCAAGAACAGCAAGACGATGGGAAAGAGCATCCAGCGTATTGCAGAAGAGCGCGCGTCCAAGAAATTCCCCAACATGGAAGTGCTGAACTCCTACTGGGTAGGACAGGACGGGAAGCTCAAATACTACGAAGTCATCATGGTTGACGGTCACCACCCCTCGATCCGTGCCGACAAGAACCTTGCATGGATGGCAAACGCCACCCACCGCGGTCGTGCAGAGCGCGGAAAGACCTCAGCCGGTCGCAAGGGTCGCGGTATGAGAGAGAAGGGTATCGGAACCGAAAAATGCCGGCCGAGCATCCGTTCCCACGCGAACCAGGGCAAATAATCTTATCCTCTTTTTACGCAAAGGTATCTTCATGAAGATCACCGATGCCGCTGTATATCCTTACCCGCTGGGAGATGCATCGGTCCGCAGGCTTGCGCTCCAGGCAGCAGCGCTCGGGTTTGATAGTATTGTCGCCGCTGACGCACCCTCCGGCACGTATGCTGGAGTCGAGGTGCGCTCGGGACTGATGATCCGCGATGTCCCGATCAAGGATGTCATCGCGGCAGCGAAACGGTACCGGGATTCCGGCCGGGTGATCTCGGTCAATGCCGCGAACAACAGTTTCAACCGGGCAGCGATCGGGGTCAAGGGGGTCCATATCATCCGGGGTATCCAGAACGCGGATAAGCTTGCGTTCGACCATGTGGCGGCAAAAATGGCAGCCGATAACCGGGTGGCGGTGGACATCGATCTCTCCCCCATCATAGGAAGGAGCGTTGCGCGGCAACGGGCGATCCACCGGTATATGGATATCATGGTACTGGAGCAGCGCTTTGAGTTTCCGATTACCCTCTCCACGCATGCCCGTTCCCTGCTCGATATGCGGAAT
>Ga0074198_1001156_pt1 | contig 19341 bp, 34 predicted proteins | sample EPASupsiteSAE323_FD_64527 | JGI IMG/M metagenome (GOLD analysis project Ga0074198, IMG submission 64527) | Bioremediated contaminated groundwater from EPA Superfund site, New Mexico - Sample SAE3-23 | ecosystem: Environmental > Aquatic > Deep subsurface > Groundwater > Contaminated ...
TGGTTGTGTGCGGATTCAATAACTTTGTTGCGGGGCAAACGCAGGTTGTCCGTAGACATAACCGCTTTGATTTCCCCTTTTCGCTCGTCGTAGATGAATTGATTCACGCCTTGGCTTTCGAGTTTGCGATTGACGGCTTTTTGAAGGAATTCTTTGTCATTCTCAAAGTCTTTAGGTGTGTTGGTGAGTCCAATGCGCCCGAAGAGTTGTCGCACTGCACTTTCTGCGGTGGAAAAGGATTCACCGTTGAGACTAACGCTGTTAGTCTCTACATCAAATCGGTCTACTTTTGCTTCTTTTTCTTTCCAATTATCGCGTCGATAATAGGCTTCTCGTTCAATATCAGCTAATTTCGCCATAAAAAAAGAGAGAATTACAATGACACCCAGTTGGTATGGCAAGGAGCCTAGCCATTTCTCTCTCTAAAACCCATGGCGATCAACCCATAGTTTTATCCGGTTGCGTGAGTGAACGAGAGTTTCCTAGAAACTCTCTTCGGGATTGTCATGAACGTTAGCCTCTCGACCTATTATCATGACTTAGATGCGTCCATCCTCACATAAAAATAGAGTATGCTTTAGCATACTCTAACAGACATACATGCCATCATTAAGCTCGTAAATGGTAGAGTTGAATGTATAACATTTCTTACGATATTGTGTTTCAAAGATATAGCGTTCTCTATTTTCCTTTAAGTCTTTCACGATATCGTTTATTACAGAAGCGTCAAAGCCTATATATTTGATATTCTTCTCAATCTTCTTTACAAGTTCATCATAGTTATCCCCTATGATAATATTGTCAATGCCATCACTATCTTCGGTTATAAAGGCTAGCATAAAAAAAGAGTTAACTATTCGTCGTTAACTACACAGGTTATTTGTTTTTCTTTACAGTTAAAAGATGCCTTCTTGTCTTTTGTCTCTGGAAAGCGCTCGGAAATAGCAGTCCATGCTCTTTCCTTAATCTTTTCATTATCAGATGCTAACTGTTTAATTAATCCAAGATTAGCCCGTTCTTGATCGAAAAGACCTTTAAGCCAATCCGCTTCCTTATCATCTAATTGTAATATAACCAATTTATCTGTTTTAATGGTAGTTGTTACCATAAAAAGAGTGCATTCCTAAGAATGCACTCGGCCACCTACACGAATTGAACGTGTTCGCCGCGATGCTTTTAAGCATAGGAGAAACTCCCCTACTGTTCACCAGAACAAGTGGCTTAATGGAATAGGTAACAATGAGTGTCCGTTAAATTATCACTAAGATACTGGAATTCAGAAATAAACCAACGTAATCTATTGGCATCGTAATTGGCAGACATACTAACGAATAGCATAAAAAGAAGCCAATCTATAGATTGGTTTTAAAAATATAGTATAAGCGAGTATATTCTAAATAAAGATTACTTTTTACATTACTTTCCGGTAATCCTAAACATTGAGAATGTCTAATATAGAATCTCCACATGAAATCACTTCGTATTATTTCCATAAAAAGATTGTATTTAACCAAATGCACTCATGAAGGCTTTATTCGTTTCCGGCGTTGAGACCGCAGAGAAATAGTCGTCGCCAATTTGAAATACGGTTCGATTGTTGCGGAACCATACTTTGACCCAATCATTTACTAAATGGGGTGCGAGCTTAGGTGCTTGGGCTTTACGGAGTGTGCCATAATAGAGTTGGATATACTCTTTGATAGGATTAAAGGGGAAATGGGCACAGATACCATTAAAGTCAATATAGTAACCCGTTGGATTTGTGCCAATATCATTCTCTGTTGGTATATTGTTGAAGTTAATTTCAGTGCTTGCCTTAAGAAGGTTTGCAATACGGAGTAAGTCTTGACCGTTCATAAAAATAATGGATGCTAAGCATCCACTAAAAAGCATCGTATAAACTCATATGCCAATCAATATTTTGGCTAATAAGACAATAGGCGAGTTTGAGAAACTTATTTAATTTTCCAGCAAAGAAGACATTAAACATGGCAATCCACCAACGCTATAATAGTATCAGAATCTATATTTTGCAATGCTTGGGCGATATACATATCCCCTTCTTGATAGTCATAGTCTATAAGCATACCACTAACTAAACGCCGATAAAAACTATGGGGTAAGTCTTTTATTGCGGTTTCTGGATATGCCAGACTATTCCAGTCGCATTCACCCTTATCAAGGAGGAACTCACTGGCTTCGACGAAGTCCATACCAATAACCAAGATTAGGATATGCGTAGAATCGCCCCACATTGTTTACATTTATAATGCGCCATATCCCCTTCTATATGTAGGAACTGGAACAGTTCCACGTGCCAGCGCTGTTCATCATCGGGGAGTTCTTCCCAATTACCACAGTTGCATTCAATGAGCATAAAAAGATGCGAACTTATAAGTTCGCATCAAAGATATCAATTATTGTCCGCATAATATATACATAAAAGACTATAACGTTTCCAGTGTTAGGAATGTTAAAATAATTGCCAAAATAGAAATAGGAAATGCACATAAAGTCGGTTTTTATTACTCTCATATCTTCAACTCGAATATTCTTGCTATACTACGCATTATTGAAAAAAGACAATTACAATAATTAAATGATGGTAATCCAAAATACATATACTGTGAGTATGCATAATCCGTTAGGAATTTATATTCAATTGTTAGCATCGAATACTCTCCGTGTATATTCTATAAGACAATCTACGGTTAATCTTCCCAATGTTAAGTAATCAACTTGAATACAATATGTACTGCATAAGAAGAAACTATTTACCAATTGCATAAAAATGAAGGCTTGTATTAACAAGCCTTCTTCTCATCCCAAAAAAACTCGAATTGGCGTCGGCCTTGGCGGAAGAATTGGATATAGACCACGCCATTCTGCATTGCAGTTGCGCTCAGATATTTGGCGTCTTCGTAACGTTCGTGGAGTAGTTGTTCTGCGGACTTCATAGGCGATCTACGTCTTCGAGCATTGAATTAAACTTATTATTGGTATTGATTAAAAATGTTTGCAATTCGGTTCGACGACTATCATCGAACACTTTATGGACTTTCGTTGTATACCCGGTATCCAGCGTTACCCAGAAGCCATCGTCCTCTGCTTTGAGCATAGTGCAGTCGTGGATGGTTAAGCCGATTATTGTGATCATAAAAATACGCCATACTTAGTATGGCGTAGGAGATTACTTTTCTTTTTCCCATTGTTCCTTTGTTTTTGCTTTACCATGAAGGAAATAGTATTCTCGCCCATCTCGAAACTTTAAAGCGGGGCGAGTAGATGAATGAACTCTATCATCACCTCTATTATTAGGATCTACTCTTTCTAAATCCATGTAGAATGGTGGACGGACTATAATAGCAACACCTTCTAAGGCTATCCAAACAAACATTCCACTATCTATAAGAAGTTGTTTGTATTCTAAGAACTTGTTGTATTGTTCTTGTTCCTTCAATGAGAAGTGTTTTTGTTTGGAGTATTTATAGGAATAATAGGCTACCCATGAAATGTCAGAAAAATCGCGCCAACAGAAAGAAACATATTCTTTTTTCTTTGTTCCGAGTTCTTTCTTTAAATCATCCGTAGACATAGTTTCATACTTCTGATAATCAGTGGGTAAGGTTTCTAAGGGTAAGAAGATGTTGCCTATAAGTTGCGCCTTTTCCGGACTATCTACTATAATTACTGGTGGTGTTTCTTTTCCACTGATTTTATAGCAATATACAGCGAATTCCCTTAATTTGGGTTCATTAAACTCGAATTTGAAGGCTTTCTCAAGCATTGCGTCCCGAAGAGTGTATATTTCCTTTTCTTCTTCTTTAGTATCGCCTTGCTTTTTAAAGAGTTTGCTCAAAAATGATTTGAGATCCATAAAAATAGTTGCTTCTATGGAGCAACTACCCAAAGCCATTGACTTTCGAGTAATAATGTTGGTCATTATTGACTGCTTTCACAAGGTCGAAGTCATCGAACTCATCGGGTTCGTCTACGAGACATTCTTCACGTTCGGCTCTAATATGGTTGTCCGCTAATCGCTTATAGTCAACATATTTTTTCATAAAAATAGTGTTTCATTTTGAAACACTAAAGGATTCGAGTAATTGGATATATTTCTCGTTATTAAAGCATTCATTACAAACGGAAAGAAAGGCTGGATTGATTTCTTGACTACTACAATTAACTACTTTGTCTTCATAGAATCTTAACCAAATAGATTTCTTTTTACAACATGGACATAAAAATGTCATAACCGAATAATCTTTCCAATCTATAAAGCCAATACCCATTATTTTATACATAAAAATAGGGTAGTACTCTTACCCTATAGTAAAACCACTTTGTTTCATTTCCCAAAGGAAATGAAATATGAAGGGGAAATAGGTATGGCTGTATATGAATCACGGCATATATAGTCGATACCCGAAGTTTTTTGGTTTGAATCACCGAGATTTATATTGGCGAGCATTGCTGCTCATTAAAGCATAGTTGGTAGGCATTATGCCCATCGAACATTGTATAAGCTACCCGATCAAGAGTCGCTGATAAAAAAAGTAGTTTGTGTATACAAACTACCTAGATAATTCGGAATAGGTTAAGGATGGTGTCAAAATCGCAGTCTACTCGAAAGATGGCAGTCTCAACCTTTATATAGAAGAATTTGCCACCAACAAACACTTGCATGTTCGGGGATTCGAGAATCTTTTTACCCGTTGTAAATTGCGAATGACAAAGGGTTTTAGGTTTACATACTTGCAACCATTTATAAACGGCTTGTGGCAAATTGCTATAGCGGGCTGTAATGCCTTCGGTTTGGATTTCCACTTCAGTTCTACTAAGGCTGCGGAGAGCATTATCTTGGCTTGAGATGGTGACTATACTGTCGGCGTATTTGAAGCGCTGACATAGGAGGGCTAAACTATGAGGATTCATAAAAATAATCCATACATGGTATGGATTAGAGTTGTGTGAGGATGTAGTCAATCAACGAGTCTTCATTGTCGGCGACTTCACGACTCTCATCAGTATAGACGCCTCCGGACTTATAACTGGCGTCCACTATTTCCCCTACATGCAATCCCGTAGGACTACAATGCACGGCTTGAGCAATTTGTACGCGCTGATTGAAACGGATATGGCGCCGAATATACGCCGCCACACGAGGCTGGTTAAATGGGTCAAGTTCTGTATAGAGCATAAAAATATAATATCGCTTAGCGATATTATACTAACTCCGGCAATGCTTCTTCTACATAACTCTGTTCGAGTAATTGGTTATAACGTCGTATTATTTCTTCATTGCTAATATTGGGATGATGATAATTTTTTCCACTAATTGTAGCGTCACAATATGGACAAATGGTTAGATTAGATATATTGACAGAATTATTCATACAGTTTTTAATATCGTTATTGGTAAATATAACCCATATTTCTGTTTTATCGCATATAGGACATCTGTAAATTACTCTTCCGTTGTCGCTGGTATCTTCATATACATCTAATATTTTTTTATATCCTTTTAAGGCGTAAAATCCAAATTTAGTATTTATTAGATTAGATTTTAATAGTTCACTAAGAAGCATAAAAAGAAACCAATCTATAAGATTGGTTTCAGGAGGTTGAGTTGTGTAGCGACATGGCGGATAACATCGCTTAGTTCATTACTGAGGTCATTATTGCTCTTATCATCATGGAAATTAGCATCGCCATCAGTGGTTGACTTTAAACAGTCATCAAACTCTATATCCGAGTCTTCATTAAGGAAAACGCTATAGTATTCCACAACGGGTTCAACGTGGACAACGTTTGTTTCGGTATAGTCTTTGATGGCAACCATATCTTGTGGTTCGTAATTGGAATACAATCCACTGCATTCATGGCATATCGGCTTGTCGGCATAGGCGACAATTGCTTCTTTTCCACACAGAAAGCATTTTTCTGGCATAAAAATAGACAATCCTAATGGATTGTCTTAAGTATAAGCATTTTTCTATAAACAGCTCGTAATTCAGCGGCAATTTCTGCTTTAAGCACAGTTTTTTCTTCTAATTTGTCCGCTTCAGATGTGAGAGTAAAGTTATAATGGTCTATAATGAATGCTGTAATTAGTTTTAATTCATCTTTGTAAAGACTACTGAGCATTTTTTCGAATATTGGAACGAAGGACATAGTTTTATTTGAGTCATCTTCGTCAACAACGAATTTTATACCTAAGTGTGTGTCTATTGTGGGCATAAAAAAAGATTGTATCCTTTAGGATACAATCAAACCGAGTGCTTTGGCAATATGGATGGCTAAATTGCCTTTAATAGGCTTTCCTTTGTCGTGGTAGGATACGACTGTTTCGTGCCTATCTACAATACCCATAGTCATAACACCTTCTTCTAATAGAATCGGCGCAAGATTATAGTCTTCTAAGACTGTAATACGCTTAATAATGTTTTTACAAGCGTAGTCAAGCATTTCGGCTTTCTTGCCGTAATTGTTCAGATTACCACAACACTTTTCGCAGATAGTTTCGCCACTATCCATTTTGAAGCATTTCTTCGCTTCAAATCCACACAATTGACATGTTGGCATAAAAAGAATCCCCGCTAAGTTGGATGGACTTAGTAGGGCAAGAAAACGTTTGGACGCATAATCGGCATAACAGCCTAATTGGGGGAGTCTCGTATGTTTTCTTGTGGTTACTCCTCTATGTAGGTTTTCGCTAAAAAAAGACGACTATAATAGGAGTCTATCTACTATCATATAGCCGAGTTCATCATCAAAGCGCCATATAAACTTTTCCGGGAGTGTTTGCAGGTAATCGGATATATGCTCCCAAAATGAATGTGGGAGCGTGTTTAATGCTTCTCTAGTATAGGGGATATTGTATCGGTCGATATAATATTGTCGGCTCATAGGATTCTGTTCTGTGAAGTCGTAAAGGTCTGAATAGTATCCTTGCTGTTCTGTGCCTACTATCATGCTTTCCACCTATTTGGGGACATAACGAACACCATTCTTTGTATTACGCCATACTAAGATGAACCGTGCCAATGATGGTGTAGTAGTATTGCCGACAGCATCAAAGTAGAGTTCATTTTGCCCGCGATAAGTGTTGGAGTTTTGTAGGACTGTGCGTAATTCATTCATAAAAATATTGCATACCCGGAGTATGGAATAAAAGGGGAAATGTAGTCAGCGGATTTAGCAGCATAATCAACAGAGGCCTATAGTCGATATTCTAGTGTATGTATCCATATATAGGTTGTATATATGAAATGCCAATATCCCCTTTGCCTACTACCTTGCAGGCTGACAGGGCAGACTTGTAGAGCGCTTGTCGAGCGCTTAACAGTTAACAAGTATTACGTATTCGGTTGCCCAATGTTCCAATATCCGCGCGGACTATAATAGGAACGTGTGCAATTGCATGGGACTCGGTATTAGTTAAGTGTATAAAAATAAGCCATACGTGAGTATGGCTTAAAGGATGATGGTCAACGGACTTTCGAGTAGAAGCTTTATAAGCTTGGCTTGAATGGAAAGTGGATTCTCTGATGGATGTAATTTACAGAGATGATTGAAAGCGTCTTGTGCATTGTGGAACTCTATACTAACACCAATGCTATTAGAACTATAGATTTCAATGGGCATAAAAAAATGTGTTTATGTTTTACTACAGTCTGGACAAGATTTTAATACAACACAAAATCCATTCTTCGAGTTATTATACCATTGTCGTCCACACTTAGGACAACTATAGGAATGTCCATTTGGAAATACATTATTATAAGACCATTCATACATAAAAAGAGTGCATACTTTCGTATGCACTCCGGGAACGTCCACTAATGGGCACCAGCTAACGGGATGGAGATGAGTTGTATGTTATCAAGTTCCCAGCTTGCAAGCATAAAGAAAGTATCCTATTCGAGTAGGCGGGATAAAGAAGTGTTCATGAAAAAAGAATGCATTCTACGAATGCATTCATTGAATGGGCTTAACACGAAAGAAGATAAAGATGAGGATTATTGCCACGATGTATATCATGGTTATTCCTCAATGATTCTCTTCTTAAATTCTGCAATATATTCCGCGGGCAATACATCGCTTAATGCTTCGGCAGCTCCATAGATTAAACCTTTCATTTTTAATTGCTCGGTACTTGCGCCTTCAGATGCATTCTTCAGCTTCAAATACATGTTATAGCTTGCTGTTTGTTGTTCATGGATAGCGATTTGTTCTTTGGATGCTTTATCGGGCAAAGCTTGAGGTTCCAGAGGAGCTGGACATTTAGCGACAACATAAACGCTTTTATACATATCAGAGAACGCTTTGGTTGCGCCATCTACTTTCTTTTTCAGCTCTTCTTTGTTCACTTTGATGTTTTTGGTATCCATCAATTTTGTGCATAATTCCTTCAATAAGGCATATGAGGACTCAACTTTCTTGTCCATTTTAGGGGTTGTATTATCTACCATAGGTTAACACCACTGTTTAATTGTGAAACAATTAAACGATGATAAAAAAAGACCCCCCCTATTCCATTCCAGAGAATGGAATAAACGCGGACTATATAGGAGCGAATTTTGAGAAGGCTATAACTTCAGCCATACGTTTATGGCAGAGGTTATTTTTATCTTCTTTCGTTTTTGGTTTGTAGGTTGATGAAGGAATGGGTTGACCATACATTTTTTGCATCCATTCGTTATAGATGCGCTTAGCATCTTTATCAGAAATAGGAGTAGGCATAAAAAAAGCCTCGAGTAATGAACATTGAAATACCCTCTGATAGGCATATTGGCATCTTGTCGTATCTACATAGTTGCCATATATGTTAACCTTTAGTTCACTAATTATTAGTGAACTATTAGTTCACAAACAATATTTTTGAAACATTGGTAATCTATGGTTGTTGTAATCATTTTTTCTGCCAATTCTAATGTTCTCATATAGAGAGCGAATAGATTCGTTGATACTATTGAATTGAGAAGAGAATTTGCTTTCGATTTGTTTTTTCTCTGCGAGAGAGAACTTTGGTTGTGAATTATTTGACTTCATGATCTCTATAGCCATATTGATTATTGGTTTTACAAGGCATTGGAATGAAATAGAATAAAACTATATTCCAATATTTAATTTGCTTCAAATTTAATACCCTATTCACGTTGAGATAATTAATAGATTTAATACTAATAGGTTATTGAAGGTTTATGAAATAAACCTTCGCTAATGGCTTCTAATGCTTTGTTATAGGTATATTCTTTCCTAAGGTAAAAACATAAGTTTTAGGTTTGATGTGCCTAAAATCTTATCTAATAGATTGTATTGCCTATTACAATAAGTAATTACTTTGTAGATTATTGGGGGGGGATCTAATAAATAATCATTTGATGCAAATGATTACCCGGTTCTGAAGGGCTGTAGGGCTTCAGATTTGAGAAAAGTCTCACGACATACCTTTCCATTAAATCTTTCTGCCAATTTTTACTCAAAGTTAACGGATAAAATTGGATTATTTCCGGGCTTAGAAAGCAAAATAGAGCATTAGATTTGACCAAATTTACATTTGAATACCCTAATATTATATGAATTGTCAAAGAACAATAGCGCTCCTCGCTCCTTGCTATTAGATGACTTTTGCCAAAAAAAAGGTCAAAATGCATATGAGATTAAATCCTAATTTTTTCATATGGGTAAAATGCTTTCTAATGATTCAAATTGACCATATTTCATATTTACCCTTGATTTATAATATTACAATAATGGAAAAAGTTTTACAAATCTGTGGATGAAAATTTCAAAAAAAAAAAAAATTAGGTATTACCCACACATCCAAAAAACGCTCAGCTCAGAGGTTTTTGTTTCTCAAAAAGGGAATATGGTATTTATATAGAAGGTTGAGAAAAAAATTGATTTTCTGCCTAATTTTGAAATGGGTAAAAACTAAGGCTTTTCTTTTTAATAGAGTTTTAGTAGTTAATTTTGTTTAATTAAAATTGCTTAAGTAATTATCGGGAATTAGTTAAGTAAATTTAATTAAAATTGCTTAACCTTCACGTAGGAACTTTAGTTAAATGAATTTAACTAATAATAACGCTAATTTTAGCAATAGAATTTAGTTAAACAAATTAAATTAAAAATAACGCTAAAATTTGCTGTAGATTTGAGAAAAACGCAGTCAGGAACCCAAAATGAGAAAAAAAAAAGATTAGAAATTAATCGGTTTGGGTGGGATTACTCTCACAATGCTTGAAGCATCGCGTGGGATAAAACTACATTTCTTTGTGCCTTTAGGGCATCCGTGAACAATGTCTTCAAATTGTTCGCTCTTATTATCATAAGAAACTTTTTTCTTTTCAACTATAGAAGCTTGCATATACTCTATAATCTCACAATTTGATTTTCCTTCGGATTTGAGCGCGGAAATTATAACATTTTGGATGCTTGAATCTAAAGTCTTTCGAGGTATATTGAATAAAATAGAACCATGTAATTTATCGGATGCTATTATTCTATTGCAATATTCATCATATTTAGAGCTCATATATGAAAGCAAGGGATTTGTTCGCTCTTTAGCAAGCTCTTTTTTAGTCTTTTCATCTAAATATTGTTCTAATGCTTCTATTTCCTCGAGCTTGAAGTCAACAAAGTTGTTAGGAATGATGTTGTTTAGTAATCCAAATGCTTTTTGTCTATATTTGCTTTCTTCAATTAAGAGCTTAGTTGAATAGATGTGCGCCATTACCAATTGGATATTAGATAAGATTTTTTGTGAATGAATTTCATATTTTTGGTAATATTTGAAAGCATTGATGACATCGCTAAAGTCGTATTTCTCTTCTTTGTATTGAACTAAGCATCTTTTCTTATAATCCTCGTATTCTTGTTGTTTTATGTTATCTGCACCTTTGAAAGCTAAGATTTTAGTATCTTTTTTAGCGTTTTTATTAGTTAAAAACTCTTTAGTAATGAGTTTTTTGTATGAAGTTATCTTCATAATAACTTCATTCAAATCAATTTGGTTAATGCTAAGAAGATAAAACATAAAATCTAATTCACTTTCATAATGTTTCAGATTAAAGCGAATTTTTAATTGTTGTGGTTGGCATTCTACTTTGTCATCAATAGTCTTAATTTTCATGGATAATTGCTTCTTGCAGAATGAATGTATAATGTCAAGCTCTTCAATTATCGCTTTATTTGTTGTTGAAATGTAGAGGTATTGCTCCCATCCTTTTTCCTCTTCATTTTTGAATATAGCATTGTATAATTCCTCACGGGTTTTATCATGTTTAACATAGGTATTAGCGTTTTTGACATTGATGCTCTCAATTATTGAAGTTTTTATATCAAATTTAAGCTCGTTGCCATCCATCTTTTTGTTAATCTTAACCAAATGATAAACATCATTAAATTGGTCGGTTATTTGGTCTCGCGCTGGTAATACATTTTGTTCAACTAAGTAGTCAACCAATAAGGGCAAATATTTATTGCTCACTTTTAGACAGTGAAAAGTGAATATTTTAGAGATAATATGTTGTTCACTGCCATAAACCAATAGAGAATTAAGTTCACTTTCGCTAATAGGTTGATTAGTATTCACCTTCTCAACTAAAGGGAATAATGGGTTGGTTGGTAATAAGCTTGCACAAACTGTTTTTGCTAATATTCGATTGGAACAACCTCTTTGCTGTCTGCCTACTTTATACATAGTATTGATTAAAGAGCGCTGTCTCATAAAATCTACAATAGGTTCGTTAATGTAGAAAGCATAATCGCGGGCAAATACTCTGTCTTTACGGTTAGTTTTTACTTTGACATAACTAATCTTTTTCATATCTGCGCTCTTCTCAACTCCTAAGCTGTAATTAGAAACTGTATTGAATGTTTCAATTAATTCGTTAAAAGCGCGTACTTCGTCATCTTTTTTGGCTTTATCGCTCTTCTTTCGTTCCATGAGAAATTTTCGCTTAGCGCTAATTTCACTATGAAGATTTTCACTCTTTGATTTAATCGCTTTTTGAATAGCTGCATAATAGGCTCTTCTATTAGTGAATTGAGCTTGCTCAACATCGAGGAGTCGTAATTCCATGAGTTCTTTTTCGATGAGTTCATCCGACATAGCATAAACGTTATTCTTAAATTCCTTCAATCGAAAGAGGTCATTGTATTTACTGTCTTTATCCTCATAGCGTTTAGTATCAATTAATCTATAGGATTTATTGATTTGATTCATTAAATCGCTATTGTTGTTTGTGTCGAAAGTTGAAATGGTATAATTCTTAGTTAAGAGGATTATATCCTTGTATTGCGCTAATGTTTTAAGCGCAATACTTAATTTTGCATGATAATAACATTTGCAGCTTGCATCTGATACATAGTATTCGAATAAAGAGGCTTTATTTTCGATTATTTCATTAGCAATATTTGCATCAATTTTACGACCCATTCGAGATTTGATAATAACGTGTTCTTTCAGAGCTTCTAAATCGCGCAGATTAGCCATAACATTTACGGTTGTTGGGATAAGATGCTCATAGTTATAGACATATTGACTAATCTTAGTAGGGCAAATATTGCGATTTATGCTAAATTCCTTCATACAATCGACATTATGCATAATACCAAAATACTTATTCGCAAAGAAGTTTGAATAGTTGTGGTAATCTAAATCGCTTTGCTTTGCTTCTAATTTTGCTTCTTTCACAAAGTTAACAGAGCTAGGTAAAAATGCTATGGCATTGTGGTTAGGTAATATGTAGAAAGGATTTATAGCAGTTTTAGCAATACATGTAGACATTGAAACGAGCTTTTCGCTATTGCTAAAGGTGCGCGCTAATACCATATTCCCTAACTGCCAAAATGCATCCGAATTTAATACATTACGGTTTAAGCCTATGGAAAGGATATTTTTAAATTGGTCATCCATTTCGACAATAGTAAATTGTTGTGGTTTTACCTTTCGAGCGTTAATAGTATTGATGCTTAAAACGGTATAATCGCTCTGTGAGAGGGCAAAGCCAAATTCGGATTTAAAATTTAAGGTCGCGTTGGTAATAGCGTTTCCATTACGGTCAAATGAAATACCATTCTTATCAGAGGAATGAGCCAAATTAGATTCACAATATGGGTCAAGATGTTTGGGATAAGATGCTTCAATGTTGTTCAAGTAATCTAATGCTATGCTTTGGTCAATTAAGGGAATATATTTCGCTTTACCACAGTCATCAACCTTCTCAAAGCCTTTCAGTTCAACTTTTTTACCGAATAATTGCTCTACAAAATTGCGATTTATAGCGCTCACATCATTCAAACTACTATTGCGATTAGTTAATGGGTATATTCGGAATAATGCTTTCATTAACTTTGTTTTTTGTGCTTCAGATTTTATCTCATTCTTTGAAGTAATGTAGGAAATAGAAGTATCAATGTAGGTATATGGCTTTGCATCGAATGTAATTTGATGCTCGTTAATAGAAATAGAAGAGCTGCAATTGCCAACTAAGTCTAATAGAGGATATTTGCATTGTATTTGAGGCATTGCAAAGAGGGCATTGTTTGAAGAGGTCTTAGGTTCGTGCTTTGTTTTAGAATCAATAAGGTCGCTTAATGGAAAATACCCATTTTGCTTAGCGATGGAAAGCATTTGGTCGTAATAGTTAGCATATCGAAAGCATATGGATGAATCTAGTTGAGAAACACAACTTAAGCAGCTAACTACAGATTCTAAACCGTAATTGTAATAGAGGTTGTTAAGGTATTTCTTTACAGAGTTAATGGTTTTTCCGAGGACAATAGAATAGGCGCTAACGAGGTCTTCGATATTACTTATGTTGTTAACTATGTCGGCATGAAGTGCAATGCTCCCTTCTATTGAGCGCTTAAAACGGCGCTCTGCGTTCTTGGCTTTCTTAGCGTTAATCTTAGCGAAAGCATATTTACGAGGATTCGCTTTTTCCTCGGTGGTGGATTGAATGGCGTTGATGGCGCTATTCAAAATAGGCATTAGGCATACTACTAAAAGTATGCACTCCAGAGAATACATGGTTGTATCCATATTTGTTCAATCCCTTGGGATTTGTGCAGAATTCAAAAAATAGCAGAGAAAATTTACTGCTATGTCGTATATGTCGTGAGAAGTATATAAAAGAATAGAGGAAAAAAATTGCGCTTAGTGAAGTGTGGTTAAATGAGAAGCAATTTTACTTTGGATATCGCGGAAAGTAGAGTAGAGCATTGCTTTCTGCAAGCATTGGGCTTTATCTGAATCTTCACGGTAAAGCATTTCAAACGAGGCAATAAAATGTTGGGTATTTTGCAATTTTGCAAAAAGGAATGATTCATAATACGCGGCGCAAGGTTTGCTTATTTTGCATTGGATGGTATAGGAATGCTTGGTGGCATTGAAACGAATGAAGCATTTGACCGAGAGGGATTTGTAGGTTAGGGTTAGGTGGGATTTTTGCATGTTGGTTAACTCCTTTTATTCGCTTTTAGAAATGAGGTAATGACAAGGAGCAAAGCGAGGGTTATTCGATACACGCGCCTTGAATTTGTATTGGGTTAAGGCAATAGCATCAATATTCTCTGCCCGAATCATACATACGCATTGCTTCTTATCATACGAAACGCAAGCTTGGCATTGTTGGGTAAATTTTTGACAAAAAAGTTTGTAATTCATCTTAATCCAACCCTAATTGTGCTTCAATAGCATGGAGTTCTTTCACTAATGGAAAGAATTGTTCATAGAAGGCATCATTTCTGCCAGCTTGTTCCAATTTCAAAATCTGCGCCATAATAGCGCGGCGGCGTTCGGCTAAGGCTTCTTGCTTAGCAATATAATCCATAATGTTTGAGCTCATAAGAGTCAACAGAAAGAAGGGAATATAGGCATTAAAGCAAGCTAACCACGATGGTTTAGTAGATTAGTTGACATTATAATGCCTCGAATGTAATACATATCTCTGCAATGCCCAGAGAGTAAAAACTAGAGAGGCAATGCCTAGACCCCGTTAAGCTGGTTTTTTTTGAGACCCCGATGGCAATGCGGGGGGGTGGGTAGTCCCGTGTATAACCCACAAGCCTAAACCAACCTTAACTTCTGACAATTATTACCTCAATTCTAACAACTTTTACCGGAACGAAACAAGTTAGCCCCCCCCATGTCTACAGAGAAAAGCATCTATCTCTTCTTCTTAACTAATATGCTTAAGGGTAAAAATGTTTCGCCTTGTAAAAATACTCCAGAATCGAGGATGCAAACCTTTATAAGTGATATAAACATATAAATCTATAAGGAGTAATGATTATGGGAAAACAAATTAATTTTATCGCTGATAAAGAATCGGTTGATATCCTTGCATCTTTACCCCGAACTTTTAATCTTTCCGACTATCTCCGTGATTGTATTCACGCTTTGAAAGGAAAAGAGATCAAAAATGGAGTAAATGATAATGAGCGAACAACAAAATAAAGTTGAATTTTATAGCACCCCGGATAATCATGTTATGATTCGTGATCATAATGGGGTTATTATTGAACGTATAAGCCGCAAACAATATGATGTTTTTCGTCAATATTGCGCCGCTAATCAAGTTGGTAAAAAACCAGCATGTTGGGACTTAATTATAAAAAGTTGTCGAATAATTGATAATTTATTTCCTGTCAACTACAATTTCCCCTTCCAGCCTTCTGTATACCAAGAATTACAAGTAGAAGAAAATAATATAGAAGAACTACCAACGACATTATTGACCTTTGAGCAATTACGTAACCTTATTGATGTCCGTCGACGAAAGGAGTATGAAATTATAATGACGGTAATGTGTACGGATAAAGAAGTTGATTGTCCGGTATGGTTAACCATTATTAGTCCACCTTCTACTGGCAAAACAAAATTATTAGAAATGTTTGACCATCCTTCTATAAGTTATTTCGTAGATGAAATATCGGATAATGGATTACTTGCTGGTGGTGCTGATATGGAAGCCGCTGATCGTTATAGTGCATTTGAAGCGGCAAATCATTTAAATTTTATTATTAATGACATGTCTTCTACACTTTCTACAAGAAAGGAGAAAGTAGAAAAGTTTTTGGGAGCCTTAACATCTGCATACGGTCTAAAATATAGAAAAGTATCTCCGGCAGGTCTTCAAACAATAGAAACTCATTTATCCGTTATAATGGGTATTACTCCACGTTTATATAAACAACAACGTAAATATATGGCTATATTAGGTTCAAGAATGTTATTTATGCCATTTTCACGGCCAGAGGATTTACGTTTTGCTACTATTCTAGACGAAGAATATATTCGATTAAATACATGTGCATTTGTTGATAAAATAATGCATAATGATGATTTTGAACCCAAAATAACTAAAGATTTAGAAGATATAATTTATGAATTTGTTAAAAAAGTAATTTTAGCCCGTAATATTCAATTTATATCTTCTTTTAGCGAATTAGAAGGGGAAAGTAGATTATTTAAACAGTTAATTTTATTATGTAAAGCCCATGCAAAAATATTGCATCATGATGTTGAAATGGCAGATTTTGAACTATTTAAACCATTAGCATTAAAAACTATACCATATGTTTCCAATATAAAACGTATAGTTGCTGGATATAGTAATACAGACAATAACGTAATGTGTAAACAAATGATAAGTAATGGTATAAAAATGAAAATGGTTGAAGAATTACGAAGAGAAGAGATGGAAAATAGGGTATCCCATATGAAATATGATAAGGTATATTATATATGGAATGAAAAATGGAAAGAGTTTATGGATTCTATTGACGAAACTATGGAGGAAGATGATGAACTATGAATTGTGACGGTTGCAATGCAAAATGCTGTAAACAAGAATGGATTGAGATAGATCAGGAAGAATTTGATAGACTTTGGAAAATAAAACATTTTAAGTATCACGATTTTGGTTATTTAAAATATATAGATTTACCATGTCCATTCCTTTTAAACGATAAATGTTCAATTTATGAGCAAAGACCACGAATGTGTAGAACTTTTCCATTAAATTCGCGCAATAATTCATACGTTTTATGTAAAAGTTGTCCAAAATTACATGAATTTACCATGGAAGATATGAAAAAATCGGCCTTAGAACTTGATAAAAGTTATGAATGTCTTCAAATAAATACCGGTAAGATTAAATTAATTGAAGCAATGAAGTGGACAGCGAATAGAAAAGATATTGGAGAATATGAGACAATGACACCATTATGTGGAAAAAAACAACATGATTTAAAGAATTTTATCAAAGAAAACAAGGAGACAAAAAAATGATAGTCATTAACTTCGCAACCGACAATCTTTATTTGGCCGGAACCCCCAAAGTTCCTTTTATAGGCTTTGACCATATGGGAAATTATAGTTGCCACTACTATATGGAGGATTTATAAATGAAACTCTTCTACTTTGTTTTTATGTCCGACGACTGGAATCATAAAATATTTTTCCTTTATAATGAATCTGGTACCTATAATATCTTTAAAGTCCATTATCTATACTCCCACATGGTGATCAAATGATACATATTAACTTTGTAGTCTTAGGAAGACGACCTAATTTGGACTATCCACACTTTACTTATGGTATTATAGGTATCTTTAAAACATTTGATGTATTAGATTTATGGGGGTATTAAATGCGACAAATAGACTTCGACGAAGGCCCCTATCTTATGGAGATTTATGGCCGCTACCGACTCTTGTTCTTTAAGCCTATAGTTAAAAGATATACCGAACTCACTCAAATAGATAGGACGTTTGAACTATGAACGAAATCAACTTCTATTGTAAACAACCAGCGCATAGTCTTAACTTATTAAATGATGTTGATATTATTTTCAAACAAGTTGTAGATTGGTATAATTGGTATGATATTGAGTTTGTGAACAAACTCAAGTAAAGGTTTTTAAATGCTGTTTCCTATGGAAACATCAATGAAGCGCGTATATGCCCTTGCGATTCCAAGCGAAGCCGACATGACTGTTCCAGTGTTGGCGAGTACAGAATTAAGCAAGTTGTTCATCGAAATAACTGACCACTACGATCTCCTTAGCCGGCAGACCCGTATCATTAACGGCCTGAACGACGAAGGCAAGCCGGTGGTTACTATAATCGACCATCCCGACCTAAAGGTCTGGGCACGTTTGAGGATAGAATGCCTAACGAAAATCCAAGCCCTCAGCCAGAACCTTGAGCAAAACAAGATGGAGAACAAGTTTAAAGCGCTCAATATTTTATTGGAGAACCAAGATAAACTCGACCCCGCTATACGGGAACAATTTATCCGCCTTCAATTACAGGAGGAAGCCAAACGAGCAGCAACGCCGAAGTAGCGACCGCATTTAGTTCCTACTTTTTTACGACCCATTATTTCGTCAATCCTATTAATCCGCCCAGAAATTTAGGGGATATGGCAGATGCTGAGCGCTGGCATCCCTATAAAAATCAAGTGGCCATCTATAACATTATCGACTATGGGTATGATATAGGCAATAAATTAGTCAAACCCATTTCCCCTGTTGAAGTCCTCGATATCGTATTTGCTCGACAAACGGGCAAGACCGAATGTATCGCCTCGGTGATTGCGAACCTTATGATTCGCTTTCCGGGCGCACAAATTGGAGTTATGTCGAACACGGCCGACAATGCCGAAAAGTTTATCGGGCGCATCAAATTCTTCCTTATCCATAGCGAATTCGCTAAGGCTTTAGATACTGTCAAAAGCGACCGTCTGTCGCTTTTAAATGGGAGCGCTGTCTTTTCTTTTGGACAAACCGAAAACATTCGAGGGAATAGTTTCTGGTGGCTCTTTATTGACGAAGCCGCTCAGTTTACCGACAAAATGCTGGAAGAAGCCGCCTTTCCAACCGTGCGTGCCGCAGGTGTGCAGCGCAGATTTGGCTTGCCGAGCATTATCCTCACTAGCACCCCACGAGGACAGCATGGGTTATTTTTTGACTATTACCGGAAAGGCTTAGAACAACGTCGAATTGCGTGCCGCAATTGTCAGCATATTTATGAGCGGCGAGAGTTTGTGGGCATCAAATGGGACAGAAATAAACTTGCCATCACAACCCCATGTCAAATGTGTGGCGCCGTAGACTACGAATATATGGATGGTCGTATAGCAGTAATACATCCAGACGGTTTTGATCACCCGTTTAAAACCCGTTTGCAAATTGAAGAAGAATTGCGAGAAGCGGGGAATACACCTGGCGCACACCAAGAGATGCTCGCCGAAAATATTAGTGAAGGTGAAGAAGTTTTCCGACGCGACTGCATGGACCCAACCACAGACGGTCGAAAAATAAA
>Ga0074198_1001157_pt1 | contig 19293 bp, 15 predicted proteins | sample EPASupsiteSAE323_FD_64527 | JGI IMG/M metagenome (GOLD analysis project Ga0074198, IMG submission 64527) | Bioremediated contaminated groundwater from EPA Superfund site, New Mexico - Sample SAE3-23 | ecosystem: Environmental > Aquatic > Deep subsurface > Groundwater > Contaminated ...
CCATATTTTATGCCCAAATCGTTTCTGCAAACGAAATTTGCCATAGAATTTCTATCTAATTGACCATTAACGATTAAAAGGCCCTGTTTCGCTTTCGGAAACAGGGCCTTCTTTGACAGTCTGGGCACTTCATATTATAGGAAGTGCTTTATCTTATTCGCTGGTACGCATGCGAGAAATCGAACGAACTAATGAGGTATTAATTTATAGTCCGTTAGGTTATTCATGTTATTATCCAATATATTGTAGGGAATAACGTCCTACCATTGCCTAATTAATCAGAAAATATAAAACAATTAAGCAAATTATGCAGGATTAATTTGGTTTAATAGCGAATATCGCAAATTGTTAAGGAAAATAGTACCTTATGGCAGCATTATTCAGTGCCAGGTGGATTTGGCTGGTAATTCAATTGAATTTGATCCAGGAAATATTTAAATGAACGCTGAAACCCATTCCTTTTAAGGTGGTATATGAGTGCTAAAAAACGAAGAATACATCCAAAATTTTCTGGAAGAAGCAAAAATACATGTCGAAACAGTCGAAACCGGGCTGCTGAACATGGACTTGTCTGCCATTGATCCAGAACATATCAATACCATCTTTCGGGCCGTGCACAGCATGAAAGGCAGTGCCGGCTTTTTTAATCTTAACAAGATTGTTGAGCTTTCCCACTGCATGGAAAACCTGTTTGGGGAAATTCGCAATGGCAGTGTGAACTTAACTACTGAAATGGTGGATATGCTACTTTCAGCCAATGACTGTTTAAAGAGTATGGTGGATGATGTCTTTAATAGTGAAGAATTCGATATTCTAGATCATGTCGATGCCATTTCTGGTTTAATCAATGGGGGCGGACAGATTAAAGCTGCTAATGATTCCCGCAAGGCTTCCAGCATTTCAACGGTCGAAAATGAACTGACTAATTCCATGACGCAGGCCAAGATGGATCTGATAGCTGACGCAGTGAAACAGGGGCATTCATATTATATGCTGCAAGTCGGTTTGCACGAAGATTTTCTTAAAAAGAGCAAAAATCCTTTGGAACTAATCCAGACCATTAAATCAATTGGAAATTTCGTCGATCTCAACGCGGGCTTTACCGAATCCGCTGACGATCTGGGCGAAGTCATATTGGAATTTTATTTTACCAGTGTGTTGCAGAAAGACTTTTTAAATGACGTCCTGGAACTGCCTGAAGAGAAAATATTTGAATTAGCTGTTGAATTGGAGGCAGAGTCAGACGGCGGAATGCCAGATGAAGCAGTACAGGATGCGGTTGAACCGGAAAGGAAAACTGAGACGGTTGATCAGGTCGATAGTGATAAGAGCGAAGAGGTCAAGGCTCGCAAAAATCCGGCACCTGCTGCTGAAGACAGTATCCGGGTCCATGTTTCATTGCTCAATGATCTCTTAAACCTGGCCAGCGAAATGGTACTGGGCAGAAACCAACTATTGCGGATCATGGAGGGCCATCGTAAAAATATTTTGGGGATCGATCCGGTGCTGCAGAACATCGACCATATAACGACCGAACTGCAGGAAAAGGTTATGCAGACCAGGATGCAGCCCATAGCCAATGTTTTTAATAAATTCCCCCGTATTATCAGGGAGTTGGCCAGGAAACTGGGCAAAGAGATTGAACTGAAGTTGGTAGGTACTGAAGTTGAGCTGGATAAATCGATTATTGAGGCAATTGGCGACCCTTTGACTCATTTGATCAGGAATGCGGTGGATCACGGTCTGGAAACTCCGGATATTCGGGAGCAGATGGGTAAGCCCCGCAAGGGTACTGTGATTATGAAAGCCTATCATGAGGGCGGCTATGTAAATATTGATGTTATTGATGATGGGGCCGGTATCGACCCGGAAAAGATAAAAAGCAAGGCTCTGGAAAAGGGCCTTATTCACATCAGTGACCTGGCGATCATGGGAGAACAGGAGATTTTCCAGCTGCTATTCAAACCAGGGTTTTCTACCGCGGATAAGATTACCGATGTTTCCGGCCGAGGGGTAGGCATGGATGTGGTGAAGACCAATATCGAGCAGTTGGGCGGCAGTATTGAGATTTTTTCTACCCTGTCGCAGGGCACCACTTTCCGGCTGCTGCTCCCGCTGACCCTGGCCATCATCCCTTCGCTTATTGTTCAGGTCGAGAATCAGAGATTTGCCTTGCCCCAGGCCAACCTGCAGGAGATCGTCCGGATAAAGCCGGACCAGATAGCTCATAAAATTGAGTTTATAAATAATTCGGAGGTCTTGCGATTAAGAGGTGGACTGTTGCCTATCGTTCATTTGGCCGATGTGTTGGGTTTACCCCGGACTTATATTGATGAAACTGCGAATCAACAAAGGGTGGAGAGAAGGAAGACAAATCTGGGTTATGAATTGAGCGCTCCCGAGCCGGAAAATCCGGACTTGGAGGCCCCAATCAGAGTTTGCAGCAAAAACCTGAATAAAGTAATCCGGGTTTTGGTGATAAAAATCGGCTCACGGAAGTTGGGCATTGTAGTTGATGCTATTCATGGCAGTGAAGAAATCCTGGTTAAACCCCTTTCATCATTTATAAACGATTGCCGCTGCTATTCGGGGGTAACCATTATGGGAGACGGCAAGACTGCATTGATACTCGATCCCGAGGGGATTATTGTAAAAGCCAATCTCCGCTTCAACGAAGGCAACATTGAAAAACCGGAACTGAGCATTGATGAAGATAACAGCAATCTTGGCGAGATACAGAATTTGCTGTTATTCAAATCATCGGGTCCGGAAACCATGGCAATCGATTTGTTCATGGTTTCGCGGGTAGAAGAGATCGAATCCGATGAAATTGAACGTATTGGAGACCGGGAATACATCAAGTTCCGCCAGGACTCACTGCGGGTTATCCGTCCCGAAGATTTCTTGCCGATCAATAAACAGGAAGTATCCGGCAAACGCAATCTTTACATTATCATTCCCAAGCTGGTAACCAAGCCGATGGGGATTATCGCGGAGAAAATCGAGGATACCATTCAGGAAAAAATCTCGCTTGACCACGAAGACATTACCGGCAAGGGACTGGTGGGCTCCAGCATAATAAATGATAAGATAGTGCTTTTACTGAACATATACGAATTATTTGAACTGGCCGACCCTGAGCATTACGCAACGCAAAAAATTCCCAGCAACAATAAATTCCGCGTGCTGGTCGTCGAAGATACCCCCTTCTTTCAGAAGCTGGAAAAAGACTATCTGGAAGAAGCCGGCTATGAGGTTTTTACTGCCAATCATGGCCGGGAAGCCTGGCAGATCTTGCAGGAGAAGCAGGTGGATGCAGTTGTATGCGATGTCCAAATGCCGATTATGAACGGCTTGGAACTGGTCAAGCGGATCAGAGCCGACAAGAATCTGGCCGATTTACCGGTTATGGCCCTGACCTCCCTGACCGGAGAAATGCAGAGGAAGGAAGGCTTGGAAGCCGGTTTTGACATGTATGAATTTAAATTGGACAAGATGCAGCTCTTAAATATGCTGGGCAGCATGCTGGAAAAGGGGAGGAATGTTGTCTGAGCAGAAAGGTATTATCATTTTATATTAATGACATCCTGCTGGGTATTGACATCGTGCTTATCCGGGAGATTAACCGGAATGTCGAATACACTTCGGTTCCTGGCTCCAAGCCGTATATAGTCGGACTGTTCAATATGCGCGGCCAGGTAGTGACTTTGTTTGACTTGGCCCGGCTTATAAGTCTGCGCCAGGAAGATGATATCGACAGAACCACCTGCATAATTCTCAAGGCTCCCGCCAATGATCCCAACCAGATAGGGTTCCTGATCGACAAGCCCGGTGATGTGGTTGACCTGGACTATGAGGATTGCGAAATCCCGCCGGCCAATGTAGTGGGCCTGGAAGCCGAGTATATCAGCCAGGTAGTAAAACTGAAGGATAAGCTGCTGATGATTCTGGATCCTGAAAAGATATTCAGAACCTGATTTGTTTGTTTTTCTACAACATTGCGAAAAGGATTATAACATGGTGTTAAAGAAAAGAAAAATTCTCTCTATCGACGATTCTTCCACAGCCCGTCTTATGATAAAGAATGGGGTGGATGCCACGGTCTATGAATTATTAGAGGCTGGTGACGGACAGGAAGGGCTGAATGTACTGGCCCAGAGTTATCAGGAAATAGCCCTTATTCTTTTAGACTGGAGTATGCCAGGTATGAACGGTTTGGAGTTTTTAAGCATTGTTAAAAACGACCGCCGCTATCGGGATATCCCAGTAATGGTGGTAACGACTGAAAGCGAGAAGGACTCAATAATTAAGGCCATCAAGCTGGGGGCAGTCAATTACTTGCTTAAACCCTTTGATAAAGAAGAACTGAGAAGGAAGATCACTGCCTGTTTGACGATTAAGTAGTATGGGAATGTCGGTAATTAATGCGCAAAGGATTTGATTGGGTAGTGGAAAAACTCAAGGTTCTCGTTATAGATGACGACGTCATGAAGAGAAAAGTCCTGGGGTCTACGGTGGAGAGCACTGGTATGGCCAGTGTGGCCAAGGCTTCAAGCAATGCGGCTCTGGCTCTGGAATGGCTTGAACATAACGAGGTTCAGGTAGTATTGCTTGACGCCGTGATCACTGGAGAGAATAGCCTGGCTATACTAGAAACCATTAAAAAAAAATATGCTTCAGTAGAGGTGATTCTGGTCAGTGACGGAACCCCGCGCAGCGCAGAAATAACCCTGGCGGGATTGAAAAGCGGGGCTCTGGATCTAATAAAGCTTGTCCCCGGTGATGACAACCGCAATGACGGGTTGAAAAACCAGTTTATCGTGCTCTTCAGCCAGATCACTATTAAGCTTAACTCCATTAAATTGCCGGTGCATGATCATTCTAACCCTCCGGTTCTGCCGGATGATTTTCCGGAAAGAAGCCCAAGGGACGCCAATAAAAAGGCCAAACCATTCGACCCTATAAGCTGGCGCCAGGCAGATTTGGTTCTGATCGCTGCTTCAACCGGCGGTCCGGTTGCTTTAGAAATGGTTTGCGGCATGTTCCCGGCCGATTTCAATATTCCTATTCTAATTGTGCAGCATTTACCCCCGGAATTTACCGGAGCCATGGTTGATTCACTGGGCAGAAAATGCCTTATACCAGTAAGTGAAGGACAGGACTGCGATGTTATTGCCCACCATCATATCTATATTGCCCCCGGAGGACTCCATATGACCGTTGAGCAAGACAAACCTGGCCACAAGAAAATAAGACTGATTAATACCCCGCATGTTAACGGGGTCAAGCCATCAGCCGATGTATTGTTTAAATCAGTGGCCCAGACTTGTGCGGGAGAAAATGTCCTGGCAGTTGTTTTAACTGGTATGGGCAGCGATGGTATGGTGGGAATAGCCGAATTAAAAAATAGGTGCAATTGCTACTGCATTGTGCAGAATGAGGCAACCTGTGTTGTTTACGGCATGCCCCGGTCAGTGCAAGAAGCGGGTCTGGCCGATGAGGTAATTGACTTGAAGCGAATAACCCCGCGAATATGCCAAATCGCAGCGGGGAGGAGTTGATAACACATGAATTATAGCCTGTCTCCCCGGGAGTTTGCTCTATTGCAAAAGTATATTGAAGAACAAAGTGGGATCGAATTGGGAGAAGAAAAGGCCTACTTAATTGAAAGCAGACTATCCGGGCTATTGGGCGACTATTCGCTGGGCAGCTATGAAGAACTTTTCTATAAAGCATACAGCAGAAAAGATTTGGTTTTTACCAGACAGGTTATTGATGCCATCACTACCAACGAAACCTTCTGGTTCAGGGACAAAACGCCCTGGTACATCATGGAGGATATAGTCCTGCCGCAATATATCAAAGAAATGCAAGAGGGTAGGCGCGTCAACGTTAGGATCTGGAGTTGCGCCTGCTCTTCCGGCCAGGAGCCCTATTCCATCGCCATGTCAATTGACAGCTATCTCCAGAAACACGGGCCCGGCAATATTGGCCTAGACCATTTTCAAATAACCGCCACTGATTTGTCAGGAGCGGTGCTGGATCTGGCGAAGAGCGGCAAATACGACAGTGTATCCATGGAAAGAGGTCTGGATCCGGTCATGATTGACCGATATTTTACTCGGGAGGGTAATATGTGGTCTATCAGCGCCCGCATAAAAAATGCCGTTGATTTCCGGCAATTCAACCTGAAAACTGACCCAATATACAGCCAGACCTATGATATTATCTTTTGTCGCAATGTTTTAATCTATTTTTCCGAGCTAGCAAAGGAGAAAGTACTGCATAGAATTGTCACTGCCTTAGAACCACCGGGGGCGCTCTTTATAGGTGCCTCGGAAATAATCAAAGATCCTCCCAGGATTTTGGAGATGGATACCTACAAGGACGGAGTATATTTCAAATTGAAAGGGTGAGAGATGATGGAAAAGATTTTATCAGTAGACGATTCGGCCATTGTTCGCATCATGATCAAAAAGGGTGTCGAGGCTATGGGTTATGGATTCATTGAGGCCTCGGACGGGCAGGAAGCCCTGGAAGTATTAGGCCGGGAATACAAAGAAACCGCATTGATTCTACTGGATTGGAATATGCCCGGCATGAACGGTATGGAATTTCTCAGTGTTATAAAAGCGGATCCCCGCTATAAAGGAATTACGGTTATGATGGTTACCACTGAAAGCGAAAAGGCATCCATCGTTAAAGCCATTCAGTCAGGAGTAAGCAATTATATGCTCAAGCCATTTACGGAAGAAGATCTGAAAAAGAAGATCATGGCTTGTATGGGAGGGAGGAAGTGATAGCCTATGAAGCCTGCAGATCAGATATATAGTGAAATCGAAACCAAGTTTAGAAGCGGCTTCCTGAGTCAAACGGTAATTGAGGTTGTAGAGAACATAACATCCCAGTGGATAGCGGAAGTAAAGGTGGGGGACGCCGAAAACCGACAGGCATGCCAGTCATATATATCATCCATCCTGTTTATGACCGGACCGATCAATATGGCTCTCATTATCGGTGTGCCGATACAGGATTCCAGTGAAATTGTTGCCAGGCTTACCGGGATGGAAGTAGAGCAATTACCGGAAGAAGCCACCTTTGATATTGTCAATGAAATCGCCAACATGGTTTCCGGACGCATCAAAGCTGTACTTAATCAAATGGGATATATCTACAACAATTCTCACGCCTTCACGGTTTCCGGGGAGGATTACATTGTATTTCACCGCAGCAAAACCAAAAGCATCGTAAAAAAATATCGAGCAGGTTCTCTGGAAGTAAGCGTTCGCATTTTGTTTTTGTAGAGGGGGAATGGCATTGTATAGACTACTCAGCAACATGAAGGTCAATAAGAAACTGGGATTGATGGTGGGGCTGTTTCTCATCGGATTTCTGGCCTTCACAGTGGCCAGTTGCATTGGATTAAATACAGTAAAAATCAAGGGGCCGCTGTACAACAAAATCATCGCCGGAAATCAACTGACAGCGGATATATTACCACCCCCCGCCTACATAATCGAATCCTACCTGCTGGTTCAGCAGATGGCTGATGAAACCGATACTGCCATGCTAGACCAAATGATAGCCCGGAGCGCTGCCTTAAGAAAGGATTATGAAGACCGCCATGCCTACTGGGAGAAAAACCTGGCTGCCGGCGCTCTGAAGGAACTCATAACCGAACAGGCCTATAAACCGGCCCTGGAGTTCTATAATATCAGAGACAACCAATTCATCCCGGCGGTTAAGAGCGGTGACCACCAGAAGGCTGCCGAATTGGCTGATGGAATCCTGCGGGAGAAGTATGAGGAACACCGGGCTAAAATTGATGAGGCAGTGAAAATGACGGCGGTGGAAAACCTTAAGGAAGAAAAAAAAGCCGAGGATCAAGTCGCCAAAATCACCTGGATACTCGGAATACTTGGGGTGCTGATATTCTTTAGTACCATTTATCTGTGGCGGGTAATCAAACAGAGTTTACATCCCCTGGCACAGGTTACCGAAATGTTAAGGGATATATCCGCCGGCGGAGGAGATCTCACGCACCGGATAAGTGTTGACACCGAAGATGAGATAGGCGACATGGCCAGATATTTTAACGCCTTTATCGCCAAGGTGGGCGATATAGTAGGCAGCATATATGATACCACCGTTGAATTGGGGGAGTCATCCGCCAATCTGGCTCTGGTTTCCCGAGATATGGCCGACAGCAGTGAACAAGCCAATAACAAAATCACTTTTACCTCGGCTGCCGTCAACAATATAAACAGCAGTATTGGCAATCTGGCCGGCTCAATTGGCAGCACCAGCGGAAACATCAATATAATAGCCACCGCGATTGAAGAAATGTCGGGAACCACCAGAAATCTGGCATCAGCTTCCGAACAAACCTCCGCCTCGGTTTCCCAGGTCAGCGACCTGGCCTCAAATATTTCTAGGAATATTAATACCTTATCCGACTCCTCCCGGGATGTTTCCGCGCTGGTCAGCAATGTAGCCACTGCCGTAAAGGAGATCAATATTTCCTTGAACGAGATAAACCGCAATTGCGAGCGCTCGATTCACATTACGGCAGATGCCAGCGAGAAGGCCAGCGATACCGATGCCATCATAACCAAATTGGACAACTCCTCCAAACAAATTGAAAAAATAATCAGCGTAATAAATGATATTGCCGACCAGACCAACATGCTGGCACTTAATGCGGCGATCGAGGCGGCTGGAGCCGGTGAGGCCGGCAAGGGATTTGCGGTGGTCGCCAATGAGGTCAAGGAGCTGGCCAAACAAACCGCTGAAGCAACCGAAGAAATCGGGCAGCAGATCGAAAATATGCAGTTGAATATGGCGGGAGCGGTGAAGGCGGTAGAAACCATTACCGAAGTTATCAATGAAATCAATCTGATAACCAACACGATTGCTGCAGCAGTAACCGAACAATCCGCCTCAACCGGAGATATTCTCAATGCGGTGGTTAAATCCTCCGAACGGGTCAACCAGATAACCGGCGAGATCGGTGAAATTGCGGAGAACTCACAAAACACGGCCCGAAGCATTATGGAAGCTTCCAAAGGTATCAAGGAAATAGCCCGCTCGGCAACCGAAATTTCTACTGCTTCGAATGAAGCCGCCAAGAATACGGATAAGGTCTCGGGAATGTTCCAGAATGTGGAGAGGGTTTCGGCTGAGGTCTCCCGCGAATCGGCGGCCATAACCGGAAACCTGGATGAAGTCAGCAGCATGACTTCGGCAGTGGCGTCAGGCGCCAGCAAGACCAGCGACTATGCCGATAATCTGGCCCTGATATCGCAGAAGCTGGAGAGACTGGTTAAACAATTTAAGATTTAAGGACCGATTGGCCATACAAAAAAACAGTTTAAACCTGGCAGCTGAAGGAGCGGCTGAACATGGGAGGAAGATGAAGTGATGAAACGAAATCCGCTGGCTAGACCCCAAATTGCATTGTCATTAATGGTTCTGGTTCTCTATTTGGCAACTTTGCTGGCATTTGCCTTGCTGCGAGAAAGGACCGTCGCCTTTGTTGTTTTGACAACCATATTGTTTGCAGCAGGGTTGCTGTTTGGTCTAAACATATGCCGGGCAATCTTTGCTTCGGTCAGCCGGGCATTAGATAGCTTTGGAGAGCATCTCTCCAACAACGATTTAGACGGCCTGTTCCGGGATGATAGCTATGAAGATGATGAAATCGGTACCCTATTCAAAAACCAGGTCCAGATTAAAGAAAAGCTCCGTCAGTTTTTGGGGACGGCTAACGAGGCTTCCGCGACCTTGCAGGAGTATGCCCGGCAGTTGTTAAATTCTTCGAATTCATTGAATGTCCTCAATGAGGAGATAGCCGATAAAACCGGAGTTGCCAATACTAACATTGCAGACATCGAAAAGAATATCGACAATACCTCAATGCTGCTTTCCGATGTAATGGAAAATGTATTTCTAATTGCGTCATCCACCGAAGAAATGTCAACTACCATTAACACACTGGCCTCAGCTTCCGGGCAGGCCTCTTCCGGGGTCGAGCAGGTCAGCCAATTAGTGGAGCAGATCTCTTCCAGCATCGATAACGTATCCGATTCGGCCAAGGATGTATCTTCTTCCGTGGACAGCATCGTAACCTCGGTGAAGGAGATTAATATATCCCTGAATAACATAAACCGTAATTGCGAGCGCTCCATAAACATAACTTCCGATGCCGGCAGTCAGGCCAGAGATACCAATGCCATAATCAACGATCTCGCCAGTTCGACCCGGCAAATTGGCAAAATCGTTGATGTAATCAGCAAGATATCCAATCAAACCAATATGCTCGCTCTAAATGCTGCCATTGAGGCCGCTGGTGCAGGGGAATCCGGCAAGGGATTTGCGGTGGTTGCCAGTGAGGTGAAAGTACTGGCCAATCAGACCGCTCATGCTACCGAAGAAATCAGGCAGCAGATCGAAAACATGCAGGACAACATGTCCCGGGCCGTTTCCGCTGTGGCCCTGATAAACCAGGTTATACAGGAAATCAATGAGATATCCAATACCATTGGTGCGTCCGTCACTGAGCAATATGTGACCACTGGAGAAATATCAAGGGCCGTGGTCAATTCTGCTGAAAAGGTAAATCATATCTCCGAAAAGATCGAGCAAATAGCCGGCAATGCCCAAAATGCTGCACGCAATGTTTTTGAATCTTCCAAGGGGATCAAGGATATAGCCGTATCCGCTGCCGAAATATCCACCTCATCCCATGAAGTGGCCAGGAATGCCGAGAAATCATCGTCCAGTATCTACAACCTTACCATGACTTTTCAGGAGGTATCTTCCGGCTCGAAGTCTATTTCCGCCAACATCGAACATTTTACTTCAACTCTAGCCAAGTACAACGAATTAGCTCAACTACTGAATCAGTATGCGGGATATATTGCGGAGGCATCTGAAACACTGAGCTTTATCTCAAAAAATTAATGATACCCAATGTAAAAGTTTTGCTATATCAAACACAGGAAAGGAGGACTGAAGGGATATGGCCGGAAAAATTAAGGAAATCATCGATACTATTGTGGACAAGCGGGCAGGCGGCAATAGTACCATCGCCAATCTCACCAAATCGAAGATTGTTATGAAAGGCATCAATCCGGAAAAATACGACAGCAACTCTCCTGACGACCCGGCGGTTATTGAAAAACTAGTAGCTCTGGCCAAGGAATTAAACGTTAATATTTGATGAAAAGGAGGATATGATGATATGAATATACAATCGGTATATTCCGAAAAAGGCAATATTGATGAAGCCGTAGCAGAGATCAAAAAACAGTTGCAGGGTTTCGATACCAGAATGTTGATATTCTTTGCTTCATCGAGTTATGATCCGGTGCAAATCAGTAAAGCTATAGATGATGCCTTCAACCAGGCGCAAACCTTCGGTTGCACCACTGCAGGCGAGATCACCAGCGGCAAAATGCTCAAGAACTCTCTGGTAGCCATGGCTTTTAATGCTGCGGCTATCGCAGATATGAAAATTGAAATGGTGGAAAATGTGCAGGCGAATTGTGACATTACCGGGGCCTTCGCTTCATTTGAACAGCATTTCCAAACCCCTATGGCTGATTTGGATTTTAGCCAGTATGTCGGGATAATCCTGGTAGATGGGCTTAGCGGTTGTGAGGAAAGAATAATGGACCGCATCGGCGACAAAACCAATATCATCTTTATTGGCGGTTCAGCCGGGGACGATCTCAAGTTTACCCAGACCCATGTTTTTGCTAATGGAAAAGCCTATACCGATGCGGCCATACTGGCGGTGATAAAACCGGCGGCCGGATATGATATTATAAAAACCCAGAGTTTTATCGCCCTGGATAAACAATTAGTGCCCACCAAGGTCAATGTTGAAGCCCGGGAGATCATCGAATTCAATAATCTTCCGGCCGTACAGGCCTATTCAGAAGCCCTCGGCATCAGCGTTGAAGATGCGGAAAACTATTTTATGAGCAATCCGGTCGGGTTGTTGGCCGGTGATGAAATATATGTCAGAAGCCCGCAACGGATCGATGGAACCAACATGATATTCTACTGCAACATACTTGAGGGTATGGACGTATCCATCCTGGAATCCACCGATATCGTTAGCGATACCAAGCAGGCATTGGCCGACAAGGTCAAAGAGTTGGGCAAGATTTCAGGGTTAATCGATTTCCATTGCATCTTAAGAACTCTGGAATTGGAGCAAAAGGGACAGACCGCTGATTACGGCCTGATATTTAAAGACATTCCCGCAGTAGGATTCTCCACCTATGGCGAAGAATTTGTCGGCCATATTAATCAAACCTCAACCATATTAGTTTTTAAGTAAGGACAGACATTTATATATATGGAATATCCACCGTAAAGCACGTTTTTAAAGCGTTCTTTACGGTTTTTTGTTGGCGGGGATAATAATTAGCCCATTTTTTCGAATACTGGACTTATAGCTGGTTTAAACTTAAGATCAATACAAGGGTAATATTTATTGCATGCAGTTATGATACAGCAGGAGGTAAAGCATGCCAAGAAATAATCAGGACTTGGCAAAGGTCTGGGAACAATTTGTTAATACTGGCTTACTGGATGCGGACAAGGTGTCGGCCACCATCGGCGAATCATGGCAGCGTTGCCGGGAGGCCGGGGTGGACCCTTACACTGGCGGTGTATGTCCGCTTATGCAAGGTCAGGAGTTGGAAGAACTGTTGACCCAAAAAGGGGATCTGATTTCTATTACCCGGCCGTTCATGGAAAACCTGTATAACTTTGTGGCCGGCTCCGGATTTATGGTTATCCTTTCCGATGAACAGGGTCGTATCCTGGACGCTCTGGGGGATGAATATATTAATGCAAAAAGCCGGGAGATCAACCTGGTGCCCGGCGGAACCTGGCTGGAGCGGGAAACCGGGACCAACGGCATCGGAACCGCCCTGGTGGTAAAAAGACCAGTACAGATATCGGGACCGGAACATTATTGTCAGAAGATCCATGCCTGGACCTGTTCCGCGGCACCAGTTTTTGATGACAGCGGCAGTATAATTGGAGCGCTGCAGATGTCCGGACCTTCCGAAGCCAGCCATAAGCATACCCTGGGCATGGTGGTGGCAGCAGTCAAGGCTATCGAAGAGCAGCTTCGCGTCCAGCAGAAAAACCGCGAGTTGATCCTGGTAAACAGTCGTTTGAACAATATCTTTCATACCATGTCTGATGGCGTGATCATCATAGATAACCATGGTATTATCGATCAGGTCAACCCGGCGGCGGAACGCAACCTGGGAAAATCAAAATATAAGCTCAAGGGAGTTCATATCGAAGAAGTATTTCACAATGTTCCGAAAATCCATGATCTATTACACTCTAACAAGTCTTTCTCGAATATCGAGGTCATGGCTGAAATGGATAAAGGCGGCACACATTGCCTTATTTCCGGTGAAGCCATAACTAACGAACACGGCGGCTATATGGGCGGCGCTATCATTATTAATCCCATCAATAAGATAAAGAAACTGGTAAATCGATTCAGCGGTGCCGAAGCCCAATTTGAATTCAAGAATATAATCGGATCCGGTCCGGAACTGCAGGAGGCGATCCGGGTGGCTTCCCTGGCGGCAGAGAGTGAAAGCAATGTTCTGCTGGAGGGGGAGAGCGGAACTGGAAAAGAGGTCTTTGCCCAGGCCATACACAACCGCAGCCGGCGCCGGGACGGTCCTTTTGTGGCGGTGAACTGTGCAGCCATACCCCGTGAACTGATGGGAAGCGAGCTTTTTGGTTATGTGGAGGGCGCTTTCACCGGTGCCTACCGCGGAGGCCGTCCGGGTAAATTTGAATTGGCCAGCGGGGGGACACTTTTTCTGGATGAAATCGGGGATATGACCCAGGGAAAACAAGGTTCATTGCTGAGAGCTATCCAGGAAAAACAGATCGTTCGTATAGGCGGCGATAAGGTGATACCAGTTGATGTGCGAATAATTTGTGCCACTAATAAAAACCTGCGGGCAGAGGTTGAAAAAGGTAATTTCCGCGAGGATCTTTATTATCGGCTGAATGTGATAACTATAAAACTGCCTCCCCTGCGTAACCGCCGGGAAGATATTACCCAGCTTTTTGATTATTTCCTGGATGAAATCAGCCGGCGCCTCAATATCCAGATCGACCAATATGACCCCGATATTATTCAGGCCTTGAAACGATACGACTGGCCGGGCAATACCCGGGAACTGCAAAATGTAGTGGAGCGGATGCTGTGTGTTGCCCAGGGCAATAAGCTATCCATGCGGGACCTGCCCTCTGAAATAGTATCAAGACCCACAGTAATTGGTGATGACCCTGCCTCGGATGAGACGATTATCAACGTTGGGAAACAGAGGGAGCGCAGGAAGCAGGATATTGCTGCCGCGGAAAACCAGGAGATCGTCGAATTGCTTGAACGTTATGGTGGAAACATCAGCAGCGTCGCGAAGGAGATGGGGATTTCCCGCAACACCCTCTACCGAAAAATAAGGCAGTATAATATCCAACTCTAGAACCCAAACAGTAACATGCGTGTTACAAGCATGTCACGTGAGTGTACTGGCAATGATCATTGCCAGTACACTTTTTTGTTACCGGGAAGAGAGCGAGAGACATCAGTGAAAGGTAACCGGATTTAGCCTGGCAAAAATGCCGGTAATGCTGACATAGCGCCTGTGCGTATGGTATATATTACCGGACCGGTTTTCTGGCATGCTTCTTGCTTATTTATAGGTGCAGATTGGGATAAGGAGGTGAAGTCCTGGTGCCATGCTATATGGAGCCAGGCGTAGATGGAGAAGAATCTGATCGTTCAGCCGGAAAAGTGTACGGGGTGCCGAACATGCGAGATGGTATGTTCTTTTGTGCACGCCAGGGAGTTCAACCCTCTTCGTTCCCGAATCACGGTATTCAATTTTGAAAAAGTGGGTCTGGGAGCTCCCATGGTCTGTCAGCAATGCAGCGTAGCGGCATGTATGGAGGTGTGCCCGGTAGGTGCCATTTATCGTGATGAGGTAACGGGTGCCATGATGGTTTCCCATGATAAGTGCCTCAAATGCAAGATGTGCACCATTGCCTGTCCCTTTGGGGCCAGCACTTACGACCCGGTCCAGGATGTGATAATGAAATGCGATTTATGCGGTGGAAAGCCCCAGTGTGTTGTCTTCTGTCCATCAGGGGCCATTACCTATCAGGATCCTATGCAGGCCAATATAGCCAAGCGCAAAAGCTATGCGCAGAAGCTGAAGACCATATATGAGGAGGTGATTTAATCATGTTTGGTTGGATGGGTAAATTGTTAAGGGTCAATCTAACTGACGGAACCGCAAAATTCGAAGACATTGATCCGCAATCCCTGCGCGATTATATCGGCGCCCGGGGATTGGGCACCAAGATATTTTGTGATGAGGTAGATCCGCAGATCGATCCCCTGGATCCGGGCAACAAAGTAATATTTATGGCCGGACCGCTGACCGGCACTCTGGCCACCTCCGGGGGCAGGTACAATGTGGTCACCAAAGGCCTCCTAAATGGCACTATCGCTGCTTCCAATTCCGGAGGCAACTTTGGCCCCGAGCTTAAATATGCCGGTATCGACGGGATAGTTATTGAAGGCAAGGCCGATCACCCGGTATATCTCTGGATCTGCAACGACCAGGTGGAGATACGCGATGCCGGGGAAATATGGGGGAAAGATGTAGTGGAAACTACGGACCTGATCAGAGAGGCTACCGACGACGAAGCCAAGGTAGCTTGTATAGGTCCGGCCGGGGAAAACCTGGTTAAGTTTGCCTGCATCATGAATGATTATAACCGGGCGGCGGGACGTTCCGGAGTGGGGTCCGTACTGGGGTCCAAGAACCTGAAAGCGGTTGCGGTCAGGGGAACCAGAGGTATCAAGGTAGCCAGCGCCGAAGGGTTCATGGAAGCGGTTACTGACGCCCGCAATAAACTGGCGGCACATCCGGTCACCGGCCAGGGGTTAGGGGCGTACGGAACCAACATTCTGGTCAACATCCTCAATGAACACGGCGGACTGCCGGTCAAGAACTTCAGTGAGGCCTCGGTATTTACGGGAGCCGAAAGGATATCCGGCGAATACCAGGCGGAAAAATACCTGGTGAGAAACAAGGGCTGTTTTGGCTGCTCTATCGGCTGCGGCAGGGTGACCAGGATCAGCAAAGGCAAGTTCAAAGGCCTGGGCGAAGGACCAGAATATGAGGCTACCTGGGCATTCGGCGCCGATCTCGGCATCGATGATTTTGAGGCCGTTTCCAAAGCCAATTTTATATGCAATCAGCTGGGTATGGACCCTATAACTTTGGGATCAACACTGGCCTGTGCGGTGGAGATGTATCAGAAGAAAATCATTCCGGCAGGGGATGTGGAAAGCCCTCTGCGGTGGAATGACCCGGAGATGCTGGTAGAAATGACAACCAAGACCGCCTACCGCCGGGGCTTTGGCGATCAGCTGGCGGAGGGATCCTATCGCCTGGCCGAAAAGTACGGCCACCCGGAATTCTCTATGACGGTTAAGAAACAAGAACTGCCGGCCTATGATCCCCGGGGCCAGCAGGGCATCGGCCTTAATTATGCCACTTCCAACCGGGGTGGCTGCCACGTAAGGGGCTATATGACCTCTCCGGAGATACTGAGTATTCCGGTACCATCTGACCCGGCAGTAACTGAGGGTAAAGCGGCTTTATTGAAGCTGTTCCAGGACCTGACCGCCCTGGTCGACTCTTCGGGCATCTGCCTGTTCACTACCTTTGCTATTGGTTTACCGGAGATCGCTGCTCAAATCAGAGAGGCTACCGGGGTGAATATGAGTGATGAAGAGTTCCTGCTGGCCGGGGAAAGGATCTGGAACCTCGAAAAACTCTTTAACCTGGCGGCCGGATTTACCAGCAAAGACGACCGGCTGCCCAGCCGGTTGCTGGAGGAGCCAGTCAAAGACGGGCCGCAGAAGGGCCGGATCAATCAATTGGACAAAATGCTTCCGGAGTATTATCAGCTGCGGGGTTGGGATGAATCAGGTGTCCCCGGCCCGGCCAAGAAAGCGGAACTGGGCTTATCCTAAACCAGACTTTTACGAGGTAACGGCCGGGCTGTCACGATATAATGTGGCTGCCCGGCCGAGATAAGGAGGAAGGGATATGGCTGGGGAAGCAAGCCGCTATCAGGCGGAAATTGAATCGACCATACAGAATTACCCCGGTGAACAGCGCTATGTACTGGCTATGATGCAGGATCTGCAGAGGAAGTGCAATTACCTGCCCCGCGAAGGCCTGGAGCAAATAGCCCGGTATGTTGATACACCTTTTGCCCGGGTCTACGCGATGGCAACGTTTTATAAAGCATTCAGCCTGACGCCCCGGGGGCAATTCCATATGAAGGTATGTGACGGCACGGCCTGTCATATCAAAAGCTCGGCGGTTATTATCGACCAGATATATAACACGCTGGGTATCAAACCGGGAGAAACTACGGAGGATGGCAAGTTTTCACTGGAGACCGTCAACTGCATCGGGGCCTGTGCCATTGCGCCGGTAGTAGTAATCAACGATAAGGTTTACTCCAAGGTTTCATCGTCAGGAATCCTGGATATTGTAAACACTCTGGGGGTGAATGTTGATGAATACCATCAATGATCCAGAGTTTAAAAAAATATTGGTCTGTTGTGGGACCGGCTGCCAGGCCAATGGGAGCATGGCGGTTTATCAGGCATTGGCCAACCGGCTGGGACCTGATTCGGGCATTGAGGTCAGTACCTATACCAAAGCTACCGGCTGCAACGGCTGGTGTGAACAGGGACCTCTGGTGAAAATACTTCCTGATGACATCACGTACTGCCATGTGGAAGCTAAAGACATTGAAGAAATTATTAATAAAACCATAAAACAGGGAGAAGTAGTAAAAAAACTGCTCTATCGTGATCCCGTCACCAAGAAGCAGGTCAGATCCCATCATGAGATCGACTTTTACCGGAAACAGCATAAGATTGCCCTCCGGCATATTGGCGAGATTGACCCCGCCTCCCTGGACGATTACCTTGAAGCAGGAGGTTACCAGGCCCTGCGCAAGGCTTTTGCCATGTCACCACATGATATCCTGGAGGAGATCAAGCGGTCCGGTTTGCGCGGACGAGGGGGAGCGGGATTTCCTACCGGCGTCAAATGGCAGAGCTGCGCGGTCCAGCCCGGAACGGAAAAATATCTGGTCTGTAATGGAGATGAGGGTGATCCGGGGGCTTTTATGGATCGCAGTATTATGGAAGGCGATCCCCATACGATAATTGAGGGAATGCTGATTGCTTCGCTGGCCATTGGAGCCCACCGGGGTTTCATTTATGTTCGTGACGAGTATGGATTGGCCATCACCAATCTCAACCTGGCCATACGGGATGCCCGGGCGCATGGCTATCTGGGCATGGATATCCTGGAGCGCGGCTGGGCTTTCGATATCGAGATCGTCCGCGGGGGAGGCGCCTTTGTCTGCGGAGAAGAAACGGCCCTTATCACATCCATTGAAGGTAATGTGGGAGAACCGCGCGACAAGTACGTGTTCCCCACTGAAAAGGGCTTATGGGGCAAGCCGACCGTGATCAACAATGTTGAGACCTGGGCCAATGTGCCGGTCATTATCGGGGATGGAGCAGAGAAGTTCGCCTCCATCGGAACCGGGAAGAGCAAAGGGACCAAGGTGTTTTCTCTGGTAGGCAAGGTGGTCAACACCGGTTTGGTTGAAGTACCTATGGGGACTACCCTGCGGGAGATTATATATGATATCGGCGGCGGCATACTCAAGGGAAGAGATTTTAAGGCGGTGCAGACCGGGGGACCGTCTGGAGGATGCATCCCTGCTGAGCTTTTGGATCTGCAGGTGGACTTTGATTCGCTTACCAGTGCCGGATCCATGATGGGGTCCGGCGGATTGATCGTTATGGACGATCATACCTGCATGGTGGAGGTAGCCCGTTACTACCTGAATTTCCTGGCGGGAGAATCCTGCGGCAAGTGTGTGCCCTGCCGGGAAGGCATCGGCCGTATGCTGGAGATAGTGACCGGGATCTGCGAAGGCCAGGGGAGTATCAGCGACCTGGCATTGCTGGAGGAACTGGGGGAAACCCTGCAAATCGCTTCGTCGTGCGCCCTGGGCAAGACGGCTCCCAATCCGGTACTCTCGACTTTGAGGTATTTTCGGGAAGAATATGAAAGCCAGATCCGGGAGCCTCGTTCCCCGGCCGGGGCGTGCCGGAGCCTAAAC
>Ga0074198_1001160_pt1 | contig 19257 bp, 23 predicted proteins | sample EPASupsiteSAE323_FD_64527 | JGI IMG/M metagenome (GOLD analysis project Ga0074198, IMG submission 64527) | Bioremediated contaminated groundwater from EPA Superfund site, New Mexico - Sample SAE3-23 | ecosystem: Environmental > Aquatic > Deep subsurface > Groundwater > Contaminated ...
TGTCCTTGCGATCGAGCGCAACCCCGCTTGATCCTTTGAGCCGCGCCTTGTTATAGTCGCCATCGATGCCGCGATTTCATCCCGATGAGAGCGCGCATTTTGCCGAGATAGCTCATTTGGCAGAGCGGCGCACTCGTAATGCGCAGGTGTCGGGTTCGATTCCCGATCTCGGCTGTTCAAAAACATCCATCTACCACCTGTCACAGCCTGCCCGTACCGCGGGGATTTGTGTATATTTGGTTCATGAAGACACGTAGCCTGCTTTTTCTGCTGCTCACGGTGTTGGTGGCTTCTTCCGCGTTCGCCGTCGATGTGGATGGCGTCATCGCGAAGGATGAGTACTCGGGCGAGACGACCATGATCGACAACAGCTTCAGATTTCTCTGGAAAGTCGAAGGCGACAGGATATTCTTCGCCATCGATGCCGTGTCGCCGGGCTGGGTCGCCGTGGGCTTCGATCCCGGAACGATAATGTCCAAAGCCGACATGGTATTCGGCATCGTATCGGCCAATGGCGACGTAAAAGCCGTGGACGCATGGTCCGCGGGCATGTTCGGTCCGCCTCGCCCGGATGTCGATCTTGGCGGCAAGGCCAATGTCCTCACATACGCGGGAAAACGGAACGGCGACAAAGTGGTTTTCGAATTTTCCAGACTGCTCGCCGCCGGCGATAAATTCGACAAGACACTGCCTGCCACGGGAAAGGTCAAATTGATCTGCGCGATCGGTCCGAATCTCGATTCCACCGTCAAGCACAGGAAGACCGGGAAAGGCACCATGGACCTAGGGGGCGCAAAATGACGTATCTTCCTTTCCATATTTTCTTCATGAGCGCGGCCCTGCTCTGTATGGGTGTGGGAATCTATATCGCGCACTCGCACAAGTCGAAAAAATGGTGGCTGAAGGCACACAAGATTCTCAACATAAGCGCCGTCGTTTCGGCACTTGTCGGGCTCATAATGGGCGATCTGATGGTCGAAGCTCTCGGCGGTCCCAATTTGGGCCTGCCGCATATCTGGATCGGAGCGGTTACCTTGATTCTCGGTTTTGCCATGCCCATACTCGGTTTCGCCATCTTCAAAGCCAAAGGAAAGGAAAAAATCTCCGGTTTGAAGAAATGGCACCGGATCCTCGGCAGAACCACCCTGGCGGGACTCGTCGTAACGATCGTTTCCGGCCTGCTGACTGCCGGTATTCTGTAGGGGAATCGATAGAAGCCTACAGTCTGAGGATGCTCTCTTCGAGGCTTTTATCGATGGGGATGGACGCGGTCGTACGCCCGCCCGGCACGGCTTCCCCACCCAAAAAGCCGCTTCCCATCGATTTAACCGTGTGCACGATAAGTTCCGCCGCCGCTTCAGGCCGGATTTTCCCCGTGTCGATAAGGAGATCGTAGGCTTCGGGGTTGTCCCATCGAACTCCATACATCGATTCCACGAAAACGCGGCGCACTTCGTCTCCCTTACGCACCGTCGCCTGGGCCATTTCGAGTCCGCCAGCCAGTCCTTCGGCGAGGACTCTGTCGGCCCGGACGCTGAATGGCGCCTGAATCCGCACATTAAGGACATCCGAATATCCCGCGAACACCGCAAAAGCGCCCCGTCCCAGGATCACTGCGTCGCCGAGCCTGGCCACCGCGAGCATAGCTCTGTTGAGCATTGTGACCGTGGTACGCAAGCGCGAATCGAAGACCGCCCAGAATCCTATTTTTGATTCATAGTCGCCGCCGAATCCGACCAGTCCGTAATCGCTCAGGATTCTGCCCATATCGCGCTTGTCGACAAAGCGCCAACCGAGATCCACCGCGACTTTTCGCGCAATTTCACCGCCCGAACTGCCGTATTGCCTCGAAATCGTGACAACCGCCATGGAGACCCCCTTCCCCGCCGCGGAGGAGCGAAGCCCATCGAATGACATGCTCTACAGTACTCAGTATAGTCCGGTCGCGCGGATTTGCACGCCTTGCCGTTTTGCGCGGCACGTTCCGCATAGCCGAAAAGGGCCGCCGCGAGGTATAGTGACGTTACGAATGAACATACTTTCGATATCCGGCGGCGCAGTCGCCCTGAAGGACGGGTTTCTGTTCGAGGAACTCGACCTTGGCATAGAATCGGGCGAACGTCTGGGCTTGGTCGGCCGCAACGGGGCCGGCAAGACAAGCCTGCTGCGTCTGCTTGCGGGAACGCTGGCGCCCGACCGCGGAACTTTCGCCCGCAGAAGGAATCTGGCGGTTTCGGTGCTGGAACAGATGCCTTCCTTTTCCGGGGAATCGCGCATCGCCGATTTCCTGTACAGCGGATCGGCGCCTGAAATTGCGCTGGCGACGCGCCGCAACGCACTCATTGCGGCGAACTCCCAAAGCGCGGAACTGGCGAAAATCGAGCGGGAACTCGAATCATACGGGCCGGTCCCTCTCGAAAACCGCTATGCCTCGCTTTGCGTCGAGCTCGGCCTCGACGACCCCGAAAGAGCGATGGTTTCGCTTTCCGGCGGCGAAGCCAAGAAGGCGGCCATAGCCCGCGCACTCGCGCCCCGCGCCGATCTCGTGCTCCTCGACGAACCGACCAATCATCTCGACCTCGATTCGATCGAGTGGCTGGAAGCCCGGTTGCTGTCCCCGAAATTCGCTTTCGTCCTCGTAACCCACGACCGCTGGTTTCTGGACGCTGCCGCCGACTCCATCCTGGAAATAGACAGGCGGCGCGTGTTCCGGCATCCCGGGAATTATTCCGCGTATCTCGAAAGAAAAGCCGAACGCTGGGCGGCGATGGCGGCCGCGGAAAACCGCCGTCTCGCCAACCTCAAGATCGAACTGGCATGGCTCATGCGCGGCGCGCAGGCGCGAGCCACCAAGAGCGAGCGCAGGAAAGACGATATAAAGGCCATGCGCGCGGCGGCTCTCGAAAAGCGCGACGAGGTTTTCGAATTTTCGTCGGCAGAGAGTCGGCTCGGCAAAAAGGCGGTCATTCTGCGCGGCGCGTCCGTCGCTTATGGCGAAAAAATCGCGCTCTCGCCCTTCGATTTCGAAATCAGCCCCGGCGCGCGGCTCGGTGTCGTCGGACCCAACGGTTCGGGAAAGACCTCGCTCCTGGACCTCATATCAGGCAAGATCGAACCGGCATCGGGAACCGTGGATCGCGGGGAAACCGCGCGCATTTCCATTTTCGAGCAGACCGCCGATTCGATCGATCCCGAGGTTTCCGTCGCCGATTACATCCGTGAACATGCGGAACGCGTGCGACTTACCGATGGAGCGGCCCAGGACGCGACATTGCTCCTCGAACGCTTCGGTTTTTCGCGCGACTTCCAGGCCATGCCCGTCGGAAAGCTTTCCGGAGGAGAAAGGCGAAGGCTGCAGCTCGTGCGGGTGCTTGCCGAAGCGCCCAACGTACTGCTTCTCGACGAACCGACCAATGATCTCGATATCGAAACGATCGAAGCCCTCGAAGATTTCCTCGAAAACTTCAAGGGCTGCATCGTCGCCGTTTCGCACGACCGCGCTTTCCTTGATCGAATCGCCCAACGTCTGATCGTGCTTGACGGATCGGGCAAAGCCGGCCCTTTCAATGGTTCCTATCTGGAATGGAGGGAGAGCCGCGACGCGGAAACGACGGTATCGGCTGCGGTATCGACTGCGGTATCAGCGGCGAATTCGTCGGCGACCCCGTCCCGCGAAAAAAAGAAAAAACTTTCCTTCGCGGAAAAACGCGAACTCGATTCGCTGTTGCCGGAAATCGATGCGCTGGAAACCGAAAAAACAGCGCTCGAAGCGCTTTTCGCAAGCGCGGGTGTTTCTCCGGAAGATCTCAGGCGTTCGCAACGGCGCTACGCCGAGCTGGAACCGCTGATCGAAGCGAAAACGGCACGCTGGGAGAATCTCGCCCACCGCGAGGCCTCAGGATGACGGGTTCCTTCGATTCGCTGTCGCCTGAACTCGTGCTGGAAGCGGTGGAATCGGCCTTCGAACTCAGGATGGACGGAACGATCCAGCCGTATTCGAGCTATGTGAATCGCGTCTACGGCCTGCGCGATGAATCCGGCGGGGAATACGTCGCGAAATTCTACCGCCCCGGTCGCTGGACTGCGGATGCCATTCTCGAAGAACACCGTTTTCTCGACGATTGCCTGCACGCGGAGTTGCCGGTAGTCGGGCCTATCGTCGATGCTTCCGGTTCCACGCTTCCGGAACTCGAAGTCGAGTCCGAAGATAGTTCGACATCGCTGTACCGTTTCGCGCTTTTCCCCAAACGCGGCGGACGCGGATTCGACGCCGAGGAAGACAGCGACTGGCGTCGTCTGGGAGCGCTCTCAGGTCGCCTCCACGCGGTCGGCGCACTCCGCGCGGCGACGCATCGTATACGGTTGAACTCCTCCCTCGTCCTGTCGAATCTCGAAGAGCTCGAACCCGCGGTGCATCCGGAATTCCGCGACGAATTCATGGAGCTGTGCCGCGACACCATCTCAGGGATATCGGAACCGCTCGACTCAAGCAGGGCGCAGCGGATTCATGGAGATCTGCATCGCGGCAACATTCTGGAACGTCCCGGCGAAGGGCTCATCCTGCTCGACTTCGACGATATGATGACAGGCCCCCCCGTTCAGGACCTGTGGCTGCTTCTGCCTGGCCGCTCGGAAGAATGCGGACGGGAATGGTCGCTCCTTGTCGAAGGCTATTCCGAATTCGCGGAACTCGAAGCGGGAAGTCGCGCGCTCATCGAACCCTTACGGTTCTGCAGGATGCTGCATTTTCTCGTATGGCGCATGCGGCAACGGAACGATCTATGGTTCGCACGCGAATTCCCCGACTGGGGCGGTCGCGCTTTCTGGATACGCGAGCTTGAGGATTTTCGCGATCAGGCAAGGGTTCTGTCGGACTGAGCGGCGGAAAAGCGAAAAGCAAACGACCCCGGAGCAGAGCTCCGGGGTATGGACCCGCCTGCGAATCAAGCCACCCAGCTTTCTCCCGGCAGTACAAGCGCTTTTCCCACGAGGTGCGACAGAAATTCGACGCGCACTCCGAGACCGTAGTATTCGTTCAAATCCGAAAGTTGGCTGTGGCAGTTTTCGCAGGCAGTGGTCACGACCGTTGCGCCCGAAGCGCGCATCTGATCGGCCTTCACTTTGGATGATTTCATCCTGAATTCCTGCTCGCCCATCGCGACAAGCCCGCCCCCGCCGCCGCAGCACCAATTTTCCTCGCGATTCGGTGTCATCTCGACGAAATTATCCGTGAGCGCACGCAGTACGCGGCGCGGTTCTTCGAACACGCCGGAATTGCGCGCGATCTGGCAGGGATCGTGATAGGTGGTCCTTTCAGGCAATCGGTCGCGATGCAGATGTATCCGCCCCTGCGCCAGGTAGCGGTCGATCAATTCCACGAAAGCGAGAACCCGGAAAGGCTGCTCTCCTATCATGTGCCTGAGCACACGGAATGCAGTGCCGCATTCCACTACCGCCACTTCCTTGACGCCGAGGCGCTTTGCTTCGTCCACTATGCGTGCCGCGATTTTTTTCATCTTGGAGGAATCGCCCACAAAAGCGCCGAAATTCACGGCTTCGAAAGACGACAGCGACCATTTTTCGCCTGCGGCGTTCATGATCGCCGCCGCAGACACGATCGAATGCGATCCGGCAAGCGGAACGTACAACAGGTCCGCGCCTTTCGCTTCGTATGGAACCGCAATGCCGCCCGGAGTCCCGTCGGCGGCGAGAGGCCAGAGCGAGCGCACTTCCGGTTCGAGATTCCGCAGCGCCTCGGCATAGTCGCTGCGCGTTTCTTCGATTCCCTCTCCCTTCGCGATCGACATGTCGGCGAGCATCGAAAGGATTTTCGGTTCCTTGTCGGCCCCGATCAGAAGGGCTTTCGCGATGGACATAACTTGCTGCGTATCGATGGCGAAGGGGCAATGCACCATGCATCTTCTGCAGCCCGTACAGGTGAACGCGGCTTCATACACCTTGTCCATCGTATCATCGTCGAATTCCAGCACTTCGCCGAGCCAGGGCGCGAATTTGCCCTGCATCTTGAAATAGCGTCTGAACACTTTGCGCACCACTTCCGCGCGCCCCACCGCAGTGTATTTCGTTTCCGGCATCGAAGCGTAGACATGGCAGGAATCGACGCAATTGCCGCACCTGGCGCACGTGTCGAGGTACATGCGCATGACGCCGTTCAATTTCGTCTCGAACAGTGTCTTGAGACCGGCGCTCATTTTCGCGTCCATATAGTCCTCCTCACCATGTTCAGCGGAAGGGCGAAGAATGTATGCACAACCTTCGTGAAGGGCAGCACTATCAAAAGGAGTTCGGCGAGCAGTACGTGCAGCACCACGAAATGATAATGCGAACCGTGCAGGACGAGCCTGGGGTCGGCGAAGGTGAATCGCGCGAGTCCGTCGAAATATTGGGCGAAATTCTGCTTCGTCATCACGAATCCGTTCGCGGTCCAGGAATTGCCCCAGCTGATCATGTCGCCGAGCAGGAACAGGAAAAGCAGCAAAAGGAGAAACAGATAATCCCCCGGCGTCGAAATGGCCCTGTCCGCGCCGCGGAATCGCCTTCCCAGAAAATAGAAAGTCGGAATGGTGACCATCAGGCCCACCGCACCCGCGCCCAGCATATGTCTCGAAGCCGGGTCGACGAAATTGATCTGCGGGAAAAGATCCAGATGGCCCAGAAACAACAACAGAAATCCGAGATGGTACATCATCAGGAAAAACCAGAAAAGCGGATTCTTTTTCCTTATCTGCGTCATGCCGAACGTATCGCGCAACGCAGCAAGCTTCGGGTGCTTCGGCAATGGATAGATGGCGAGCTGGTACGGTGCGGCTCCGGCCTGAATCATCTTGACGATTTTCACGACGATGGCCGCGATGAAAAAGGCGATTGCCAGGTACACCATCGGAACCATGATGAAGTAGTAAATTTTGTCCATGACCAGCGCAAAGCCGGTATGGGCGACCTGCGCAACGGCCTGGCTCGCGGCGGTTACGGCCGCGACCGGAGTATCGCCTTCCATATCCCGCCGTCCTTATTTCACGCGCTTCACATAGATTTTGATGAGCCCTGATTCCTGTTTTGTCTCAAGAACCTGCTGACCCGTAGTCTTGGCCCATGCAGGAAAATCGGACAGCGAGCCCGGGTCGGTAGTGAGCACTTCGACCACTTCTCCCACTTTTATTTTGGGAAGCTCCTGGCTGATTTTCACGATCGGCATCGGGCACTTGAGGCCCTTGTAGTCCAGAGTCTTGATCGCATTGTTGTCCGCCATGACACACTCCTTTCAGATAAAAAGCTGAATCGACGATTCGCCCGCGTCGGCCAGGAACGTGGCGACGCCACCCACGCTCAGCCCCGGATAATCGATCATTTCCTCGCGCTTGAAGCCCATCAAATCCATGGACATCTCGCAGATTATGATTTTGACGCCCAGGGCGCCCGCGATTTCGAACATCTCGTCCAGACTCGCCACATTTTTCTTCTTCATGATGCTTCGGATCATGGCGGTTCCCATTCCCGCCATATGCATCTTGGAGAGCTTGGTCTTGTTGCGTCCCTTCGGCAGCATAAACCCGAACATTTTCTCGATCAGGTTTTTCCCCGAGGCGGATTTCGCAGGATCGCGCAGGGCCGCGGTGCCCCAGAACGTGTAGAAAAGGACAACTTCCATGCCCATGGCCGCGGCACCCGTGGCGATGATCATCGAAGCGATATGTTTGTCCAGGTCACCCGAAAAAACGACCATGGAAAGCTTTTTTTTGGCGCCCGGTCTTTCGGCCAACTGTGTCTTGATCGATTCGAGTTCTTTCGCGACATCCATCTCCGTCATATGACTTCCTTTTCGAACAAGGTGCAGGACTCCAGACAGGCGATGAGAGTCTGGAGGCGGGGCTCGGAAAGCCGATATACGGCAAAACCGTCCTTCCGCTCCGTCTCCACAAGACCCGCCAGACGCAGGATCCGGAGCTGCTGCGACAGAATGGGCTGTTCGACCCCCAGAAGAGCGGCGAGATTGTTTACGCTTTCCTCATTCCGGCAGAGCAGGGCGACAGTCCGAAGACGCACCGGGTGTCCCAATGCCTTCACGACCTCGGCCATGTGCGCCGCGAATCCCGCATCCTCCGCAAGCGATCCCATCCTGATTCACCTCGTTATAGAGATATGTAGATATCAAGATCCTTTTATATAAAATATTCAAGCCCCTGAGCCAATTTCAAAAGTCGGTTACTTTTGAAAAAGCCTCCCCTGTCGCTCATTTTTTCTCGCTTTGCCGGCCCCCATAGCGAAGAACCAAAAAAGAAAAGCCCCCGACGCTTTGCGCATCGGGGGCTTTGGACCGCTTTCAGGCCGCCTTTAGGCGAAGTTTCCTATAACCTCAGCGCCATATGAAATAGGTGAACAGAGCAGCCGCAAGAGTAGTAAGTACCGTGAAAGGTGCTCCAATCTTGACCCAGGTCTTGAAACCGACTTTTTTGCCTTCTTTCTTGACCAGGCCCATGGCGACCACGTTGGCGGAAGCCCCGAAAGGCGTCAGGTTGCCGCCCAGGCAGGATCCGATCAGCAGCCCGAACATGAAAAGCTCGGGCGCGAGGCCCAGGTTCTTGGCGAGCGTATCGGCGACGGGAAGCATTGCGATGATGTATGGCACATTGTCGACAAAGCCGGAAATGAGCACCGACACGGCGACAATGACCACAAAACCCAAGGCGGCGTTGTTGCCGATAAAGTTGCCCAGAACCACCGCAAGGTCGTCCAGGAGCCCGACATTCGTAATGGTGCCCACGACGATGAAAATGCCGATCAGGAAAAGGATGGTATCCCAATCCAGCCCTTTCACCAGGGCGACCGCCTGCTTCGTTCCTTCCTTGCGGACAAAGGCATACCAAATGAGACCCACCGCGGCCAGGGCGACGCAGAGGAAGCCCGATCCGAAATGCAGCCCTCCCGCCGACAGGAATGAAATCAGCGCAAGCCCGACGATCATGGCAACCAGCAGGACAGTCGGTACCCAGGAAACGATCCTTTCGGAAGGCAGCTCAAGCTTGATTTTGCCGAGCTTCCGGAAATAGCCGTAGAAGAAAAGCGCTCCGACTATCGCTCCAACCTGTACCGCGAAGAAAATGGAAGGTTTGCCGGCGAACACGAAAAAGTCGTTGAAGGAATAGCCGGCGTAGCTCGCGAAAATCATCGAAGGAGGATCGCCCACGAGGGTCGCGGTGCCCTGGAGGTTGGCCATCACCGCAAGGCCGATCATGAACGGTGTGGGATCGATCTTGAGGCGCCTGCAGATCTCGAGCGCGATCGGCGCCATGACCAGGACTGTGGCGACGTTCTCGACGAAGGCGGAAATGATGCCTGTCATCACAAGTATCGCCACAATGGCGATGCCCAATGTGGGGGCGCTTTTGACGATGCGGTCCGCTATGAAGGCCGGCACCCTCGAATAGATGAACAGATCGGCGATGACGAGACTGCCGACATAAATCAGCAGAATGTTCCAGTTGACCATTTCGGTGAAAGCTTCACCGAATCCGGCCGCGCGAAAAACAAGAAGGATCGCCGCGGCACCCAGCGCGATCCATGATTTCCTGTTCGAAAAGGCGATGACCAAGGCGTACATCACGAGCGCGACGACCAGCACGAATGCTTTCATTGTCGGGGACTCCAGCATGGATCGGATACCGGTGAGGACGCTATGCGCCCATCGTTCTCCGATCCAAAAAAAAATGGCGAGACCATACGGACATCGCCCGTACGGTCTCGCCTTTCCTTCGATGGAAACGGAACGGCCGGGAGAAACCGTGTTGCGGCTCCTCCGTGCTGACGACACGTTCCTACGCTATATGCTTCATCCGGGACGACATATCGTCACAATGGAACATCCGGCGTCGGCTACTCCCCGATCTGTTGCCGAAGGTATCACACCAGACGGTCGCTTGTAAACGGTTTTCAAATGAGGCTTTTTCAAAAGTCGGAAGACTTTTAAAATTGGCTCAAATACGATAGCTTTCCGTAGCAAAATAGTAATGAATAATCGCATAATCGAACACACAGGGAGAATACAATGAAAATATTGATCGCATACGAAACCAGGCATGGCGCTTCCGCGGAAGCGGCCGCGGCAATTGCGCGCGGTATGGGGCAGGAAGCCGAAGTGAAGCGAATCTCCGAAGTCGACTGCACACTCGTTGGATACGATCTCGTCGTCGTCGGCGGTCCCATCTATTTCGGAAAATTCGCCCCGGAAGTACCGGCATTCCTGGCGGCGCACGAATCGGAGCTCTCGAACGCGAAGATCGCAGCTTTTGTCCTAGGCATGATGCCCAATGACTATCGGGCTCTGTTGCGTTCCCTCGTCCCCGTAAGCCTTCGATCCCGATTGCTCGGGATCGGACAATTCGACGGCAAGATCGACAACGACAAGCTTGGTTTCGCCGAGAGAGTCATCACGAAAGCGGTGGGGAAAATGCTCGAAAAACAGGGCGGTACCGCCAAGTCTTCTTTCACCCAGGGAGCCGAGTCATTCGGAGCGCAGCTTGCGGCGGAAATCGCCCGATGAAAATGCGAAAGATCGTGCTCATCCCTCTTCTGGTCCTTGGAGTTTTTCTCGTTTTTGGTATCGGTTTCTTCATGTCCTTCGGCATCCCTAAGCGCGACCTCAGCGTAAAACCACTCACCGCGTCAGGCCTGCCTGACGGAAACTATGTGGGACAAGGCGCCGTGACTCCTCCTTTCGGCACATTTGCCGTCTTCAGGAAGGTCGAAGTCAGCATCGACATTGCGGACGGCATGATCACCACCGCGGATTTCCTCAAACCGGCCAGCAAGGACGAACCATTCGCGACCCTGACGGCAAACATCCTGCGCGCCCAGGGCACCGGCATCGACGCCGTCTCCGGAGGATCGTGGACCTCGCTCGCCACGGCCAAGGCCGTCGAAGACGCGCTATCCAAAGCCGGCGCACACCAGTAAGCGTGCTGTCGGGCTTGCGCCCAATGTCTCTGCCTGGCGTGTCTTGCCTTCACCGGCGAAACACGTCAGGGCTTGATCAAAGCATCGAGTCCATGTATATTTTGTTCGCCGTTTCGATTTTCGCCGCGGCAATTATGGGGAATTAGCTCAGTTGGTAGAGCGATAGGTTCGCAATCTATAGGTCAGGGGTTCGAATCCCCTATTCTCCAATTACTTTCAATACAAAGAAATGAGCCAGTTTTTCAAGACGTAAAATTCTTGAAAAACTGGCTCAATTCGTCTTGTTACTACGGTTTTGTTACCAGACAAGGAAAGTCAGGTATGAAGAAGCCGAAATCCCCTATCACCTTTCGCATTTTTCGCCGGAAGACAGCAAAAGGCTACAAATACTCTGCCCGATTCATCGCCCCCGAATGGGGCGTGTTCCATACCCGTGCGTTACCTGATGCTCGAACCAAAAGCGAGGCGCAGACGGCCGCGGGATTGATCCTGGCAAGGGAAAACCTGAGTACGCTACTTGCAGCCTGACAAGCCTCAGAATGGGCAGTCATAGTTGAAGCAGAAAAACTGGCTACGATGATGCTTTCTGATTTCTTCAAAAACTTCTGGGACCCTAAGAAAGGTTTCTACCTCAAAGCACGTATAGATAGATTCGGGCAAACCCTTGGCTACAACTCTGGATGCTTCACAACTGTCCCTGCGAGAAACGACTCGCGCCCGCCTTTCGGGAGAACCGCGAACAGGATCTCAAGGGCTTCACCCATAACGCGCCCCTCGAGGAGCGAGTTCTACTTCACGCTCACGCTCGTCGACGTCGCGACCGGCTGGACCGAGCGTGAGCGCCCTCCGGAATCGTGCCAATCGCTGGGTCAAGGAGGCGCTGGAGGACATCCAGGAGAACCTGCTGCTATTTTGCTTTTTATATCCCGAAGGGTCCGCCTAACGTCGCAAATGAGCGGTTCCAATTTCTCCCATTTGCTTTTATGTTCTTCTCTTTGATGATGAATGTTTTGCATCAGCGATAATACACAGTATTTCATACATGAGAGTCGCTGCAATAAGAGCCGTGTTCCCCGATGAATCAAAAGGAGGGGATACTTCCACAATATCTGCACCGACGATATTCAAACCTCTCAGTCCGCGGATCAGCGCCTGCGCCTCAATAGGCAAAATACCTCCTATTTCAGGAGTACCTGTACCAGGGGCAAATGCCGGATCAATACTATCAATATCAAACGAGATGTACGTCCTTTGATCTCCGACAATTTTCCTTGCTTCATCAATCACGTTTTTAACACCAATTTTTGAAAATTCCTCAATATAGATAATACGAATTCCATGTTTTCGTCCAAATTCCCAGCATTCTTCAGAGTTCGCAGCCCCTCTGATTCCTATCTGTATTGTTCTGGTTGGATCAAGCAAACCTTCCTCAACGGCTCTTCTGAATGGAGTCCCATGACTGTACCTGGAATTCATTTCCTCATCACAACAGTCGGTATGCGCATCAACATGTATCAGACCGACTGATGTCTCTTTCGCAAGTGCTCTCATAATCGGGAGTGTAATGGAGTGATCACCACCAACACTGATTGGAATGACTGCGGAGCAGTAAAGTGTTTCAATAAAATCCGTAATATCTGCATGGCTTGATTCGATATCAAAGATCTTGTGAAAATGTACATCACCAACATCACCCACTCTACAGAGCGTATAGGGATTGATACGTGTGACATGGTGAATCTTCCGCATCATGCTTGACATGTCTCTGATTTGTCGAGGGCCCTGCCTTGCGCCTGATCGGGCTTCAACTGCTCCATCATATGGAATTCCAAGCAGCGCAATATCAAGTTCATTCAAATCAGTGATATAGGGTGTTCTCATAAATGTTGGTATCCCGCAATAACGCGGTTCATTCATTGCATCGTATAAATTATCCACCATTTTAAAAACCTTCCTTAGAGTTAATCTTTCCTCTTTTCAATATCGCGGGTTCTAACAACGACTTAATCAATGGTTTTGCCTCAACCGATGTATTGAAATCCTATGAAATTGAACGAGGCAAAATCCATTGCATTAAGATGTTAAGTTTTGCTACTGCGATAAACAGTTATGACTACATTTCCCTTTTTGTGTCCTTTTTCGACATATCGATGAGCCTCAGCAATTTGTTCCAGCGGATAATTTTTATCAATGCTTGGTTTTATCTTTCCTGCCTCAATAAGTTCTTTAAGAAAAATTAGCGCTTCGGTCTTTTCGATGGACATCCCATATATGAATTTTTTACTTCCTATCACTGAAGTCCATAGCATCAGAACATAGTTAGCAAGCATGTTACCTATAGTTAGGAGATAGCGTCCGTTTTTCTTCAAAGAGCTCTTACAACATGAAAACGAATTCTTACCTACGGTGTCAAAAATAATGTCATAGGTCTCACCATTTTTAGTAAAATCATCTTTGGTATAGTCAATAACCTTATCGGTCCCCAGCGATTTCACGAATTTTAAATTCGCGGTACTGCATACCCCGGTGACTTCTGCCCCAAAGTACTTGGCGAGTTGTACGGCTGAAATACCAATACTTCCAGAAGCACCAATAACAAGGACTTTATCTCCGCTCTGAATATGTGCTTTGTCCCTAAGAAAAAATAATGAAGTCGTTGGTCCGTCAACAAGACCAGCAGCTTCCTCATAAGTTGTATTGGGCGGTTTTATTGCCAACGATCCTTTTTCAAGCATACATTTTTATTCGGCATAAACACCAGTCCCGAAACCGCGAAATCCATACACCTGGTCACCTTTCTTAAATCGACTGACATCTTTACCTATTACTTCAATTTTTCCAGCTAGCTCAGTTCCCACAATTCTAAATCTTTTTCTTTGTTTTATGAAGCCGAGAAGGATCCTGCTTAATAATGTATCGCCTCTTCTCATCATGGTATCAGCTGTTGTCACTGATGTCGCATATACGCGTATTAGGACTTCATTGCCTTTCGGAGTTGGATTATTCACCTTTTCGAGACGAAGAACATCCGGTTGCCCGTATTGATTATAAACAATTGCTTTCATATGTATTTTTTCAATTAGTATGTAATAAACCTAACATTGGCTTAACCTTTAAATCCGCGCCTGAGCTACGGCGAAGATTTGTCATGGTTTTTGCGTGATCCTCTCGCAAAAACCATGACAAAGGATTTATAAGGTTGAAGCAGTTGTTGGGCGATTCCTATACTTATCAAAAGTAGTTATATCTTGGTTGATAATGTTCTACGAATTTGTCCACTTTTGAAACCCTTCTTTTGAAACCTCATAATATATTATTCTTTTTGTTATTTGCCTTACAGCACAACCGATTGCAATATTATGTTCACTTGACCAAAAAAGAGTTTCGTGTAGCAGGTCTTTCCATCCAATAAAAACCCTTAGGCGTATTTGCCGTGCCTCTGCCCATCGGATTGAAATCTCCGTATCAATGCTTTCTTGAGCATATGAAACTGCAAGCATAGCAACTTTTGAAGTTGAAGTTCTCCTAACAGAGTCAATCAATAGTTCCAGATCTTTTATAGTGATTGGCTTATCCTTTACTTCAAATACTCTTTCAATTGTCTTGTCATTACCTAATTCTAATATCCCGATATCTCCTGGCATATTGCGGCTTGGATCGTTTATCCTTTTTGCCACTATCCTATTGTCACCATACATAGTATCTAGTAAGCCCGCCGCAACAGCCTGAGCACGTTTGCCGCCCTCACTATCTTCATTTACAAAATCTAGGATTCGATCAAGTAAATCCTCTTCCGAAAGGAAATCACCATCGTTTTCCGCTACAGTGATGACTTCAACTTTACGCCTTCTGACTTGAAGAAAAGCGCGCAAAATATTCCGCGCTTCTTTCTGTGTTGTTACTCTATCCAGTTTTGTTAACGCTTCTACAAGTATTCCCAATGCTGCTTGTGCATCGGTACGTACTTTCATTTCAGAAGAGATTCTACTTTTCCCAAAGAATGGCTGATTATTCAATGGCTCACGACCGGTTACCCCTAAATCAATTCCAAGCCTATTTGCATTCGCAGCTAATACTTCCTTACAGAGAGCACGCGCTGAATATGTATTACTAGATTTATCTTCACCAACTTGCAACGAAAAAACATCGACTTTCGTTTCCGTCGCCTTAGCTAGTATTGCTGTTCCAAGCATTGCAATCATAGTTTTATTTCGAATTCGACATAAAGCACCTAGGCTCTCGAACAAGTCAACCCATGCCCCAGTGACGTGAATTGTCCGAATTTGCTGTGCTTCTTCTTCAAGGATTTTCAAAGCACTTTTAGTATCAATTTTCATAAGAATCTCCATTTTCTTGTTCCCAAATAAGGTATTCAATGGGATTGCATTTGAGAGCATCAGATATTGAAGCAATATTTCTTAATGAAACGTTATAGGCACCACGAGTCGCTATTGATTTTAAGGTGTCAACTGAAAGCCCAGTGCGCTTAGCCAAGGACTCATAGCTAATCCTAATTCCGGTTTTTGCCTCGACATCTTCGAGAGCTTTTCGTAGATCAAATCGTATATGACTCATGTTTTTCGTGTATTGACAATACACTATTCTCCTAGTATATTTTCTTCAACAGAGGTACAAGCCATGATAGAGAAAAACAAGCTAAAAGTCATTAGTCTCTTCTCTGGAGCTGGGGGACTGGATTATGGTCTTGAAGCTGCAGGTTTTGAGACTTCTGTTTGTATCGAGATGGAGAAGAATTGCTGCAACACTCTACGAGCAAATCGGCATTGGCCAGTGCTTGAAGGTAAAATTGAAGATTTCTCAACAAAAGAAATACTAAAGACAGCAGGTTTAAAAGTAAGGGAAGCAGCTCTTCTTGTTGGAGGTCCCCCCTGCCAGCCATTTTCGAAATCAGGATACTGGAGGACAGGTGATTCACTACGCTTAGATGATCCCCGCGCAAACACACTTGAAGAATACATGCGAGTACTCGAAGAAAGCCTTCCAAAAGCTTTTATACTCGAGAATGTTTATGGCCTCGCTTATAAAGGGAAAGATGAAGGTTTAATTTTTCTTCAAGAAAGATTGAATGACATTAACAGGCGTAAAAAAACTAAATACTCTTTTATACCGAAAGTTCTGAACGCCGCTCAATATGGCGTTCCTCAAGTACGCGAACGTGTTTTTATAATTGGTGCAAGAGATGGACGGGAATTCATTTTCCCTGAACCGAAACTTGTTCCAAGCGATTTTTCCAACGCGCGAGAGTTGTTCCAATTTGAATCATACCGTTGTACTTGGGATGCGATTGGCGATCTTGATTCGGAAAGTGAAGATTCCTTCCCGAGCAAAGTTGGTGGAAGTTGGGGAGATCTTCTACCTTCCATTCCAGAAGGAAAGAATTATCTTTGGCATACAAATCGTGGTGGTGGAAAAGAACTTTTCGGTTGGAGAACACGTTATTGGAGTTTTTTATTAAAACTTTCAAAAGAATTGCCAAGTTGGACTATTCAAGCCCAACCAGGAACAGCAATCGGTCCGTTTCACTGGAAAAACAGACGATTAACTATGCGAGAAATGGCACGGTTACAAACCTTTCCTGAGGACGTTATAGTCCTTGGAGGGAAATCAAATATACAAAGGCAAATTGGGAATGCGGTTCCATCACTTCTAGCTGAGATACTTGGGCGAGAAATACTTCGCCAATACTTTGGTATTAATGACAGTACTTCACTTGTACTCATCCCACCCCTTCGAAGACCTATACCAGTTGCTGAACCTATTCATCCTGTTCCTTTAAAATACAAACCAGTTCCGGTATCTGCACGTGCATTGCGACAGGAAAAACTTTCTGTGCTATGATTATAATATTAATTCTAGTTATAGGCATTAATTTAACTGGTAGAATTTGATGGGCACTGCTAAAAACAATACTACCTCTGTGCGCGCGTAGCGCGCCCGCCTAACATTGGCTTAACCTTTAAAGCTTGCTCCTGAGCGTAGCGAAGAATTAGCGCGCTTTTTGCATTGTTGTTCTGCAAAAAGCGCGACAAAAGGTTTTATAAGGTTGAAGCAGTTGTTAGGCTTTTTGGAGTGGCCTTATTTTTTTCCGTTCTTCCCGTAGATCATTGTTTTTATTTTCAGCTTTCAAAGAAATTTCTTCAATTTCACTAATTTTTAGCAAATTTGAATAATATTTCTTTCCTTCAACATCTATTAATTCAATTAGTAAATATTTTTCGTTTTCAAATTGTATTAACGAAGCAATATTCTCATATTCATAATTTTGCTTATATTTTTTCCCTTCTTTAAGTTCCAATATAAGAGGAACATCATCTCTTTTAATAGCATACTCGGATACAAATATCTTAATAAAATTATTTACTCTTTTAGTTTTTATATATATATTATCAATATTTATACTTTTGTTTCCCTTGTTAATACACTCAATATTAATAATAACAGAGTAGGATAATAGTAATTCTTGAATTGGCATTTCCGTTTTTACAATTTTTGAAGTTATTTTAACAGTGACTTTCTTTTCTCTACTCTTTTTAGCATTGTATATATTCCAGATTAATCCTAACGTTGCAATAATTGCACCATATAATCCAGAATATTTTAAAACTTCACTTGTAGCATTGTTCATATTATACATTTCCTCGATAGGTCTAACATATGCTTGACCTGCGAGCTCGCCCACGTAGCGGTTGGCGTCATTCTTGCCATTTCCCAAAAAAGTTTTTTTCGCTTCTTACGAGGCGCACTCAAGCAAGAATGATGACAAAGAGCGAGTCAGGTCGAAGCGATTGTTAGCCGAAATTCTTTCCTTCTTTAGATAGAAAATCACCAAGCGAATAATAGCTTTCTATTCTCTGATATGCAAAAAGCTCTCTATACCTTTTATATGTCTTTGAATTTCTATTTTTCATCTCTGGGTTAATAACATCGATTCGATATTTTACCTTTTCGCCTTTTTCATCAACCATAAAATTTACTTGTCTAAAAAGCCATTCTGAATACATATCGGTTGATGGAAAAGAATATCCATAAAAGATGATTCTATCAAACTTTACTAATTGGTTCTTAGCTATTATCCATTGCTTATGAAACAATGTATTTTCTTGTATTTGTTTTTTATTTGAAATAGGAGGAATAATTACACTGTGGACCCTTTGGCCACATATAGTGCATTTTGAATCATACGACGATATGTTTATTGATTTAGCAACATCTGCTATCAATATGACCTTATTGAATAGAGAGCACTTTTTATTCTTACAAGAAACCCAGTCGATTGATCCATGCAATTTCAGGAAAATACCTTTTTGCAGGATCGATTTTTGTTTTTCGTATTTCCCCATAAAGTCAATGTAATTAGCATATTGACTACAATTGTTTTCTATCAGGCTTCGCTCCGCGATAAGATCATAATTGAAAGTAAATATCGAATCAGAACTTTTCAGCCCACTAAACAGCTCATCAAGTAAAGAACAATGTTTATATAATGATCGTCGCATTATTTCAAAAGTTATAATGTCCATTAGTTCGTTTCTTAGGTTTTTATACCATTGCGAATATTTTGTGTTCGGAACGTACATTTCGCTACCAATATCAATTAATGAAAGTACTTTTTCCAAGTCGAGTTTTTTCCAATCACTAGGTGTAAAACCTTTTTTGTCTATTCCATAAGCTAATTTCAAATACTCGTAGAAATTAGTGTAGGTCATTCCGATAAAATTTAAATACCGTTGAATTGAGCCATCGGAATTATACTGCTTTAGGTTATCATAGAAAAAGCCGGCGCCGGATGGCATTCGTATATTATCTTGATAATCATTTACAGGATAGAATCTCCCCCCGATAGAAGCTCCGGCTCCAAATACTAATAGTATATTACTTTTCATGGAATCTCTTTTACGCCCGCAAGGTCCGGCCAACATTCGCTTAACCTGCGAGGCGTACATGGCGCGATTCTTGCCGAGCGAAGCGACAGCAAGAATCGTGACATAGCCGAGTCAGGTTGAAGCCGTTTATGCTGGGCCCTCTGATCAAGACCAAAAACAGCTAACGAATAAGGTGGTCATTTACGCTGCCAAATCCTTAGCCTGGAACGAACGATAGCGCTGGTCAGGCGTCTCGTAGTCCAGCGTCTGATGAAACCGGTACCGATTATAGAATTCAAAATACGAGGCAAGCCCCCGTTTTAAGGCTCGTAGGTTTTCATAGCCTTGGAGGTAGATATCCTCGTACTTGACGGTTCTCCAGAGCCGCTCAATATGCACGTTG
>Ga0074198_1001161_pt1 | contig 19244 bp, 21 predicted proteins | sample EPASupsiteSAE323_FD_64527 | JGI IMG/M metagenome (GOLD analysis project Ga0074198, IMG submission 64527) | Bioremediated contaminated groundwater from EPA Superfund site, New Mexico - Sample SAE3-23 | ecosystem: Environmental > Aquatic > Deep subsurface > Groundwater > Contaminated ...
CGGTAGAACTCTGTATTAACCTGATTGGGGTCATGGCCCTGTGGCTGGGAATAATGAAGATAGCTGAGCGGGCCGGGTTGGTAAATATTCTGGCCTATTGTTTGAAACCGTTGACCGTCAGACTATTTCCCAGCGTTCCTCCTTGGCACCCGGCGATTGGAGCGATTATAATGAATCTGGCCGCCAATATCCTGGGGTTGGGGAACGCGGCGACACCTTTCGGGATGAAGGCCATGCAGGAGTTGAAAAAGCTTAATGGAGATTCCGCCGAGGCCTCAACTGCCATGTGCACCTTTCTGGCTCTGAATACCTCGTGTATCACTCTTATACCAGCCACCATCATTGGCATACGCTTGTCATACCACTCCGCTAATCCGGTGGAAATCGTAGGACCGTGTATATTTGCCACCGGGTTCTCCATGCTTATCGGGATCAGCCTGGATTACTGGTTTCGTACCTATAGCCGCTGGAGGATCAGATAATGTTGTACAGCCTGCTTAACCTGGTTTCCCGCTGGGCGATACCCTTTCTGCTCTTGACCATCCCTCTTTATGGGGCATTACGCAAGGTGCCGGTTTATGAGGCTTTTGTAGAGGGAGCCGAAGAGGGTTTTACTACTGCGGTCAAGATTATTCCGTTTTTGGTGGGAATGATGGTGGCAATTTCGGTTTTTCGAGCCTCGGGGGCCATGGATGTGCTTGGTTGGGCTCTGACTCCCTTTACCCGTGGGTTAGGAATTCCTCCGGAAGTAGTGCCATTGGGGATTATGCGGCCACTGTCGGGCAGTGCGGTGTTGGGCATGGCCAGTGAATTGATGAAGGTATACGGACCCGATTCATTCATCGGGCGTCTCTCTTCAGTAATGCAGGGCACCACCGACACGACTTTTTTTATCCTCACCATATATTTCGGCTCGGTCGGCATAAAGAAGTACCGATATTCGATTGTAACCGGTCTGTGTGCCGATATAACCGGGTTTGTCGCGGCGGTATATATCTGCCATTTGTTGTTCAAATAGGTGCAGAATAATTGCAGTCTTTAGGGTATTATATAGCTATGAATGATTAATGGAGGGATAATATGCCTAGTGATATTGAGATAGCACAGGCGGCCCAGATGCTGCCAATCGGACAGGTAGCAGCCGGCATTGGCCTGAGCGAGGATGACATTGAGTACTACGGTAAATATAAGGCCAAGGTATCACTGGATGACTGGTCGCGTTTGGAACAAAAACCTTCCGGCAAACTGGTGCTGGTTACTGCTATAACACCCACCCCGGCCGGAGAGGGAAAAACCACGACCACTATTGGCCTGGGACAGGCCTTGAATTATATCGGCAAAAAGGCGGTAATTGCCCTGCGCGAGCCTTCATTGGGTCCCAGCTTTGGGGTGAAAGGCGGAGCGGCCGGCGGAGGCTATTCGCAAGTTGTACCGATGGAGGATATCAATCTGCATTTTACCGGGGACATTCATGCGGTGACCTCCGCGCATAATATTTGCGCCGCCATGTTGGACAACCAGTTGCATTTTGACAACAATTTGAATATCGATCCCCGCCAGGTAGTATGGCGTAGGGTCATGGACCTGAATGAACGGGCCCTGCGCAATATAGTAATAGGCCTGGGCGGCAAGCTGGGTGGGGTGCCCCGGGAGTCGGGTTTTGATATAAGCGTTGCCTCCGAGGTCATGGCCTCATTATGTCTGGCCACTGATTTGATGGATTTTAAGGCCCGCTGCCGCCGAATGGTGGTCGCCTATACCTACGAAGGACAGCCGGTTACAGCCGGAGATTTGAAGATAGAAGGCTCCATGGCCTTGCTGATGAAGGATGCCATTAAACCCAATCTGGTACAGACCCTGGAAAATACCCCGGCCTTTATTCATGGAGGGCCTTTTGCGAATATTGCCCATGGGGCCAACAGCCTTATTGCCACCAGGATGGGGATAAAACTAGCCGATTACATGATAACCGAGGCGGGCTTCGGTGCGGATCTCGGCGCGGAAAAATTCTTTGACATAGTCTGCCGCTATGGCGGGTTTAAACCGGACGCCGCCGTACTGGTAGCAACGGTAAGAGCATTGAAGCATCATGGCGGAGTAACCAAAGAGCGCTTGTCCGAACCGGACCTGACCGCCTTAAAAGCGGGATTGGCCAATCTGGAGAAGCAGTTGGAGAACCTGCAGAAGTTTGGCTTGCCGGTGGTGGTGGCCTTAAATGAGTTCCCCAGCGATACTCAGGCCGAGATTGAGATGGTGATGAACCGGTGTGCTGAACTGGGTGCTGATGTCGCCCTGTCACGGGTGTGGGCGGATGGCGGCGCCGGCGGGGTGGATCTGGCCGAGAAGGTAGTTAAAGCCTGTGAGCGGGGCGGTGATTTCCATTATCTGTACCAATTAGAGCAGCCGGTTAAAGAAAAGATAGGGATTATTTGCCGTGAAATATATGGCGCCGATGGGGTGGATTATACAGCAGAGGCGGCCAAGACTATTGAACGGTTAGAAAAGATGGGCTATGGCGAGTTGCCCATATGTATAGCCAAGACTCAGAATTCACTTTCCGATGATCCGCAAAAGCGGGGCCGACCCCGCGATTACCGGGTGAATATCCGCGAGGTAAGACTGTCGGCCGGCGCTGGCTTTCTGGTTCCACTGGCTGGTAATATTATGACCATGCCGGGGCTAAGCCGACATCCGGCGGCAGAAGATATCGATATTCTGCCGAATGGTCGAATAGTCGGATTATTTTAAGGAAATCCGGGAGAGTATAACAATTTAATAAAACCAATAAGAGGTTCCCCTGAGTGGCACTAATACCACGCGGGGGAACCTCTTTTCTTTATATGGGGTTAAATTTAGACGATTTTGTTTCCCCGATTTGTTCCGCTTTTTTTGTCAAAAAGTAATTTTTTTATGAAAAAAGAAGGATTTTTTGCAGGCGAGTAGAAATTAAATAGTCATATGTCGACTTTATCGTGCCGGTAAGTCAAAAATGTATGACTTTACGGGCCAATTTGTGTCATAGCCCCCCGGGGTATTAGGGAGGAGGAAGCTTTTGCTATCCAAAAGAAATTTACTGGTGTTGTTGCTAAGTTGTGTTTTGGTGTTGTTATTGGTTCCGGTAGCTCTGGCGAGCGGTACATATTATAAGGTCAAAGATGGCGACAGCCTTTGGACTATTGCCCGTAAGAATAACACTACGGTAGACAAAATCGTTAAACTTAATAATCTGAAATCTGATTTGTTGCAGCCGGGTATGAATTTATTGGTGAGTGCCCAGAGTACGGCAGTAACGGCTCCAACCCCCTCGCGGGCCGCTGCTCCTAAGGTTAATTATCAACCGGCCGTATCACGGTCGGGCTCGGCCATAAACGGGCAGGACATAGTGGCGGTAGGGGTTCAGTATTTAGGTACGCCGTATCATTATGGGGGATCAAGCCCCGGCGGATTTGATTGCTCGGGTTTTGTAAGTTATTGCTATCGGCAATTCGGTTATGATCTTCCGCGAACTGCAGCGGGCATGGCTGGTGTTGGCGTGGTAGTGAACAAGGAAGATCTGGTTTGCGGTGATCTGGTTTTGTTCCAGGGGACAGCCGGCTCATATGGCATCACTCATGTGGGTATTTATGTCGGCTCGGGTCAGTTTATCCATTCCAGTTCTACCAGTGGCCGTGGGGTGGTTTATTCCTCTATAAATGATTCCTATTATTCGGCCCATTATTATGGAGCACGCAGGGTTATTGACGTTCCGGCGGCAGCTACGCCTCCGACGACGCCGACGACGACGCCGGTCGATCCGGTTGAAATGACCGACGAGGAAACCCCGGATGGAGCCTAAGAGGCTCCGTAAGGATATCCTTTAAAAAGCGTAATAAATATTAATTGGTATTAAATGGACAGGCGTCAGCCTGTCCATTCAGGCCGATGACAAAAGCGAATATCTGCGTTGTTGCAAAAATCCCGCTCAATCAACGTACGCAAGTACGCCTCAATCGCGGGATTTTTGCACGCCTTGATCTTCACTCTTGTCATCGCCCTGACATCTTGCCACCGGAAAAGGATTGAAGGAATGAAACAGGATAACGGGTCTATGAGCAGGTATTGGCGCCTGACTGTTATATGTGTTTTGGCGGGCTTGCTTTCAGCTGCCGCTTTATTCGGGTACGATAAACGGGTTTCAGGGGTTATTGTTTCAACTCCGGTAGTGCAACAGATATATAGGCAGGATACCGCCAATTCACTTAACGATCCGGCATCAACCACCCCAATAACCATCAGTGCAGTTGGGGATTGCACTATTGGCTATGACTATCACTCTCCGCTCTCTGGCCGCTTTGATACAACCTTGAAGACCATGAAAAACGATTATGGCTATTGTTTCAGCAAGGTATTACCTATCTTGGCAGGTGACGATTTAACCATAGTCAATCTGGAGACTACATTGACCAGATGTCGCAAGCCGCTTGATAAGGGGAATGAACGCGCCTACTGGTTCAAGGGTGATCCGGCTTATACCGAGATACTCAGGAAGGGGAGCGTGGAGGCGGCTTTCTTTGCCAATAATCACGGGTATGACTACGGTTATGCCGGATTCAAGGATACGCTGAATTATTTGGACCAGGCCGGCATCACGTCATTTGGTTACCAGCGCAAGCCGGTAATCACCATCAAGGGTGTTCGAGTCGCCTTGCTGGGCTATAACCTGGTGGACGCTATCGAAAAGGGAGTCAAGGTCAGCGGAGTAGAGGCCGGGATGGCTAAGGACATAAAGACAGCCCGGGAGGTTAATGGAGCTAATCTGGTAATTGTCAATTGCCATTGGGGAATCGAGGGCAAGAGTAAAGCCGACCAGTGGCAGATTGCCGTGGCTCATAGCGCGATCGACGCCGGGGCTGATCTGGTATTGGGCCACCATCCTCATGTTGTTCAGGAAGTTGAAAGCTATCACGGAAAGATGATTGCCTACAGCCTGGGCAACTTCTGCTTTGGTGGCAGCCGTAATCCTCGGGACAAGGATACCTTCATATTTCAGCAGACCTTTGTTTTTGATCAGGACAATCACTGTACCGACTATTCAAAAGCTACGGTTATTCCCTGTCTATTGTCATCATCAGCTAACCGCAACGATTATTGTCCCATGCCAGTTGACGGAGATATTGCCAAAAGGATACATGCCAGAACCGGTTATTAGGGTTAAATGGATATTAACCTCTAATCAAGGCAAAGAGTTCGGCGCGGGTCTGGCTTCTGGTTTCAAACAAGCCCCGGACCGCAGAGGTAACAGTCAGAGCACCGGGTTTTCTTACCCCCCGCATGGTCATACACATATGCTCGGCCTCAATTACAACGGCCACGCCAAAGGGGTTCAGGGTATCATTGATACAGTCGGCAATCTGAGAGGTAAGCCTTTCCTGAAGCTGGGGGCGATGAGCATAAGCATCGGCCACCCGGGCTAATTTGCTTATGCCTACCACCTTGCCTCCCCGCGGTATATAGGCGACATGGGCTTTGCCGTAGAAGGGTAGCAGGTGATGTTCGCAGAGTGAATAGATAGGTATATCTTTAACTAGAACCAATTCATCATGATATTCAGTGAAGGAAACCTGTAGCAGGTCACGAGGGTTTACATCCAGTCCGGCAAAGATCTCTTCATAAAGATCGGCGACCCGGCGCGGCGTTTCCAACAAACCTTCCCGGGAGGGATCTTCACCTATGGCCTCTAATATCATACCGACAGCGGTTTGAATCTTGTCACGATCAATTGCCTTTTTGTCCATGAAAAAGCCTCCAAAATGAATACTATTTTATTACTAACGCTATCATAACAGAAAAATGTCCTACGGCCTAATAGTACAAGGATTTAGCGGCAAGGTGTAGAATAGTGAGAATATATGGCCAATACGAACTGGATTATAACTGAAAAATTATTATATAAGCGAGGATAATTTGCGGTGAGACTGGCAAAATATCTGGCTATGGCGGGGGTCGCCTCCCGTCGCCAGGCTGAGGATCTGATAAGAGCAGGGCAAGTCAAGGTAAATGGTCTGGTGGTCGATACACCAGCCATAAACATAGATCCAGAACAGGATGAGATCTGGTTTGACGGGCAGTTGCAGCGCCCGGAACAGATGACCTACCTGCTGCTCTTCAAACCCGTCGGCTATATCAGCAGCGTCTATGACCCGCAGGGCCGGCCAACGGTCATGGAGCTGGTAAAAGAGATTGGCCAGCGTATATATCCGGTCGGCCGCTTGGATCTGGATACGGAAGGGCTGCTTCTGATGAGTAATGACGGGGAGTTTGCCAATCTCATGATTCATCCCCGCTATGAAATGAGTAAGACCTATGAGGCACTGGTCGAAGGCAAGGTAGGAGAGAAGGATTTGGTGCAGTTAAAGCAGGGCGTTCTTTTGGAAGACGGGGTTACCGCACCGGCCCAGGCTCAGGTTATCAGGCAGCAGAGCGATCAGACCCTTCTGCAAATCGAGATACATGAGGGGAGAAAACGCCAGGTCCGGCGCATGTGTGCCGCGATCGGCCATCCGGTGGTTCATCTTAAACGAGTAGCTTTCTCGGGACTAACCCTGACGGGATTGCAGCCTGGTCAGTATCGGCGATTGACTGCCCGGGAGAAGGAGGAGCTGTTGCAAAAAGCCACTATGGCTCTTTTGCCGGAACCATGCAACAGCTCCGAGGGTTAAACAGCAGCGGGGGTGAATAATGGACCTGGAGATGAGCCCATATCACGGCTTGGGCAAGCTGGAACAACTGCACCAACGCCTCCGGCAATGCAATTGCCCGGCCCGCAACTATGGCCTGGTATTGTTTGTTGCCGATCATGAGATAAGCCGGTATCGTTTCAGCAATTATCAACCGCTGGCTTCCAATAAGATAATCGAAAATCATTTGCTGGGCATGGCCCCAACGGTCAGAATGCTTAAGCGCCTGGGCAGAAGGGAATATATCCTGGATGTGGGCCTGGCTAGGCCGATTTCTGACGAGGCGGCGGGGAAATTGGAGAAAGTAGAATTTGCCGGTAAATATGCAGGGTTTTCATCAGAGACTGCCGAATTAGTATCATATGGTTTAAATGGTTGCAGCCGTGACTTTCTTGACCAAGACGCCCTGACCGTAGATGAAGTAGAAAGGGCAATGACTGCAGGTAAGGACTATTGGCATATTTTATCTGAAAAAAACTTTGATATAATGGGAATTGGAGAAGTGGGGATAGGGAATACCCTGTGTTCCGCCGCTCTAGCTATTGCCGCGACTGGATTGGCTCCGGAGAAATTGGTAGGCAGGGGATCGTCCACCAGTCATTTAATAGAAAGAAAAATTGAGTTTATTGGCCGGGCATTGAAGAAGAGGACACCTGAGCCCGATAATATATTTGACATCATGACCCGATTTGGCGGTTTGGAAATTGCTGCAATGGTTGGCTTTATATCTGCCGCCGCCGACAATCGCCACCCCATTATGCTAGACGGTTATGTCACGGCCGTAGCCGGTTATTTAGCCGCTATGACCAATAGCCGGGTGCCGGATTATTTAATAGCGCCAAGTTTGGCCGACCAGATAGGACATGCTCTGATCCTTAAAGAGTTGGGTTTGGAAGCCATGTTTGATTTGGACATCAACTATGGTGAAGGATTAGCTGCGGTATTAGGTCTCTTTCTGGCTGAAAGTACAGAAATATTCTATAATTAGTGAATACCTTAATCATAGTATATGAATAGTTCATAGGTTGAATTGGGGGAGAAGTCATTTGGGCAAGTTGCGCTTAAGAGTTCGCTTAGATTATGTAGGCAATGGCAAAAAGAAAGCACTGTTCGGTGGTAAAACTCTGGAACAAAGTGCTGAAGATACCAGGCAGCATAAGGCATCAATGCTGCGTAATGTGCCGATCCAGGGAATCAGTATCGAGGATATCGATATGAGCCAGGATATCTACTCGGTTTATGATGAAGTAAATGGGCACGAAATTGCCTATGCTCCGGTAATTATTACGTTTAACGCCGACTCCATGGAGCATGTAATAAAATTCACCGCCAAGGAAGAGCTTATGGTAGTTCAGGTTTTGGACCCGGAGGAAATTACCCTGTCGTCACTGGAAATTGAACGTCTGTTGGTCACGATGAGTGAAGAGATGGTCGATTACAAGCGCTTCCTGGAACGTAAGGTTAATAACTGGAGATAACTAAGTAGGGGGATTTGTATGGCCCGGCTGAGTTTGGAATCAATTGTAGAAGCAGTAAATGATCTTCCCGCATTACCCACTGTTGTTACCAGGGTCATTCAATTGACTGATGATCCCGATTCAACTGCTCAGGATATTAATAATGTATTAAATCAGGATCAGGCTATTACTGCCCGGGTGCTGCGCTTGGCCAACTCGGCTTTTTATGGTTACACCCGCCGTATCAATACGGTAACCGATGCAGTAGTCTTTATGGGATTTAAAACCATTCGTAGCATAGTTATTGCCGCCTCGGTCAGCGATATTTTGAATCAGGAAATGGCCGGCTATGCCCTGGAACACGGCGAACTCTGGAAGCATTCACAATGCGCCGCCATGGCTGCGCGTTTGATTGCCCGCAAAGCCAAGCTGCCTACTCTGGATCTGGCTTATACCGCCGGACTTTTGCACGATATAGGCAAGGTTATTCTGAACCGGACTATGAAGGAAGCCTATTTTGAGGTAGTGGAAAAGGTAGGCGAGGGCGAAATATCCTTTGATCAGGTTGAGAATGAAATCCTGGGATTTAACCATGCGTCGGTAGGCTCCAGGGTAGCTGCCAAATGGAATCTGCCCGACCAGTTGGTTGAAGCTATCGAGTTTCATCATAATCCCGATCAGGCAGTTATTAATCCAAAGCTTACGGCGATCGTACACTTGGCTGATGCGATTTGCGTAGCTATGGGTATTGGCATTGGCGTTGACGGTATGCTTTATCCAGTGTCGTCCAAGGCCTTTGAATTGCTGGGTTTTGATGAAGGTGCTATTGAGGCGATTATTAACGATTTGAGCGATCTTCTAACTGATCAGACCACCTTGTAGGAAGATAGTGGGGCTGATCTCTAATAAACCATAAACTGTTAACCTGCATTTTGATTGCCAACTCTTAATTACCCCCCCTCATAAAATCCTCGAAAAACCAAATATTTTGGTTGATTTTCAATGCCGGCTGTTATAAAGTACTGAATAAGATTATTTTATAAGGGGCTTGTGCCTTGGGGAAATTGGTCATATTCGCCGGGGGCTTGGGCAGCGGCAAGACCGAGATTGCCCTCAATTTTGCACGGGAAGAAGCTGAGCAGACTGGAAACAGCGTATTGGCCGATCTAGATCTGATCAATCCTTTTTTTGCTTCTCGTCAGGCCATAGATGAGCTTGCCAAAGTAGGGGTCAAGCTTTTGGCATCGCGCCGGGAACTGGCTTTTGGAGACGTGCCGCAAATACCGCCGGAGATTATTAGCAGTATCCGCCAGGACAACCATCTTTTTATCGATTTGGGCGGCGACGAGGCCGGGGTTTTGGTTCTGGGATATCTTCGTTCATATATCCTGGCCCGACCCCATGAGTTTTTCCTGGTAGTAAATCCGTACCGCCCCTTTGCCAGCAGCCTGGAGGATTTACTGGTTCTCAAACAAATGTTGGAGATATCCAGCCGACTGCCCTTTACCGGAATCATAAGTAATCCTAATCTGGTTGAGGAAACCACACCCGATACCGTCAGAGAGGGGCACGGTAAAGTTGTGGAATGGTCTGAGTCTATCGGACTGCCGGTAAAATATCTTACGGTAGCGGAAGGTTTATTTGATGATCTTCGGACCGAATATGATGGAATTATTCATAAGCTGTCACTTCATTTCAGGCCTGATTGGCTAGGTGTTTCATAAGGAGGAATAGGTTAATGGCCAAAGGCAGGGTGTATTTCGTAGAGGACCGCTGCAAGGCATGCGGGCTGTGTATTGAATTCTGCCCGCGCGACGTTTTGGAATTCGATGATAGTATCAATATTCTGGGTTATCATCCGGTTATACTGGCAAAGCCCGAAGGATGCACAGGCTGCGCCATTTGCGGCTTGATGTGTCCCGATCTGGTGATAACGGTGGAGAAGGAGTGAAGGCATGAGTCGGGTTTTAATGAAGGGCAATGAGGCTCTGGCAGAAGGCGCCATATTAGCCGGTTGCCGTGGTTTTTTTGGATATCCCATCACGCCTTCCAGTGAAATTGCTGAGTATATGGCGCGTAAGATGCCTACTATAGGCGGAGTTTTCGTGCAGGCGGAGAGCGAACTAGCCGCTATCAATATGGTCTATGGCGGTTCTTCGGCTGGCTTCCGGGTGATGACCGCTTCGTCGGGACCGGGAATAAGCCTGAAACAGGAAGGCATATCATTTCTATCCGAAGGCGAACTGCCCAGCGTGATTGTCAATGTATCGAGAGGAGGTCCGGGATTGGGCGGTATCCAACCCTCTCAAGCCGACTATTTTCAGGCAACGCGGGGCGGCGGTCACGGGGATTACCATACCATGGTTCTGGCGCCTTCCGGAGTCCAGGAAATGATGGATCTGACTATGCAGGCCTTCCATTGGGCTGATTACTACCGGATACCGGTGATGATTATGGCGGAGGGAACTTTGGGCAATCTTATGGAACCCATCACCGTAAGAGAGCCGGTGACCGAGTTCATCGACAAGCCCTGGGTTACTAACGGCTGTAAGGATCGTGCTCCCAATGTCATGAATACCCTGCATCTGGACAGCGATTTCCTGGAGAAGAGAAATCATCATCTACAGGCCAAGTATGACCAAATCCAACAAGAATGTAAACGTGCCGAAACCTTTATGGTGGAAGACGCCGATATCGTTATAGTAGCTTTTGGTTTAATGGGCCGCATAGCTAAGAAGTCGGTTTCCGAGGCCCGTAAGCAGGGGGTTAAGGCAGGACTCATCAGGCCGATAACCCTGTGGCCATTCCCTGATGGTGTTATTCAGGCGGCAGCCCAGACCGCCAAGCGGTTTCTTTCGGTTGAAATCAATATGGGACAGATGATCGAGGATATAAAACTGGCCCTGGAAGGGAGAGTGCCGGTTGAGTTTTACGGTCGCATAGGTATAAGCCCTAATCCCGAGGAGATAACCCGGCAGATTGTAAATATTGCCGCCAGGGAGGGATGGATATGAAAACAGTATTTCAAAAGCCCAAGAGCTTGCAAGATAATAAATTCCACTACTGCCCCGGCTGCACCCATGGCATTATCCATCGGCTGATTGCTGAATGCCTGGACGAGATGGATATCCGGGAGAGAACTATCGGTATTTGCCCGGTAGGCTGTTCGGTCTTGGCCTATGACTATTTCAACTTTGATACTCTGGAAGCGGCACACGGGCGTGCTCCGGCGATTGGCACCGCGATTAAGCGTTTGCTGCCCGATCGTTATGTTTTCACCTATCAGGGGGATGGCGATCTGGCATCGATTGGCATGGCGGAAATTGTACATGCCTCACTCAGGGCCGAAAAGATCACTACTTTCTTTATTAATAACACACTCTACGGCATGACCGGAGGACAGATGGCACCCACTACCCTGTTGGGACAGGTTGCCACTACCTGCCCTTATGGCCGCAAGGCGGAATGGGAAGGCTACCCGGCGCACATGGCTGAGCTTATAGCGCAAAATGAAGGGGCGGCCTATGTTTGCCGGACCGCCGTCAATAGTCCGGCCAATGTCATGAAAACTAAAAAGGCTATCAGAAAGGCTCTGGAAGTTCAGCAACGGGGACTGGGTTTCAGCATGGTGGAGATTCTATCCACCTGTCCTACCAATTGGGGACTGAGTCCGGTTGAAGCGATGAAATGGATGGAAGACAAGATGTTCCCAACCTATCCGCTGGGAGAATTCAAGTCCGTTGAATAGTAAACATGTTGGGGAGGCATAGAGGCTAATGGCAGGGGAACAACAGATTTTATTTGCTGGTTTTGGCGGTCAGGGGGTTCTGGCAATGGGACAGTTCCTGGCTTACGCAGCAATGGGTATAGGAAAAGAAGTTACCTGGGTACCATCCTATGGGGCGGAGATGCGCGGGGGCACCGCAAATTGTCTGGTAACCATATCTGATGAAGAAATTAGTTCACCGCTTACCGAGAACCCCGGAAGCGCGGTGGTGATGAACCGCCCGTCTTTGGACAAGTTTGAAAACAAGGTTCAGCCGAATGGCACGGTGGTTATCAACTCCTCCCTGGTGGACCGGGTACCTGTCCGCGAGGATCTAACGGTTTATCAGATACCCGCCAATACCATTGCGGAGGAGATAGGCAATCTGCGAGGAGCCAATATGATCATGCTGGGTGCCTACCTGCAGATGACCGGAGCGGTCAGAGTTGAGGAAGCCCTGGAGCACTTTGACGCGATATTTAAAGGGAAGAAACCGGCGGTTATCGAAAGAAACCGGCAGGCCTTCATGACCGGGGTGGAATGGGCCAGAAACCACCAATAATTGAAACACTGGCAGCGAGAAAAAAGGGAGCGAAGCTCCCTATTTTTGCGTGATTAGACAATTGTCGAATGTTAATGAAAACGGATATTCTTGTAGTGCCGGGCATAATATAATAGAAATTACTGCCCGGGGGATGGCTGTTTGAACAAAATGTTTGATCGTCTCGAAAGATATCTTATCCGCTTTATAATGCTCTCGCTGATTGCCGTTGTTGTAGTCCAGGGACTCATGACCAACGATTCCTATCGTTTATTTCTTAGTTGGTCTGAGCGAATGGAGGGGCAGGAAATTAGCTATCCCGCCAATATGCTTCAAGGTGACACCAACAAGCTCGCCGCCCAATCACCGCATGCCCGGGTAGTTATAGCTATAGAATCATTCTCTTCATTGCCGCTGGCTCGTCTGCTGGTCAATGGTCAGGAGAAGCAATCTTTTGAGCAAAAGGAGATCAGCGTACCGGTCAAGGGCGGTGACAAGCTGGAGATAGATTCGAGTTCATATAATTTTCCGGTAAAATATCGAGTTAAAGAGGTTTCATCCAATGTAGGCTTTCCTGAAGCGGATTCATGTTATACTGCCAATCAGGGCGTAGTAATGATCGGGAATGTTATAGTAAAATAGGAAACAGTATATAAGCAAGGTGGGATTAACATGGTAGTAGGCAGCAAAATGGTCGCCACATCAGCGATCAAAATGGCCCTTACCGATACCCGGGATGAAGAAGCGCATCTGAAAAAAGAACTGATGGAGCAATTCGGCATCAAAGCCGTGGCGGTGGATTACGGCGGAGAGTTCATCAATTCAGTAGGCAAGATTGTAGAAAGAGCCGTAGTAGCCGCCAAAAGGGAAGGCGTCATCAAGGACACCCATGCTGACGAGGGAGCGATAGCCGGAGCGGCCCGTGAAGCCATAACTCAGATTATGCCTAAGGCACTGGGCTTGAATGTCGGCGGGAAAATCGGCATTGCCCGGCACCATGACCATGTAAGCGTTGCCATATTCATGGGAATTGGCTTGCTGCATCTGGATGAGGTATCGATTGGCCTGGGCCATCGGGCGGTTTCTTAAAAGGGCAAGTAGAGTAGGATGGTAGGTGGAGAATAGTGTTGGTTAGAGGAATTAGAGGAGCAACCACAGTTAATGCGGATACAGTCGAAGAGGTGCTCCAGGCAACCCGCGAATTGCTGGAGCTTATTCGTCAGGAAAACCAGTTCGCAATTGAGGATATAGCCAGTGCTCTGTTTACGGTTACCGCCGATGTCAGGTCGGTATTTCCGGCGGCGGCGGCACGTTCCATCGGCTGGGACAAGGTGCCCCTCTTATGTTTTCAGGAGATTGAAGTGCCCAATGCCTTGCCTCGCTGCATACGGGTGCTGGTTCATGTCAACACTGAAAAGAAACAGGCTGAGATCAAGCATATCTATCTGAAAGAGGCCCAAACCCTCAGGGCTGACTTGCAAAGATGAGGTGATTCAGTATAAAACTTAATGTTCCACCTCCTTTGCCAATCAATATAATTCCGGACGCCGCTGAGCTAGCAAGGGCATCTCGGTACGTACCCGTTTTATCAGGTCGAAGTCTATCTCAGCGGCGATGATTTCTTCGCCAGTACCGGCTTCGGCCATAATTCGTCCCCAGGGGTCGACTATCAGCGAATGTCCCCAGGCTTGATAGAAAGCCTCCGGGTTGCGGGCGGGGGAGGCGGCTATAACATAGCACTGGTTGTCAACGGCGCGGGTCCGCATAAGTATTTCCCAGTGAGCCCGACCGGTCACCGTATTGAAAGCTGCCGGAATTATGAGCATCTGAGCCCCGTCCAGCACGCAGCGGCGTGCCAGTTCGGGGAAACGCACGTCAAAACATATCATAACACCGAAACAGAATGAGCCGTTGTTAATTACCGTAATCTGGCGGCCCGGGGACAAGGTATCCGATTCCCGGAAAGCGATGCCCCCCTCAATATCAACATCGAATAGGTGGAGCTTGCGGTGGCGGTCCAGCAGTTCGCCCTGCGGATTGAAGATATAACTGGTATTATAAAGCCGGCCGGCCTCGTCCCTTTCAATTATGGAACCACCTACCAGGTGGATGCTATGCCTGGCTGAGCAATTGGCCAGGAAGGCGGAGGTCAGTCCGGGATAGGGCTCGGCATAGTCAGGAAAGCGCTCGGCTTGGTAGGGGGAATTGAATACTTCCGGTAAAACCACCAACCGGGCCCCGTCATAGGCGGCCCGGTTGATCATTTTTTCGGCCGTTGCCAGATTGCTGGCTTTATCGTCACCCACTCGCATTTGGCATATCGCCATCGGGAGATTGTTCATCATAACCCTCCGAATCATCCTGCTTTATTTGTTTACCGAAATAATACTATTAACCTTACTTGAATGCTATACTATTAAGATGAATGATATCGATTATCATTGCAATATTATTTACTGTTAAACGGTGCAGTATGAATTAGTGCAATGATAATCAAGAAGATATGGGAGGTTCACCGTGCACCCGTTTAAGCTGGCATCCCGCGACTACAAAGCCGAAGATACCGTAATAAGTGTCAAGGGACCTGGAAAGCCTGTACTGATTGGACAAGGCTATTGCACCCTTATTGCCGGTCCCTGTGCGGTCGAGAACCGTGAGCAATACCTGGAACTGGCCCGGATACTCAAGGACAGCGGAGCCCATATGCTGCGCGGGGGACTCTTCAAACCCCGAACATCGCCCTACTCTTTTCAAGGTATGGGTAAAGCGGGGCTGGAAATCTTGGGTGAGGCCCGGGAGCTTACCGGTATGCCGGTGGTTACTGAGATCATGGATATTCACGATATTGATGATCTGTATGATACCGTCGACGTATTCCAGGTGGGCAGCCGCAATATGCAGAACTACTCGCTGCTGGAGGCGCTGGGCCGCTTGGATAAGCCGGTGCTGCTTAAACGTGGCTTTGCGGCCACCATTGAAGAGTGGCTGTTGGCGGCGGAGTATATCTTAAGCGGCGGTAATAATGAGGTAATTCTCTGTGAAAGAGGCATCAGAACCTTTGAGACTTACACCAGGAATACGATTGATATCGGAGCGGTAGTCATGGTCAAGGAAATTTCTCACTTGCCGGTAATTGTGGATCCCAGTCACGCTACCGGGAAATGGCGTATGGTGACTCCAGTAGCGGCTGCCGCCATCGCCGCCGGCGCCCATGGCTTGATGGTGGAGGTGCATCAGGATCCGGATCAGGCCTTGTCTGATGGTAAGCAATCCCTTACTCCCGCCAACTACCAGCAGATGATCTCCCGAATAGCATCCCTGGCCCAGTTGGAAGGCAGGCATATGCAGCAATGAGTCAGACCATAAGCTGATACGGCTTAATAAATGGGATTGAATTGCTGCCCGGGTCATGTTATTGTTATATCTGTAGTACGGAAGGTAATTTCGACAATGTAGTATGGTAGGATGGTGGGAAATTAAAGCATGGCTTGAATGCCATTGGTGATTTCTTCGCTAATGGCATTTTGTGTTTTTTCTCACCTCTACGAAAGGGAGGAAAGCGAATATGATCATCGTAATGGAAAGAATGGTACCCGAAGAACAGATCAGAATGGTGGAAAAGAAGCTGGAAGAAAAGGGCTTCCAGGTTCATCTTTCCAAAGGCGTGGAACGGACCATCATCGGCGCCATCGGTGAAAGGACCCAGGCCGTAATGGACGCCATTGAAACCATGGCCGGGGTGGAAAAGGTAGTGCCGATTGTCCAGCCCTTTAAGATGGCTTCCAAGGAGTTCAAGTCCCAACCCACTGTGGTAAAGGTAGGAGACCAGGTAATCGGTGACGGCAGCATTCAGTTGATAGCCGGTCCCTGTGCCGTGGAAGGCTGGGATAAGTTCCTTGAGGTAGCTCAGATGGTTAAGGATGCCGGGGCTACCATGCTGAGAGGCGGCGCCTTTAAACCCCGCACCTCGCCCTACTCTTTTCAGGGACTGGAGGAAGAGGGTCTCAAGATTTTAGCGGAAGCCCGACGGATAACCGGTCTGCCGGTAGTTTCCGAAATTATGGACCCCCGTATGATTGATACGGTGGCGTCATATGTTGACATCATGCAGGTAGGCGCCCGCAATATGCAGAACTTTTTCCTGCTGCGGGAGTTGGGCAAGTGTAATAAACCGATATTGTTGAAACGCGGCCCGTCAGCCACCATTGAGGAATGGATTATGGCGGCCGAATATATTATCTCCAGCGGCAATGACCAGGTTATTATGTGTGAAAGAGGCATCAGAACCTTTGAAAACTACACCCGCAATACCCTGGATTTAAGCGCGGTGCCGATTATCAAACAGCTGACCCATCTGCCGGTTATCGTCGATCCCAGTCATGGCACCGGGAAATGGAAATTAGTCGAGCCGATGGCCATGGCCGCGGTTGGCGCCGGCTGTGACGGCTTGATTGTCGAAGTGCATCAGAATCCCAGTGAAGCCATGTCTGATGGACCGCAATCATTGACCCCGGAGAATTTCCGGAACATGGCCCGCAAGGTTCGCAAACTGGCGGCGGCCCTGGAAAATGCTTAGGAGCCGCTTTGATTGAATAGTATCGCAGCACTTATTTTTTGCATTGGCGGCGTTTTCAGTGGGGTAGGCCACAGGATAAACAGAAATACAGGTGATATTATATGCCGGTAAATATCTTGATAATAGGAGTCGGTTTGATTGGGGGCTCGCTAGGTTTGGCCCTGCGGGATTCTTCGCTGGTGGCCAGGGTCGGCGGCGTGGATGATCATCTAATTATTGCACAGGCGATAGCCATGGGGGCCATCGACGGGGGAGAGTCCCTGGAGGCGGAAGTTAAGCGAGCGGATGTTATATTCATATCTACTCCGCTCGGCGCCTTTGCTGGCCTACTTGAGCAAATAACGCCCTGGCTGAAACCAGGCGCTATATTGAGCGACGTGGGGAGCACCAAGCAGGAAGTTATGCAGTTGTTTGCCGGGTTGCCGGACGATATTTACAAGATCGGCGGTCATCCCATGGCCGGTTCCGAGATCAAGGGAATCGGCGGGGCTGATCGGTATTTATTTGAAAATGCCGTATATATATTGACTCCGGCACCGGAAACCCCGGCCAAGGTTTTGCATTTCATGGAGGAACTGCTGTCCTGCACCGGGGCCCGCATCAAACTACTGGACGCGAAGCGGCACGACGAACTGGTGGGAGCGATCAGTCATCTGCCGCACCTGGCGGCGGCAGCCCTGGTTAATCTTACCGGGGGGGAAGAAGACCACCTGATGATGGCGGCCGGAGGCTTTCGCGATACGACTCGTATCGCTTCATCCAATCCGGAATTATGGGAAAACATTATATTCTCCAATCAGGATATAATAGTTGATAAGCTTGAATTATTCATTGAGCAGCTTAAAGACCTGAAAGAGGCTATCCAGGCCGGGGACCGGGGCAAGCTGGCGGAAGAACTATCTTGCGCCAAGGATACCCGCGATAGAATACCCCAGGTTCACCGGGGGATTATGCCCGGATTTTCTGATATAGTATGTATTGTACCGGATAAGCCGGGAATAATTGCCCAGTTGGGTTCCATACTGCATGAAAAAGATATTAACATCGTGGACATCGAGATACTGCGGGTAAGAGAGGGAGACGGCGGGACTATCCGGTTAGGGGTCCCCTCCACGGAGGCCGCTATTCATGCTGTGGCCGCATTGCAGGATTACGGTATCAAAGCCTGGGTGCGCTCATAAGGAGGACATAATGCACACAATTATTAGTCAATCCGGCCCGTTGCGCGGAGAAATAACGGTGGCTCCCGATAAATCGATTTCGCATCGGGCGGTAATTTTTTCTGCTCTGGCCCAGGGGGTAGGAACCGTAGACAATTTCCTGCTGGCGGAAGACACCCTGTCATCCTGCTCCTGTCTTCGTCAACTGGGCATTGCTATCGAGCAGGACGGCAGCCATCTTCGGATCTCCGGCGGCGGCTTGCATGGTTTGCGCGAACCTTCCTCGGTTTTGGACTGCGGCAACTCGGGGACGACGATGCGTCTACTGGCCGGCTTGCTGGCGGGACAGCCTTTTTTTTCCGTATTAAGCGGGGATCAATCCCTTAACCGCCGCCCCATGAAAAGGGTTATGGAGCCGCTCAAGGCTCGGGGAGCCGAGATGTGGGGACGCAATGGCGGAGAGAATCCCCCCTTGGCCATTAGGGGAAATCAGCTTAAGGGCTTGCATTATAGATTGCCAATGGCCAGCGCTCAGGTTAAATCGGCCCTTCTCTTGGCCGGACTCACCGCGGATGAAGCGACCGTTTTAAACGAACCGGAGAAGTCGCGGGATCACAGTGAAAAGATGCTTAAGGCCATGGGGGCTGATCTGAAGATAAACGGACTGGAGATTACCCTATCTCCGGGACGGGAACTGACTCCGCAGGCCTTCCTGGTTCCGGGCGATATTTCTTCAGCCGCCTTCTTTATCGTGGCCGCCAGCCTGGTTCCGGGCTCTGAATTGCTGATTAGGGATGTGGGGATCAATAGCACCCGGGATGGCCTGCTGGAGGTTATGGCCCGGATGGGCGGCAATATAAAGCTGGAGAACAAGCGGGTTATTGGCGGAGAAGAGGTAGCTGATATAGTGGTACCCTCCGCATCTCTGCGCGGCCCCCGCCTGCAGGGCGACATTATTCCGCGTCTGATCGATGAAATACCTATTCTGGCAGTTGCTATGGCCGGGGCGGACGGCGAATCCATCGTTG
>Ga0074198_1001165_pt1 | contig 19199 bp, 22 predicted proteins | sample EPASupsiteSAE323_FD_64527 | JGI IMG/M metagenome (GOLD analysis project Ga0074198, IMG submission 64527) | Bioremediated contaminated groundwater from EPA Superfund site, New Mexico - Sample SAE3-23 | ecosystem: Environmental > Aquatic > Deep subsurface > Groundwater > Contaminated ...
CGCGCCGCCCGGCCTCGCCGCTCCCGCTTCGAGGAAGCGCGGCGCAGGGCCGTTCACAAGAAGCCCTGCCAGATCGGCGTTCCGCCTGAGGAAATCCGCCGCAGCGCAGGAGGGGTCAAGCTTCACTTCCAGCGCCATTTTTACTTCAGGCGCGATCTGGAACTCGGAGCGCAGGGTTCGCGCCGCGCGCACCAGTTCGCGCAGGGATTCGAATTCGGCCGCAAGGATGGGCGCGCGGCGCGCGCTCTCAGCCTTGGGCCAGGAGGCGGAGATCAAGCGGCCGGATGCGTTCGGCAACATGCCGTAGATTTCTTCGGTGACGAAGGGAAGGAAGGGATGCAGCAGCCTGAGCGACTCTTCGAGCACATTGAGGAGGACTGTGGTCGCCCTGTCCTTTTCGGCGGGATCGTCCGATCTGGTCGAAAGTTTGGAGGCTTCGATATACCAGTCGCAGAAGTCGTCCCAGAAGTAGGAATAGACGGTCTGGGCGGCGTCGTTGAAGCGCCAGGATTCGAGGGCGGCGCCCGTGGCACAGGCCGCTTCGTCGAGACGGTGCAATATCCAGCGGTCGGCGTCGTTGAGGGTGATACGGTCGGCGCTCAGGAGTTCGCGCCCTTCGAGATTCATGAGGATGTAGCGTGACGCGTTCCAGACCTTGTTGGCGAACTTCGAACCCATCTTGAAGCTTTCGCGATCGAGAAGGATGTCCTGTCCTGAGGCGCAGTTGTAGGCGAGCGTGAACTTGAGGGCGTCCGCGCCGTATTCGTCCACGATTTCGAGCGGATCAATGCCGTTGCCGAGACTCTTGGACATCTTGCGGCCCTGTTTGTCGCGGATGAGGCCATGGATGAACACTTCGCTGAAGGGGCTCTTTTCCGTGAATTCCATTCCGGCCATGATCATGCGCGCGACCCAGAAAAAGATGATGTCGTATCCGGTGACGAGCGCGCTTGTGGGATAATAGCGGCGCAGGTCGGCCGTGTCCTTGGGCCAGCCCAGAGTGCTGAAGGGCCAGAGCCAGCTCGAGAACCATGTATCGAGAACATCCTCGTCCTGATAAATGTCGGTGGAACCGCATTTCTTGCAGTAGAGTGGGTCTTCGCGCTCGACCAGAACGGCGCCGCAGTGGCGGCAGTAGAAGGCGGGAATCCTGTGTCCCCACCAGAGCTGGCGCGAAATGCACCAGTCGCGGATGTTCTCCATCCAATGCTGATAGGTGCTTTCCCATTTTTTCGGGAAGAACGCCACGTCGCCGTCCCGCCAGGCCCGAAGCGCCTTTTCGGCCAGGGGCTTCATTTTCACGAACCACTGTTCGGAGAGATAGGGCTCGATCACGGTGTGGCAGCGATAGCAGTGACCGACCGCATGCACGAGTTTTTCTTCGGATTTAAGCAAACCCTGAGCTTCGAGATCGGCCAGCACCAGTGTGCGGGCTTCGGGCACCTTCATGCCGCGATACTTTTCGGGAACCTCGGCGGAAAGAGTCCCGTCGGGATTGAGAATGTTGATGCGCTCCAGACTGTGCCGGTTCCCCACTTCGAAGTCGTTGGGATCGTGCGCCGGGGTGATTTTGACGAGCCCGGTTCCGAAGGTTCTGTCCACATAGGCATCGGCGATGATGGGGATAGTCCTGTCGGTGAGAGGGAGTTTGACCATTTTGCCGATGAGGGCGCGATAGCGTTCGTCTTCGGGGTGGGCGGCCACGGCCGTATCGCCGAGCAGGGTTTCGGGACGCGTGGTGGCTATCTCGATCCTGCCAGAGGGGCATTCGGGACAGGGCCCGTCGGCGAGTTCGTACCAGATATGCCACATGGAACCGTTTTCGTCTTCATGCTCGACTTCATCGTCGGACAGAGCGGTGCCGCAGGAAGTGCACCAGTTGACGAGATATTTCCCCTTGTACAGAAGACCGCGCTCGTAAAGCGTGACGAACACTTCGCGCACCGCTTTCGAAAGGCCTTCGTCCAGGGTGAAGCGCTCCCTCGACCAGTCCACGCTCGAACCGATTTTGGCGAGCTGGTTGTTGATGAAAGCCTTGTGTTCCCTGGTGACTTTCCAGGTCTCTTCGACGAAGGCTTCGCGCCCCATCGATCGCCTGTCCTTGCCTTCCTTGCGAAGTTTCTTCTCGACGACGTTCTGCGTGGCGATGCCCGCGTGGTCGGTGCCCGGAACCCACAGGGTCGGACGGCCGGTCATGCGCCTGTAGCGGATCTGGACGTCCTGGAGGCTGTTGTCCAGAGCGTGGCCGAGATGAAGTACGCCGGTTACGTTGGGAGGAGGAATGACGATCGTGAAGGGCTTCCTGTTTTTGTCACCCTTGGGCATGAAGTGGCCTTCGTCTTTCCAGACCGCATAGATGCGATCTTCGAAACTCTTGGGATCGTAGGCTTTCGCCAATTCGATCGCATTCATGAATATCCTCCGCTTCGCAGTTCGGCTTCGATGTTCCGAAAAGGATAGCCGAAACCATAGCGCTGGGGAAGAGCCCGTGCAGTCGCTTAGGAGCGGGACCCCGCTTTTCTTCTTTCCCGACTTGGTGGATAATCAGATAAACACCCGTTTCATATGCGGGCTACAGGAGACAAATATGGCGGACGGCACCCCCTGGAGTTTTTTGGACACCTATCGCGGTAAGGCCTTTTCCGGCGAATGGCCTACCCTCCCCGAGTTGTTCGCGATTACCGTTTCGCGCTATCCGGACAGAGCCTGTTTTTCCGCCTACGATCCGGACAGGCGCAGCTGGAATTACCGTGAAGCGCATGCAGTGATCAAACGCGTCGCCGCGCACCTGCGTTCCCTCGGCATAGGCAAGGATTCCAAAGTGGCGGTCACCGGCAAGAACGCCCCGGAATGGGCCATGGCCTATCTGGCCGTTCTGGAAGCCGGAGCCGTAGTCGTTCCGATCGACTACCAGATTACGGCCGAAGAGATCGCCAACCTCGTGAAAGCCGGCGATTCCGTCGCTCTTTTTGCGGATGAAGAAAAATTCGCCGAACTGAAAGCCGCCTGTCCCGAACTCAAAGCCGTATTCGCGCTGTGGTCCGGCGGTCCGGACTATATTCTCGACCTCAAGGCCCCGAGCGAATCGGAACTTCCGCCTCTCGTCCCCGCGGTGGAAACGGATCTCGCCGCCATTCTCTTCACTTCAGGCACTACCGGCATTCCGAAAGGCGTCATGCTCTCGCACCGCAATTTTGTGTCGGACTGCTTCTACGCACAGGGCAACCTCACAATCCTGTACACGGACGTTTTTTATGCCCTTCTTCCTCTCCATCACTCCTACACCATGCTTGCGGTCTTCATCGAAGCGATATCGGTGGGCGCCGAAATCGTGTTCGGAAAGCGGATGGTGGTCAAGCAGATTTTCAAGGATTTGAAGGAAGCCAAGATCACCATGTTCCTGGGCGTTCCGATGCTTTTCAACAAGGTTCTCGCGGGCATCACAAAGGGCGTGAAGGCGAAGGGACCTATCGTCGCAGGCCTGATTTCGGCGCTGATGGCCATTTCCGGATTCATCAAGAAAGTATTCAAGGTCAACCCGGGCAAGAAACTGTTCCACTCCATCCTCGACAAGGTGAGTCTTTCCACGATCCGCATCTGCATAGCGGGCGGCGGCCCCCTCGCCCCTTCCGTATTCAGGAAATACAACCAGCTCGGCATCGACTTCGTGCAGGGCTACGGTCTCACCGAGACTTCGCCGATCATCACCCTCAACCCGATCGAGCATTACAAGGAAGCGTCAGTCGGCAAGATCCTGCCCGGCGTCCAGATGAAAATCCTCGATCCGGATGAGGACGGCATGGGCGAAATCGCGGTCAAGGGTTCGATGGTCATGCAGGGCTATTACCGCATGCCCAAAGAGACTGCGGCCGTGTTCACCGCCGACGGATGGTTCAGAACAGGCGACGTCGGCTACATGGACTCGGAGGATTATGTCTACCTGACCGGAAGGGCGAAAAACCTCATCGTCACGGAAGGGGGCAAAAACGTCTATCCGGAAGAAATCGAAAACCGCTTCCAGCTCTTTGACGAAGTCGAACAGGTCATGATCCGCGGCTATCTTGAGGATACCGAGTTGGTATCCGAAGGTATCGAAGCGCTGCTCTTCCCCAACCCGGATTGGTTCAGGGACACCGCCGGCTCCAGCCTCGAAAAGGCCGAGGCGCGCATGAAAGAAATCATCGACGAGGTAAACCTGAAGCTTCTGCCCTATCAGCGGATTTCCAGGCTGAAGGTTCTTTCCGAGGCGATGGAAATGACTACGACCAAGAAATTGAAGCGCTTTTCGGTCGGACAGGCAAGCCCGACCGGAACAGGCGCCCAGGCCGAACGGAAAGAATAAGCCATGGAAGGCTCGCCCGGTGCCCGCAAGACCGCCCTTTCCGAGCTTCCCAGGGCCGCGGCAGCCGCAAAACGGGGCGGTCCGAGGGTTTGTATAATCGGAGGAGGCGGTACGGGCGCCGCGCTGGCCTACGATCTTTCTCTTCGCGGCTGTGCGGTAATTTTGCTGGAACGGGGCGAGCTCACTTCGGGCACGACGGGGCGTCATCACGGGCAATTGCATTGCGGCGCCCGCTATGCCTGGGCGGACCGGAATATCGCCCGCGAGTGCTTTGAAGAAAGTGTGACTCTCTCCCGCATCGCGGAAGGATGCATCGAATACAATGGCGGCCTCTTCGTCGCGACGGACGATGAAGAAGCCGACAGGGTGCAGGAATTCATGGCTGCGCTCGCCGAATCCGGCATCCCCGCCCGCCGGGTTCCTCCCGCCGAGGCGCTCGCCCTCGAACCGGCTCTCAATCCGGCTCTCAAAGCGGTGGTCTCTGTACCTGACGGCAGTTTTGACGCGTTCAGACTGCCGTTGATGTTCTGTACCGCCGCCAGAAATCTGGGTGCGGAAATTCTTCCCTGGCACGAAGTGGTCGCCGTGGAATTCGAACGGGGGCGCGCCCGTTACGTCACTGTCATGGATCGCTCATCGCCCGAACCGAAGGAAAGCCGAATCGAAGCCGATTTTTTCGTAAGCGCGACCGGAGTCTGGGCCGGAAAACTGGGCTCGCTCGCCGGTCTGGATGTTCCGATCAGCCCGGCACCGGGTACCATGGTCGCCGTCCGGGGGCGAATCGTCGATCGCGTAGTGTCGAGGCTGCGTCCGCCGGGCGACGGCGATATTCTCGTGCCGCAGCGCGGGCTTTCCATAATCGGGACGACACAGCGCTTTTCCGGCGACTCTGAATTCTATTCCCCGACCGAGGAAGAATGCCGCTTTCTTGTTTCGGCCGCGGCCGAAATGGTTCCCGAATTCGCGAATCTTCCCATGCACGCCGCATGGACAGCCGCGAGGCCGCTTTTCGGCAAAGCCTCTTCGGAAACGGAAGGCAGGGCGCTGAGCCGGGATTTCGGCGTGATTGACCATGAGAGTACCGATGGTCTGGCGGGTTTCGCCACCATCATCGGCGGCAAGGCTACCGTACTGAGGGCCATGGCGGAAAGGACGGCGGATCTTGTGTGCCGCAAGCTCGGCGTATCCGCTCCCTGCAGGACGAAAGACTATCTTTTGCCCTCGTGGCGCGATTTCTACAGAGAGAAAAGGCCATGAAGCATATCGTCAGGATCATGGCGGGCCCCGGCGAATCCGCTGCAGTAAGGGAATTTGGAATCGAAGCGGACAGCCGCGCCACGGTCCTCGATGCGCTCGAATCGATCAGGACGGACCGCGCGCCCGATTTGCGGTACCGGCATTCCTGCCACCATGGGTCCTGCGGCACTTGCGGCGCCATGATAAACGGCAAACCCCGACTGATGTGCCTTACACGCCTCGCCGATCTGCCGCCAGGCCCCGTCGAACTCGCGCCCCTGCCAAGGACTGTGTTTATCGGCGATCTCGCCGTCCTCCCCTCCCCGCTTTTCGATTCGCTTCCCGACACGGACTATATCGGATCGAAGGAACGGAGCGCGGACCGCATGGAAGCGTGTATCGAATGCGGTCTGTGTCTCGCAGGCTGTCCGGTGACGCGCCCCTTCGTCGGACCGGCCGCCCTCGCCGCGGCCGACCGCGAAAGGGAGGAACATCCGGATCGAAGCGCCGAAATGCTCGCCTTCGCCGCACGCCCCGACGGCGTGGAAGCATGCCAAGCAACGTTCAACTGCTCCCGTGTATGCCCCCAAAACGTAGGTCCCGGCAGGCGCATAAAGAATCTTAAAAAATCAATTTTCAGCAGTTAGCCCGGCATTTATTGGAATCCTAATTCTATATAATACAACGTCGACGAACCTCGCATAGCGGAAGGCCGGGAGTTGGATGCCATTGCTGCAGTCGTCATTGGGGGAACAAGTTTCGCGGGCGGAAATGGCGGCGTGGTAAAGACAGTGCTCGGCGTGGCTCTTCTCCCCTCCGGTAGCTGGGGAAAATATGCCTTTAGCTTCGCTTGACATTCAAAAAGGGCTGGTCTATGATAGATATCGGGCATTTGTTTATATGTTGAGCATATACCTACCGCTTTATACTGGTTCCATCAAGTCCTTTGTCGGAAGTTTCACGGCGGATTCGACCACCGGGAATAGGATGGCCATCCGGAACACAGTGGGAAGTGAAGAGGCGAATGATGGCGTTGAACAAGAAAGACGAATTTAGTGCCCTTGAAGATTCTGAAGAAGATCTCGTCACCAAGATCGCCTGGCTTTACTACAAAGAAAAGCTCACCCAAGCAGAGATCGCCGAAAGGATCTTCCTTTCCCGCCAGAAAGTTCAACGTTATCTTGAGAAGGCTAGAGATCTGGAGATAATCCGGTTCACACTCAAGCATCCGCATGCCAATCTGCTTGGTGTAGAAGATGCGCTGAAAGAGAAATTTGGACTTAAGGACGCAGTTGTAATTCCTTCACCGTATACTGAAGGGGAAGGCTTACGAAAATCCTTTGCAAAGGCAGGAGCGCTGTATCTGGAGCGCCGCCTGGGCGCGGCGGGGAATTGCATTCTTGGCGTAGGATGGGGCAACACTACCGCATACCTAGCCGATTATTTTGAACCGCAGAGCGTCGAAGGGAAAATTGATGTAGTTTCGCTAATCGGTAACCTGATGTTGAACGTGTCGATGAATCCCTTCCTGATGGGTCAAAAGATCGCCGGAAAGCTCGATTCCCCTTTCTATAACATCTGGGCGCCAGCGATTGCCCAGACCAAGGAAAGGGCGGAGGTTTTTAGGTCGGAGCCTTGGATACACGATGTACTTGACATTGCATGCAGGGCAGACATCAACTTGATCTCAATAGGGGAAGTATCCAGATTCGCCAGTCTGTTCCAGATGGGATATTTGTCAGGGCAAGATCTGCAGCGGCTCATCGGCAAGGGCGCAGTGGGTGATATTTTATGTCGTTTTTTCGATGCAAACGGAAATATAATTGAGGATGAAGTGCATGATAGAGTAATTGGGATACCGCTAGACATGCTCCGCGATGAGCGGAAGATATGCATCGGTGTGGCTGGAGGCGCGTCCAAGATCGAGGCGATCATCGCCGCAATGCGACAAAAATATATAAACGTGCTGATCACGGACGAGAATACCGCGACGGATTTAATGCGTCGCTGAGATTCTAGCGATATCAACCCGGAATACCTGGGTCGATGAACGACTGGAGTAAAAAGAGCCATTAGGAGGGGACATGGCGGAGAGAACGAACGACGCACTTGGAATGATCGAAACACGCGGATTTGCAGCTATGGTGGAGGCCGCCGACGCAATGGTGAAAGCCGCGAAAGTAGACCTCATCGGATTTGAGAAGATAGGCGGCGGCTATGTGACAGCGATCGTTCGAGGCGATGTGGCAGCGTGCCGCGCAGCTGTAGATGCCGGCGTCAGGTCGGCCGAAAAGGTGGGCGAAGTAGTTTCGACCCATGTCATCCCCCGGCCGCACGGATCGGTCGACGCAGCATTGCCGCTGGGCAGGCCCGGGACGGAGGCATAGTTTATGGCAGTAGATCTAAGGACGTATGTATTTCTCGATTCGCTACAGTTGCAGAATGCTTCATTTATCGCGACTGTGAGCAAAGGCTATTATCCTATCGGCATGCAAGCCTGTTGCGTCATAGAGATCGCACCCGGCATCGAAATCAACAGGCTTACCGATATCGCTCTCAAGGCGACAAACGTCACACCTGGCTTGCAGATTGTTGAACGTGCCTACGGCCTTCTGGAAGTGCATTCGGACAGTCAGGGCGATGCGCGCATGGCTGGCGAAGCGGTACTCCACGAACTCGGCATGACCGAGGAAAGCAGGCTCAAGCCCCGAGTCATGACTAGCCAGCTCATCAAGAACATTTCGGATCACCACGCCCAGCTGATCAATAAGGTCAGGCATGGGAACATGGTTTTGAGGGGCGATACGCTCTATGTGCTCGAAGTCGAGCCCGCAGGGTATGCCTATTTCGCTGCGAACGAAGCGGAAAAAACTTCCGATGTCAACATCATCGAAGTTGTCGGATTCGGCGCTTTTGGAAGAGTCTACATCGCTGGCGAGGAAGCCGAAGTCATCGAAGCGAGGAAAGTCGTAGAGGCGAGACTTGCAGGCCTCGGCGGCAGAGTTCTGGCGGCCAACGCGTCACGGATTTGAACATTGTCCGAGAACCGCAGGAGATCCCGCGGAATCGGCGACTGACAAGGAGATGCTGAAATGGCAGATATGAATGATGCGCTCGGGATGATCGAAACCCGTGGATTCACGGCGATGGTAGAAGCTGCCGACGCGATGGTGAAGGCAGCCAAGGTAGATCTGGTTGGATTTGAAAAAATCGGCGGCGGCTACGTAACGGCGATCGTGCGCGGAGACGTCGCTGCGTGCAGGGCGGCCGTGGATGCGGGGCAAAGGTCGGCGGAGAAGGTCGGAGAAGTTGTGTCTACCCATGTGATCCCGAGGCCGCACGAATCGGTGGATGCAGCCCTGCCGCTCGGCAGGAAGCCCGGCGCTCCAAAAAGCAAGAAATAAGGGAGAAACCCGATGGTACTCGCACGGGTGAAGGGGACGGTAGTCTCCACACATAAATCCTCCTCTATGGTGGGGCTCAAGCTGCTCCTTCTGGAAAAAATCGATCCTGTTAGCATGAAGGGCAAGGGTGATTTTGTGGTTGGAATCGACAGTGTGGGAGCCAATGCAGGAGAAATCGTATTTTTCGTGACCGGATCGAGCGCACGCATGACGGAAACCACAAAGGGAAAACCTTCGGACGCCACGATCATCGCGATTGTCGATGCCATAGAAAAAGACGGAGCCTTCACGTATGAGAAGGCGGCGGTGCAGGAATGACTCTTGCCCGAGTGCGAGGTACCGTCGTCGCCGACCAGAGGTCGGATGGCGTCGAGAATCCGTGTTTCCTCCTTGTCGAAGAGTGCAATCAAGGAGGAGAAGGCAAGGGCGAATACCTGGTTGCGCTGGATTTGGTGGGCGCCGACAGAGGACACCTTGTCCTGCTTGCGCAGGGCAGTTCCTGTCGGTGGACCTACCTCACCACGGACAAGCCGATGGACACCCTTGTAGTCGCCATCGTCGATACTATCGATCAGTATGGCAGGGATGTCTGGAAGCAGGAGTAGGGTATTAAAGCATGGCAAATTTAGCTGATGATATACGCTTAGTCGTGGAAGAGGTGCTGAAGAGACCTGATATCACAGCTCTTCTGGGCGAACGCGAATCTACTGCAAGCACTGCGATACAGACGCCGGGTATCTTTCCTGACATCGATTCCGCGGTGGCTGCGGCAACGATCTCCCAGCGCGAACTGATCGCCTTGCCTTTGGAAACGCGCAAAGCAATGATCGCTGCTATGCGCCGCGTTATAATCTGGAACAACAGCGATCTTTCAGCTCAGGCCGTCGCGGAAACCGGCTTGGGGAACGTCGCCGACAAGCAAGTCAAAAATGCCCTGGCGGCAAACAAAACACCAGGGATCGAAGATCTCGAACCAGCAGCGAGCACCGACGAGCATGGGCTTACGCTCACCGAACATGCCCCCTGGGGAGTGATCGGCGCGATCACTCCCGTAACGAACCCGATCGCGACAATAACCTGCAACGCGATCGGAATGATCGCTGCCGGCAATAGCGTAGTTTTCAATGTACACCCCAACGCCAAGGGAATATCGTGCCGCCTTGTGCGCATGTTCAATGAGGCGATACTCTCCGAAGGCGGGCCATCCAACTTACTGTGTGCCGTGGAAAACCCGACCATCGAGAGCGCCGGTGCCCTGATGAAACATAAGGGAATCTCTCTCCTCGTGGTTACTGGAGGACCGGGCGTTGTGGCTGCAGCTATGGGCAGCGGCAAGAAAGCGATCTGCGCAGGGCCGGGAAATCCGCCTTGTGTAGTGGACGGTACAGCTGATATCGCCAAAGCGGGCAGAGACATCGTGGCCGGCGCTAGCTTCGACAACAACCTGGTTTGCATATGCGAAAAGGAAATCCTTGCTGTGTCGGCGATCGCCGACAGACTCAAAGACGAGATGCGCAAAAATGGTGCCTATGAACTCACTGGAGCTCAAATCGATGCGGTCACCAAGTTGGTCATCGCGGAGTCGGGCGGACCGGACCATGAAGGCGCTCCCAATAAGGCGTATGTAGGGAAAAACCCGCAATATATAGCCAGGGCAGCGGGGTTCGAAGTGCCCGCCGCGACGAAACTCCTTCTGATGGAAGTGGGGCGGGAGCATCCTCTCGTGTGGACGGAACAACTGATGCCCGTTCTTCCCCTCGTGCGCATGAGAGACGTCGATGAGGCGATAGACTTCGCCGTGCTTGTGGAACGAGGTTGCAGACACTCCGCGATGATCCATTCGCATGACATCGAAAAACTTTCGCGCATGGCCAAAGCAATGAACTGTTCTCTGTTCATCAAGAACGGACCCTGCTACGCGGGACTCGGACAAGGCGGAGCCGGCTACACTTCCTTCACGATCGCGAGCCCTACGGGCGAGGGGATCACGCGCCCCCGAACCTTTACACGCGAGCGGCGATGCACGCTCGTCGATGCGTTCAGAATCATATGAAGGTGCAAGCATGAAACTCGGAAAAGTGATCGGCAGAGTGGTTTGTACGAAGAAACTCCCCTGTTTTGATGGCTTGAAATTGCTTCTCGTGCAACCACTGGATCACCTGCGCATGGAAGCGGGCCCCCCCATCGTAGCTTTTGACACGGTCAAAGCCGGAGAAGGCGATTTGGTATTCTTCGAATCGGGCAAAGAAGCTGCCCAGGCGAATCCCAACGGATGGTTCAATCCGGCCGATGCCGCTATTCTCGGCATTGTCGACGCTGTGAACGCGGAAGAGGTTTCATGATTATCGGCAAGGTAGTAGCCAATGTGGTTTCCACGGAAAAGCATCCTCACTATATTGGGCACAAACTCCTCATGGTACAGGTCCTGGATGCTTATGGCGCTCCCAAGGGCAAACCGCTTCTCGCTGTCGATGGCGTTCAGGCGGGAATCGGCGATACGGTCCTTGTAGTTGACGAAGGCGGTTCGGCCAGAAGCGTCGTGGGGGATGAGAAGGCGGTAACGATACGGACAGCGATCTGTGGGATCATCGATAGAATCGACATCGAGGGAAATACATGAGCGATGAAAATAAGGGCGAACCTGTGGACCTCGTCCGCAGTGTAGCTATCGGAGCGGACCACGGAGCTGTGGGTCAGAAGGAAATGCTGGCCAAATACCTTGAGCTTCTCGGATACCGCGTAGTAAACGTCGGCTGTTTCGGGACGGATAAAGTGGACTATCCCGATATCGCAGCGGCGGTATGCCGGAAAGTGGTCTCGGGCGATTGCGAGCGCGGTATCGTCCTCGATGGAGCGGGTATTGGATCCTGTATGGCCGCAAACAAAATCAGGGGTATCAGGGCGGCAATGTGTTATGACCTCAGAACTATCGTAAACAGCAGGGAACACAACAACGCGAACGTACTCAGTTTGGGCGGCCCGCTTCATGGACCGGACCAGCTCGCCGAGATGGTGAAGGTCTGGCTCGAGACACGTTTCGCAGGCGGACGCCATATGGTGCGCATAAACAAGATAATGGCGCTGGAGCGAGGAGGCTCTTCAAACTAATGGATCAGAACCAGATTATACAAAAGATCGTGGAGGAAGTTCTCGCCAGGATGGCGCCCCCAGCGGAAGCGCCAGCTTCCGGTACCGCGCGTCCAAACTCAGGATCATCGACCGCAAGTGGGTCAGCGACCATCGACGCCGCTATCCTTCCGTCGGATTTGCCGAAGTACATCGATCATACACTCCTGAAGCCCGATGCGTCAGAGGAACAGATAGACGTGCTCTGCGACGAAGCGGCTGCACATCATTTTTACTCTGTGTGCGTAAATTCATCGTGGGTGGAGCATTGCGTGCACAGGCTGGGCGGCACAGGCGTAAAGACCTGCGCTGTTGTGGGTTTTCCCCTGGGCGCAATGGACAAGCGAGCGAAGAGCTTCGAGGCCCGTACCGCCGTCGCCAACGGTGCGGCCGAGATCGATATGGTGATAAATGTCGGTGCAATGAAGGCAAAAGACATCAAGACCGTACGCGAGGACATGCTCGCAGTGCGCAGGGCTTGCAGGACGGGAATCCTCCTCAAAGTCATCATCGAGACTTGTCTGCTGACCGATGAGGAAAAAGTGCTCGCTTGCCAGATAGCAAAGGATATCGGTGCCGATTTTGTGAAAACGTCGACCGGTTTCAGCAAGAGCGGAGCTACTGCGGCGGACGTCGCCCTCATGCGTAGGACTGTCGGTCCGAAAATGGGTGTAAAAGCCTCAGGCGGTGTAAAGAGTTACGAGGACGCAGTCCAGATGATTCGAGCTGGAGCCACGAGGCTTGGCACGAGCTCGGGTATACTCCTCATAAGCGGACAGAAGAGTACAGGTAATTATTGAGCTCAGTGGAATGGAGTCTTGGGCCCGTTGGAATCACCTGGAGCGTTTCGAGGATTCCGGCTGCAGGATCGATCGTGTCGTAAACTGCGGAGGCATCGCGATGGAAATCTCGCGCTCCAGCCAGACAGGAGCCCTCGGAAGCGCCATGGCTGCCGTCGTCGTCGCAGGCTCCGCGCACGGCGGCTACTCAGGTTTCCAGGAAGCCACGCGCAGGATGACGGGAGTAAGTGGAGTCAGATACATCCCCGACTCCACGCGCTTCGCAACCTACGATAGGCTCTCGCGCTGTATCACAGTCTCCACGACCCTTTTGGCAGGGAAGGCTCATCCGCCGATCTTTTCGCCTGCATGACGACCCTGCTAAAGAGGCGAGACCAGGTTCGGAGAATCTGGTCTCGCCTCCATCGGATCATCGGCAAGTTTTAAGAAGAAAAACCCTTCGAAAAAACCCTTTGGAGGCTCGTCGAAACTTTCGGGTCGCTCATGGACTTCCCCGGATCAGGATTCCCTGCGCAGGACAGTCACGCAGTTGGTCACCGCGCTTCCCCCTACGTTGAACGACACGCCCACTTCCGGGATGCCCTTCACGGGGGCGGCTCCGATGGGCTGGCCCATAAGCTGCTTGTACAGAAGCGCGTGCATCGAAACACCGGTCGCACCCACGGGGTGGCCTTTGGCCTTGAGACCGCCCGAAAGATTCACGGGGCATTCGTCGTCGCGGCCGAAGCGTCCCGCCGCGTAATCCTCTCCGGCGCGGCCATCGGCCGAGAGCCCGAGCGCTTCCGTGCTCAGAATCTGGTTGATCGTAAAGCAATCGTGCACTTCCGCCAGATCGACATCGCCTATCGCGATGCCCGCTTCGGCGAAAGCTTTCTTTACCGCGAATTTTCCGGCGAGAAGTTCGTACATATTGCGACGCTCGGCGATGGCCATCCTTTCGGCCGCTTGGGCGAAACCGGCGATGCGAACCGCTTTCGGCCCGCGGCCAAGGATAGTGTCGTTGCGCGTGATCACGACCGCCGCGGAACCGTCCGATACGAGCGAACAATCGTGCAGGCGCAGCGGCTCGGCGATCATCGGGTTCTTGTCGGCGCTCAGATCGAGAACGGCGCGCGCAGTGATGAGTCCAAGCCTATCTGAGGGGCCGCCTTTGCCGAAATGCGCCAGCGGGTTGTCCAATCCGTTGCGGTAGTCCAAAGCTGAGACCGCCGCCAGGAATTCGGCCAGCCGCTCCGCCGACAGACCGTATTTTGCGGCGTAGCCTTTCGCGTATTCGGCGAAAAGACCCGGAAAGGTCATGGCCAGAGCGCCTTCGCCGGGCCAGTATGAACAGGTCGCGAGCGCATGAGTGACGCCCTTCGTGTCGAGAAGGTTCATCTTTTCCACGCCCACCACGAGGGCTGTATCGATCCGTCCCGATTCGACCGCGTAAATCGCATCGTACAGGGCTACCGACCCGGAAGCGCAGGCATCTTCGCATCTCGTCATCGGCTTGTAGCGAAAGCCTTCAGGATCGATCTCGAGAGCCATGGCCGCGAGGTGTTCCTGATTGGCGAAAAGGCCGGGCGCACAACTGGCGACCCATACCGCATCGACATCCGGAGCTCCGATACCAGCGTCGTCAAGCGCGCCGCGTCCCGCTTCGGCCAGCAGATCATAGATGCTTTTCAGATCGGTGACGGTTCCTGTTTCCCTGTCTTTCCTGACGAAATTCCCGAATTTCGAGTTGTACGCTCCGACGATGCTCGTGCGGCTCATTTCATTCCTCCATACATGCGGAATCACGGATTTCCCCCGCTTTCCTATCGGTTTCCGGTTTCTTGCCGGATGTCGTCCCTCGCCCGATTTTCGAGGCAAAAGCGGCGATCATGCTTTTGAACAGGGCCGGATCTTCGACCATCGGCGAATGGCCGACCTGTTCGACGATTTCCAGCTCCGAATCCGGGAATGCGGCGGCCGTATCCCTTGCCATCTTTTCGCTGATGATATAATCCTTCCTGCCCCAGATGACGAGCACGGGCTTCTTGAATTCGGAGCAGGTTTCTTTCATGTCGAATCGGGACAGGGCTCGCGCGTTCCCTATCCATGCGGGAGCCGCCATCGCGACGGCGTCATCCACCAATGAGGCGAAAAAGACCGGATCGGCCAACGTAGGCACGGTCGCAGAGAGCGCCTTTTCCAGGAAAGACCTGTCTTTCCGCATCATTTCGATAAGGGGATTCCTTTCTTCGGGAGTGACGAGTCCGTACGGCGCGGAAGAATCCACCAGCACGAGACCGGTGATCAGCTCCGGCCTGCAGACGGCAAGCGCCTGCGCCACGGCTCCTCCCAGCGAATGCCCCACCAGAATCGGACCTTCCAATCCGGCCGCTTCGATGAAATCGGCCATATAATCGGCATACGCATGCAGGTCGACCTCACCCGGCATAGCCGCCGAACGGCCGAAATTCGGCATATCGACGGCAACGGTCCTGTAGCCGGGCATATCCATCACGCGCGAAAACCAGCGCGACGACCCGGTGTTTCCATGCACGAACAGGATCGGCGTTCCCGATCCCTCAGCCGCGAAAAACAGTGAAAGTCCTCCGGCGTCAATGAAGCTGCCTTCCATGTCGACCTCCCGTCGCCGCTTTTGCGTTAGGCGACTCCCTGGAGAAATGCGCGGATTTCGGCCGTGCATTCCGCGGGTTTCTCGATCACGGCCGCATGCCCGGCGTCCCTGACGATTTTCATGACCGCTCCGGGAATGCCGTCGGCGATGATCCGCGAAAATCCTTTGTGCTTGAGAATATCCCTGTCGCCCACCAGGACAAGCGTCGGGCATGCTATGGCGCCCAGACGGGACGTAAGGTCGATCCGCCCGAACGCATCGCAGAGTTCCGCGAAAGCCGCGAAATATTCGCGGGGAAGCGAGGCGACGGCGGTGCCCCTGCGCGCGAGCATTTCCTTGTTCTCGCCGATATACTTCGAAGAATAGGTCCATGGAACAATGCATTTGTAGAAGGTCCCGGGATCGGCGAGGGCGGCGGTCTTCCATGAATCCACGGCCGCTTCGAGCAAAGGATCCAGCTCGCTGACGCCGTCGACGAGCACCAGGGATGCGCAGCGCCCGGGATGCCGCAAGGCGAAAGCCATCGCCGCTTCCGAGCCGTAGGACGTGCCGACAAGATGGGCTTTTTCGATTTCCAGCGCGTCTATCAGTGCGGCGAGATCGTCGGCATGCATGTCGAATGAATACGGCCCTGCGGGCTTGTCGCTCATGAGTTGCCCGCGCATGTCGTGGCACAGGCAGCGCCGTTCCTTCGAGAAGGCTTCCACATAGGGTTTCCAATGGGCGACCGACATCGCAATGCCGTTCAGGAAGGCAACCGGAACGGGAGGAGCGGCATGCCTCCCGGAATCGGGCGCGGTCCGGACATCCGTCGATTCATAATAAATGCCCGCACCGTTCACCGTAATCTTCGGCATGGTCAGAGCCCCAGGTAGGACTTTATGATGTGCTCGTTGCTGGCCAGGGAGGCCGCGCTGCCCTGAATCACGATCGAACCGTTCTCGAGGACGACACCCCGGTCGATCGAGCGCAAGCTCTCCCTCACGTTCTGTTCCGTGACCAGAATGGATACGCTCTTCTTGAGACTCGCGAGCCGCTCGAAGACTTCCGCTACGATCGAGGGCTGCAGGCCGAGCGAGGGCTCGTCAAGGATGAGGAGCTTGGGGTTTGCCATGAGTGCGCGCCCTATGGCCACCTGGCGCTGCTGACCGCCCGACATCGTGCCCGCCAGCTGGCGATAGCGTTCCTTGAGTATCGGAAACAGCTCAAGAACAGTGTCCAGAAGACGCGGAATCTCGCCCTGCGCGCGAGGTATGTAGGCTGCGCCGAGTTCGAGGTTGTCCGCCACCGACATTCCCGGGAAAAGTTCGCGTTCCTGGGGGACAAGGGCGATGCCCGCACGGGCTATCTGGTGTGTGCCGAGGCCGACAATATTCTTTCCATCGAAGATGATGGAGCCCGAGCGAACTTTCACCATGCCCATGATCGCCGCGATGAGGGTGGTCTTGCCGGCGCCATTCGGGCCGAAAAGGCCGACCGATTCGGCGTCGACGGAAAGGGAAACGCCCCGGAGTACAGGAAGCTTCCCGTATCCGCATTCGAGGTTTTCGATGGTGAGCATCAGGCAGCCCCTCCCAGATAAGCTTCCACCACGCGGGGGTTCTTCGAAACTTCCGCGTAGGGACCTTCGGCGATCAACTCACCCGCTTCGAGAACGATAACCCTGTCGGTGAGTTCGCGAATGACACCCATAACGTGTTCGACCACTCCCACCGCGAGGTTCCTGTCCTTTGCCAACTGTTTGACCAGCGCGATCATCTCCTTCATTTCGTCGGAGTTCAGACCCGCCATGACCTCGTCGAGGAAGAGCACCTCGGGCATGTTCCCGAGCGCATGGGCAATTTCCATTTTCTTGGTTTCGAGCATCGATATCTGGGATACTTCGCGATGGAGACCGCCGAGGGCCAGGGATTCGCAAAGGGCTTCGGATTCCCTCCGGGCCTCCTTCTGGCTCATCCTCTTGGAGAACAGGAAACCGAGCATCACATTCTCGAGCACGTCGAGGTTTTCGAGCGGATGGATCAGCTGGAAGGTCCTGGCGATGCCCATGCCCGCCCGAAGATGGGCGGGGGTTTTCGTGATGTCGCGACCGTTGAACGATATGGTCCCGCTCGTCGGGAGGTATATCCCCGAGACAAGGTTGATGAAGGTGGTCTTCCCGGCGCCGTTCGGGCCTATCACGCCGAGGATTTCTCCCCGCGAGAGGCTGAAGGAGACGTCGTTGACCGCGACGAGGCCGCCGAAGCGTTTGGTGAGGGATTTCGTCACGAGATTAGGCACGGGGTTGCTCCTTCGATGCGCCGGCCCTTGCCGCGGCATCGGCCGAAGCCTGCCCGGAATCGATCCTCGAAACCCTGCGGGCGCGCGCCTTGTTCCGCCAGAGCCCGTAAAGGCCTTGGGGCATGAGGAGGATGACCAGCACTATGATGAACCCATAGACGATGAGGTGGCCGTAGGGAATCTTGAGCTTGAGGAATTCGGAGGCTACACCGAGAAGAATGGCGCCGATTATCGGGCCTGAGGTGCTGTGGATGCCGCCGAGCAGGGCCATGGCGAGGGGAAGAAGAGTGTAATCGCCGCTGAAGGAATCGCTCGGAGATGCAACGCCGTAACCCTGGAGTTGGATTCCGCCTATGATGCCTTGAATGAAGGATGTAGCCACAAAGGCGATCATCATGTATTTGAAGATTCCGATTCCGCTCGACTTGGCGGCAAGCTCGTTGTTCCGTATCGCCGTCAGCGCGAAGCGGATTTTCGAGCGCTCGAACCACGCGGACATGCCGATGGCGATGAGGACGCCCGCGAGACTGAGCCAATAGAGAACCGCCGAGTTGTTCGAAATGATCCTCGGGATGATGACGCCTTCCGCGCCGCCCGTGAATTCGCCGCCGTTATGGAGGATAATCCTGAATATCTCGCCCAGGGCCAGAGTCGTGATGGAAAAATAGATCGCCCTGAGCCGCAGGATCACGAAACCGAGTAAAAAAGCGATGAAGCCCGCGATGATACCGGCGAAAAGGATCGACGCCAGCGGCGAAAATCCGGCGCGAAGCACCGAAAGGGCGGCGGCGTAGACGCCGATGCCGTAGAATCCGGCGATACCGAAGGAGACTTGGCCGGAGCGCAGCAGCATGTCCCAGCTGACCGCGAGAGCCATGTAGGTGAAGACACTCCGCGCGAGGGACAGAGGATAGTCGCCTGCTATGGCGGGCAGGGCCTTCCCGGCAAGAGGCAGGAGTGCGGCTGCGGCGACGAAGACGAGTGGGACTGCCCACTTGGTGGGATTCTTCATGCCTTCCTCTCCCTGATCGAGCGCACCAGTATGGTCGCGATGATGATGACGAAGAATACGATGCTCGACCAGTTCCGGAGTTCGCGCACGCCGTTCATCGCACTCTCGGCGAGCCCGAGGGCAATGCTTCCCCAGAGTATCGCGGGGATATTGCCGACGCCTGCCATGGCCACGAGACAGAACGACTTCATCGTGTACGGTCCCCCGACACCGGGAAAGATCGCCTGCTTGGTGAGGAAGATCGATCCGACGGCGCCCACTAAAGCTATGGCGAGGGCGAACACGAAGGCATAGGTCTTGTCGACATCGATGCCTACGATTGCCGCGCCGCGGGGGTTCTGGCCGACCGCGAGGGCCGCCTTGCCCATGCGGGTCCTGGTAAGGAAAA
>Ga0074198_1001167_pt1 | contig 19154 bp, 14 predicted proteins | sample EPASupsiteSAE323_FD_64527 | JGI IMG/M metagenome (GOLD analysis project Ga0074198, IMG submission 64527) | Bioremediated contaminated groundwater from EPA Superfund site, New Mexico - Sample SAE3-23 | ecosystem: Environmental > Aquatic > Deep subsurface > Groundwater > Contaminated ...
AAAAAGGTCGTACTTTATCCTTTCTTCAAGCGAAGTATCTCCCCGCCATCCGTGTACCTGCGCCCATCCGGTAACCCCGGCTTTTATCTTATGCCTAAGCATATAATTCGGCAAGTGCTTACGGAACTGTTCTACGAACACAGGGCGTTCAGGCCGGGGGCCCACCAACCTCATCTGTCCCCAAAGTATATTAAAGAGTTGCGGTAATTCGTCTATTCCCGTTCGCCTTATAAAAGCTCCCAGAGGAGTCCGTCTGTTGTCAAACTGCGCGGTCCATACCGGCCCGGATGAACGCTCGGCATTATCTTCCATTGACCTGAATTTGTAAATGACAAATTTTTCCCCATCCAATCCGATGCGTTCCTGTTTATATAACAATGGTCCGTCTGAAGTAAGTTTGATCAGCAACGCGACGCAGCACATCAAAGGCGCGCTAACAATAATACTGGCAGTGGAACCGATAATATCCACCAGCCTCTTGCCAACCCGTGACCAGCCAAATAACGGACTTTCCCGTAAAGTTATCACCGGCAAACCTGCCAAATCTTCAAAACTTTTGCGTAAAGTAAAAAAACCTCCCAAATCAAGGATAACTTTTATATCCACCCCTTCTTTCTCTATTCTTTTCAGTAATGCCCTTATAATACGCTCTTCCCCCGAAGGCAGGGCGAAAATTACCTGGTCTATTCCTTTTTCCAGTATTACCCGTTCAATATCCTTATATGTGCCGATTATTTTCGCGGCGTCGATAATAGAAGAATGACAATTCGAAGTATCCTTGGTCAAAAAACCGACAAAATTAAGGCCGAATTCCAGATGTTCATGAATTTTGTCGTATACTTCCTTGGCATGCGCCCCGGTCCCGACAATCAAAACATGGCGGAGATTATATCCATTACTTCGCAGGTTCATAATAAATTTACGCAAAAAACTTCTAAGCAGGATTAAACCTGAAGTACTAATCAAGCAGAATAAAATGAGCGTAAGACGGGAATAATGAAATCCCCGTTTAAAGAAATAAATAATAAAAATCAGGCTCATCAACGCGATAGCCGAAGCTTTCAGTATATCCAGTATTTCCGCGGTTATTTGAGAAGTCCTCCTTGGTTTATATATACCGGTTGATTCAAAAACAAAAGCATAAACCGGGATAATCAAAAATAATAAACGCATATGCTGGTGTAAATTGGGGATATCGCTGAATACCGGAAAAATATGAGAGGAAAAACGTAACGCATAGGTCATCATCCAGCAGGAAATTACCCAAAGCATATCTACGGAAAAGAATAAACTGCGGATTATCTGTCCGTATTTCTTAAGCATAAGAAAGAAATTCTCCGATTCTTTTTAGAAATTCGCGTACGAATACGCCTTTATCGAATCTCTCAGCATGGTTTCTTATTGCTTCCGGATCGAATTCCCGTTTAACCTGTTCAAATTGATTTATTGCCCCTATTAATGATTCCGGATTTTGTTGATTAAAGAGAATTCCCGTGGCCCGGCGGCTGTCGCGATACTTCTCATCATACGGGATAACTGTCTCCAGCGCGCCGCCGGCGGCGAAAGCCAATACCGGCTTACCGGAGGCCATTGCTTCTACCGGAACAATACCAAAATCCTCTTCCCCTGGGAAAATAAGCGCTTTACAACGGGAATAAAAATCCGCGATTTCTTCATCGCTCTTCCAGCCGAGGAATTCAATATTACGTCCGGATAGCTTCTTTAAATTGTATTCTTCCTGTCCGCAACCGATAATTTTAAGCGAATGCTCCAGAAGATTAAAGGCTTTAACGGCAATATCTACCCGCTTATAAGGGGCAAAAGCGCCGACAATCAGATAAAAATCCTCTTCTTTTCCCTGGATGCGAAAACGTCCTGTATCCACCGGTGGATAAACAATAGTAGCGGGCTTATTATAGCACCGTTTAATCCTTTTTTGAACTGTTTCGGAGATCGCGATAAACCGCCCTACACGGGCAGAAGAAGAAATATCCCAATTCTTAAGATATTCCCGGAAAGAACTCATAGCAAGAGCGTTTAAACGGTTATTGCCGAAATACTGCGTGTACATATCCCAGATATAGCGCATAGGAGTGTAACAATAACAAAGATGCGGAGTGCCTCCCGCAATACGTACCCCCTTGCTCACGCAATGACTTGAAGAAATAACAAGATCATAACCTTTTAAATGTAGCGATTCGATTGCCTTGGGCATAAGCGGCAGATAATACCGATAGCGGTTTTTTATCCCGGGGAAATGCTGCAGGTAGGAAGTGCTTATCTTATGCCGTTCTATTATTTTTGATACGGAACCTGGGATATGCAATAGCGTATATATATCAGCATCGGGAAACAATTCGCACATCGCCTCCAGGCATCTCTCTCCGCCCCTCATACCTGTCAGCCAATCATGTACCAGCGCCACTTTCATTTCGCGAGCGCCTCCCGTAAAACAGCATAGGTATCTTTTCCTGTATTCTTCCAGGAAAACAGCCGGGATCTTTCAACACCTTTAGCTATAAGACTGTCGCGTAAAGCGTTATCGGAAAGAACCTTCTTAATTCCTTCGCTAATGCTTTCATAAGAATATGGATTTACATATATGGCCGAATCCGCACAAACCTCCGGCATACTTGAAGAATTGGAAGTAACTACCGGTGCTCCACAGGACATAGCTTCCAACAATGGGAGTCCAAATCCTTCATACAATGAGGCAAAGACGAAAACGTCACAAGAAGAAAGTAATTCCGGTATTTGAGCGTATGTAAGATAATCAAGAAAAACAACTCTCTGGTTTACTTCTAAACTTTTTGTTAAAGCTTGCAATCCGGGGAAATACCTTGGATCCTTATTGCCGGCAATAAGTAATAAATGCGGGAATTTCTTTGAAATATTTGCAAAAGCTCTTATTACTCCGGAAACATTTTTATGCGGCAAAAGATTGCCCAAATAAAGGATATACGGTAATCCACCTGTCAAGCCTTTAACTTGCGCAGATGCTTTTCGGGGATAAAAATGAGTCGGATCAAAACCGAGATGTACTGTCCTGATTTTTAATGGCGATATCCCAAAGCAACGAACAATATCCTTTTTAGTATGTTCGGAACAGGTAAGGACTATCTTAGCTTTGTTGGCCAATGTCCGGACGCAAGTTTTAAAATAAAGCCTTTGACGCGGATATTCCTGTGGAAAAATCAAAGGAAGCAAATCATGGATAGTGATTATTTGCGGCACAGGTAAAAATAACGGACCATCCACGTAAGTATTAAGAAGCAGATCTATTTTATCACGATGTATAATACCGGGAAGGGTAAATTGTGCCCAGGAAAAACGGTTCAGATGCCCTTTTAAACTAATAGGTTGAACTGCCTCAGGAATAAGCCTGACTGCCGAATTTGAAAACAAATCGAGCCTATCCGGAAAAGAAGTATAAACAACTATTTGGTCATTATTTCTTTGCTGAACCAACTGGTTAATTATATTCTCGCTATAACAGCCTAATCCACTTGGTTTAGGTGAAATAATCGAGGCATTGATTCCTAATCGCATAAAATTTTACCGTCGTTATGATCATTCCGAATCAAATATAAAATCGGATTGTTTTAAAATACCGTTACAAATTACATCAAGTCCTTTATATTCCCCCGGCATTAATTCCTTAAGGCTATTCAACCTGATTTCAAAAAGCGGGCCGGTTTTCGTCGGCTCGATAAACGGTAATGGAATAAATCTTCTAAAGAAAACGTGATAAGCATATTTCTTGGCCCTAAGCACGGCTTCCCTGTTCTGACCAGCGCTTAAAGGCAGTGAATCGAGTATCGCAGTATACTGCTTTTTATCCTTGGCATCCAGCGAAAATCCTTTATTTTTAATCCAAGCTTCCCCCGCCACAATCACGGTTTTTCCCATAGCGGAAAATTCTATGCCGCTCTTTGTGCTGTATATAAGAATATTATCGCAGCAGGACATTAGAGTGTATGTGCTGAGTTTGTTACCGGGAAGGATTACCTTGATATGTTCCGGTAATCGCGGAAATTTCCGTTTTATTTCATCAGCTACTTTCTGGCGCGATGGCAATGCCCCGGTCACTTCGGCAGGATGTATCCTGATTATTAACTGTAAATCCGGACGCCGAATAAAATATTCGATCGTCGAATTCAGCCAATCCTGCATATTAGAAAATGCGTTGGAAGGATAATGTAGGACTGCGTCCCACATCACGCTGGTTAATAGTCCGATGCACGGTTTTTTAGGGTCGAGTTTCAGCTGCGTCTCAAGTGTTTTTCTGCTGAAAACCGGTTTTTCATGGAACCATATCCAGTCGTTTGAACCGTGCCTGCGGCTTTCAAGATAATCCATAAGACGGTTTTCTTTTTCAGCGTCCCATATAATGTCCTCCCATTTTGACGCCGGCTCGCTGATCATCGTATGGTGATAAGTATCCTTATGGCTGAAAATAAACGTATGTTTCTTATATCCGGGGTTCCAGTTTACCACGCGCACGCCGTGCTTACGGCATACTTCGCCTATCAGCCCCTGCGGCACATAAATTCCGTGATGAAATACCGCGCAGTCATAATGCCGCGCGGAAAGCAGGTTCTCAACCGCCGCGGCGGAAATCAAGGCTGCTTTAAAAAACCTGCGCAGAATCGGTTCCGCCAGCGGTTCGTTATTTAAATCGCCGCGCGCCAGAAAGCGCAACGCCCCGGCTAAGGCATGCTCTCCGGCCGCTATTCCCTTGATATTATATACGGGAATATCCGCGAAAGCCGTTTTCTGGGAAATATATTCTATTTCCTGCAAGTCCCGGGGAGCGAGAAAATCACCGTAACGCAGAACGGGAAGATTTAAAGAAGAAAACATCCGTTCCGCCGGTTTAAAACAGTCACGGCAGTAATATTTCTGCGGTCCGGAAGCCGCAAACTGCCTGAAATCGGGGAATAATTCATACCAGCAGGTAAGGCAGGCCGGTAAAACCCCGTCGCATAAAAGCATTTCCGCTTGCGCCCCCCGTAAAGTCAAGGCCGCGGCTAAAGAACTTTCCACGCGAGTACCGGTGAGATGCGAACCTACGGATGTCGCGATAAGTACCTTTTGTCCTCCGGAAACGTCCTCCCTTGCTGTTTTCCAAAAGTCCGCTTCTTTGCTTAACAGACTATTCCAATCCGGCTGCTGGCTACGGAATTTATATTTGTAAATTTCTCTCTTTAAGTATGTATTGCGCTTCGCCAGGGATTTAACAGCGGAGAAAAAACTCATCGTCAGGTTTTATTCTGCTGCCGGAGGTAGATTTCGGCAAATTTGAAATCCAAAGGGGTATTTATATCCACGGATTCCTCTTCGCTCATAATCAAAGGAATTACCGTATCCCCTATGGGAGATTTCTTTAAGCGTAAGGTTGAAGGTTTCGTAATATAAATACTGGCATTTTGGATGTAGACTTTGGGGAACATTTGCGTGGAAAAAGTTTGCGTATTGGAATCTTCCGTCTTGACAAAAGGCCGGATAAAACCGTCTTCTTTCATCAACCACATCTTATACGGATGTTCGGAACACGGTTTTATCGAACGCAGGGAATCCGCCTCCGGATGCGCACGCATCAATTCCACCGCTTTATCAATCGTCTCACTCTTACGGAACGGAGATGTGGGATAAAGAGTGACGATAAGCCCCGGTTCGCAGTTTTCATTCTTATTAAGCCATTCAAGTGCGTGCATATAGAATTCAAATTCCGTGGATTCGCTGCCGGATATTTCCGTTGGGCGCATAAACGGCACTTCCGCGCCGTATTTCACGGCTGCTTCGGCGATTTCCCGGTCATCGGTAGAAACGATAATCCGGTTTAAGCTTCCGGCTTTGCGCGCCGTTTCTATGGTATAGGCAATAAGCGGTTTTCCCGATAATGGCAGAATATTTTTTCGGGGTACGCGCTTTGAGCCGCCGCGCGCCGGGATCAACGCCAGAACGTCATTCATTGATTCGCTCCTTCGAGGTTATAAGCTGTGCCAACGCCTCCCAGCCGGAATATTTCACAACATCGGCCTTAGCCTCCAGGGATACCTTTTTTAGCACGTCCGGGGTGAAATCTTCGGCTGAACATCTTGAAATATCCAGGAAATTACCACGGTGCTTCATCCATAACGGCGAATATTCGTCGCAATTAGTCAACACCGAACACCCGCGTTTCATCGCGCCCAATACGCTGGTATTGTTGGACCGTACTCCTTTTTCAAAAAAAGCCACGAATAAATGTGTCCTGTCCAGGAAGAAATTAACCGCTTCGTCCGACAGAAATCCCAGGAAACATATATGGTCGCCGAAAATATCCCCCAGTTCGTTGCTGATCAGATCGAAATCGCCGAGATTCGCCTTTTCATGAAAAGCGGTGGATATCCAAAGGGTATATTCTATATTGCGTTTATTCAATAATTTATAAAGCCGCTTATAATAGCCTACTTTCAGTTTATGCGCCATTCCGAAAGAAAACAGATTCAACTTACTTTCATGCAATATAACATTGTCATTAAGCAACCCGGGGCACCAGCCCAGTAGAAGCGGTTTGTTTATCCCTTCCAGCATATGGCGGATCTCGGCATTGGCGCAGAATATGCGCCGGGAATACTCCACCAGGCTGTACTCCAGTTCATTCCCGCTGAAAGTGTGAAAAAAAACGTCGAACACTATCCTTTTTTCTTTTATAGCCTTCACCGTAATCCGTACCTGGGCGAGTTCTTCAGGGCTGTTATCGTTAAGCTTCACGGAAAACAGTACCGGGCCGCATTCCAGTTTAAGCGCTTCAACCATCCCTATGCAAGGCGTTTTCAGAAAACCGCCCAGGATATGGTTGAATTTGGCCACTCCGGAAAGGTGCGGATTAATATGGCTTGTGATTATACAACGTGGTTTCATATTTAGACCTTAATCTTTTCAAAAACAAATACCCTGCCGAAATTCTTCCAGTCCATCTTCGCCTCCAGGTCGGGGCGGGGCTTCAACCCTTCCAGCATAAAAAGCACTTTCGCGAAATCCTTGGTAAGCAAAGTTATATGACTGGCGTCGGTCTCTTTATCATCGCAGGCATCAAGGATGCTTTTTTTGACCCGGCAAAAACGGGTGGTGACATAAAGATATTTGGAAGTATAAAGCGCCAGCGCTTTTATCACCTGGCGCACCTGAAAGATCGTCAAATGCTCCAGCAATTCACGGCAGATCACCAGGTCAAATTCCCTGCCGAAGTCGTGGTATTCGGTAACCGGTGCGACGACGATATTCTCCCGAATTTCTTTCGGGGCCATCTGCTTGGCCGCCCTGCTGAAATCGATACCGTAAGCATTGATTCCCAGCTCATATAAGAAAAACATCAAGGCTCCCGGTCCGCAGCCGACATCGAGCACGTTTTTAGGAAGAAAAGTATCCTTGATATTCTGAGGGTTTTTTGCCTCTATTGCCCTGCGTTTTTCAATGGAATAGTCGTTATCCCCTTCTCTCCAATTGCCCTTGAAATAATGGTCATCGTAGTAATCAGACTTAACTTCTTTCTGAGAGAAAAGAAGTTGTTCGAAATTGTTCACCGATTCTTTTGTGGTTCCCGCGGCGATCGCGGAAACAAAATTACCATAGATATTGGTGGAACTATCTAAATTAGTATCAAGATAAACAATTTCGATTCCGTGTTTGGCGCAGATCGCTTTTTCCTTTTCCGGCAGCCCGCGCTGTTTCCAGTCTGCGCCTTTGACGTATTTGGCGGGACGCAACTCTTCCAGGACATCGGCTGTGGATTCCTCGCTCAAATAAACATAGCTGACAGGCTTTAAGGAATTTATCAACGCGATACGCTGTTCCTGCGGTAAAACAGCCGGCCTTGCCTTGACTCCGTTAATATACCCGTCGTGCCTTACGTTACAAAACAACGGCAGACCTAATTTTGCCGCCTCTTCGAAATATTTAACGTGTCCTATATGCAACGGATCGAACCCTCCGTCCACCATCGTAACCTTACCGCGGTAACTCTTAAGCTGTGGTTTATCCAATATCATTAGTACCTCCGAGTAATGTGTCGAGAATTCCGATTTTTGCCGCGTCCAAAGCGAGAAAATCAGATTGGCTTTTTCTTGGCGTATCCTGATCCTTAATTAATTTATCGCATTCCCCGTACTTCAAAAAGCGGCTTACCCGATTCATTACGTCCAAGTGTACCGGAAGAAACCACCATTCTCGGGAATATATCGCTATCGCCGGCCTGCCGTAAAAAGCCGCCAGGTAAGAAAACCCCCCGTAAGTGCCGATGAACATTTCCGCTTTACTTAAGACTCTGGTTTGAAAATCAAGATTGCTTCTCGGAGTTACAAAATCGGTGATTTTATGTATTCTTCCAGAATTTTTTATCAAGCAATCGGAATGGTCGTCTATATTGATTCCACTTTCCAGGATAACGATATGGTGCTTTCGGGAAAGGCGCTCCAGCAGACGGCTGATAAAAGCGCTATTTTCTTCAGTTTTAGGAAAACTGGAATTAAAATAAAATTTTACAGCAATATACTTATCGGGAAGTTTTCCGGAAAAATCATCTTTAGGGATAGGTAGGAACTGTTCGTATTGCGAATGCTTTAAAACAAGGCTTACCGGTTGTTTCCTTCTCCAAAACCCCAGGAATAAAGTATACATCAGCAACGGATGCAGTGAAACATATTGTTTCAATTTATAGGTTTTAGCGACATTTTTGATTATTTCTTTGTCAAATTCAGATTCCGCAAGGTGTTTCTGGCTTTCCATCATACTGATGCGTTCCTCTTGATGTTTCCGTAATTCTTCAGGAGTTATATAGTCAAAGATATCGGCGTAATTGTCAGAAATATTCTTGTACCACAATTGCGCGCCACCTCGTGAAACAATATAAATACGATCTTTGGTAATGTTGTATTCTTTTATTGCCCAATTCAAGAAAGGAATCCAGTAAAGCACTTCAAATCCGACCTCGGACAACCAAGGGCCGATAATAATCGGAGATCCACTTTTGGCCGCCTTTCTAATTTCACGTTCGGTATCCCGTAAAACTTCAGATTCGTCTACATAGAAACCTTTTACATTAGTTATCAACCAAGGGACAACTCTATTTCTTACAAAACTATTCGCTGCTATCTTTCGCGCGAAAAAGAGAATAAAATGTTTATTTATTCTCTTCACTGCGTTAACTATATTGAAATATAGAACGGGATTATTCATTTTTTTCTTGTTTCTCTTGTTTTTTTGGTTATCTTTCAATCGTACGATAATGGCCAAAGGCGCTACCAATAATTTTAAGACTAAAGAAACAAAACGATTATTCCGAAAAGGGATTACCGGAACAACAGCTGTTTTAAGAATTGCTTCTTTAACTAAAGGTGTAGCCGGAAAATTTAAGCCTTGCGGCCTTATAAAATCTTTTATAAAATTTCGCAACTTTTCTTTAGCGCGGTTTTTATTCCTAATTACCTCTTTTAACTGCCGTAAATGCTCTGTATAGTCTGTCGCAACATAAAGAAGGCCGCCGTTAATCAGATAATGGAAGTGGAGTGTTCCTTCTTGAGTCCCTTTAAAATCCTCGCTAAAAACAGTAAAAACAGGCTTCCCTAAAATGCCGGCTTCGATCATTGCACTTGTATTGATCCCAACTACGGCCTCGGCGTAATACATCGAACAGAAAAAATCATTCTTTGACGACGTATCAACCGGCAGAGCCCCTCCTCGTGGATAGATAGCAATATTCTTGAATTCATTGAAAATAACATTCTTCCATTGTCCGCTATTCTGCGGATGTGGTCTGATTAATATCCCCAGAGCAGATAATTCAGTATCAGGGCTTTGACGGATGGATTTTATCCATTCTTTGACAAAACCGACCTCATCCGGACAAATAAACGGCGATGAACATAAGTATAACAAAAAAGGTTTATCCTGTAATCCTGTTTTTGACAGGAATTCAGCCTTAGGGATTTGCGGATGCGCTTCAAACCATTGATCAAAACACTGCGCACCGGTAATAAAAACTTGAGAACGGGATAAACGGTGTAATTCCTTTAACTCGACGGCTTGATGATGATTCCAGATAATAACGGCTTCCGGCTCGATTTGAATAAGGCCTTTATTGGTTAGATTATCCCAGCTCCCGACACATAAACATGTCCTTATCCCGAGTTCTTTAGCAGATTTGAGCCAATCCAGCTGGCTTGCGCCAAAATCAACAAGAGGGGTTATTAAGAAGACATCGGGATTGAATTCCTTCAAAGCGTTTTTTATCTGTTTCGGCCCCGTTATGGCCCGGTCGATTCTTCGAAGAAAATAAATCATTCGCCAAACGCTTTTAGTGTCCCGGCAGGTCAAATTTAATACGAGAAGAAGCCAGTAAGGCATCTTACTGGTTGCCCGTTCTTTTAATTTATCTGCATTCTTATATTCCGGGCATAAGTAACGCAGGTAATCCTGAGCTTTTCTGATAATCCTCAGTAGAGGATACCAAAAATAAGGAATATTTGAATAAACGTAGCAATCAATATTTTTACCTAAACATACTCCTTTCACTTTTTCCTCGTTGAATAAAGAATTATACCCGGAAACCGCTATGCGTATCCGGTGCCCCTCATTCGCTAAAACTGTCAATACGTCTTCATAAAAACGAATAGAGCCGGAATGGCGCATTGCGAAGAAGATTTTCATTTAATATTCTTTCTTTTTAATTCCCGGTTATTATAAACTATCAACAAAAGCTGTTTCTGCTTTTTGAAAAAACCAGATCCCTGACATAAAAACCAAAATTACAATCAATACATTTAATAGCCCGTATGCCAAATTTACCTCTCCCTTACCCAAAATGCTCCATTTATACCCTTCCACAATCACAGTCATAGGATTCAGATAAACTAGCCACTTCCATTGTTGGGGGACAAAAGAAATCGGATAGATTACCGGAGTTACGAAAACCCACCCTTGTAGAAAATACGGAAGACCGAAACGCACATCGCGATTCTGGGCGTTTAATACAGCGGTCCATAAACCCACGCCAATAATCAATAATATCGCCATAAGGACAAAATAACCAGCCATAAAAAACCCCGGGGAAAAATTGAGGTAGAATCTTCCCTCTTTGATAAAATAAAAAGCCGCGATGATAAAAAGCATAACGAAAGTAACGAGAAATTCAATTAAAACAGGAGCAATGCTGGTTATCGGGACAATCACCCGCGGAAAATAAAGTTTAGTGAACAACCTGCGGTTATTCCTGATGCTTCGGGTCATAAACACAAGCGCCGTGGTAAACATATTCCATATCGCGAACCCGGTGAAAAAAAACAGCATATACGGAACATCGTCGGAAGGGATTTTTGCCATTTTCCCGAAAATCAAAGTCGACAGGAATGCCGGGAGCAATGGACGTATTATCAACCATCCCCAGCCCAGGAAAGTACCTTTATAGCGTTGCTGGATGAACCGTACCGAAAAATATGAAACTAAGTGACGGCTGCGCCAAAGATCCGTAAAAGTATGAAAAATATTGGTTTTAGCTGCAGGTTTTATAATTACTTCTTTAATATCGTTATCTGTACTCATTTTTTCAGAAAATCCCATTTCAAAAGTGGTTTAACCACTCCGGCAAACCTGTAAAGCTCGCTTATATTACGATTCAATTCTTCTATCCCGCTGTATACTCTGAATCTTAAAGCATTATCCATCACAAGAATATGTTCTTCTTTATTTACGCGCAATACAACGCCGACTTTAACCGAGTATTCCAGTTCGGCAAGCAGATGCTTCGGTACTTCCACGCGCGCCGCGTATTTCCCCGGCGCTTCTATTTTAAACCATTTATCCGTAACCGATTTAAATGCTACCGTATCTTTAGCGTAAAAGGTTACCACGAATTCCAGGCTCATTTGTGCGGGCACGGAAAGAATTTCGAATATTATTTCCAATAAACAGGATTCATCTGTCCTCACTGCGCCAATAATTTGCAAATCTTTTGATAATAATTGAACCGAAATCAATTCGCCATATTTATTACGTTGGGCTTCAGCTTTGCGTGACGGAACAGGAGACAATAACGCATTTTGATAATTTGCGATAACACTTGCGGAATCTCCGGAATTAACAATCGTGCCTTCCTCAATATGGATGGACTGTCCGCAAAGACGTTGAACGGTCGCCATATCATGGGAAACAAAAAGGATGGTGACGCCTGACTTACCGGCTTGCGCCAGTCTATTCAAACATTCTTCCTGAAAACCTATATCCCCCACGGCGAGTATCTCATCTGCGAGCAGTATATCCGGACGCATATTTACTGCCGCGGAAAAAGCCAAACGCAGATACATTCCGCTGGAAAAATGTTTCAACGGTGTATCCACAAATTTCTCTATTCCGGCAAAAGAGATAATTTCGTCAAAATACCTTTCCACCTCATTTCTATCGATATCGTAAATTACCGCATTAAGGAAAATATTCTCCCTGGCGGTAAGTTCCGGTTGGAAGCCGAGGCCAAGCTCAAGCAAAGAAACCACCCGGCCCCTGATAACTGCAGAACCTTCCGTAGGGGCGGTGATACGCGCGAGAATCTTCAATAAGGTTGTTTTTCCGGCTCCGTTACGGCCGATAATACCGAGTACGTTACCTTTCCTTAAAGAAAAAGAAACATTTTTAAGCGCCCAGAGTTCTCTCGTCGCGCGTTTTTTCCCGGACCCGGCATTAAACGCTCCGAACGACATCCGCCCGCCTATTTGATACCGTTTCCCTATACCGTTTACTATAATACTGTCCATAGATTATTATTTAACGTTTAAGTAAAAAAGTACCAATCTTATCGGCAAATATATCCGTAGCTTTTTTATCCATACCATGCGGTCTTATAAACTCCCCGATAAATCTTTCATCTCTGTTTTTTGCCTCCGACGGATCTTTAAGCAACCGGGATAACTGTTTTACGTGATCGTCTAAAGTGACCGATGAATAAACAGGACCGATATCCTTTAAATAACGAAAATGATATGTTTCTTCCTGTGATCCTTTAAATTTGTCGTCCAAAATGGTTAAAACCGGCTTCCTTAAAATACTGGCTTCTATCATTGCAGAAGTATTGATTCCGATTACGGCTTCCGCGTAATAGAGCGAATGAAAATATTCTTGTTTAGCGTCCTCTCCGATAGTCTGTTTACCGGACCGCGGATAAATCGCCACGTTTTTTTCTTCAAATTGAACATTCTCCCATTGCTTGGCATTTTGCGGGTGAGGGCGGATAATTATCGGTATATTAACCGTATATTCATCCTGACAATGGCGTATTCTTTTTATCCATTCCTGGACAAAAGGGACTTCAAAAGGGGCGATTGCTTTTGAAGAACCCAAATACAATAAAAACCCTTCTTTTTTTTGCAACCCTGCCAAAGTGCAAAATTCCTCAAGGGATATACGTGGTTTCCTTTCAAACCAATGGTCGTAACACTGCGCCCCCGTAACAAACACATTATCTTTTTCCATTCCATTCAAAGTCATCGCCTCTTTTACTTGAAAATTATTCCATACGCATACTCTGTCGGGAAGAATCCGCATTAATCCTTTATTAGTCAAATTATCCCAACTATGCACGGTCAATACGGAGGGAATTTTAAGGTTTTTTGCGGCTTTAATATAATCAAGTTGTTCGGAGCCTATATTAACCAGCGGAGTAACAAAAACTGCATCGTATTTGCCATTCCGTAAGAATTCTTTAATATTTCCCGGGACTCCAAGGAACTTCTCTATTATCCGGTAAATAAAGAACAAAACCGGAATATTCTTAAAAATACGATACCAATTATCCGCGAACACCATAAATCCGGAGAAAAACTTTTTCCTGCATCTTTGCCGCAAACTATGCATAAAAGAAAATCTTGGGTCAAGATAACGTATATAATCACAAAACGCCCTGGAGTCACACGCCAAATCTTTTAAAAACTCACGTTTTGGGGCCGGGTTTAAAACATCGAAAGTCACTTGAGGGTATTCTTTGGCTATCTCCCGTAATCTTTCGTCAATAACCTCTTTAACGCCCTCCTTGCGGTATTTCTCCAGATCGTTAAAAACAAGGTGAATCTTATATCCACGGCTGGCTAATTCACGGATAATCGGTTCGAAATTCCTGACATATACGGGATATAGTAATAAAAATAAAATGTTTTTTTGTTTTCCGCATAGTGAACGTATCCAACGCCGATTACCGCCATAACAGTTCATTTCGGAAAGACGTTTTGTTTTTAAAATTTTCCCGGCAGCAATATCGAGGCTTTTATACTCGTTATTTAAAATACAATCTTCTATTAAGTCTCCGCATGTATCCATCTTAGCAAGACAGAACCCAGATCTTATTAAAATTTTTTTCAGCGTATCCGGAGAAAAGAATTGTATATGCGGTTCCTGCTCATTTTTCCATAAAGAATATTCATTAGGGACTTCAACAAACAAGAGGCCGTTTTTATTCAATTTGCCGGTTAAGAGCATTAAAGTTTCTACGGGATCGCTAAGATGTTCCAGTATATGAGATAAAATTATTAGATCGTATTTTAATTCACCAATTTCATCCAATTTGCGAAAAACATTATCTGCGCCACTTTCGGGTAAAGACATATATTGTATGGCTTTTTCATTTGATTCCACCGTGTCATAAGAAACCTTTAAACTTTTAAACCGCGTTTTTAATTCCTTCCCTATATGGCCGAATCCCGCCCCGATATCAAGCACACGTAAATACCTTTGATGTTTAAAATCTGCGCAAGACGCAATAAAACCTGTTTTATAAACCGCCCGTTTTACCAGCAGGCCATGCTTTTTAGTTTCATAATCGGCGTCAAAATAATCATTTTGATAATATTCCGCGAAATGCAAATTGGAAATCGCCGGGAATGCCGATCTATGGCGACAACAAGAACACTCAACGATTTCCAAGTTACGGAACGACGAGGATATATTTTTATAATCGCCTATGCGTTTATATTCACCGGCGCCGCACAGCACACATTTAAAATCAACGGGATTATTCATCAGTTTCGCGTATTTCCCCCACTTTTCTTATAACCTTTGCCGGAATACCTGCTAAAACTACCCCCGGTTCGGTAAATTTCTTCGTGACCACCGCGCCGGTACAGACAATCGAATTATCCGGGACAGAAGACCCGCCGATCATCGTTACCCCCCAGGCAATCCAACAGCCTTTACCGACAGTAATGTCATATCCTTCTGAGGGAACTTCATCCTCGTGTTTTCTAATCCCGTTATTAAACAAATGTACCCCTGTTAAAAACATACATTCATTACCGACAACTGTACCATCCCCTATTCGAACATACCCGGATCTCGTATTAAAAATTGCCGCCGGAATACTATTCCGTCCTTTTCGCACCACTCTCTCTACCGGACCGTAGATAACGGGATAAAGAAAATTCCGGAATCCTAAAGAACACAAATATTTAATCAGCAGTTCATCGAAAAAACGTTTTACTCCCCAGCTCTTCAATTTTTTCACCGTAAAATCAGCGGATTTAAATGTCATTCGTTCTCCTATGTTACGAATTTACGGGAATAGATTCCGGCTGCATTCCTAATTTACGTTTTTTTGTGGATTTTTCGGCAATCGTTACACGCAAGCGTTGCACATGGTTATCTATAAAAAACAGATATAGAAATGAAATCACTAAAGTAATCGCCAATGACAATTCACCATACCATTTATCGGACGTCAACAACAACAATGATTTAGCAACCATATAATGGAACAGATATACCGGATAAGAATAATCCCCAATAGTCTTATCCAAAGAAGAGAATGTTTTATTGCACCAATAGAATATAAACGGCAACAGTACGGCAAACGCAGTATAAAAAATATCCACTAGCCATTGCTCTTTATTCCCGAAGATATCATACCCCCCGAAGACCATAAGTAAGCCGACGGTGAAGGAAGTACTCCCCAGTATGTCTTTCCAGTTTTTTTTCATACCGGCAGAACGAAACCAGGCATATAACCTGTAGCTCACTACTCCGATAAGAAAATACTGCACTTGAAAAATAAAGATGCTTGAATCGTCAACGGGAAGGTTAATTTTATTAAAAAATGCATGCGCCTGCCATCTAAGAATAAAAAAGAATGCCGTGGCGGCCACTAATTTGGGAGTACGCAATTTAACCACGAAAGGAACGATCAAATAAAAATAGAATTCCAGGGCCAGCGTCCAGGCCTGGGGCACCAGCAAAAGATTATGCCCTCCTCCTCCGCCACCGTGCAGAAAATTGGGGAATAATATCGAGTAATCCTGCGCGACTTTTATATACCTGGTCAAATCGATGCCCAAAAGGGAAACATTGGAGATTGCCGACCAGATGATCCAGATAAACCCTTTATGTTCAATAGCACGGGTTAAAACCATCGGCGGGTTATGGCTACCTTGCGGAAAAAGAGTGAACGCAATGTAAGACAATATTACCGCAAGCAAATATGCCGGATAAATACGCAATGCACGGTTAATGTAAAAATCTTTTATGCTTTTATACTTTTCGGTAACGATAAGACCCATCAGAAAACCGGAGATCACAAAAAAACAAGTTACAGCCATATCTCCGTTCAACATTCTCACCCCAAAAATCTTTCCGCTGTGGGTAATCAATACGGAAATCGCCAGGAGCGCCCTGATTATCCCCATAAACGTTATCTCCTTATTAATTTAATACAATTCTGTTAAACGTAAGATTTTTACTAATTGTAAACACATGGGGCCGGTTAGAATATCTATTTTGACTACCCGGTATGCAGCAATTTTACTGTGATAATTCTTTCAGGGCGACCTTAACGATATTATTCCCGGTCAACCCTTCTTTTTCCAGCAGGCAGGCGGCGCTGCCTACATCGCAAAAATGGTCGTTTATGCCCAACCTGACCAGCCTGGCGGAGGTAGAAATCCCGGAGACTATCTCTGAAACAGCCCCTCCTAATCCGCCAAGAACATTATGCTCTTCAACCGTTATAAGCAACCTGGTTTGCTGGCAAGCGGCGGCAACGGCTTCCCGGTCAATCGGTTTAATTGAGGCCATCTGAAGTAGCCGCGCGCGGATTTTATGTTTTTCCGCGAGCGTTATGGCGGCGCTATACCCTTGGGCCAGCATCGTGCCGGTAGTAATAATAGTTATATCATCGCCTTCAAATATCCTGGTCGCTTTGCCGATCTCGAATTTATCTTCGGGTTTATACACGTCTTCCGCTTCCTGGGCGACCAGCCGGATATAAACCGGTCCGTTATACGCCACCGCGGCTTCAATCGCCAGGCAAGCCTCCCTTGCGTCACCGGGGACAAGAACGGTCATATTCGGTATCGCGCGCATAATCGCAATATCCTCTATGGCGTGATGGGTTGTTCCTGCGGTACCTGTGCTGATGCCGCCGTGACTGACCAGGAACTTAACGTTCAGGCGCGGATAACAGACGCTGGTGCGCACCTGTTCGCAGGCGCGCATAGAAATAAACGAAGAGAAAGAATGCACAAAGGGGATTTTTCCCGCAAGGGCGAAACCGGCAGCCACTCCCACCATATTCTGTTCGGCAATGCCTAATTGAAAATACCTTTCCGGATGTGCCGATTCAAAATTTACGGACTGGGTCGATTCTTTTAAATCCGCCTCAAGCGCGATAATACGCTTATCCTTAAATCCCAACGCGGCCAGGTGTTTCCCGGATACCGTGCGCAGGCATTGTTTCATAGCTGTTTTTCCGTTTCCCGACGGGCAGTATCGGCGAATTCGCCTTTTACGGCTTTGCCGTGCCATTCAGGTCTGTTTTCCATAAAAGAAATCCCTTTACCTTTCACTGTTTTGGCGATAATCATCGACGGCTTATTTTTAGAAAAAGGCAGTGATTTAAATGCCTTAAGCATATCCGTAAAATCATGCCCGTTTACTTCACGGACATGCCAGCCGAACGCCCGCCATTTTTCGGTATAAGGTTCCAAGGCCATAACATCCTCGGTTGAGCCGTCAATCTGCAGCATATTGCGATCCACTATCGCGGTAAGATTGTCCAATTTATAATGGCTAGCGGACATCGCGGCTTCCCAGACGGAACCTTCCTGGGTTTCCCCGTCGCCCATAAGCACAAAAGTCCGGTATTTTTCCCCATCCAGCCTGGCCGCCAGGGAAAGTCCTACTCCTACCGACAAACCGTGCCCCAGCGAACCGGTGCTCATCTCTACCCCCGGTACTTTATGCATATCGGGATGTCCCGCCAGGCAGCTGTCGTTTTGCCGGAAACTTAGCAGAGTTTGCTTATCAATCAACCCTTTAAGATGAAGAATTGTATATAAGGCTATCGAAGAATGCCCTTTGCTTAAGATAAACCTGTCCCTGTCCGTGTCTTTCCAATTATGCGAATCCAGGTTCAAAATCCCGCCGAAATAAAGCACGGTCATTAAATCTATGCTGGAGAAAGCGCCACCGGGATGCCCGCAACCGGCGCAAATAAGCGATTCCACCATTAACTGCCTGGCCCGTGCGGATATCTTTTTCAATTCTTCATCAAGATTTTTCTGCACTTTACTTCATCCTGTATTGAGAATTCTGGGTTACCCCGCTATAGTCAAGGTAAATGGTTTTCCATTCGGAAAATACGTCCATTGCCTGCGTCCCGGGTTCTCTGGTCCCGTTACCGGATTGTTTCCATCCGCCGAACGGCATATGCGGCTCCGACCCGAATGTCGGGGCGTTGACATAGCAGCAGCCGGCCTGAAGCTTATCAAGGGCCAGCATTGCCAGGTTAATGTCCTTGGTAAAAATAGAAGCGGTCAAACCGTAGCGTACATTATTTATTTTCTCGATAGCTTCGCTGAAATCAGCGACTTCAAAAACCGCCAGCACCGGGCCGAAGATTTCCTCCTGCGCCAGGGAAGAATTAATATCCACTCCGGTAAAAATAGTCGGCGGTATAAAATACCCTTTAACAAACTCCCCTTCGGACAATGCTGATCCGCCTAAAAGGCATTCTGCCCCGGATTTCTTTGCGGTTTCGATCGAGTTTAAAATATTCAGGTATTGCCGTTTATTTATTATCGGGCATACTTTTGTGGAGGAATCCGTGCCGGGGCCGACTTTCATCGCCTTGGCTTCCTGAGTAA